>Ga0209207_1000466_pt1 | contig 25081 bp, 24 predicted proteins | sample SaghotsprinmetaG_FD_184140 | JGI IMG/M metagenome (GOLD analysis project Ga0209207, IMG submission 184140) | Hot spring microbial communities from South Africa to study Microbial Dark Matter (Phase II) - Sagole hot spring metaG (SPAdes) (version 3) | ecosystem: Environmental > Aquatic > Thermal...
TTGATCTTCACCACGGTCTCGTTGAACAGCTTGCCCAGATCCCCCAGCTCGTCCTGGCTCTGGGGCTTGAAGCTGACCGTCATATCGCCGGCCGCCACCTGATTCATCACCCGCCCCAGGCTATGCAGCGTGGTGCGGGTAGAGACGAAGAAGCCGCCATAGAGGTAGACGATCAGCAGGAACACCACCACCAGCGCCACCACCAGCAGCACCATCTGCCGACGATTCTCCTCCAGGCGCACCTGCAGTTGCTGGTCCAGCAGTACCAGCACCGCATCGTTCAGGGCGTAGGTCTTGGCCATGGAGGCAGTGACTGCGTCATAGAACTGCAGCCAGGGGGTGTCCAGGGTGTCGGCCACCACCACCTGATCCTCGAACATCACGGCGCTGTCCTTGAGCGTCTGCTGGCTGTCATTGGCCAGGCTGCTCAGGGCACTGCGAGCCTGCGGGCTGCTGTTCAGGGCCTCCTGCAGGGCTAGGCCATAGCTGCCATGGAGTTTTTCCAGCTCCAGCAGCAAGTCATCGAAGGTGGTACTGGCCGCGGAGTTGAGAAAGCCCTGGGCCAGGGAATAGGAACCGACCACCCGCCCCTCGCTCAGCGCGGCCGTGACCTGGAAGGTGGTGGCGCTGACCAGTTCGGTCAGCTGGCGCACTTCACGCTGGGGGTCCTGGCTCAGGCCGGCCTGGCTGGCCACCAGTTTGATAAACACCTGGGAGCTGCCCAGCAGCTTCTCGGCCAGGATAATCTTGCCCTGCAGCGAGGTTTCGTTCTGGATGGCGCGCAATTCCGCCTGCAAGGCCTCGCGACGCTCATGGAACTCGGCCACCTGCTCGGCACCCCGGGCCACCGGGGCAATGACCTGCAGGGCTTCGCCAATCTGCCCCTGCAGCCTGGAGAGACGGTTTTCCAGATCACCCGCCTGTCCGGACTGGCCGATCATGGCGTAGATTTCCACCTGGTCGGCAAAGTCCTGCAAATTGCGTTGCAGGACCAGGCTTTCGCCGAGCAGGTCGATGCTCTCCAGGGCAGCCTGGGTGCTGACGAACTGGCGATAGGAGTCGCGCACCAGATAGAAGTTGGTGACGAACATGGGCAGGAAGAACAACACGCTGATCAGGGTGAATTTCATCCCGAAGCTCAGGCGGTTCATTAACGCGATGGCCGGATACAACACGGTCTTCACAGGACGTCTCCAGTTCTATTTATTGTCATGCAAGGGAGCATGCGAGGCCGTCTAGAATTGCAGAGCGGCTTTTCTTTGTCCCTTGCCGCTCGACCTGTGGCACCCAAATAGGCACGGTTAATAAAGGCAGATAACCGTGACCCATGTCACAAAATGGCGGCCGAGCCGGGTGCCATATATACCTCTTATCGACTCCCCCCTCTGTAACTTAAGGTTAATGATGCGCACAGCGTTGAATCTCGGCATTGATCTGGGTGGCAGCAAGATCGAAATCATCGCCCTCAGGGGTGATCAGGTCTGCCTGCGCCGGCGCGTCAACACGCCACAGGGCGACTACCGGAAAACCCTGCAGGCCATTGTCAGCTTAGTCGAAGACTGCGAACGCCAACTGGATCAGTGCGGCACCCTCGGGGTGGGCATCCCCGGGGCCCGCTCGCCGGATCACGGTCGCATCAAGAACGCCAATTCCACCTGCCTGATCGGCCAGGACCTGCAAGGCGATCTGCAGCGCCTGCTGCAACGCCCGGTGCGCCTGGCCAACGATGCCGACTGCTTCGCCCTGTCCGAAGCCCGCGACGGCGCCGCTGCCGGTGCCGGTGCCAACAGCGTATTCGGCGTGATCCTCGGCACAGGAGTAGGCGGCGGCCTGGTGTTCAATGGCCAGCTGCTCGGCGGGCCCAATGCCATTGCCGGGGAATGGGGGCACAACCCCCTGCCCTGGCGCACCGAGGCGGATGGCCCGAGCCGGCGCTGCTACTGCGGCAAGGATGACTGCATCGAAACCTTCCTCAGCGGCCCCGGCTGGGCAGCCCGCAGCGGCCTGCAACTGGAGGCCGCCGCAATGGCCAACGCCGCCCAGCAGGACAGCGACGCACGGCAGGCGCTGCTGCGCTATTGCGACCAGCTGGCCCGCAGCCTGGCCTCGGTCATCAACCTGCTCGACCCCGAGGTCATAGTGCTGGGCGGCGGTCTGTCGAATATCCAGGCGCTGTACCAGGAAGTGCCGCCCCTGCTCGGTCGCCATGTGTTCTCCGACCGGGTCAACACCCGCCTGGTGCAAGCCCTGCATGGCGACTCCAGCGGGGTGCGCGGCGCCGCCTGGCTATGGCGTTAACTGCCCGGATGGACCGCTGACTAAATCAGCAGCGTCCACACCGCCAGCAGCGCGTACCAGAGCACCGCCGCCCGCACCAGCAGTTGCCACAGGCCATCCAGGGTACTGACGCCCGCCTCACCCAGGCAGGGCTGCGGGGTATCATCGGCGGCGCGGCCGGCCTTGATCACCAGCTGCGCCGCGGAGATATCCCAACTCAGCACCTCATGCAGCAACGCCCGGCTGACCGCGGAGAAGTTGCCCACCAGGGCAAAGGCTGCCGCCAGCACCCGCACCGGCAACCAGTCCATGGCATGGCGCAGCTGCACAGCCCGCTCGCGCAGCGTCTCCTGGCCGGCATGCTCGGCACTCAGGGCCAGCAGGCGATAGGCCAGGGCCGCCAGCGGGCCGAGCAGCGCATACCAGAAGATCACCGCAAAGAAACTCTGGTAGGCCTGCCACAGCAGATGCCCCTGAACCCGCTGCAGCAGTTCACTTTCGCTGTCGGCATCGACACCCAGGTCACGCCGCGCCACCAGATAGGCCGCTTCGGCATCACTGCGCCGCCAGCTATCGCGAAACGGCCCCAGGGCCGCCTGCAGATCACCACGCCCCAGGCTATAGACCACCACCCACAGGTGCACCGGCAGAGCCAGCCAGCCATAAACCAGAGGTTCGAGCAGCAGCAGGGTCAACGCCAGCGCCAGCAAGGGCCCCAACACCAACACGGCCAGCGCCAACCAGGGGCTGCCTGACCAGCGCTGCTCGCTGTACTGCAGCAGCTTCAGCCAGGGGCCATCCTGCTGTACCCGACGCCGCCAGGCGGAAAACTTCTCCACCCATACCACCAGCAGCAATACCAGAAAACTCATGCGTCCTCCTTTACATCCTGTAGGGCCGCCAGCAGGCGCGGCCAATCGAAAGCCGGCCCCGGGTCGGTCTTGCGCCCCGGAGCAATATCGCTATGGCCGCAGATCCGCTGACTGTTCAGTTCAGGATAGGCCAGTTGCAGCACCCGGATCAGCTGCGCCAGGGCGGCATACTGAGCGTCGCTGTAGGGCAGCTCATCGGTGCCCTCCAGCTCAATGCCGATGGAGAAGTCGTTGCAGTTGTCCCGCTCGCCAAAGCATGACTGCCCGGCATGCCAGGCCCGTTCCTGGCAGGAGACGAACTGGGTGACCTGGCCATCACGTTCGATCAGAAAATGCGCCGACACCCTGAGCGCGGCAATACCGGCAAAATAGGGGTGTTCATCCGGATCGAGGCGATTCTGAAAGAAGGCCTGCACCTTGCCGGTCCCGAACTGTCCCGGCGGCAGGCTGATGTTATGCACCACCAGCAGGGACACCTCTCCCTGGGGGCGGGCATTGAAGTTGGGGGATGGGCAGTGGCGGATATCGCCAACCCAGCCACTGAGTGGATCAAGCTGCATAGAGGCTCCCTGAACAAGGCTCCACTGTAGCAGCCCGCCAGCGGCCGTGGCGCGGCGAAAAAGCCTGGCAACAAAAGCCTGCTGTGCTGATACTGCGCCGCAGCGAAGGCTCAGGCGCCCTTCAGCTTGCGCAGATTGCCGATCACCGATTCCAGGGCACGGTCGAACAGCAGGGCATCATCCAGCAGGCGAATGGCCTGGCGACGAAACTCCACGGCCAGGCCCATGCGCGTCTTTTCCAGCACCTTCATGCCCGTGCGGTTGACGAAAATATACTTGCCGGTCGGTTTGATCACGGCCGCCAGCTTGCAGCGCAGCTTGTGCTCCTCGTCTTCCTGGATCTCCACCCAGCTGCCAACATGCAGGGCGTCCACCTGCTGCAGGGAAGGATCATCCTCGGCCAGGCTGACTTCCGCCTCGGCCTCGGGCCTGGCCCCCGGCGCAGACAGCACGATCTCCTCGACCACCTCCAGCATGGCCGGCGGCTGCTCGGCCACCTCGGGCGGCAACTCCAGCAAGGGCAGCACGGCTTCACTCGGCGCATCGAGCGGCTGCGCAGCCAGCTCGGCATCCGCCGCCGGCTCGGCCGCCTCCACCGGTTCTGCAGGCAGGCTGCGCTTGAAGCGCTGGAAGGCCTGCACATGCAGCACTTCCAGCTGATTGAAGAACTCACCGGTGGCAAAAGGATCGAACGCTGCGCTGGCCATGCCCTCGCGCAGGGCCTTGAGCAGGCCCGGCACCAGTTCCAGCAGACGCATGCGCGCCTCCGGATCCTCATGGGGCTCCACGCTCCAGATCAGATCGTCCATGGTGGCCAGCACGCCGCGCCACTCATCCGAATGCACCCCGTGCTTGAGGCAGGCCAGCATCAAGACCTTGCTCCAGGCCTCCTGCAGCAGGCGCACCACCACCTCGGGCAGGGTCTTGCCGAGCAGCCGCTCATTGAGCGCCTGCTCCACCTCGCGCCGGGCCATCTCGGCCTTGGCGCTGCCTTCCTCGGCATCACGGGTGCGCTGCTCCAGCAACTCGCTGCGGCGCCGTTCGTCACCGGTAAAGGCAATAAAATCGGCCAGCAACTCGGAGAAGATCAGCGGGTCGTCGACAAAATCGTTGAGCAGGCGCTGCACCACCTGCTCGATCTTCTGATACAGGCTGTCGCGTTTGGCGTCATCCTGGTCGACCCAGCCCAGGGCCGCCGAAGCGATCTCGTTGAGCAGCCGACGCGCCGGATGACTGCCGCGGTTGAAGAAGGTCTTGTCGATGACCGCGACCTTGAGCATGGGGATCTGCAGGCGCCCGATCAGGGCCTTGAGGGAATCCGGCAGGGTGCGATCATCGAGAATGAACTCGAACAGCATCGACACCAGATTGATCACATCCTCGTCCACTTCGCCAACCACACGGGTCTTGCCGCTTTTGGCACTGGCGCGGCTCAGCAGCTGCTCAAGCTGCTCACGCAGATCGAAATCTTCGCTGGCCTGGGCCGGCGCACGCTGCTGCATATGCGACAGCAGGCGCATCAGGTCATTGCTGCTGATCGGCATGGCGTCGGCCGGTCGCTCGCGGCGCGGCAGCGCAGTGCCACGGACACTGGCCAGCAAGCCCTGCAGGGCACTGAACACCTCGTGCACATCCTGCTCGCTAAAGTCGCCGGCAGCGCCTGAGCCTGCCGCAGGAGCCGCCTCACCGTCCCGAGTACGAGCAGACGCAGGCGCAGCGCGCCCCGGATTGCGCTTCTGCACCGCCACGGCCGGTAGATCAGGCAGGATGCCGGCAGCAATCATGGCCTGGTTGGCCTCGTCATACAGCTGGTCAAGATCGCCCAGCACATACTTCTCGAACAGCTTGAGGATGATCAGCTTGACCCGGATCTCCACCCCCAGGCTGCTGCAGGCTTCCATAAAGTAACCGCAGAGCGCCGCAGGTCCGAGGGGGTTGGTCTTCTCGTCCAGCGGCTTGCTGATCAGCGTATTGATCCGCGCGGTCAGCTGTCCCAGGGCCACGCTATCGCGGCTGAGCACCTTGGCCACCATGGCCTCCAGGGCCACGGACTCCTCCAGCTCATCCTCGCGCACCAGGGACAGGCTATCGAAGGACACCGCGGTCAGGGATGGCGGCTTGTCGACTTCATACTGGGTCAGGGCGGTAAAGGACTCGAACAGCTTCTGCAGAAAGCCGCGCTCGATATTCTTGCGCTTAAGACGCAGGTCGCGCATGGTCTCGAAGTAGGCGTTCTGCTCGGTATTGCTGGTCGCCCGGTCCGCCATCTCGAACAGCGTATCGTCAGCATTATCGAACAGCGCCTGCAGCGCAGCCTTGAGCTGGAGTGCGGACTTGTCACGCAGTTGAATAAGCACCACGGGCAGTCTTCCTACCGCTGGATGGGATGTGCGCTCAGGGGCCGCCTTGCTCAGGGGCACCACATTCGCATCAGTCTTCATTGCGATTCTCCTGCAGACGGCCCCACCTGGGCACTGCGATCTGCACAACGATCAACTGGGCGTCATCCGTAACGTCAAAGGCCTGGCGTCAATAAGCCAAAAAGTAAAGTCATTATAGGGTCACACCACCCCATACCAAGCCGACTTTATTCACAGACATGACCCAGGTCACAGATACGCCAACCCGGCTTCCCAACAGCGTACAACGCCATCACGCCCAGCCGAAGAACCACACACCAGCAGCATAGCCCTCCACTCCCCGGCCGCAAAGCCGCTGCAGCGAACCGCCCAAGCCCCTATAATCCCGGCATCAACCATACCCCCGTAGACGCGGCCCCAGGCGGGCTGCGCCGCCAGCCGGAGCCAGCATGCCCAACCTGACCCTCGCCGAACTCGGCCCAGAGATCGAAGCCAATGTCCGCCGCGCCCTGGCGGAAGATATCGGCAGCGGCGATATCACCGCCCAGCTGATCCCCGAGCAGCGCCTGGCCCAGGCCAGCATCATCACCCGCGAAACCGCGGTGATCGCCGGCACCGCCTGGGTTGACGCGGTATTTCGTCAACTCGATCCGCGGGTGGCCGTGCACTGGCACGTACAGGATGGCGAGCGGGTTTTCGCCGACAAGAAACTCTTCACCCTGGAAGGCCCGGCCCGCGCCCTGCTCAGTGGCGAACGCAGCGCCCTGAACTTCCTGCAAACCCTCTCCGCCGTGGCCACCCGCTGCCGCCACTATGCCGACCTGGTGCAGGGCACCGGGGTCAAGCTGCTCGACACCCGCAAGACCCTGCCCGGGCTGCGCCTGGCGCAGAAGTACGCCGTCACCTGCGGCGGCTGCCACAACCACCGCATCGGCCTGTATGACGCCTTTCTGATCAAGGAAAACCATATCGCCGCCTGTGGCGGCATCGCCCAGGCGGTACACAACGCCCAGCAGATCGCCCCGGGCAAACCGGTGGAAGTGGAAGTGGAAAGCCTCGACGAACTGCGCCAGGCCCTGGCCGCAGGCGCCGATATCATCATGCTGGACGAACTGAGCCTGGATGAAATGCGCGAAGCCGTCGCCATCAGCAACGGCCGCGCCAAGCTGGAGGCCTCCGGCGGCATCAACGACAGCACCCTGCGCAGCGTCGCCGAAACCGGCGTGGACTATATCTCCATCGGCGCGCTGACCAAGGATGTGAAGGCGATTGATTTGTCGATGCGGTTGAGCCTGTAGCGCTACAGCACCGGCCCAGGTGGACAAGCTGCGCGTTATCCACCTACCCACCTAAAACCAAGAGACAGTGCTACCTTGTACACAAGCAAGCACAAGAGATAGACGCCATGTCCACTACTATGACCATTCGCTTGGAAGAAGACACCAAAGCTCGCCTGGACGCCCTAGCCGAGTCGACCAACAGAAGCCGGTCTTTTTTGGCTGCAGAAGCTATTCGCGAGTACATCGCCCTGAACGAATGGCAGATAGAGGAAATCCAAGCGGCACTTGCCGAGGCCGAAAAAGGCGACTTTGCAACCCCGGCAGAGGTAAAGGCGCTATGCAACAAATGGAGTGTCAATGCAAATTAAATGGCTAAGGACAGCCCTGCGCAATCTGGACGACGAAATCACCTTTATTGCAGCCGAAAACCCGCAAGCAGCACAACAGACCCTGTCTCGAATTCTTACGGCCATAGCCCTTCTTGAGACCCAACCCAGCCTTGGCCACCCCGGGCGAATCCCTGGCACCCGCGAACTGGTGGTGACCAACTCGCGATACCTGATTCCTTATCGCGTTAACCAGCAAAGCATCGAAATCCTGCGGGTCTTTCATACATCACGGCGCTTGCCACAACGCTGGTAATATACCCTACTACCCCTCCACGCCGCGCTCGTAGAAAGGCACACCAACCCGGGAGATATGCTCAAGCAAGGCAGGATTGTCGATGCGATCCTTGATGGATAGATCGATCATCCAGGGCAGCCGCAACTCATCCAGTTGATTCTCGATAGCCAGCAACTGCTCCAGGGACAACCCTGCCCCCTCAAGGGTCAGATCTATATCCGAGCCCGGGCGATATGTGCCCTTGGCCCGCGAACCATAGAGCACGACACGCTCGACCTGCGGCCAATCGCTAAATACGCCACAGAGCTTATCGATAGCAGCCTGCGGCAAGCCAAAGCGGCACGCCTCGCTCATAACTCGTCAGCCAGCGCCTGCATGCGCGACTCAAGCCGCACAAACAGCAACTGATAGCGGGTCAGAATACGCTCGGCGATTTCAATGGCAATGGACTCGTTATAGGTGTGAGGCGTCTGATTGCGACTTTTGATCATCTCCATCCAGCCCTCACCATCCTCCACCAACCCCTGCTTGAATGCCGTGCGAATCGCATCCCGAGAGCCAGTAATGCCGGGGTCACCCTGATACAGGAAATAATCCTTCAACAGGCTCCAGGCCAACTCGAAAACAAATACAAACGCCTGGATCAGCCCCTGCCGCTCCAACTCACTCAAGGGCCGCTCCTGAGCCAACGCCACCGCCCGGGTAAGCTGGGCCAGCGCACGCTGGTAATTGGCGAATCGCTGCAGCCAGCAAATATCCTGATCAACCATAAATCACTTAAACCCCGGTGCTCTGCTTGGACGGCCAGCAACGACAATGCAATGCTACCTGGCTTAGTAGGGTGCACCGTGCGCACCAAGAAGTTGTAACCCTGCTTGCAACTGTAACCGACAGCGCATTTAAACGCCCAGATCCAAGGCGAATCGGTGCACACGGCGCACCCTACAAACAACCTACGGCAGGCAATCAGGCTGACTGCTTATGGGCAGCGGCCTGGTCGAGGATATTGAAGAACACGGTTTCCAGGGATACCGCCGGTTTGACGGTCAGCAGATGACCACCCAACTGGTTGAGGCGCTCGATAAAGGCCGGCAGGGCCTGCTGCATCACTTCGCACTCATACTCACCCGGGCGTAGTTGCTTGCCTTCGGCGCTTAGCGGCTGCTCGGCGTGATAACGCACCAGCATCTGATCCGCCCGCTCGGCAGCCAGCTCCCGCGGCGAACGCACGGTCAGCAGCTCGCCCTTGTTGATAAAGCCAAAGCGATCGGCAATACGCTCCACATCGTGCAGCACATGGGAAGTAAAGAAAATGGCGCCGCCCTGCTGCTTGAACTCGGTGAGGATATCCACCACATCCTTGCGCCCTACCGGGTCGAGGCCCGACAGCGGCTCATCCAGCACCAGCAGCTTCGGCTGCACTACCATGGCATGGGCCAGGGCCACGCGCTGCACATTACCCTTGGACAATTCGCGAATGCGCCGCTTGGCGTTCTGCGCCACGGAAAAGCGCTCCAGCCACTGCATGCACCAGGCATCGGCGTCTTTGCGCTTGATGCCATACATGGACAGGCCCATGCGCAGGATTTCCAGCGGAGTAAACTGCTCGTACAGCGCCGGCGCCTCGGGCACAAAGGCCAGGGGTTGGCGGGCTTCTGCCTTGCGCGCATCCACCCCGTAGATGCTCACCTTGCCCTGATAGTCGTTGATAATATCCAGCATCACCTTGATGGTGGTGGACTTGCCCGCACCATTGGGCCCGACAAAGCCAAAGACTTCGCCTTCGGTCACGCTCAGATTGACATCACGCAGGGCGTGAACTTCCTTGCCTTTGCCGCGAAAGGTATGGCTGACACCGTTAAACTCAAGAGCCGCCGACACTACCGATCCTCCACACCGGCGACCTTCAGCTTTTTCAGCATAAAGCGCCCATCAATAAATTCGTAACCCAGCCTAAGCGGGTCTTCTGGAAAAGCTTCTAGCAGCCCCATATCCAATAACTGCTGGGGGGCCTGCAAGGGTTTATCCTGAAGTTTTTCATATTGGCGCTGCGCCTCGCGCAAGGCAACCAGGCCTTCCAGACGCACCGCGCGCTTCGCCAGCATATCTTTCAACCTGGGGTCTTTGGCCTGATCACGTTCATTTCGTAGAAATTCAAGCGCCACCCGCTCGTCCTGAATATCCTCGACCTGAATCATAATGGCGAACTTGCGAAAACCGGCGGCATTATCGGTAGCACGCTGCGCGGCCAGTTCCAGATACTTAGCAGCAGCGACCTTGTCCCGCTCAAAGAAGAATTTATTAAACCCATAGAAGAAGGGCGGCAATTCATCCCAGAAACGACAGGCGCTAGCGCGGCGCAACACTTCTGTACCTTCCCGAGCCGCACCGCCCCAGGTCAGCAGGCCATTGGCCAGGTAATAGTTGTCTTCATGACAGGGGTTTAGTTCAGCCACCACCTGCTGGGCGCGCATCAGATAGCCGGTATCCGCTTGCCCCAAATCCATACCAGTGGCAGCAAGGCGCATGGTTTCCAGATTGGCGGCAAGAAAGCGATCACCGCCGAAGAGCAAGAGCAATAACGGCGCAGCAATCACAACGCGACCTTCGATGAAGGTTTTCTCAGGTGCAGTCGCAAGATCGCGCCACTGTGAAACCACAGAAAACATGGTAAAGCAGAACAATGCAAGCAAGAGTGGCCTAAAGGAATAGCAAGGCATGGTCAAGCGAACCGCTTGCGCTGCAACGCCCAAACCGCGAGCGCCAGAAGGCCAACGGCATACCCCAGACTGGAAAGCAGCAACCAGGGCCAGTCGACAGGAAGAAACTCGGGTCTACCATAGAGCACTAACATACGTAGATCCAACGCACCAAGATCCGGAAGCAGATATCCCAGTACGCCAAGACTTTCGCGATAGGCTTCGGAATTTGCCACCAAGCCCGCGTCACGCCCAAGTAAATCAACAATATCGCCGTAGGAGCGCGATACGAGCATAAAGCCGAGAGTGCCGATTAAAACAAAGCTCGGTGTCGAAGCCACGACTGCCAGTAAAGTCGCTAACGCCATCAGTACCAGCAGATCCAGAGCAATAAAGCTAAACACTATCAAATAGTAATGCCCGTACACCGCCGGTGCTGAGCGAGGGTAAATAGCATCGATAAAAACCACCAAGCCGAACTGCAATACACCCACCACTAACAACACAAAAATCAGAACCCACAGAAAAGCAAAAAAACGGCCTAGCAACAGATTACAACGACCACGCGGGTAAGTTAGCGAAGCAAGATAATAGCGCCTATCAAACTCATTAAAAAACAACTCCTGAACCAGCATTACGATCAGAAACGGCATCAGCAACCTAATTATCGAGACACCCACATCAAGCGCCACGACCGCAGGCTGGCGACCTCCAAAGTAGGCAGACAATAGCGTACCCAAGGCGCAGGCTAGAAAAATGCATAAGATCACCCAAGAAAACTTAGCCCTGAGAGAAATACGTAATGTAACCAGAAAATCGCGAAAAAAATGCATATGCTTTAAAAATATATGGCTAAAAATCAAATAAAAATAATATTAAGTCAATAAAAAATATTTTTACAAAAACAAGCTACCACACAAAACTCGTAAATGACGAAGCCGCTTTTTGCGGCTCCGTCACAAGACCAAAAGTTCGACTGAAAGAAAATCACAACAAAGACAAAATTCTATCAGCGCGCACCCTAAGCCGGATTACGGTGTGAATTTGGTTGCAGCGTGCGCCCGAGCATTCTCGGCAGTACAACCTCCAGTCACACTCGAAACTGGATATTCAGCAACGACAGTACCACCATTAGTAGAAGCCGTAGGGAAAGACGGACCTGTCACCTGCCGTGTTTCAGTTCCCGTGCACGCAGTTTGCCCTGCGCCAGTACCACACCCATCAGGAATATTAACGACTGCGGAACGAGCAGTCGTCCTACCAGCGGTATGGCATGCAGCCATTACCACCTGCGAATTGTCGCAAGCAAAACCAGCGTTCACTCCTGCAGTCAAAGAAATTCTCACATCCTCCAGAAGAGGGCTAACTCCGGCAGTACCGGGGCAATCCACCATGGTCAGCTCACCGGAAGCCGTAAGGACTGTGGCAGCAGACGCCATGCCAGAAAACATCAGACCAGCAAAAATCAAACAAAAATTTTTCATCTCAATAATCTCCGATTAGCGCAGCGAAGAAACAATAGCGGTAATACCGTTTTTGACATCCGCAAGAGAACTGGCATCATTCGCTTTAGCACGATAATCGTTAAACTGCGGAATAGCGATAGCAGCCAAAATGCCGATAATCGCGATTACGATCATCAGCTCAATCAGGGTAAAACCTTTTTGCTTCTTGAGAGACTTCATAAGTGAACTCCTGTTGTGGTTAAGGTCAGCGACCTACAAATAAATATGCATCAAGCATGCCAAAACACAAGATCAACTATTGACAAGCCCCCAGAGCCGGATGGCAAAAACACCCTTAACACTAACTGACAATAACTGCCATTTTTTGTCACATCAAGCCTGTCAGCTTGGGCTACTCCGTAATTTAAGCTATAAGACTGCAACATCATTCTATTTGTGCGCCCAATACCACCATGAGTGACGCCCCCAACCTTACCGGCCTGGCCCGCCAGCTGGTCAATGCCGATCTGCTAAGCGAGAGCGCGGCCGCCCAGGCCCATGCCCAGGCCCTACGCAACAAGATCCCCCTGGTTTCCTACCTGGTACAGAACAAAATGGCCACCAGCCGCGCGGTGGCCGAGGTGGCGGCCGAGCAGTTCGGCATGGCCTATCTGGATCTCAATGCCCTGGATAAGGACGGACAGCCCAAGGATCTGGTCAGCGAAAAGCTGATTCGCCAGCACCGGGTGCTGCCGCTGTTTAGACGCGGCAATAAGCTGTTTGTGGGGGTATCCGACCCCACCAACCACCAGGCGGTTACCGACGTTCAGTTTTCCACCGGCATGACCACAGAACCGCTGCTGGTGGAAGACGACAAGCTGGGCGATGCCATCGAGAAGTTTTTCGACAGCGCTGCCAGCGGCATGGAAGACCTGGGCGATGTCGACCTCGACGGCATGGATGTGGAGGCCGTCACCGATGACGACAAGGATGGCAATGATGGCAATGCCGCCGATGATGCGCCGGTGGTGCGCTTCGTTAACAAAATGCTGCTGGATGCCATTAAAAGCGGCTCCTCCGACCTGCACTTCGAACCCTACGAGAAGACCTACCGGGTGCGCTTTCGTACCGATGGCATTCTGCGGGAGATAGCTCGACCCCCGATCCAGCTGGCACCGCGTATTTCCGCGCGCCTTAAGGTGATGGCCGGCCTGGATATTTCCGAGCGGCGCAAGCCCCAGGATGGGCGCATCAAGATGCGCATCTCCAAAAGCAAGTCCATCGACTTTCGCGTCAATACCTGCCCCACCCTGTGGGGCGAGAAGATCGTGATGCGGATTCTCGATGCTTCCAGCGCACAGATGGGCATTGACGCCCTGGGCTATGAAGAGGCGCAGAAAGAGCTGTACCTGGCCGCCCTCAAGCAGCCCCAGGGCATGATTCTGGTCACCGGCCCCACCGGATCGGGCAAGACGGTATCCCTCTATACCGGTCTGAATATCCTTAACACCGTGGACGTAAATATCTCCACCGCCGAAGACCCGGTGGAGATCAACCTAGAGGGCATCAACCAGGTCAACGTCAACCCCAAACAGGGCATGGACTTTACCGCGGCGCTCAAGGCCTTTTTGCGCCAGGACCCGGACATCATCATGGTCGGCGAGATCCGCGATCTGGATACCGCCTCCATCGCGATCAAGGCCGCGCAAACCGGGCATATGGTGATGTCCACCCTGCATACCAACAGCGCCGCGGAAACCCTGACCCGCCTGCGCAATATGGGCGTGCCGTCCTTCAATATCGCCACCTCGGTCAACCTGATCATTGCCCAGCGCCTGGCGCGCAAACTGTGCTCCAGCTGCAAGAAGGAAGTGCAGATACCCAGAGAAACCCTGATCACCGAGGGCTTCCCGGAAGAGCAGATCGGCAAGTTCAAGGTCTATGGCCCGGTGGGCTGCGAAAACTGCAACAATGGCTACAAGGGCCGTGTCGGTATTTATGAAGTGGTTAAAAACACGCCGGCGCTGCAACGGATTATTATGGAAGAAGGTAACTCCATCGATATTTCGGCACAGATGCGCAAAGACGGCTTTAATGACCTGCGTACCTCGGCCCTGCTCAAGGTCATGCAAGGCGTTACCAGCCTCGAAGAAGTCAACCGCGTAACCAAGGATTAACCATGGCGGCCAAAGCTCCAACAACCAGCGTATTTGCCTGGGAAGGCACCGATAAAAAAGGCGCCAAGGTCAAGGGCGAGATCAACGGCCAGAACCCCGCCCTGGTCAAGGCCCAGTTGCGCAAGCAGGGTATCAACCCGCTCAAGGTCAAGAAAAAGCCCAAGCCACTGTTCAGCGCCGGCAGAAAGATCAAACCCATGGATATCGCCCTGTTTACCCGGCAGATGGCGACCATGATGAAGGCCGGTGTGCCGCTGCTGCAGGCCTTCGATATTATCGGCGAGGGTTTTGAAAACCCCAATATGCGCACCCTGGTCGACGATATCAAACAGGAGGTGGCCGCCGGCAACAGCTTTGCCGCGGCCCTGCGCACCCGCCCGCAGTACTTCAATGACCTGTATTGCAACCTGGTGGACTCCGGCGAGCAGTCCGGCGCCCTGGAAACCCTGCTGGACCGTATCGCCACCTACCTGGAAAAAACCGAGGCGCTCAAGGCCAAGATCAAAAAGGCCATGACCTACCCTATCGCGGTCATCGTAGTGGCCATGATCGTAACCGCCATTCTGCTGATCAAGGTGGTGCCGCAGTTCGAGGCCGTATTCCAGGGCTTTGGCGCCGAACTGCCGGCCTTTACCCAGGTGGTGGTGAATATGTCGCGCCATCTGCAGGAGGTCTGGTACCTCTATCTTTTCGCCTTCTTTGTAATCGGCTACAGCTACAAAGAAGCGCATAAGCGCTCGGAGAAACTCCGCGACTTCGTCGATCGTACCCTGCTTAAAGCGCCCATTGTCGGCGATATCCTGTACAAGTCGGTGGTTGCGCGCTTTGCCCGCACCCTTTCCACCACTTTTTCCGCTGGTGTCCCTCTGGTCGAAGGCCTGCAGTCGGTTGAAGGCGCCGCAGGCAATGTGGTGTTTCGCCAGGCGGTGGCCAAAATTCGCAGCGACGTTTCCTCCGGCACCCAGCTTAATTTTTCCATGCGCACCACCGGGGTATTCCCCACCATGGCCGTGCAGATGACCGCCATCGGCGAAGAGGCCGGTTCACTGGACGAAATGCTGGACAAGACCGCCGAATACTACGAGGCGGAAGTGGACAACGCTGTGGATAACCTGACCACCCTGATGGAGCCGCTGATCATGGCGGTGCTCGGTGTACTGGTCGGTGGCCTGATCATTGCCATGTACCTGCCAATCTTCCAGCTTGGCGCAGTGGTTGGTTAATTGATGATTGTGGATCTTCTGGCCGGCAATTTGCCGGCCTTGGTTTTTGTTGCCCTGGTGCTGGGCCTATTGATCGGCAGCTTCCTTAATGTGGTGGTCTACCGCCTGCCCATCATGATGCAGCGGGACTGGCGAGCGCAGTCACGGGAAATACTGGAACTCCCGGAAGAGCCGCAAGGCGAAACCTTTAACCTCGTTCTCCCCGACTCCCGCTGCCCGCACTGCGGCCACAAGATCAGGTCCTGGGAAAATATCCCGGTACTGAGTTACCTGTTTCTGCGCGGCAAATGCTCCAACTGCAAGAGCCCCATCAGTCTGCGCTACCCGCTGGTCGAGCTGGCCTGTGGGCTGCTCTCGGCCTATGTGGCCTGGCACTTTGGCTTTACCTGGCAGGCCGGAGCCATGCTGCTGCTGACCTGGGGCTTGCTGGCCATGAGCCTGATAGACGCCGATCACCAACTGCTCCCGGATGCACTGGTGTTGCCCCTGCTGTGGCTGGGCTTGATCGTCAACGCCTTTGGCCTGTTTACCAGCCTGGAGGACGCCCTGTGGGGCGCGGTGGCCGGCTACCTTAGCCTGTGGTCGGTGTACTGGCTGTTCAAGCTGATTACAGGCAAGGAAGGCATGGGCTATGGCGATTTCAAGCTGCTGGCCATGCTGGGTGCCTGGGGCGGCTGGCAGGTATTGCCGCTGACCATTCTGCTGTCTTCCCTGGTGGGCGCGGTGCTGGGCATTATCATGTTGCGCCTGCGCAACAGCGATACCAGCACGCCTATTCCCTTTGGCCCCTACCTGGCCATCGCCGGCTGGATTGCCCTGCTGTGGGGGGAGCAGATTACCAGTGGATATTTGCAGGTGGTGGGGTTTCGCTGAGCCAAAGCCAGGCTTGAGCAAAAGCCCCTCTCCCCAACCCTCTCCCATAAATGGGAGAGGGGGCTGGTCGTGGTGTGATCACATTATTGGGCTGACAGCCTGATAATTCGACTTCTGGCCCGCTTAGCTCGTAGGGTGCGCCGTGCGCACCAATATTACGGCGCCCAGGCGGTGCGCACAGCGCACCCTACGGCAACAGCCAGCACCGGCTTAAACCACCTTACTTGCGCCCACCCTTGGGCTTGCTGCCAAAGCTGGGCACCTTGCGCACGGCCTTGACGGCGGGGGTAGCTGGCTCGTCGGCTTCCAGCCAGCGACCCAGGCTGCCACCCTTGCCACCGCCCACCACCTTGGGCTTTTTCGGTTTTTTCGGTTTCTTCACCACCAGGCCGCCGGCCACTGTCTGCGGCACGCGGTGGTCGGGAATAAAGTCGGGCTCATCGACCCGCGGCAGAACCTGCTGGATCAGCGCTTCGATGGCCGACAAGTGCTGCACCTCGTCGGCACACACCAGGGAGACCGCCTGACCAGTGGCACCGGCACGGCCGGTACGACCGATGCGGTGCACATAGTCCTCGGCAACTATGGGCAGGTCGAAGTTGACCACCAGGGGCATGTCGTCGATATCCAGGCCGCGAGCCGCCACATCGGTGGCCACCAGCACCTTGATCTCGCCATCCTTGAAGCGCTGCAGGGCACGCAGGCGGGTGGCCTGGGGCTTGTCGCCATGGATGGCGTCGGCGCTGATGCCCTGCTGCTGCAGATAGGCCTCCAGCTCGTCGACACCCTTGCGGGTTTTCACGAAGACCAGCACCTGGCTCCACTTCCTGCTCTGGTAGAGGTGCAGGAACAGCTCGCTCTTGCGCTTTTTGTCCACCGGCACCAGCCACTGCTTGACCGTCTTGGCCGCGGCATTGCGCGGGCTGACTTCGATGGACAGCGGGTCGCGCAACATCAGCCGGGCCATACCGCGGATGGCATCGGAGAAGGTGGCGGAAAACAGCAGGGTCTGGCGCTTTTGCGGCAGGGCGCAGAACAGTTCGTCCAGCTCCTTGGCAAAGCCCAGGTCGAGCATGCGGTCGGCCTCGTCCAGTACCAGGATCTGCAGCTGGGTGAACTTCACCGCGTTCTGCCGGTACAGATCGAGCAAACGCCCGGGCGTTGCCACCAGCACATCCAGGCCCTTGCGCAGTTTCATCATCTGCGGGTTGATGCTGACGCCGCCATATACCGCATAGCTGCGCAGCGGCAGGTGCTGGCCGTAGGTCTGGATACTCTGCTGCACCTGCTCGGCCAGTTCACGGGTCGGCACCAGCACCAGGGCGCGTACCGAGTTGCTGGCCACCTGGGGGCCTTCCAGCATCAGGCGCTGCAACAGCGGCAGGGCAAAGCCTGCGGTCTTGCCGGTGCCGGTCTGCGCCGCGGCCATCAGGTCGCGGCCCTTGAGGATGGGGCCGATGGCATGGCCCTGCACCGCGGTGGGGGTCTTGTAGTCGAGGCCGTCGAGGGTGCGCAGCAAGGGCTCGATCAGGCCGAGGGAGGCAAAGGTCATAGGGGTTACCGCAGAAAACCAGAAGTCGATGGCGCACAGTTTATCCTGCCTGGCAGAGCCTCGCGTCTTTCAATTGCGCGATGCTGCCCCTCTCCCTAGCCCTCTCCCCAAAGGGGCGAGGGGACTGACCGCGTCGGGCCGGAGGCTAAATGCAGCGTGTCAGGCTTTGGCAGCAGCTTTCTCCAGGGGTTCGAGCTGCGCCCACAAGGCTGCGGCTTCCTCGCTGAGCATGGCATAGCGGCGGATATCGCCATTACGCTGGGCCTGCATGGCTTCCTCCAGCTTGGCGCTGTATTGCTTGCGCAGGGTCTTCACCGGGTCGCGCTTGAACCAACTGAACATAGGGCATGCCTCGCAGATCACGCCAAAATAGGCGCCTGAGCAGCTTAAGGCATGGGTTCGGGCAGGGTTTAGCACATATGTAACAAGGCAATAAATCAGCCGTGCGCTTGCCCGCGTATTTTTTCCAGGGCCTGGCTCATCTTCGCTGCCGGTACTTTCTGCAGGCTGCAGAGCAGGTCGTGACTCACCTCGGCGATACCATGATGCTCGCGTAGCAGGCGGGCCATAAAGCAGGTCAGGTTGGCGGCCATTTCCGCATCGGCCAGGGCACGGTGGGCCTGCCCCGTGCTGGGCAGGCCGAGCCACTGATTGAGGCTGCCAAGCTTATGGCTGGGCGCCTGTGGCAGCAGGCGCCGCGCCAACAGCAGCGAGCAGGCGAAGGGTTGCAAACGACGCCGGCGCACCAGGGCCAGCTCGGCATCCCAGAATTTCTGGTCGAAACTGGCGTTGTGCGCCAGCAATGGCCGCTCGCCGACGAAGTCCGCCACGTCTGCCATTACCTGGGCGGCAGGTGGAGCGCTGCGCAGCATGGCGTTGCTGATACCGGTGAGTTGCTCGATAAAGGGCGGCACCCAGGCGCCGCTGTTCATCAGGCTCTGGTAGCGCGCCACAATCTGCCCGCCTTCGACTATCACCACACCAATCTCGGTGGCGCGGGCCTGTTGTGACGGTGACAGACCGGTGGTTTCGAAATCGAGTACGGCAATGGAATCGGCCAGCATGGCTCAGGCTCTCAGCAACAGGTTGCCCTCGATGGGCACATAACGACTGGCGGCACGCACCAGGGATTGCGCGGTCAGCCCCGGCACACCATAGGCCACGGCCTCGACGCCATGGCGGCTGCGCACATGCTCCAGGAGCAGGTCGAAGTCACCGTCGCCGGACGCCAGCACCACCTGATCGACCCGCGACGCGGCGTCCAGGATGTCGATGGTGATGCCCACGTCCCAGTCACCCTTGGCCGAGCCGTCGCTGCGCTGGATATAGGGCTTGAGCTTTACCTTGAAGCCCAGGTTGCGCAGGATCTGCTGGAACTGTTGCTGCTTGGCATCGCCTCGGTCGATGGCATAGGCATAGGCCTCGACTATCTGTCCGTGCTGGCTGATATCGGCCCACAGCGCGGCATAGTTGAAGTGGCAGCCATAGGCCTGGCGCACCGTGTAGTAGAGGTTCTGGACATCGGCGAATACGGCGATCTTCTTCACCAGTAATCCTCAAGGGGGCTAAACGCCAGGCAGTATGCCCCAGCCACCCTCAATCACCCAGCCCGGCGTTACCCGCAAGGCGCAACGCGGTTAGTCGGCCTGGTAGGCTCGCATGGCTTGAGTCACCCAACCCTCGCGCACCAGTTCGTCCAGAGCCTGACTGAGTAACTGGTAGTCATCGGTGCGCAAACGCTGGCGCGAAAAACCGATATACAAGTCCGTATGGGCGGCCGGAGCGTAAGCAGCCTTGGCGATCTGCCCCTGCCAGCGCGGATCGCGCAGGGCGTAATCCACCTGGCAGTCGGTGCCGATAATGGCCTGCAGGCGCCCGCGCACCAGCATTTCCAGTAGTTGCTCTTCGCTGCTCACTGCCACCTTGCGCAGTTGCTGGTCGCTATCGAAGGGTTCGAAATAGGCCGACTCCAGCACATAGCCGAGCTGCAAGGGTTCCAGCTGGGCATAGTCGCGCAGGTAGCGGGCCTGCACAGGTGCGGCATAAAAGCGTGGCGAGCAGACATGATAGGGCCTGGGCAGGTACTCGATGTACTGCTCACGTTCCGGGGTTTTCGCCAGACCGGCCATCAGATCCGCCCGCCCCTGCTGCAACGCAGCCAGACCACGGGCCCAGGGCGCACGGCGCACCTCGAACTGCAGGCCGGTACGCTGGCTGAGCTGCGCCAGCAGGTCGATATCCAGCCCCACCAACTCGCCCTGTTCATTGAGCATGCGAAAGGGCGGCCAGAGATCGGTCATCACCAGCAACGGCGGCCGGGGCTCTGCCGCCACGCCACAGGCGAGCAGACAAAAACCCAGTACGGCAATGGACTTCATCCACCGCGCCCCGGCTTGAGCCCGGAGAGCCGCGGCAGCAAGACACGCTCGAACACCCGTGGGAAGAAGCGCGCCAGCACCCGCGCGCGCCAGTCGACGTTGGACAGCACCAGCAGGCGTCGACGCTTGAGGGCGCCATGGAAGATGGCCTCGGCCACATCCTGGGGCGAGGCCACCTTGCCCATGGCCAGGGGCGGTTGTGGCGCCACCGAACCATCGCCGACCAGGGCATTCTTGCGCAGGTCGGTGGCGGTAAAACCCGGGCAGACCAGCATCACATTGACCCCGGAGCCCTTGAGTTCGTACCTCAGGGTTTCGAACAGGCCATGCAGGGCATGCTTGCTGGCGTTATAGGCGCTGCGGTAGAGCAACGGGGCAAACCCGGACAGCGAGCTGAGCACGATGATCTGCCCGCGCCGGGCGATCAGACTTGGCAGGGCGGCCTTGGTGCAGTGCAGGGCACCGAAGTAGTTGACCGCCATGATGCGCTGGAACACCCCCAGTTCGGTGTCGGCAAAGCTGCTGCGGTGGGTGATGCCGGCATTGTTGACCAGCACGTCGATGCCGCCGAAACGCTCGATGGTCAGGGCCATGGCCCGCTGCACCGCCTCGCTGTCGGCCACATCGCACTGCACCCCCAGGGCCTCGGCATTGTGGTGATCGGCCAGGTGCTGCACCAGGCTGTCCAGTGCCTGCTGCTGCAGGTCGAAGATCACCAGGCGCGCGCCGGCCTGGGCCAGGCGCATGGCCAGGGCTCGCCCGATACCGGCGCAGCCCCCGGTGATCACCACCACCTTGCGATCGAATACCTTATTGGCGAACACCTTGCGATACATGGCAATCCTCGGCTACGGCTGTAATGACCGTACTACAACCTGTTATGGCTGCCATCGCAACAGGGCGGTGTCTGGCTGTGCTTGCAACCACAGAAGAACAGGGTCTGATCCTGCTCGGCGTGGTACTTCAGCGGGGTAAGTCCGGTGCCCTTGTGCTGGCCATCACAGAACGGCTGGTTGGCGCTGCGCCCGCAGCGACACCAGAAGTAGTCCCGCCCGGCCTGCACCTCGACCGGGTAAGGCCCGCGCTGGGCAATGATGGGGTCTGTCATATGCCACGCCCTCCTGTCTCACTCCCTGCAGCATAGTCGCCGGCACGCCCGACAATCGACCGCTATAGTCAGTGGACGGCCATTTTCACAGCCTGCCAAGCCCGGCGGGCGGCACACAAAACGTTACTGGACAAAGCCAACGGCCATTCGCCATGCTGGCTCAATGTGACAGTTTTATAACGAAAAGACGGCATCCAGCGACAATCGACCGCTATAGTGAGTGGAAGGCCATTTTCACAGCCTGCCAAGCCCGGCGGGCGACACACAAAACGTTACTGGACAAAGCCAACGGCCATTCGCCATGCTGGCTCAATGTGACAGTTTTATAACGAAAAGACGGCATCCAGCCGCATTTGTCCCCATCCATGCTGAAAGTTATCTGCCTTCTGCTTGCGGCTGCCCTGGGCAGCCAGGCAAGCCTTGCCAGCCCACCGACCACCGCGGACAAACCGCTGGTGCAGGTCGGCTTTTATGAGTTTCCACCCTATTCCTACAGCGATGAGCAGGGTCGCCCACAGGGCGCCATCCTGCAACTGACGGCCAGGCTGCTGGAGCATGCCGGCTACCAGGCGCAAATCCGCTCCTATCCCAGCGCCCGCCTGTACAGCGCCCTGCAGGATGGCAGCGTGCAGCTCTGGCCGGGGGCACCGGGCAAGCTCGAACTGGCCGGCCATACCCTGGAAAGCACCACCCGCCTGGGTGAGATCGTGCTCAACCTGTATTTTCGCCGCGACACCCTAATGCCGCGCCTGCCCGAAGACCTGCGGGGCCGCGGCCTGATCATGATCACCGGCTACACCTACTGGCCGCAGATCAACCAATGGCTGGGCGACCCGGCCCTGGCCATCGAACAGCACCGCACCAGCAGCCACACCGCGGCCCTGCAGATGCTGCAACGGCGCCGCGGCGACTTCCTGCTCGACTACCAGACCCCGGTGGACCAGGCCCGCCAGCAACTGGGCATCGCGGAGCTGCCCTTTATCCAGCTGCAGCGCATTCCCCTGCACCTGATCGTGTCGCGCCACGCGCCGGGCGCCGAGGCCCTGCGCGATGCCCTGGATCGTGCCTATCAGGAACTGCAGGCGGCCGGCGTCGATCTGCATCTACCATAGGGTCTGTTGACGTTTCGCTCGCGGCCGCGACGGAGCCAGTTTTAGCGCGAGGCAAGGCACGAGATGCGAAGTTCCAGCTAAATGAGCCATCGAGAAACGCAGCATCGCGCTAAAACTGGCCCGGCCCTTCGGGTTGCGCGCAAAATCTCGCCATGCGTTGTTGGAGGACTTGGCAAGGGAACAACCATTACCTGCGTCCTCCGCCTAGCCTGGCGAGATTTTTCGCGGCAACGCGGCTCGCGACGAAACGTCAACAGACCCTAGCGTGGCTCCCTGCGCAAAAGACGCGACCACCCCCTATTTGCGCGGCTTGGCCCGGGCCGTGGGTTCGGCGATCAGCGGGTCGTCGGGCCAGTAGTGCTTGGGGTAGCGCCCCTTCAAATCCTTCTTCACTTCGGCATAGGTGTTGGCCCAGAAGCTGGCCAGGTCCTGGGTGACCTGCACCGGACGACGGGCCGGCGACAGCAGGTGCAGTTTCAGCCCCAGGCGGCCGCCGGCGATACGGGGTGTTTCGGCCAGGCCGAAGAGTTCCTGCAGGCGCACCGCCAGCACAGGCGGCGACTCGGAATAATCGATGACGATACGCGAGCCCGAGGGCACCTGCAGGCTGCGCGGGGCCAGCTCGTCCAGGCGTTGCGGCAGGGGCCAGGGCAACTGGCCGGCGAGGATGCCCGGCAGATCGAGCGTGGCGAAATGGCTCAGGCGACTGACCTTGCCCAGAAAGGGCGCGAGCCAGTGTTCCAGACTGGCCAGCAACGCCGTATCGGACAGGTCCGGCCAGTCACTGGCGCCCTGCTGCTGCAGATCGAGCTCGCGCAGCAGGGCCAGCCGTGCCTGCCACTGACGCAGCTCCGGAGTCCAGGGCAGCAGCTCCAGGCCCTTGCGCCGGACCAGGCCGAGCAGGGCACGGCTGCGTTGCTGCTCATCCAGCTCACGCAGGGTCTCGCGCGCCAGCACCAGTTCGCCAACCCTGCGCTGGCGCTCGGCGCGTAGCACGCCCTCGCGCTCATCCCAGTCCAGCACCTCCAGGCAGCCGACCTGCTCGGCCAGCACGCCGTCGAACAGCTGCGGATCGAGGTCGGCGGCCAGATAAATGCGCTCCTCGCGCTGGCCCTGACGGCTGCCGAGATCGGCCACCACCAGCCATTCGTGCTTCATCAGCGCATCGGCTTCACCGAATTGCGCGGCGCGGCCATTGGCCAGGCGGTAGTCGGCGCCAGCGGCGCGGCGCTGCTGGGCGATACGGTCGGGGTAGGCGAAGGCCAGCAGGCAACCCAGCCAGCGCGGGTGCTCGGGGTCGCTCACCGCCTGCTGGATCGACTGACGCCGGAGCATGCCCTGAAACTGCCGGGCCAGTTGCCGCGCACGCTGCACGCCGCCTTGCGCCGAGCGTGTTGGGCGACTTTCGCCGCTCAGCAGGGCCAGGCGACTGTGCAGATCGGCGCCGCCCCCGCGCAGGATATCCCGCTCGGCAAGCAGCGCCGCCAGATCGCAGGCCAGCGCCCCCAGGCCCAGTGCCTGCCCGCGCAACAGCAGGTGGGCAATACGCGGGTGCGTCGGCAACTCGGCCATGGCCTGGCCATGGGCGCTCAAACCGCCCTGCTCGCCCAGCGCCCCCAGGCGCGCCAGCAACTGCAGAGCCTGGGCATAGGCGGCGGGCGGTGGCGGGTCGAGCCACACCAGCTCATCGGGCTGCACGCCCCAGCGCACCAGCTGCAGGGCCAGCCCGGCCAGGTCAGCCGCCAGGATTTCCGCCGTGGAATAGGCGCTGAGCTGCTCATGCTGGCTCTGCGACCACAGGCGGTAGCAGGCCCCGGGCTCCAGGCGGCCGGCGCGGCCGGCGCGCTGGGTGGCCGAGGCCCGGGAGATGCGCTGGGTATCCAGGCGGGTCATGCCGCTGGCCGGGTCGAAGCGCGGCACCCGCGCCAGGCCGGCGTCCACCACCACCCGTACGCCGTCGATGGTCAGGCTGGTTTCGGCGATATTGGTGGCCAGCACCACCTTGCGCATGCCCTTGGGTGCCGGCTCGATGGCGGCGCGCTGGGCCGCGAGATCCAGCTCACCATGCAGGGGGCAGAGCAGGATATCGGCGCGCCCTTCCAGGGCTTCGGCCAGTTGCTCGGCAACCCGGCGAATCTCCGCCTGCCCCGGCAGAAACACCAGCACACTGCCCGGCTCTTCGGCCAGGGCCTGCAGGACCGTCTGTACTACCCGCGGTTCGATCCATTCGCAGGCCTGGAAGGGCGCGCCCCAGTGCATGGCCACCGGATACAGACGCCCTTCGCTGCGCAGGACCGGGGCATCGCCGAGCACGCCGGCCAGGCGCTCGCCCTCCAGGGTCGCGGACATCAGTAGCAGCTTGAGCGGCGCCTCGCCGGAGTCCGCCCCGCGAAACATTGCCCGACCATTCAGGCACAGCGCCAGGGCCAGGTCGGCGTCCAGACTGCGCTCGTGAAATTCATCGAAGATCACCAGCCCTACGCCCTCCAGCGCCGGGTCGTCCTGCAGGCGCCGGGCCAGGATGCCTTCGGTGACCACCTC
>Ga0209207_1000471_pt1 | contig 24791 bp, 23 predicted proteins | sample SaghotsprinmetaG_FD_184140 | JGI IMG/M metagenome (GOLD analysis project Ga0209207, IMG submission 184140) | Hot spring microbial communities from South Africa to study Microbial Dark Matter (Phase II) - Sagole hot spring metaG (SPAdes) (version 3) | ecosystem: Environmental > Aquatic > Thermal...
CAAGACCGGTTGGTGGGGAAATATCTCAAGCGCTGGGGTTTTACGCCTCGACGACCGATGAAGCGGGCGCTGGAACGAGACCCGGTCAAAGTCAAGGCGTGGTTGGAAGAGACGTGGCCGGGCGTGCTGGCGCGGGCGCGTGCGGAAGGGGCGACGATCTTGTGGGGGGATGAGACGGCGGTGAAGGAAGACGCCCATTGGGTGCGGGGCTATGCCCCTCGCGGCCGAACACCGGTGCTCGAGATGCCGACGCGCTGGGAGAAGTTGTCGAGGATCTCGGCGATTTCCGCGCGCGGTGAAGTGGCCTTCAAGATCGTCCAGGGCCGTATCAATACCGAGGGATTCCTCGCGCCTGCCGCCCGCCGTTCTGGCCGAAGCGATATCATTCCGTTTTCCAATGCGGGAGAAAACCTTGAAACGTTTTGCACTCCTTCTCGCGGCCGGGCTGAGCCTATTGGCCGCACCCGTTCTCGCCCAGACGCAGACCTATTCCTTCGGCGTGCTGTCGCAACGCAGCGCGGTGCTCACCGCGCAATACTGGAACCCGATTCTCGATTACGTCGAGAAAAAGGCCGGCGTGCGCCTCGTGCTGAAGGCGGCGCGCACCGCGCCCGAGTCGAACGACGCCACCGAGCGCGGCGAATACGATTTCGTCTATTCCAACACGATCTTCCAGCCCAAGATGGCGCAGGCCAATTACCAGGTGATCCTGCGGCCGCGCGACGAAGCGATCACGGGGCAGATCGTCACGCTGGAAGCGTCGCCGATCCGCTCAATCAAAGATCTCGAGGGCAAGGAGGTCGGCTTCCCCTCGCAGGCGGCCTTCGTCGGCTACGCGGTGCCGATGGATGCGCTGCTCAGGCAGGGCGTGACGGTGACGCCGGTGTTCGGCGGCAACCAGGAAGGCATCATGGGTCAGTTGAAGGCCGGCCGCGTGATCGCCGCCGGCGTGAACAACCAGGTGATGAAGTCGTTCGCCGCGCGCGAGAACGTTCAATACCGCGTGCTGTGGGAGTCGCCGCCCTACCTGAACCTGCCGATCGCCGCGCATCCGCGCGTGCCCAAAGCGGTCGTCGAGGCGGTGCGTACCGCCATCGACGGCATGGACAACGATCCCGAGGGGATGAAGATTCTCGAGGCGAGCGCCAGCATCATTGGCCAGAAGCCGCCCTTGGGTTTTCGCGCCGCGACGCAGGCCGACTATCAGAGCTACATCGACTTTTACAAGCAGACGCTGGTCAAGGACTTCAAGTAACGGCCAGGCGCGATGCGCGGTTTCTGGGATCGTCTGCCGTTTGCCGCGCGACTGCTGGTCACCGCAAGCGTCGCGCTCGTCGTCGCGGGCGCGGCGATGGTCGGCGTCTCGGCGCGACAGGAGGCGCTCGATGCGCGCGCCGATCTGGCCGCCGTGCTGGCGCAGGAGCTCGAAACTCTGCCGCAGGCGCTGGCCGAAACGGTGGTGATCGGCGATTTTTCCACCTTGCAGCAGACGCTCGACCGCTATGTGGAGCGACCGCTGATCGTCGAGGCGCACTTCCTCGACACGAGCGGCGTCAGGCTGTCGAGCCACGGTCCGGAAAAGGGTGAGCCGGCGCCCGCCTGGTTCGTCGACCTGTTCGGCTATGCGCCGGCGAGCGGCGAGGCGCCGGTGATCGTCGGCGGGCGCAGTTATGGAAACCTGACCCTGACGTTGAGCCCGCACCAGCCGGCCGCGCGCGCCTGGCATCGTCTGCTGGACCATCTGGGCATCCTGCTGCTCGCCGTGGCGGTCGATTTCGCCGGCATCTGGCTGGTGCTGCATTTCGGCCTGCAGCCGCTAAAACGTCTGGAACGGGCGGCGGACGCTCTGGCGAACGGCCGGCTGAAGGCGCGCGTTGCACCCTTCGGCAGCCCGGAACTGCGCCACCTGATCGACCGCTTCAACCGCATGGCCGAAACGCTGCAAAACACAATCGAAGAACACCGCCGCGTCGAGCGCGAACTCGACGCGGCGAGCCGCGCGAAGAGCGAGTTCCTCGCCAACATGAGCCACGAGATCCGCACGCCGTTGAATGCCATTCTCGGCTTGATGGAACTCGCGCTCGACGCGCCGGACGTCGGCGAGCGCCGCGAATTCATCCGCAAGGCGCGCGGTGCGAGCGAGCTGCTGCTCGGCATCATCAATGACATTCTCGACTTCTCGAAGATCGAGGCCGGCAAGCTCGACATCGAGCAGGCGCCCTTCGCGCTCGCCCCGCTCGCGACCGATCTGGCCGACATCTTCGGCCCGCAGGCGGCGGAGAAAGGCGTCGCCCTGCGCTTCGAAATGGCCGACACCCTGCCGGCGGCCATCTGGGGCGATCCGCTGCGCCTGCGCCAGGTCTTGCTGAACCTGATCGGCAACGCCATCAAATTCACCGAGCAGGGCGAGGTGATCGTTCGCGTCGAGCCGCTCGACTGTGCCGATACGGGCGTGAGCGGATGGGCGCGCTTGCGCTTTTCGGTGCGCGACACCGGCATCGGCATCGCGACCGAAGACCTCGCCCGGCTGTTCGATGCCTTCACCCAGGGCGATGCCTCGACCACGCGGCGCTTCGGCGGCACGGGACTGGGGCTGGCGATCGGCAAGCGGCTGGTCGAGCTGATGGGCGGCCAGATCGGCGCGGAAAGCGCGCCGGGTGCCGGCAGCACCTTCTGGTTCGAGTTGCCCTGCGAGATCGCGCCGGTCGAATCCCTGCCGTCCGCGCCCGTCGCGCCAGCGGCGGGAACCTGCCCCGCCTACGCCGGCAAACGCGTGCTGCTGGTCGAGGACAACGCCCTGAACCGGGAGATGGCGCAACGCTTTCTGGGCCGCCTCGGCATAGAGATTGTGGTGGCCATCAACGGCGCCGAGGCCGTCGGGGCGGTGGCGCGCGAATCCTTCGACCTCGTGTTGATGGACTGCCAGATGCCCGTGATGGACGGCTACGAGGCGACGCGTTGCATCCGCGCAGCGGGATTCGCCGACCTGCCGATCCTGGCGATGACCGCCAATGCGCTTTCCGTCGACCGCGAGAAGAGCCTCGCTGCCGGCATGAACGACCACCTCACCAAGCCACTCAAATTCGAGACCTTGCGCGAAACCCTCGCGCGCTGGCTCGGCGGTGAACCACCGCCGCCCGCCGCCGCGCCAACCGAACCTTCGCAAAGCGAAGACATGGATGCCCCCCGCCTCGACACCGCCCGCGCCATCGCCAACTTCGGCGGCGATGGCGAGCTCTACCGTCAGATCGCGGAAATTTTCCGCCAGGATGCCCCCGCGCAGGTCGCCGAATTCGATGCCGCGTGCGCGGCCGGCGACTGGCTGACGGCGCGGCGCGCCGCCCACAGCGTGAAGGGCATGGCGGCGAGCCTGGGCGCCGAGCGGCTGCGCCGGCGCGCCTACGCGCTCGAACAGGCCTGCGCCGCCGAAGATGCGGCAGCCGTGGCCGCCGCCGAGCCGGCATTTCGCGCGGAACTTATGGAAACCACTACCGCGCTACGCACCTACGAGGACAATATCGGATAGCATCGCCGTCCCGCCAACGCCGACTTTTTCTCAATGAGAGTGACCACGCTCCACGCGGAACAAACTGCCGGGTTCGCTAACCTGTTGCGCCTCGGCGTCCGGTAAAACCCTTCCCGGCGCCGAGCGACCGATCTGCATGGCGTTGTTCCGCGAAATCTGGAACCGCACGCCGCGCCTCGATCTGGGCTGGAAGCGCCAGGTGCAGCCGAAGCCCGAGCGAAACGCCCCCTGCCCTTGCGCTTCCGGCAGGACATCACAAAACTGGCCGCCCGCGAACGGGAGTGGGAGGACGAGTCAGGCTCACCGCCACGGCGGCAGACCGGCCGCTCAGGTCAACACACGGAAGGCAAAAATCGCGACACAGGTCGGCGGCAGCGCGGCGAGCAGCAGGCCGCCGGCACTGATGGCCTGATCCTCGAAATGGTGCTTCAGGATCGCAAAACCAGCCGGGTTCGGTGCATTGGCGATCACCGTCAGACCGCCGCCGGTCACCGCACCCGCCACTAAGGCATACTTGAATTCCGGCGTCAGTCCCTCGACCAGCGAGCCGAGATAAGTCAGCGCGGCGTTGTCGGTCACCGCCGTCAGCGCAGTGGCGACGAAATGAAGCACGTTTTCATCGACCCCGGAGAGCGCCGGCTGCAGCCACCATTTCTGCAAGCCACCGAGCGTCACCAAGCCGGCGAGGAAGAAAGCGACCAGCAAACCCTCGCGTAGGATGAGCCGATCCTGGTGGCGCTTGTAGGCCTCGGTATAGCCGAGGAAGAACAGAAACAGGCCCATGAACACCACCGGATGATGCGAAGCCAGCACCACCGCGGCCAGAAAACCGAGATGGATGCCGGCGACGACGGGCGGCACGCCAGCCCGCCCGCCCACGCCTTCATCGACATGGGCTTTCTGCATCAGCTCGGCGCGGAAAGCATCATCGCCGCCAGCGTCATCGCCGCCGGTTCGGTGATGAACGAACCGAGCAGCGGCACCACCGACAGACAGAGGAAATTAACCGCCACGCTGCGCGGCAGCGGCATCAGCCGCGCCAGTGACCGCACTGCGGCGAGCACGGTCTGCAGGATCGGCCGGCTGGCGGCGATGACCATGATGACGAAGACAAACATCGGCTCGGTGTAATCGCGGCCATCCACGTAGCTGACCGCCGTTTCGGCGCCAAACATGACCAGCATCGTCGCCACCAGCACGAAGGCCCAGAAACCGAAGACCACCTCGACCTCGGCGAGCAGATGCCTCAGCCCGGCATGGTTCGGCTGCAGATGCGCCAGATGAGCGAAGAACTTGGTCGAGAAGAGGTGTGAAGGACCGCCAGCGTGAAGAGCACGGTGGCGACGATTTCCATCGTCGAAACTTCGAGCGGCATAATGGTCCAGGAGAGTGTAAAGGGAGAGAAAGGACGGAACGACGGCTGTTGCAGTGCAGCATTGCATCACCAACGCCGCAGACCGTCAAGAAAGTACCGAACAAAGCCGAGCGCGGAAGGCAGCGGCAGGCGCACGCAGCGCCGCGACCGTGACCCATCCGATCGATCGGCGAGACAGAAACAGCGCGCTGCGCAGCGCCCGCACGGCCATTCATTCGGTGCGGTTTCCGGCTATTGCGCAGGACTATCGATCCTGCCAGCGCAAACCATGCCGATCCAGTTCGGCGGTCAGCTCGGCCATCGCCCGCGCCACCGCCGCTGCCGGGCCGCGCACGCCGAGTTCGATATGCGGCGGCCGTGTCGCATCGCCCAGCGAAGGTAGGCTGAATACCTTCACTCCGGCAAACCCGGCCTCCAGCGTGCGCATGAAGCCGACCAGCTCGCTTTCCAGTCCATGCCAAACGATGAGCGAGCGCTCTTCTTCGTCGGCACGGTGAGCCGGCGTCGGGTAATACGTTTCCAGCACCCAAGCGACCATCGGCTGCGCCATCTGCGGAAAACCGGGCACGAAATGATGATCGGCGAACGAGAACCCGGGAATGCGATTGACGGGATTGGGAATGATGCGACTGCCAAGCGGAAAGTGGCCGAGTTCGAGCCGCTCCGCCGTCACGGCATGCCCCATCTCGGCGGCGCGGGCGCGGATCAGCGCTTCGGCCTCCGGATGCAGGACCAGTTCGACGCCCGCCGCCGCTGCCGCTGCCTGACGGGTGTGATCGTCCGGAGTGACGCCGATGCCGCCGAAGCTGAACACGACATCGCCGCCGCGCAGCGTGTGCCGCAGGGTTTCGGTCAGCCGGCTGCGATCGTCGCCGACATAGAGCAGCCAGTCTAGCGTCTGGCCGCGCGCCGCGAGCAGGGCGCGCAACGCCTCGAAATGTCGGTCGGCACGTTTGCCGCGCAAGATTTCGTCACCGATGACGATGCCGCCAAAGCCCATGATCTCCCCCCTTCATGACCGAAGCGCTGAACGAAGGAGCCGCTGCAACGCTGCGCCGGCGCCGGCGCGCGGCCAGCGCCACCCCGCTCGTCGCTTTTTCGGCTTTTCCCTGCCACAGCCGCATCAACGCGCCTGCTGCTCGGCAATCAGCCACTGATTGATGGCCCAAGTACGCAGATGGGCATGAGGCCCCGAAAGGCTGTTCAGCTCTTCCTGAAACTGCTTGCGCACTTTCATCTTGAATTCCACCTCGTCGGCACGCTGATGACTGTCGATCATCTGCCGAACCAGATCGCGGATGCGCTCCTCGGCCACGATCTGAACCCGCCTTTGCTGGTCGCGGGCGACGTAATCGGTGGCGAGGCGATAGGGAATTGGGATGTTCGCCAGCCGCACGATCTCGCGTATCGAGTCGGCGCGCTCGATCATCGCGCGCTGATCGTCGCAACGCGCCGAGAAGCGGCGCAATTCCAGCTTGAGCAGGGCGTGTTCCGTTGGGTCGGCGCGCGCCATCGCGGCATCTCCTTCGCAATCCAGCCAAGATGATAGCGCCAGAAACGACGCATCGGCCGACAGCGCCAACGCGGCACCGGCAGCAGCGCCCGGCCTGAAGCGGCCATGCGCCGCTGGCGCCGCCATGCCACAATGCGGCGATGTTCGAAATCGTCCTGCACCAGCCGGAAATCCCGCCCAATACCGGCAACATCCTGCGCCTGTGCGCCAACACCGGCTGCCGGCTGCATCTGATCGAACCACTCGGCTTCTCGCTCGCCGCGCCGCAGCTGCGGCGCGCCGGCCTCGACTACGGCGACATCGCCAGCGTGCAATGCCATGCCGGCTGGGCTGACTTTCGCGCCGCGATGACCGGCCGCCGCCTGTTCGCACTCACGACGCGCGGCGCGCAGCGTTACGACCGCATGGCTTACGAAGCAGGCGATGTCTTCGTCTTCGGCAGCGAAACGCGCGGCCTGCCGGGTGATGTGCTGGCAGAGTTCGCGCCGGATGCGCGCCTGCGTCTGCCGATGCAGGCACAGAGCCGCAGCCTCAATCTCGCCAATGCCGTAGCGGTGGTAATCTTCGAAGCATGGCGCCAGCACGACTTCGCTGGCGGAAGCTGATCGAGACATCATGCCCCTGGGAACCATCCACCTCGCCGACAACCTGAGCGTGCTGTCCAGTCTGCCGGATGCCTCGGTCGATCTGATCTACATCGATCCACCGTTCAACACCGGCAAGACGCAGGCGCGCACTCGGATGAGGACTGTTGCGGACGACAATGGCGACCGCGTCGGTTTCGGCGGCAAGACTTATCGCAGCGAAGTCCTTGGTAGTAGCGGCTATGCCGATACTTTCGACGATTTCCTGAGCTTCATCGAACCGCGTTTGCGCGAGGCGCATCGCCTGCTTGCGCCGCACGGTAGCCTGTACTTCCACATCGACTACCGCGAAGTGCACTACTGCAAGATTCTGCTCGACCGCATCTTCGGCCGGGAGAACTTCATCAATGAAATCATCTGGGCCTATGACTACGGCGGTAGGCCGAAGGATCGCTGGCCGGCCAAGCACGACAATATCCTCTGGTACGCCAAGGAAGCCGGCAAGCACATTTTCAATCGTGATGAGATCGAGCGCATCCCCTACATGGCGCCCGGCCTGGTAGGCCCGGAAAAGGCGGCGCGCGGCAAGTTGCCGACCGATGTCTGGTGGCATACCATCGTGCCGACCAACGGCAAGGAAAAGACCGGCTACCCGACCCAGAAGCCGCTCGGCATTCTGCGACGCATCGTGCAGGCATCATCGCGCCCCGGCGATCTGGTGCTCGATTTTTTCGCCGGGTCCGGCACCACCGGCGCCGCCTGCCTGGAACTGGGCCGGCGCTTTCTACTCGTCGATGAGAACCCGGAAGCACTGCGCGTCATGGCCAAGCGCTTCGCCGGCCGCGATGACATCGCTTGGTGTGGCTATACGCCGCATGGCGCCCGGGCTCCGATGTCCGCTCACGGGCATGACGCTCGGGCACTCGCGCCATGATCAAGCGCCTCAACGACCGCTTCGGTCATCTGATCGGCGATGCGGTGCTGAAAGCCGTGGCGCGTGTGCTGGCCGAGAATCTGCGGCCGCAGGATCTGCTGGCGCGCTATGGCGGTGAGGAATTCGCCATCCTGCTGCCGCAAACCGGCATCAGCGAGGCCGCCGAGGTCGCCGAGCGCCTGTGCCAGACGCTGGCTGCGCTGCGCTTGCATCACGGTCAGACGACGTTGACCATTATCCTCTCCTGCGGCGCGGCGGCGCTGCACGGCGACGATACGCTCGACGATCTGATCGCTCAGGCCGACGGCGCCTTGCAGCGGGCCAAGCAGCGCGGCCGCAACCGCGTCGAAGTCGCGCGCGGCGAGGCGCTGATCCTCGATTGAACGTCGTCGGGCGGCCAATGCAACGCGAGGCCATCGACTGCTGACACCGTGTTCGTCGGACTGACTTTCTAGGCTCGATGGGCGCCGGCGCGAGTAGTGCCGTAGAGATCATCGCAGGCGGGAGGTTGGCGAGATGTGTGGATGCTGTGGCGAGTTGCGTTTCGACGGCGGCGAACCGGATTGGCCGGCACTCGGCCGTATGCTCGAGGTACTGGCGCGGCGGGGCCCCGATCACGAGGGCAGTCATAGCGACGGTCCGGTGATGCTCGGTCACCGGCGTCTGTCGGTCATCGATTTGTCGCCGCATGCGCATCAGCCGATGAGCGACAAGGCGCTCGGCCTGACGCTGGTGTTCAATGGCACCATCTACAACTACCGCGAACTGCGGCGCGAACTCATCGCCCAGGGCTATCACTTCTTTTCCACCGGCGACAGCGAAGTCATCCTGAAAGCCTATGCCTACTGGGGTGAGGATTGCGTCTTTCATCTCGACGGCATGTTCGCTTTCGCCATCTGGGACGCGATGCGCCGCCGGCTGTTTCTGGCGCGCGACCGTCTGGGCATCAAGCCGCTCTATTACAGCCGCACGGCGCGGCGTTTCCGCTTCGCTTCGACCTTGCCGGCCCTGCTCGCGGGCGGCGGCGTGGATACGTCGATCGACGCCGAGGCGCTGCATTTCCATCTCAGCCTACATGGCGTCGTGCCGGCGCCGCGCACCGTGCTGGCCGGCGTGCGCAAACTGGCGCCGGGCAGCAGTTTGATGCTGCAAGCCGACGGCAGCAGCGAGGAGCGAAGCTGGTGGCGACTCGCCGCCCGACGGCCGGCCGAGCCCTGCGACGAGGTGCAGTGGCTGGAACGCACGCGCGTGGCCTTGTTCGAAGCGATCGAGCGCCAAATGACCGCCGCTGATGTGCCGGTTGGCGTACTGCTCTCGGGAGGTCTCGATTCCAGCCTGCTGGTGGCCGTGCTCGATGCGCTCGGGCACCGCGAACTGCGCAGTTTCTCGATCGGCTTTGCCGACGATGGCGGCGGCTGCGAGAAGGGCGACGAGTTCGAATACTCCGACGCGGTGGCGCGTCACTTTGCCACCCGTCACGAGAAATGGCTGTTGCCGGGCAGCGCGGTGCTCGCGGCGCTGCCGGCAGCGATCGAACAGATGTCCGAGCCGATGGTCAGCCAGGATGTCGTCGCTTTCTATCTGCTGGCGCAGCGCGTGGCGGCCAGCACCAAGGTGGTGATGAGCGGCCAGGGCGCCGACGAGGTGTTCGCCGGTTACTTCTGGTATCCACGCATGCAGGCCGAGCAAGGCACGCCGCTCGACCGTTTTCGCCGTCATTACTTCGACCGCGATCACGACGAGTACTTGCAGCTCGTTACGCCCGCCTATCGGGTCGGCGATGTGACTGCCGACTATGTCGCGCGACGCCTGAACGAGGCCGATGCCGACGAATTCCTCGACCGCGTGCTGCTGCTCGATACGACGACGCTGCTCGTCGACGATCCGGTCAAGCGTGTCGATAACATGACCATGGCCTGGGGACTGGAGGCGCGCGTGCCCTTCCTCGATCATCGGCTGGTCGAGCTGGCGATGGCGATGCCCCCCGACCTGAAACTCAAGGCTGGGGGCAAATTTCCGCTCAAGGCCATCGCGCGCGGGCTGCTGCCCGACGCGGTCATCGACCGACCCAAGGGCTATTTTCCGGTGCCGGTACTCAAGTATCTGCGCGGCCCCTTTCTCGAACTGGTGCGGGCGACGCTCGCTTCGCCGGCGGCGCGCCAGCGCGGGCTGTTCGAGCGCACGGTCATCGACCGCATGCTCGCCGCGCCGGAAGCGCATTTCACCCCGCTGCAGGGCGCCAAGCTCTGGCATCTGGCGCTGCTCGAATTGTGGCTGCAGACCCACGTCGATCGCGCCGGTTGAAGCGGGAGCGCCGCGATGCGAAAGTCAGCCCGATGGGCACGGCGTCACGGCAAAGCTTGCCGCTCGGTGGCAAGCCCGGCACTCAGTGCAGGGTTTCGTTGCCGGCCCGCCAGAAACATTCGCGCGCCAGCGCTTCCTCGGTCTGACGCACCGTCTGCTCATAAACGCGCAACGCCGCTTCGTTGGGCGCTTCGCCATCGTGCAGCAGCACGTCGAACAGATCGACCGTGCTTTCCGGAATGGCGCGACGCAGTTCCGGCCGCATGCCGCCGGTCTCTTCGACGCGCCAAGCGATCAACTCGACGCGCATCTTCAGCAAGGCGAGCCGTTTGCGCAGATCCAGCAGTTCGGGCGTGGCCATGATGTTCTCCTCGTTGCAGGGTAATGATGAACATCGATCAGCAAAGGGCATGCCATGCTCCAGATGGCCGCATTGGCCATCTCACTCCATGTGTCGTGACGCACTTGGCGGGCGGTAGCCGTTCAGGGCGGCGTCGCGTCCGCTCCCTGCCACACCCAGCGCAGCAGCGCCTCCTGCACTGTCGCGGCGCGCGCGGCCTGGGGGTCGTTGATGAGCAGGACGACGATCCAGCGCTGGCCATGGCGATCGAGCACATAGCCGGCTAGGGCGCGCACGTCCTCGAGCAAGCCGGTTTTCAGATGGCCTTGGCCGCTGACGCCCTCGTCGCGCAGCCGGCGGCGCAGCGTGCCGTCGACGCCGACGACCGGCAGCGAGGCAATGAATTCGGGCATGCGCGCGCTGCGCCAGCCATGGCGCAGCAGCGCGGCCAGCGCGGCGGCCGAGAGGCGTTCGCGCCGCGACAGGCCGGCGCCGTTTTCGAGCACCAGCTCCGGCAGCGCCAGCCCCTGAGCCGCGGCCCAGGCGCGCAGCGCCGCCGCGCCATCGGTCGGCTGCGCCGGACAGGCGCAGTGTTCACGGCCGAGGGTGAGCAGCAGATGGCGCGCCATGACGTTGTTCGAGAACTTGTTCGTCTCGCGCACGATGTCGGCCAGCGGTGGCGATTCGACGGTGGCGAAAAGCCGGGCGCCGGCCGGCAGCGGCGCGGCGCGCACCTTGCCCGCCCATGTGCCGCCGAGTTCGCGCCACAGTGCGGCGAAGACGGCGGCGAAAAAGTCGTCGGCCGGCAGACCGGCAAGGTGCCAGGTTTTCTCGCCACAGTTGAACGGCAGGTTGCCGGCGAGCCGCAGCGACCAGCCTTCGGCGCTACGTTCGAAACGGCCGTCGAGCGCTTCGCGCCAGTCGCCGCATTCTCCCGCACTTGCACGCAAGCGGTTGTCGATCTGGACGCCGTGCAGCGGCGGTTCGACGATGACGGCAACGCCTTCGCGCGCGGGCCGCAAAGTCAGCGTGAGCGCGCCGAAGTTGAGCAGCAGCGCATCGGCGCCGACGTTGTAGGGCCGCTGCGGTCGGCCATCGAAAGCAGTGGGATCATGGTTTTGGGGGGCAAAAAAGCTGCGATCGAGCAGCAGATCGCCGCGCACTTCACGCAAGCCGCGGGCGCGCAGTTGCCGCAACAGGCCGGCGAGACGATCCCAGCTGAGGAAGGGATCACCGCCTCCACGCAGGATCAGGTCGCCGTAGAGCACACCGTTGCGCAGCGGGCCGTCCAGATAGGCCTCGGTGCGCCAGCGGTAGTCCGGACCCAGTCTTTCCAGCGCCGCCAGCGTCGTCAGCAGCTTCATCGTCGACGCCGGATTCATCGCCTGTCCGGCGTTGAACGTCAGCCCGGCCGGCACGGCGTCGCCCGTCTTGCCGGCCGGAACAGGCTGGACGACGAGCGCCACGGCCGAAGGCGGAATGTCGGCCGTGGCGAGGGCCTGCGCCACCGCCACCGGCAGGGTCGCGCTCGCGCCGGCTGAGGCCGCGATGCCCAGGCAGAGCAGAGCGAGTAGCCAGCGGGCCATGGGCGGAATTTCAGGCGCCGCGCGCCTGACGGCGCAGCGAGGCGGCGGCGATGCGGCCCTCGGCGGCATAGGCTTCGACATTGTCCTCGATGGTCTTCGGGTCGTAGAGGTAGTTCACCATCAGACCGAAGGATTGGGCCATGCCTTTGGCCGAGGTATCGGCGAGGAAGTTGAGCCGTTCGATGCGCGCACCGTTGCCGAGGTGGAAACGAGCGACGGCATCGTAGGGCGCCTCGCCCTTGCGCGCCCCGAGCAGATAACGCGCGCCGACGGTGAGCAGCGCATCGGCCAGGCGACGGGCCTCCTTGCGCTCCTGCGCCCAGGCGCCCGACTGCAGGCTGTCGCAGTCCAGCGCCACGCCAGCCTCCTTGAGCACGGCTGGATTCTTGCGCACCCACTGCGCCAGCTGCGGCAGCGGCGACAGCGTGGCGAAGGTATCCAGGCGCGGAAAATCGCGCTTCAGATCGTCGATGACCCGCTTGAGCAGGAAGTTGCCGAAACTGACGCCGCGCAGGCCAGCCTGGGTATTGGAAATCGAATAGAAGATCGCCGTGTCGGCGCGCTGGGCATCGAAAAGCGGCGCCGAGACGTCGAGCAGCGTCTGGATGTCCGCGGCAAGATGATCGGTGAGCGCCACTTCGACGAAGATCAGCGGCTCCATCGGCATGCGCGGATGGAAGAAGGCATAGAGCCGCCGATCGGAGTCGAGACGGTTCTTCAGATCATCCCAGGAGCGGATCTCGTGCACCGCCTCGTAACGCATCAGTTTTTCGAGTAGCGAGGCCGGCGAATGCCAGGTGATGCGCTGCAGTTCGAGGAAGCCGACATCGAACCAGGCGGCGAGACACGCTTCGAGTTCGCGGTCGAGGGCGGCCAGTTCCTTGTCGACCTCGAGGTAGCGCAGCAGGTCGGCGCGCAGGTCGACGAGGAACTTGACACCTTGCGGCATGGCGTTGAACTGGGTCAGGATACGGATGCGCGCCGAACGCAGCGCGGCACGCAGATTGGCTTCGGCATCCCATTGCCGGCCGCTGCCGAGCGACATCTGCCAGACGGCATGGGCATCGGCGACGCGCGCCGGATCCGGGCCGAATTCGGTGGCGATGAGGCGCAGGAAGTCCTGCCGGCCGGCCTCGGGGAGGGCGAGGTAGGCCTGAGCCAGACGGGCGGCGCGCTGGCGCGCCGACACCTCGCCGCCGCGTGCTTCGGCGCATTCCTTCAGTTGGGCGCGCAGCCGCTGGCGTTCCTTGCCGCGCAGTTCCCGGCCTTCCTCGCTCATGATCCGCCTCCCCGTCTGCCGCTGCCGCCGTGTCGACCGGACTGACTTTCGCCGGCCAACGGCCAGCGGCGGGTGAGCAACCACAGACCAAACGCGATCATCGGCAGCGACAGCCATTGCCCCATGCTCACCACGTACGACTGACCGAGGATGCCTGCATCCGGTTCCCGGAAGAATTCGGCGACGGAGCGCAGCACGCCGTAACCGACGAGGAAGAAACCGGAGACGTGGCCCAGAGGGCGCGGCCTGCGGGCATAGAACCAGAGTACGATGAAGAGCAGCAGACCTTCGCCCAGCGCCTGATAAAGCGGCGACGGGTGACGCGGCAGGGCATCGACGTGCGGGAAAACCATCGCCCAAGGCAATGACGGATCGGCGATGCGCCCCCACAGCTCACCGTTGATGAAGTTGCCCAGACGACCGAACATCAGGCCAGGCGGCACGAGCGGGGCAATGAAGTCGGTGATCTGCCAGAAACCGAGGCCGCGGCGGCGGGCGTAGAACAGCATGGCCAGCACGACGCCGAGAAAGCCGCCATGAAAACTCATGCCGCCATGCCAGACGGCGAGGATTTCGAGCGGTCGCGCCAGATAATAGGTCGGTTCGTAGAACAGCACCTGACCGAGGCGACCGCCGACGATGACGCCGATCACGCCCCAGAACAGCAGATCGTCGAGCGCGTGCGCATCGATGCCGAATTCCGGTCGCTGGCGGGCACGCCAGCGACCAAGCAGCAGAAAGGCGGCGAAACCAGCGAGATACATCAGCCCGTACCAGCGCACGGAAAGCGGTCCGAGTGAGAAAGCGACCGGATCGAACTGCGGGTGGATCAGCATGGCGGCAACAATGGTGTCAGCATTCGGCGGTTTCGAAGAAGGCCAGCCGGTTGCGGCCGGCGCGCTTGGCACGGTACATGGCCTGATCGGCATGGCGCAACAGCACTTCGGCCTCGCTGTCGTCTTGCGGGAAGAGCGTGACGCCGATGCTCGCCGACACCGCGAGCGCCTGGCCAGCGATGAGAAAAGGCTGATCGAGCACCCCGAGCAGGCGTTCCAGCGCGACGCGGGCCTGGTGGGCATCGGCCAGCGCGGTGAGCAGCAGGACGAACTCGTCGCCGCCGAGACGGGCAGCGGTATCCTCGACGCGTAGTGAGTTGCTCAGGCGGCTGGCGATCTCGACGAGCAGCGCATCGCCGACTTCGTGACCGTATACGTCGTTGATCGGCTTGAAGCCATCGAGATCGACGAAGCAGACGGCGAGCAGCGTTTTCTGCCGCCGAGCATAGGCCAACGCTTGGCGCAGCCGGTCCATGAGCTGGGCGCGATTCGGCAATTGCGTCAGGGTGTCGTAATTGGCCAACCGTTCGAGCTGCTGCTGCGTCGATTTGATGTCGGAGATGTCGGTATAGATGCCGATATAGTGGGCCAGACGGTCCGCGGTATCGCGCACGGTCGAGATGTGCAGCATCAATGGCAATAGATGGCCATCGCGGTGACGGTTCCAGATCTCGCCGCGCCAGCGGCCCTGACTTTCGATGTCCTGCCACATGGCGCGATACCAGTCTTTATCCTGGCGACCGGAACGGAACAGCGCCGGCCTCTGGCCGATCACCTCCTGCGCGTCGTAGCCCAGCATGCGCAGGAAGGCGAGATTGACGCGCCGGATGCGCAGGTCTGGGTCGCAGATGATGATGCCTTCGAGGGCGTTGTCGAAGACGCTGGCCGACAGGCGCTGATCCGCTTCGGCGAGCTCGCTTTCGATGATCAGCGCCGCCAGCAACGCCACCTCGCGCAAGGCCTCGCGCTCCTCCGCCGAGGGCGAGGCGCCGGCCGGATCGAACAAAGCGGCCAGCCCGATGGGCAGGCCGTGCGCCGAGCGCAGTTCGATGACTGCCACGGTCTGGCAGTCGGGGCGCGCCAGGGCGGCGTTCAACTGCTGCGCCATTTCGCCCGGTCCGTAGCCGTCCCAAGGCAAGCGAGGCGGCAACGGCGGCGCGATGCCGCGCGTCGCCCGCGGCTGCAGTCCGCCCTCGACAAAGACGAAGATCGCCGCCGGCCGCGCACAGCGACCGAGCAGGAAAGCGAGGCTGTCATGACCCGACGCCCCCCGCGCCAGCATTTCGAGCGCCTGGTTTTCCCAGGCCAGCTGTTTTTCCGCGCGCTGGCGCTGTTCGACCTGCAGGGCCAGCGAACGCGACAGACGGGAAAAACGCAACAGCGCGAGCGTCAGCAGGATCAGCAGGACGGAAAGCAGCAGCAGGCCGGGCAGCGCATAGCGCTTGAGCATTTCGACCGGCGAGAAGGCGGGCGGCCGGTCGTAGGGCGGCTGGCGCAGCTTGCGCATCAAGTCATGCACGACGCTGTAGGAAAGCGGGATCGTCCAGTGATGATAGCCGCCGGCGCGGGCCGGAGCGCTGTCCGGCGGCAGCGCAAAGAGCGCGATGGCCACTTTGCGGCTCAGTGGCTCTGGGGTATGCGCCAAAGCGGCGATCGGCCATTCCGGATAGAGCGCCGTCGATGTCGGCAGCGGGAAATCGAAAATCCTTCGTCCGCCGAGAATGCGCAGGCTGCCGGCAGCCAGCTTGCCTTCACTGACCATTTCCTCGATCAGACCGGTGCGCACGAAGCCGGCGTCGACGGCACCGGTCAGCACCGCATCGACGATCTTGTCTTGCGGCAAGCCGAGCCAGAGCAGTTTGCCTTCGCTTCGGACGTCGAAGTCGTGATCGAGCAGTTCACCGGCCTGCATCAGATAGCCGCCGAAGGCGTTCGGTCCGACCGCCGCGATGCGCCGGCCGCGCAGATCGGCGTAATCGTTCAGATCGTGCCGGTCGGCGCGCACGATGATGACCCCGCCGAATTCCTTGACGACGTGGCCGCCCAAACGGCGGGTCAAGGTAGCGATGCGCGTCGCGTGATGGCGCGCTTCGAGCAACACATAGCTTTCGGGATTGGTGATCGCGAAATCCACTTCGCGCCGTCCGACGGCTTCTTCCAGCGGGCCGACGCCCTCGAAGGGCAGAATGCGCACCCGGTCGTTGCCGAGCCGGGCGCTCAGATAGTCGGCGGTCGGTTGCCAGGCGGCGAGCGCCTGCGCCGCGCCGCGATGGGCCAGAACGCCGATCAATACTTCGGCATGGGCGAAGAATGACAGCCCCAGCAGACAGGACAGAACGAAGAAGCTGACCGCTTGGCCACGCACGGCGCGCGCCATCGTTGGCTGAATCGCGTTTCGCATGGCGGCAATGATAACCGCTCGCGTCAGCTTCTGGCGTGCCGCAGTTCATGATGGGGTGGCGATCGGCGGTGACCGGTAACGCAACCCGCTGCCGCCGCGGCTACGCCGTGCCAGTCGGGCTGACTTTCGTTGCCCGACCGGGAATTGCCGCCACGGCCCGATGTTCGCGTGAAAATCACTTGAAAGGCATATTACTTCGTGGGAGCGGGCTTGCCCGCGATTGCACGTTCGCGGTAGCGAACATTTTTTTCCCGGCGCAGCCAAACTTGCTGGACGCGCGCGAGCGCGGCGGCGGTCGTACGGGCTGCCACCGCTGTTATCGCGGCCAAGCATGCCCCGGACCCCGATCCAGGGGCCGCCCCCACGGCAGTGCCGATTTTCATCTTCAGGGGTGGTGGCAACCACATGGTCGTTCGCCGGGCAATGCGTGGCAGTAGAATGATTTTTTCACCTCTGTTCCGGAGCTCACGATGCCTGCTTACCGATCCCGCACCTCGACCCACGGCCGCAACATGGCTGGCGCGCGCGCGCTGTGGCGCGCCACTGGCATGCGGGAAGATGATTTTGGCAAACCGATCATCGCCATAGCCAATTCCTTCACCCAATTCGTGCCCGGTCATGTCCATCTGAAGGACCTGGGCCAACTGGTGGCGCGCGAGATCGAGCAGGCCGGCGGCGTAGCCAAGGAATTCAACACCATCGCCATCGACGACGGTATCGCGATGGGGCACGGCGGCATGCTCTATTCGCTGCCTAGCCGTGAGCTGATCGCCGACTCGGTCGAATACATGGTCAATGCCCATTGCGCCGATGCGCTGGTCTGCATCTCGAACTGCGACAAGATCACGCCGGGCATGCTCATGGCCGCGCTGCGCCTGAACATCCCGACCGTCTTCGTCTCCGGCGGTCCGATGGAGGCCGGCAAGGTACGCTGGCAGGGTGTGGAACGCGCCGTCGACCTGATTGACGCGATGATCGAGGCCGCCGACACGAGGAACTCCGATGCCGAAGTGGCGATGATGGAGCGCTCGGCCTGTCCGACCTGCGGCTCCTGCTCCGGCATGTTCACCGCCAATTCGATGAACTGCCTGACCGAGGCGCTCGGTCTGGCGCTGCCCGGCAATGGCTCGCTGCTCGCGACGCATGCCGACCGCCGCAAGCTCTTCGAACGTGCCGGCCGGCTGATCGTCGATATTTGCCGCCGCTACTATGAGCAGGACGACGCGACGGTGTTGCCGCGCGCCATCGCCAGCTTCGCCGCGTTCGAGAACGCCATCGCGCTCGATATCGCGATGGGCGGCTCGACCAACACCGTCCTGCACCTGTTGGCCGCGGCGCGCGAAGCCGGTGTCGATTTCACCATGGCCGACATCGATCGCCTGTCACGCCAAGTGCCCTGTCTCGCCAAGGTGGCGCCAGCGACGCAGAAATACCATATGGAAGACGTGCATCGCGCTGGCGGCGTCGTCGCCATCCTGAGCGAACTACAGCGTGCCGGCCTGATCCACGCCGAGGTGCCGACCGTGCATGCCGCCAGCCTCGGCGAAGCGCTGGCGCAGTGGGACGTTCGGCGCAGCAACGATACGGCGGTGCATGATTTCTACCGCGCCGCGCCGGGAGGCGTGCCGACCACCGTCGCCTTCTCGCAGGATCGGCGCTATGACACGCTGGACCTCGATCGCGCCCAGGGTTGCATCCGTGACGTCGAACACGCCTACACGCGCGATGGCGGACTGGCCGTGCTGTTCGGCAACATCGCCGAGAAGGGCTGCATCGTCAAGACCGCCGGCGTCGATGAGAGCCTGTGGCGCTTCACCGGCCGGGCGCGGGTGTGCGAATCGCAGGAGGAAGCGGTGGAAAAAATCCTCGGCGATCAGATCCAGCCCGGTGATATCGTCGTCGTACGTTACGAGGGGCCAAAGGGTGGACCGGGCATGCAGGAGATGCTTTATCCGACTTCGTACCTGAAGTCGAAGGGCCTGGGCAAGCTCTGTGCGCTGCTCACCGACGGCCGTTTTTCGGGCGGCACCTCCGGGCTGTCGATCGGTCACGCCTCGCCGGAAGCGGCGGCCGGCGGCGCGATCGCGCTCATCGAGGAAGGCGACACGATCGAAATCGACATCCCTGCTCGGCGCATCCACCTCGCCGTGCCCGAGTCAGTCCTGGCGGCACGGCGGGCGGCGATGATCGCCAAGGGTGCGGCTGCCTGGAAACCGGCGCAGCGCCAGCGCGCCGTCTCGCCAGCCTTGCGCGCCTATGCCGCGATGACCACCAGCGCTGACACCGGCGCGGTGCGCGATGTGGGCCAGATCGGCTGAGTAGCCAGGGAGAGCCGACATGGGACTCGCGAAGCGCAGCGGCCGTCAGCGTTATTGCTATGGCAATTACCTGCTCTGGCAAGACGATGCGTGCTGGGAATTGATCGACGGCATCGCCTATGCGATGACGCCCGCGCTGTCGCATCAGGCGATTGCACTCGGTATCGCTTCCCAAGCGTTGAATGCCGTTGCCGGATCGCCCTGTCGCGTTCTCATCGCTCCGCTCGACGTGCGTCTGCCCAGCCCCGGTCAGGACGGGCAGCAATGCGACACGGCAGTACAGCCGGACGTGCTCGCCGTCTGCAACCAGTACAAGCTCTCCGAGCGCGGCGTGCTCGTCGCCCCGGACTGGATCGTGTTATTGCCGCGCAGCGCTTCGCACGACAACATCCCTAAGCGGCGGCTTTACGAGCAGGCCGGCGTGCGCGAATTCTGGCTCGTTCATCCCGGCGACCGGCTGCTGTTTATCTACCGTCTGAACGACTGCCGCTATGGCAAGCCCGAAGTGGTTCCACTCGTAGGATCGACACCGGTCGGTGTGTTGCATGGCGTGACCATCGACTGGTCACCGATCATCGATCTATTGCCCGCCATCGAACCATGAGCGAATTTCAACGCCTGAATGCCGGCCGGCTGTGGTCCATCATGTCCTGGCAACAACTGACGGCCTTCTGGCTAGGCATAGATCGCAGCGCCGGCTGGTTCATCTATGCCGTCGGCGAGGAGGTGCCGACGGCGCCATCGCCGGCCGCGCGCGTGCAGCGGTTCATCGAACGCATCGACCAACTGCTGCGCGAAGACCATCACCACGACTACTGCAGCATCGTCTATGTCGATGATCTGCGGACACCGAGCTTCATCAAGATCTACGATCCGAACAACCTCGGCGTTTCCTGTGGCTTCTCGACCGATCCGCCGCCGCCCGGCTGGATCATGAGCCGCGTGGCCCCCGAGGAACTGCAGGTCCGTCGTCCGCCCGCAGAAAACCGCCGCCGCTGGTGGCGGCAGCTCGATCAGGACTGAAGTCTGCCCCGTCCTGCCGCCTTGCAGCACCGTTCACTCATCGATCGTCGGAGGAGCCATGACCACCTCACGCAGCAACACCCGATCCCGCGCCAACCCCTTCAGTGGAGCCAGTGACGGTACCTCCGCCGCTCCGGCCGTCAAACCCGCCGGCCGGGCGCGCACGACGCGCACCGCCGATGCAGCCGGAGCGCCACAGGCGAGCGACGTGCTCACCGAACTCAAATCGCTGGCCAAGGAGTTGAACAAGGCCGCCAAGGGTTTGGACAAGGCAGTCAATGCCAAACCGCGCGAGGTCTCCTCCATCCTCGGCAGCGTCGAGCGCATGACGATGGATGCGGCCAACAAATCGCTGCACGAGGCCGAACTGGCAAAGCAAGTAGTTGCCGAATTGCGCGCTTCGCTCGGTAAGGATTGGAGCCGTCAGCAATTGGAAAACGGGCTTCAGGCAATCAGTGGTCATCTGACCAACATCATCGTCGCTCAGGAATTCCAGGATCTCGCCGGTCAGTCGATTCGCAAAGCGATGAAGGCGCTGGTCGGCGCCATCGTCGTCGAGGCCGGCGGACCGACCGACGAAGGACGGCTGACCCAGGCCGAAGCCGATGCGCTGCTGCGGGAGCTGATTCCCTAACGATGCATTGGCCGGCGCGGAACCCGCGATACCTTCGGTCGATGGGGTAATGGCGATACCGACCCATTGGTCGATGCACGCCCGGGACGAACGGCCGTCGTTGTCAACGTCGCACGTCGCGACCGCGTTGAGCGGTCATCGGCCGGGCCAGCTTACCGGTTTTTCCATCCGGAGATTTTTGTTAGACTCGCATGAAGTTTTTCCTGACGACGCATGGCCGCTCTAGGTACCCCCGGTCGATGAAACTCGAGCGATACCGGCCCATGCGTCGTTCCACGTCAACCATCCATGAGGAATACCCTATGAAGATCGTCGCCACCACCGTCATCGCTGCTGCTGCCCTGATCGCCACGCCGGCGATGGCCAACAAGGATCTGGCCACCAAGAGCGGTTGCATGGCCTGCCACGCCGTCGACAAAAAGCTGGTCGGTCCGTCCTATCTGGATGTCGCCAAGAAGTACAAGGCCTCCGACGAAGCCATGCTGATCGAGAAAGTCAAGAAGGGCGGTTCCGGCAACTGGGGTCAGGTGCCGATGCCACCGAATGCCGCTCTCAAGGACGAGGATGCCAAGACGCTGGTCAAGTGGATTCTGGCCGGCGCCAAGTGATTCACTTTCCGCCACGACAAAAAAAACCGGCCTTGGCCGGGTTTTTTGTCGTGGCGCAGTGGTCAGATGCGGAAGCGGCTGACCGAGCGAAACAGATCCTGCGCCATGCGGGCTACCTCGCTCATGGCATCGGCGGCGCGCGCCAGACTGGTGCTGTGCTCTTCCGACAGCGCAACGACATCGCCGAGCTGCCGCCGGCTGTCGTCGCTGGCGGACAGTTGTTCGCGCGTCGCGGCGGCAATCTGGCCGGCCAGTTCGGTGACGCGCTCGGCCGACGCGACGATGCCATCGAGCGCGGTGCGCGTCTCATCGTTGTAACGCGCCCCGTCGCTGACCTCGCTGCGCACCTGCTGCATGGCCTGTACGGCTTGTGTCGTCTTCTGATGGATCAGCTCAATGGTCGCGGTGATGTCGCTGGTCGACGCCGAGGTGCGTTCAGCCAGCTTCCTGACTTCATCGGCGACGACGGCGAAACCGCGCCCCTGCTCGCCGGCACGCGCCGCCTCGATGGCGGCATTGAGGGCCAGCAGATTGGTTTGATCGGCGATCTCGCGGATGACCTGTGTCACGGCAACAATGCGCTCGGTCGCTTCAGACAACTCACCGATGACCGCCGCCGATTGCTCGACCGCGGTCTCGATGCGTGCCGTCGCGGCGATGCTGTCCGCCATGCGCGTGTGGCCGGTGACGGCGATCGAGCGCGCCTCGCCCGCAGCGGACGCCGCCTGCTCCGAACCACCGGCGATCGAACCGGCCGCTTCGCTCATGCGCGCGATCGACGCCGACGCGCGCGCCATGGCTTCTCCGCGCGCACGGCCGCGGCCGAGGACTTCGGCGATCTCCCCAGACAGACGGTCGGCGGTCTCGGCCAGCGTCTGTGCCGCCCGCTGCACGCAGGCAATGATGTCGCGCAGGCCGGCGATCGTGGCATCGAGCGAGCGCGCCATCTCGCCGAGTTCATCCCGACGCGAAGTATCCGGATGCACGTCGAGCTGGCCACCGGCAACGTAGCCGAGCGTCCGCTTCAGGTCATCGATGGCGGTAGTCAGCGAACGCAGCAGCGGCAGCACCAGTACCGACAGCACCAGCGCGCAGCCGACGAAGACGACGAGCGACAGGGTCAGCATGCGCTGCCCCTCGGCGCGGCTTTGCTCGAAGGTCTTCTGCACCGCCGTTTCGCGCGCCGGAATGAGCTGGCCGAGCGGCTTGATCAGGTTGGCATGGATCACCGGCCACTCGTCTTCCAGGATGCCGCCCAGGGCGTTGCGATCCTCCGTGCCATAGGCCTGGGCGATCTTGTCGAGCAGTGCCGGCAGCGTGGCCATGCCCTTGTCGATCTTGCCGATGAGCGCCTTTTCCTCGTCGGAAACCGACTCGCCCTGCAGTTCGACCTTGAATTCCTGCCAGGCCGACAGCAGACGGCCTCGCGCTTCCTTGAGATGGTTGTGCGCGCCGACGACCGGCAACTGGCCGAGCAGCACGCCGGCCATGCGGAAGCGCACCTCCTTGAGCAGGCTGTCGATTTCCTGGATCGAGATGAGCGGCATAACGCTGTGCCGATGCACGTCGGCCAGGGCTGCCGCCGAACGGTTCTGGCCATGCCAGCCGATGCCGGCCAGCAGCGCGAGAAAGGACATCGACAAGACGAAGGTCATCGTCAGACGACCGCGTATCGATAGATTCATGTTGGTGCGGCAATCCGTATCTTTTGCAGGACATCATGCCCGCGTTTAGGAAAACGCTGAAGAAATGGCCGCCCGGGCGCATCGCAACGTTGCGCGATGCTCGCTTTTCTGCCTATCTTCTTGATCGGCTGCGGTCGCTGCTCGATGTGCGCCCGCGACTTCATCCCGCTCGCCAATTTTTTCAGCGCTTCCTAAGCGGAAACGACGCATGGGCCGCTGACGCCGATGTTTCACGACCGCAGTCGCTGGAGTCCCGGCCAAGCGTCGTTGGAATCGGCCGCCGTCAGGAGCCGACGACCTCACCGACTACTCGATGGGGAATTTCTTCGCTTCCCAGGCAGGCAAGCCATCACGGAACCAATAGACTTGCTTGTAGCCGGCCTTGATCGCCGCATCGGCCCCCTTGTAGCCCTTCCAGCACGGTGAACCGTTGCAATAAAACACCAGTGCCTTGTTCTTGTCGGCAGGGAGCTTGGAAAGATCGAAGCTGTCTTCGGGCACGATCTTCGACGTGCGCGGGTGGGTTTCCTTGTAGACGACGTTGATCGCGCCTTTGATACGCTTTTCGGCATATTCGGCCGCGACGCGGGTATCGACGGCCAACCCACCCTTGTCGAGAATTTCCTTGGCTTTCACGGCATCGACCATCGTACCGCCGGCAATGCTCTGTGGCGTTTCTTCTACCGCCGAAGCGGCGCTGGCGCAAGCCAGCAAAGAAATGGCGCACAGCGTGCGCACGGAACGGCTCAGCAGATCGATCGTATTCATCGGTTTACCTCCTATGATTTTAGAATAATCGTGCCTCTTGCAAAACCCCGAATACAGCGAGGTTTTCCACTGACAGAGGAAGCGGAAGGAAGTGGCAGGCGGCCATTTCTGGCATGAGGATCGGAACTCTGATGGCGCCTACCTTATCAAAGGATAGCACACCCTGCCGAATCATGTATCGCTGGAACGTGGTGCAGTACGAACCGATTCCGGAGCTGGAAGATCGCTGGGGTGCGCTGACGCCGAAGCTGGAGCGACTGATCCACATTCTGGAGTGGGTGAGGATCGAGGAATTCGTGAAGGACTCGTGGTGCGGCATCGGCCGTCCGCCCCATGAGTGCGCCTGGTTGGCGAACGCGTTCGTCGCCAAGGCCGTCTTGAATCGGCCGACGACGGTCGCCTTGATCGATCGGCTGACGGTCGATCGCAGACTCGAGCGCATCCGTGGCTTTTCGGGATGCAAGAAGCTGCCCTCGGAAGCCACCTTCTGTGCGGCTACGCCGCATCCCGCTGCGCGGGAGCAGCTTGCGGCTGTCCTGCGGCCTTCTCGCGGGCCTTCGAGGAATTCGCCGAGAACCGTTTGCCTGAGCGGGTGCCTGAGGCGCTGATCGAGGAGCACCTGGGCGAGAAGCTGCAAAGCCTCGGCCTCCCCCCGTTGGCGCGCCAGCGTACGCAGACGCTGGCCCATCCAGGAGATTCCCACCGCCTGTGATCGGGGCACGAAGTGCAACGCCCAGGGCTACGAGATCAGCTGGAACGGCTACAAACTCCACCTGGATAACAGCCGACTGCGGGCCGACTGCGGCGTGCCCATCTCGGCCTTGCTCTCGTCAGCCTCGATGCACGACAGTCGGGCCGCAATCCCTTTGTCGCGCATGAGCGCCGCCCGCGTGACGAACCTCTACGACCTGATGGACGCAGCCTATTGCAGCCAGGAGATTCGGGAGGGCCATGTGCCGCTGATCGATCACAACCCGAGGAAGGGTGAAAAGATCGAGTTTGCGCCTCATGAAGCCCTTCGCTACAGCGAGCGCACCGTGGCCGAGCGCAGCAATGCCCGGCTCAAAGACGAGTTCG
>Ga0209207_1000473_pt1 | contig 24777 bp, 20 predicted proteins | sample SaghotsprinmetaG_FD_184140 | JGI IMG/M metagenome (GOLD analysis project Ga0209207, IMG submission 184140) | Hot spring microbial communities from South Africa to study Microbial Dark Matter (Phase II) - Sagole hot spring metaG (SPAdes) (version 3) | ecosystem: Environmental > Aquatic > Thermal...
GGCGCTCTTCCTCGATGGCCTGCATAAGCCGCGCATCGTTGCGTTCGCCCTGGCCATGATCGAAGCGCGGATCGGCGGGCGCGAGCGCGAGGTTTTCGATGGCGGTCGGCTGGATCGCCTCGCTCAGACGCGCAGCCGGATCGACGAACAGCCGGTGCGCCGCCGTCGTACCGGCGTCGACTTTTACGCCCAGGCCGACGGCGCAATGGCCCTGCGAGTCGAGATCGACGAGCAACACGCGCCGTCCCGCCGCAGCGAGCTCGACGGCGAGATTGACCGAAACGGTGGTCTTGCCCGTGCCGCCCTTGCGGTTGCCAACGACCAGGGTCTGCATGGCGCTAACGATCATGGTGGTTGCCACCACCCCTGGGAGATGAAAATCGGCACTGCCGTGGGAGCAGCCCCCGGGTCCGGGGCATGCTCGGCCGCGATTTCAGGGCGCGCAACCGGTTCGACCGCCCAATTGCCGCGCTCGCGCGCGTCCAGCAAGTTTGGCTGCGCCGGGAAAAAATGTTCGCTACCGCGAACGTGCTGTCGCGGGCAAGCCCACTCCCACGATGTCGCGGGCAAGCCCACTCCCACGATGTCGCGGGCAAGCCCGCTCCCACGAAATATGCCTTTCGAGTGATTTTCACGCTAATCCAGTACAATCAATGGCTTCTGTGTTTATCTTGCCTGGCTCTGCCAGTTGCTGCCAGACGTCAAATCATTCCCACTCGATCGTGCCTGGCGGTTTGCCCGTCACATCGTAGACGACACGATTGATGCCGCGCACTTCGTTGACGATGCGGTTGGCGACGCGCGACAGCAGTTCGTAGGGCAGTTGCGCCCAGCGTGCGGTCATGAAGTCCTGCGTCTCGACGGCACGCAATGCGATGACGTGGTCGTAGGTGCGGCCATCGCCCATCACACCGACGCTCTTGACCGGCAGGAAGACGGCGAAAGCTTGTGAAACTTTGTCGTACCACTCGGCAGCGCGCAGTTCGTCGATGAAGATGGCGTCGGCACGGCGCAGCATATCGGCATATTCGCGCCTCACCTCGCCGAGGATACGCACGCCGAGGCCCGGACCGGGGAAGGGATGGCGGTAGACCATCTCATGGGGTAGACCGAGCACCAGACCGAATTCGCGCACCTCGTCCTTGAACAGTTCGCGCAACGGTTCACACAGGTCGAGCTTGAGCGTTTCGGGCAGCCCGCCGACATTGTGGTGACTTTTGATGGTGTGCGCTTTCTTGGTCTTGGCGCCGGCCGATTCAATCACGTCCGGGTAGATCGTGCCCTGGGCGAGAAAGCGGGCGCGTGGCAGCTTGGCAGCTTCCTGCTGGAAAACCTCGACGAACTCGCGACCGATGATCTTGCGTTTCTGCTCCGGATCGGTCACGCCGGCAAGCGCGTACATGAAACGCTCGCTGGCGTCGACGTGGATCACCTTGACGCCCAGATTACGGGCGAAGGTCTGCATCACCTGTTCGGCCTCGTTCAGGCGCAACAGACCGTTGTCGACGAAGACGCAGGTGAGCCGCTCGCCGATAGCTCGATGCAGCAAGGCCGCGACGACCGACGAATCGACGCCGCCTGAGAGGCCCAGGATCACTTCATCCTTGCCGACCTGGGCGCGCACCTTGTCGATCGCCTCGCCGACGTAATCGGGCATGTTCCAGTCGCCCCGGCAACCGCAGATGTCGCGCACGAAGCGGGCGATGATCTCCCGCCCTTTCAGCGTATGCGTGACTTCGGGATGGAACTGCAAGCCATAGAGCGCGCGATCGTCGTCGGCCATGCCGGCGATCGGCGTCGCTTCATTTTCGGCGATGATCTTGAAGCCCTCGGGCAGCCGCGTCACCTTGTCGCCATGACTCATCCAAACATCGAGCAGGCCATGTCCTTCGTCATTGACCCTGTCCTGTATGCCGTCGAGCAGGCGCGAGTGGCCGCGGGCGCGCACAGCGGCATAACCGAATTCGCGCTTGTGGGCATCGACGACCTCGCCCCCCAGCTGGGCAGCCATGGTCTGCATGCCATAGCAGATGCCGAGCACCGGCACGCCGAGCGTGAAGATCACGCCGGGAGCGCGTGGTGGCTGCTCTTCATAGACCGAGGCTGGGCCACCGGACAGGATGATGCCCTGTGGGTTGAAGGCGCGGATGAAGTCTTCGCCGACATCGTAGGGGTGCAGTTCGCAATAAACCTGTTGCTCGCGCACCCGGCGGGCGATGAGCTGGGTGTATTGCGAGCCGAAGTCGAGGATGAGGATTTTCTGATGGGCCATGATGTTCGTTGGTTCTTCGTTCAGGTGAGCCGGACGGAATGATGCGCAGGAATGGGGTCGGGATCGGCCGGGACTCGATTCGGGCAATGCAGAAAAAGTGACGCCGGCGCAACGTGGCGGCGCTACGCGGGACCCGCTTTCTCACTCATCGATACAGGAACGGTTAGGAAAACGCTGAAAAAATGGCTGCACGGGCGCTTCAACGGCGTTGCGCGCTTCCTTTTCTATCTCATTGATATGCCTAGGTCGCTACGCTGCGTGCGCCTTGCGCTGCATCCCGCTCGCCGATTTTTTCCGCATCTCCTTGGAGTCGATGAGGCTCCGGCGATACCGGCCAAGCTCCGCCGGCCGATGCGGCGCGCCCGCAGCGAAGGAATGATGCTGGATCGATCGGCCTGGCTGCGGTGGCCACCCATCGCCGTCCCGATCGGGCTGACTTTCGTCGCGCCCACCGTAGCGCACCGGGCGGTGGTGGCCAGGCATCAATCGACGTGATAATTCGGCGCTTCTTTGGTGATCTGCACGTCGTGCACATGCGATTCGCGCATCCCGGCCGAAGTGATCTCGACGAATTCGGCCCGGGTGTGCATCTCTTCGATGGTCTGGCAGCCGAGGTAGCCCATCGACGAACGCAGCCCGCCCATCAGCTGATGGATGACGGCGCTCACCGGCCCCTTGTAGGGCACGCGGCCTTCGATGCCTTCCGGCACCAGTTTCTCGACATTGGCTTCGTTGTCCTGGAAATAACGGTCGGAGGAGCCCTGCTTCATCGCCCCCAACGAACCCATGCCACGATAGGCCTTGTAGGAACGCCCCTGATAAAGCACCGTTTCGCCCGGCGCTTCCTCGGTGCCAGCGAAAAGACCGCCGAGCATCACCGCATGGGCGCCGGCGGCGATGGCCTTGGCGATGTCGCCCGAGTAACGAATGCCGCCATCGGCGATGAGCGGTACGTCGCTGCCGGCGAGCGCGCCGGCCACCTGATCGACGGCGGTGATCTGCGGCACACCGACACCGGCGACGATGCGCGTCGTGCAGATCGAACCAGGGCCGATGCCGACCTTGACGCCATCGGCGCCATGATCGACCAAGGCGCGCGCCGCATCGGCTGTGGCGACGTTGCCGCCAATGACGTCGACTTGGGGAAAGTTCTTCTTTACCCAGGCGACCCGGGAAAGCACGCCCTGCGAATGACCATGCGCGGTATCGACGACCAACACATCGACGCCGGCTTCGACCAGCATCGCGGCCCGTTCATCGGTGCCCGCACCGACACCGATCGCGGCGCCGACGCGTAGACGGCCGAAATCGTCCTTGCAGGCATTCGGATACTCGGCGGATTTCATGATGTCCTTGACGGTCATCAAGCCACGCAACTCGAAATCGTCGCCGACGACCAGGACACGTTCGAGGCGATGGCGGTGCATCAGCGCCTTGGCTTCCTCGACCGAAGCACCTTCACGCACGGTAACCAGTCTTTCCTTCGGCGTCATGATCGCGCTCACCGGCTGGTCGAGACGCGCCTCGAAACGCAGGTCGCGGTTGGTGACGATGCCGACGACGCGGCCCCCTTCGACCACCGGCAGACCGGAGATGCGATGCGTGCGCGTCAACTGCAACACTTCACGCACCGTCATGCCGGGCGGAATGTTGATCGGGTCCTTGAGGACGCCAGACTCGAAACGCTTGACCTTGGCCACTTCCGCCGCCTGTGAGGCGGGATCGAGATTCTTGTGGATGATGCCGATGCCCCCCTCCTGAGCCAGCGCGATGGCCAGCCGCGCTTCGGTCACCGTGTCCATCGCCGCAGCGACCAGCGGCAGCTTCAGTTGGATACGCCGCGTCAGGCGGGTGGCGAGCGATACGTCGCACGGCAGAACGTTGGAGTAGGCTGGAACCAGAAGGACGTCATCGAACGTCAGCGCCTTGCGAACGACCCGCATGCTATGATCCTCAGTGTCAAAAGCGCATTATATGCATCCCCAACCCTCACCGCCAAAGTGACAGGACCGATTCGATGCTGTCATGCCACGCTTCTCCGTCCACCGCATTTTCCTCATCGGCGGCAACCATTCCCTCGTCGAGAACGGCCGACCGCCATCTTGGCCGAAGCGACAGCGGCCGGCGTGCCTGGGCGCTGATTATCGGCTGGGCGCTTTTGCTTGCGTCGCCCGTCGGGGCGCAGGTCTACAGCTGGCGTGATGCCAGCGGCAAGATTCATTACGGCGATACGCCGCCGCCCGGCAGCAATCAGGCGCGCCGTGTCACCGGCGCGCCTTTGCATGACGGATCCGGCAGCGATGCTGCCCGCAAGGCGCAGCTCGAAAAAGAGCTCGATCAGCGCAAGGAAAAGCTCGACTCGGGCGGCGCCAGGACCGAAAAGGACAAGGAAAGGGCCGAGGCCGAAGAACGCCGTCGTCAGTGCCAAAAAGCCCAGGGCCAGCTCGAGGCGCTCGAATCGGGTGTCATCCGTTTCACGGTCGACGACAAGGGCGAGCGCGTCGCCCTGGACGGTCCAGCGCGCGAGAAAGCGCTCGCCGACGCACGCAAGGCGGTCGAATCCTGGTGTAAGTGAGCCCACTGCGAAATCGCCGCCGTGCCTCGCGTACCGTGCGCGGGGTAGAAAAGGCACGCCAGAGTCGCAGTGCAGCGAGGGCTGCGCCGTGCCAGGCTGGCGTCATTCGGCGCCCTTTTTCATCGCCTTGCCTTCGGCGGCGCGCTGCTTGCGCACCTCTTTCGGATCAGCGATCAGCGGCCGGTAGATTTCCACCCGGTCGCGGTCATGTAACGGTGCATCGAGCTTGACCAGTTTGCCGAACACGCCGACCTTGTTCTTCGTCAGATCGATTTCGGCATGACGCTGCAGCAGGCCGGAGGCCTCGATGGCCTGCCCTACGGTCGCCGACCCGGGCAACCGCACGCTCACCACGTCTTGACGCTGCGGCAGAGCATAAGCCACCTCGATTTCGATCGTTGCGCCATCCGTTTCTGCCGTCATGGCTCGTACCTCGATGCGTCGTTTCGCCATCGATGATGGGGAAAGGAGGGCCGCACTGGCCTGAGAGAGGCGCTGCAACGGTTCATGCGCCGGCCTCCAACCGCGCGTGCAATTCGGCCACTTCGGCTTGCAATTCAGCGATACGCGCTTCGAGGCGATCGATGCGCGCGGCCATCGAGCCTGTGGATTCTTCGGCCCCGCGGGTTTCGCCGCTCTGCGTCGCGGTTTGGCTGGCCGCCACCGTCGCGCCGAAGAGGTGGCGGTAGCGCGATTCGCGCCGGCCCGGCTCGCGGGCCAGACGCTCGACGAAAGGGCCGTCCGGGCGCGTGGCACGCGCAGCGAGAGCCGCCTCGACTTCGCTGGCCTCGCTGAACGGAATTTAGGTCATGGCGGAGAGGGTGGGATTCGAACCCACGTGCCCACTTTCGTGAACCATCCGATTTCGAGTCGGCGCCGTTATGACCGCTTCGGTACCTCTCCGTGAGAGTCCGGCATTATAACCCCGTAATCGCCCCGTGGCACAATGGCGCCCTTTCGTCGCTGGGGGGAAGATATGCGGCGGCTCGAGTTCGCCTGGCCCTTGCTGCTGCTGTGGCTTCTGCTCGCTGGCTGTCAGCGGCTGGAGTCGCCCGAGCAGTCGGGCTTGCTGCTCGTTGGCATCACCGCCGACCCGGTCTTTTATCAAGAGGGTGACGAGGAATCGCCCGCGAGCGGTTTCGAGTATGACCTGGTTTCGGCCTTCGCCGAGGAGCTGGGCGTCGCGGTGCGCTTCGTCGTCGTGGCCAGCGACGAGGAATTGCGCGCTTTGCTGTTGCGGCGTGAAATCCATTTCGCTGCCGCCATGCCCGTCTTGCATGGCGATGCCGCGTTGCGCTTTACGCCGCCACTGCGCGAGGCGCGTCAGGTCGTCGTTCGGCGCGCCGATGCCGTCATCGGCGATGGTCTTGCATCGCTCGCTGGCCGCACGATCGAGATTTTGCCCGGGGCACCGCAATACGCCACCCTGACGCGGCTGACTTTGGCCCCGGCCGTCGTCATCGAGGAATCGCCGGCACACGACGCGCTGGAGCTGATGGCGCGCGTTTCCGGCCGGCTCGCCGATCTCATCGCCACGGACGAGCTGCACTTCGATGTGGCGACGAATTTTTACCCGGATCTGGCGATCGCCGCCGAATTGCCGGAAACGAATGCCTATGCCTGGGCATTCCATTTCCGTGATGAGGCGTTGCGCGCCCGCGCCACCGCTTTCCTCGAACGGGCAAGCAGCGAGGGGCTGCTCGCCCGTTTGCATGACCGCTATTTCGGCCATGTCAAGCGGCTGACCACCGCCGATGTCTTTCGCTTCCTCGAAGACGTGCAGGCGCTGCTGCCGCGCTACCAGCGTCTCTTCCAGCAAGCCGAGCTGTTGCATGGCATCGACTGGCGATTGGTGGCTGCCCTTGCTTATCAGGAATCGCGCTGGAACCCGCTGGCGACTTCGCCCACCGGCGTGCGCGGCATGATGATGCTCACCGCCGAAACCGCCGATCGTCTTGGCGTCGGCAACCGTCTCGATGCCAGCGAAAGCATCCTGGCTGGAACACGCTATCTCGCCGATCTCATCGCTGCGCTGCCCGCCGAGGTGCCCCAACCGGATCGGACCTGGATGGCGCTGGCCGCCTACAACCTTGGCCTGGGACATCTCAATGGCGGGCGGGCGATTGCGCGCAGCTTGCAGCGCGATCCGAATTCCTGGTACGAAATGAAACACGTTCTCCCCCAACTTTCGCGTCCGGAAATCTATCGCCGCCTGAAGAGCGGCCGGGCGCGGGGCGGCGAGGCGGTGATCCTGGTCGAGAACGTGCGCAACTACTACGACATCCTCAGCCGCTTCGCGCCGCCGCTGCGACGGGCGCCGGGTTCGATGATGTCGATGGCCGGCAAGGGCTGAAAAGCGACAGGATTCCCACGTTCGGTCTGCGGGGCCCGAGTCAGCTCCGCCGACACGGCGGACGGCCATCGCCATGCCATCACTGCTTTCCCCAGCTCAGGCCGTTCCGGCGCTGTCTCGACCGTCTTCGGCAAGGAAGGACGCCTTGGCCGGCATCGCGCGTCGGCCATCGACCGGGGATGGCTAAACCAGCCATGCCGTTGGTCACGCCGTACGCCCGGTGACGTAACGGTCCAGCGTCCGCCCTGTGCTTCCACGGTAACATGCGGTAATGAATCTCCTCCGCGCCCTGGCGACGGTCAGCTCCTGGACGCTGCTTTCGCGCATCCTCGGCTTCGTGCGCGATTTCGTCATTGCCCGCGCCTTTGGTGCCGGCTGGATGACCGATGCCTTCTTCGTCGCCTTCCGCTTGCCCAACCTGTTGCGTCGGCTGTTCGCCGAAGGCGCTTTTTCGCAAGCCTTCGTGCCTTTGTTCGCCGAATACCGTCACCGACGCAGCGCGGAGGAGACCAAGTGCCTGCTCGATCGCATCGCCAGCGCGCTTTTTCTCGCCGTGGCGCTGATCGCGCTGCTCGGCATGCTGCTCGCACCGCTACTGGTCCTGGTCTCGGCGCCGGGTTTTTCCCGCGATGCCGACAAGTTTGCGCTCACCGTCGAGCTGACGCGGCTGTGCTTTCCTTACATCCTGTTCATGGCCCTCATCGCGCTGGCGGCGGGCGTGCTGAACAGCTACGGCCGTTTCGCGCTGCCTGCCGCCACGCCCGTGCTGCTCAACCTGAGCTTCATCGGCATGGCGCTCTTCGCCGCGCCGTTTTTCGATCCGCCGGTGTTGGCGCTCGGCTGGGCCGTGCTGCTCGGCGGTGCGTTGCAGCTCATCCTGCAGCTGCCGGCGCTCAAGCGCCTGGGCTTGTTGCCGCGCTTCGATTTCGCGCCGCGCGATGCCGGCGTGCGCCGTCTGCTGAGCTTGATAGCGCCGGCGGTGCTCGGCGTCTCGGTGTCGCAGATTTCGCTGCTCATCAACACCATCTTCGCTTCCTTCCTGCCCAGCGGCTCGGTGTCCTGGCTGTATTTCGCCGACCGACTGATGGAGTTTCCGGCCGGCTTGCTCGGCGCAGCGCTCGGCACCATCCTCTTGCCCAACCTGTCGCGCGCCCATACCGGTGAAGATCGCCCGCAGTTTTCGGCGCTGCTCGACTGGGGCTTGCGCCTCACTTTTCTCCTCACCTTGCCGGCAGCGCTCGGTCTCGCCTTGCTTGCCGTGCCACTGATCGCGACGCTGTTCCAGCATGGCGCATTCACCGCCGCCGATACACTGGCCACCCGTCAGGCGCTAATCGCCTACAGCGTCGGGCTCATCGGCCTGATCCTGGTCAAGGTGCTCGCCCCGGGCTTCTATGCCCGGCAGGATATCCGCACGCCGGTAAAAATCGCGCTCATCACGCTCGCTGCGACGCAGCTGATGAATCTCGTCTTCATCGTGCCACTGCAACACGCTGGACTTGCGCTGTCGATCGGCCTGGCTTCTTGCCTCAACGCGGCCTTGCTCTATCGCGGCTTGCGCGCGCGCGGCGATTTCCAGCCCCAACCCGGCTGGTGCTGGTTTCTAGTGCGCATCGCCATCGCTCTTTCGCTGCTCGCGATCACCTTGCTGCTGGGCATGGGCGAAGCGGCCGAGTGGCTGCAGGCCAGCACCGGACAGAAAGTCGCGCGCCTTGCGGCGCTGGTGCTGGCCGGCATCGCCGTCTATTTCGCTACGCTCTGGCTGCTCGGCTTTCGTCTTGCCGATTTCCGCCGCCGCGGCTGAACTGCGCCTCAGCGCGGCCGTTCGCCCGGCGCATGCGTTTCGTAACGCCGGTGCGGCTGGGCGAGGTATTCCGCCGACTGCATCTCGATCAGGCGGCTGACCGTGCGCGCAAACTCCGCCGCCTGCGTCCCCTGCGTGTAGAGTTCCTCAGGTCGAACGGCAGCGCTGACCAGCAGCTTGACGCGGTGATCGTAGAGCACATCGACGAGCCAGGTCAGCCGGCGCGCCGCATCGGCCTGCTCGGCGCTCAGTTGGGGCAGGTCGCCGAGCAGCACGGTGTGAAATTCGTGCGCGATATCCAGATAGTCGTTCTGGCCGCGCGCAGTGGCGCAAAGGGTGGCGAAATCGAACCAGACGATGCCTGGCGCGCGCCGCCGCACGGCCACCGGCCGCCCCCCCAGAAGCAGGGGCCGTGTATTGCCCTCTCCACCGGCGAGCGTGACGAAGAGTTGCTGAAGCCGCGCCTCGTTCGCTGCATCGGCCGGAATCAGCCAGCGATCGGCCTCGGTCAGCGCCTGACGGCGATAATCGATGCCGGCATCGACGCGGATGACGTCGAGCCGCTCAACGAGCAAGGCGATCGCTGGCAACAGCCGTTCGCGATGCAAACCATTGGGATACAGTCCATCGGGCGGGTAGTTCGAGGTGATGCAGAAGATCACGCCGGCATCGAAAAGCGCCTGCATCAGGCGGCCGAGCAGCATCGCATCGGCGATGTCCGAGACGTGGAACTCGTCGAAGCACATCAAGCGCGTCTCGCACGCGATCTGCGCTGCGACCTTGGGCAAAGGATCGGCGAGATGGCGGTGGGCCAACAGGCGCTGGTGCACCTCGCGCATGAAGGCATGGAAATGCACTCGCCGCTTGCGCCGATAAGGCACGGCGGCGAAGAAGCAGTCCATGAGAAAGCTCTTGCCGCGGCCAACGCCGCCCCAGAACCAGATGCCGCGCGGCAGAGGCGGATGCACGAGCAGCTTGCGCAGCCGCGTGCGGCGCGCCGCCTTGAAGGCGACCAGTTCGTCGTAAAACGCCTGCAGACGTTCGGCCGCGGCACGCTGCGCGGCGTCGGCGCGTATGCCGCGCTCGGCGAGCGCCTGCTCGAAGGCGCGGATCATGCCATCGGGCGGCACATCGAGGATACGGTGAGCCCGCTTCACCTGGAACACGGTGGCCATCGTTCAGAGAACACTGAAAAGCCCGCTGTGCGGGCGGAGTGGCGCGGTACTCGCTCCCTCGCCTATCCCATTGATCTGTCCCGGACGCTGCACGGCGGGCGCCTTGCTTCCGAGCGCAGTTTTCTTCCCCGCGTTTTCTTCGGCTGCGGCGCTCGCCCCAAAGCGCACGCTGCGTTGCGGGGCAGACCGAAAGTCAGGCCGGTCGGCACGGCGGCGCGCCGGCCGCCGTCGCGTCCATCAGTCGGACGGAATGCGATAGTCCTGCTGGGTCAGCAGATCGACACCGCAGGGCAATTGCTCCAGCCAGTCGAGCAGGCGCGTGCACATCGCCTTGCCGACGAAGCGCTGGCCATGCTGCGGCACGATCATCTCGATGTCCAGCTCGCGCACCATCTGCACCCACAGGCGCAGAATCTTGTTCGACACCATATAGCGCTGGTGGAAGCCCTGCATGAACCTGACGTGCTCGTCGAAGTTTTCCACCGGCAGCGCGGCACGGTTGTGATCGACGAGCGAGACGCCCAGATCGCCGGAAAACAGGATCTTCGACTTGACGTCGTAAAACTGGAAATTGCCTTCGGCGTGCATGAAATGCGCCGGGATCGCCTTGATCACCGATTCACCCAGACGGATGTTGGCCCCCCGATCGGGGATGCCGACGATGCGCCCGCTGACGTCGCGCCCGGTGGTGAAGTGCGGCACGAAGCGCACCCACAGCTGCGAGATGAGCACCTTGCACGGCGAAGCGACGAACCACTTGTTGACCGAGGCGATGATGTCCGGATCGGGGTGCGAAGCGAGGATGTAATGCAGTTCCTTCGATGGGAAATAACGCTGCATCGACATCAGCAGCGCGTTATAGGTCATGTTGCCGCCCGGATCGATCAGTGCGCCGTGACCGGAATCGGCGATCAGAAACTGGTTGCACTGGACCGCGTGATCGGCCTCCTCATCGACCAGATCATAGAAAGCCAGGCAGACATGGGTGCCGTCGTTGTAGAGCTCGACCGACATGGGTTATCAGTATTGTAAATCCGGCTGCGTGCGGGAGATTGGCGCCACCGCCTGCCGCCGCGCGGCGGCCGATGCCGCCTCGATTGAAGGAAGACCACGACTGCATGAGCAACCGTGTCTGGTTTGCCGCACGCATCACCGATCACGTGGCTGGCATAAATCTGAATTCTACATCCCCGCAAGCACTTTGCCCGCAACGAAACCGGCCTCCACACGCGCAGCGCCACCCACGTTGCCGGCGCCACAGGAGGCGCTGAAAAAAGCCGTGAGCGGGAGGAAGCAGCTGGCGCGCGGCGTGCAGCGCACACATGACGGTGAGTTACGCGAAGGAGCGAGCACCGCTCAACGCCGCGATACGCCCGCGCGGCAATTCTTTCAGCGTTTCCATACCAAGCGCGGACGAGTGGCCGATCATGCGGGTTTTGTCTCTGGAAGTAGGTCGGATGAGAATACTGCTCGAGCCGGCCATCGTGGCGATGAATCGCCTCGACTACCGGGCCAAGTTCCTGCTGATCTAGATCGTCGCGCTGGCTCCCTTGTTGCTGCGGTCGGCTCTGGTCGCCCATGAGGCACTCCAGGCGGGGGCGGTGGTGGAGCGCGAGCGTCAGGGCTTGCAGGCGCTCGTGCCTCTGCGCGCCTCGTTCGATGCCCAGCTGCGATTGCGCGCCGCGTTGCTCGATCAGCCCGGCGACACAGCGGCGGTGCGCGCCGCCTTCGAGCAGGCGATGGCTGCGTTCGAAGCCGCGGCGCCGGCGGTCGGTGACCGCCCGGTCGCCGTGCGTCAAGCCTGGTAGCAGGCGGCCAAGCTGTCGCCGACGGCCGGCGATGGCGAAGCGGCCTTCGAGGCCCTGATGCCCGTGCAGGACAATCTGCTCATTTTGCGTCAGGAGGTGGTGCGAGGCGCGCTTCTGCAGGGCGACAGCGATCCGGCCGTGGCGGCGGCGGGGTGGTGGCATGATTGGCCATGCAAGTGCTCGACGCCCGTCTGCAGGCGATGCGCGACAAGGCACTGCTGGCACTGTCGCCGCTCACGCTGATCGCTGGGCCTATGTCTCGATCCGCCGTAGCCTGCAGGCGCTGTCGCGCTGTACCGATGCGCTGGCCGGCGGTGATCTGTCGGCGCGCGGCGAGGCCCTGACGGACGTACCGAGGAACAGGTGCGCCAGACCGAGCGGATCAGCGGCGATGGCGAAACGATGGTGCGGCGCATGAGCGAGCCGATGCAGCGGCGGGCCGATCCGGTGCCTCGATGCGAAAGTCAGTCCGTTGCGGACGGCGGCCGATCGAGTTCGGCGAACAATTCGCGCGCGACGAACAGCGCGTTGAGCGCCGCCGGGAAGCCGGCATAGACCGCCATCTGCATCAAAATTTCGACGAGTTCCTGGCGCGTGCAGCCCGCGTTCAAGCCGGCCTGCAGGTGCGCCTTCAGTTCGGCCGGCGCGTTGCCGAGCGTCACCAGCGCGGCGATGGTGGCGATCTCGCGTTCCTTGGCCGTCAGAATGCCGCGGGAGTAGATGTCGCCATAGGGAAACTCGACGATCAGGCGCGCGAAGTCGGGTGCGAATTCCTGCAGCATCTGCATCACGCCTTCGCCGACGTGGCCATGCAGCGCGGTCAGCATCGCCCAACCGCGTGCGTAGCGCTCGCCATCCATCACGCCAGCTCTTCCATGCGCAACCGGATCGCCTGCCGCTTGACGACTGGCAGCGCCTCGATGCGCGCGATGGCAGCAGCGATGTTCTTTTCCAGCGTGCGGTGGGTGAGCATGATGATGTCGGTCTGGGCCTCGCCTTCGGCTGGCTGGCGCTGGATCATCGCCTCGATCGAAATCTGCGGCTCGGCGAGGATGCGGGTGATCTCGGCCAGCACGCCGGGCTTGTCCTCGACGCGCAGGCGCAGGTAATAGCTGCTTTCGACCTCGCCGATCGGCAGGATGGGCGTATCGACCACGGCATCGGGTTGGAAGGCGAGATGCGGCACGCGATGCTCGGGATCGGCGGTATGCATGCGCGTCACATCGACCAGATCGGCGATCACAGCGCTGGCGGTCGGCTCGGCGCCGGCGCCCTTGCCGTAGTAGAGCGTCGCACCGACCGCATCGCCCTGCACCAGCACGGCGTTCATCGCTCCTTCGACGTTGGCGATCAGCCGCTTTTCCGGAATCAGCGTCGGATGCACGCGCAGCTCGACGCCGGAAGCCTGACGCTTGGTGATGCCGAGCAGCTTGATGCGGTAACCGAGCTGTTCGGCATACTTGATGTCCTCGGCTTGCAGTGTGCTGATGCCTTCGATGTGCGCCTTGTCGAACTGCATCGGGATACCGAAGGCGATGGCGGACATGATGGTCAGCTTGTGCGCCGCGTCGATGCCCTCGACGTCGAAGGTCGGGTCGGCTTCGGCATAGCCGAGGCGCTGCGCCTCGGCGAGCACGTCGGCGAAGGCGAGCCCCTGGTCGCGCATTTCCGAGAGGATGAAGTTGGTCGTACCGTTGATGATGCCGGCGATCCACTGGATGCGGTTAGCGGTCAGGCCCTCGCGCAGCGCCTTGATGATCGGGATGCCGCCGGCCACCGCCGCTTCGAAGGCGACCATGACGCCCTTATCCTGCGCGGCAGCGAAGATCTCGTTGCCATGCACGGCGATCAGCGCCTTGTTGGCGGTGACGACATGCTTGCCGTGTTCGATCGCCTTCATCACCAGCTCGCGCGCCACGCCATAGCCGCCGATCAACTCGACGACGATGTCGATCTCCGGATCGCTGACCACGCTGAAGGCATCGTCGGTCAGCCGACAGCGCCCGCCCGTGATGGCGCGGGCGCGCTCGAGGTTGCGGTCGGCAACGACGCGGATCTCGATCGGCCGACCGGCGCGGCGGGTGATCTCCAGCCGGTTGCGTTCGAGCACGGTATAGGTTCCGCCACCGACGGTGCCGATGCCGAGCAGGCCGACTTGCATGGGTTTCATCGTCACTCCTTTTCAGTTGCCGTGACGCCGGCGATAGTGTTCGAGAAAGCGCGCGATGCGGCCGATCGCCTCGCGCAGGTCGTCTTCGTGCGGCAGGAAGACGAGACGGAAATGGTCGGGCTGTGGCCAGTTGAAGCCGCTGCCCTGCACGAGCAGGACCTTCTCTTCGAGCAGCAGCTCGAGGATGAATTCCTGATCGTCTTCGATCGGATAGATGGCCGGATCGAGGCGTGGAAACATGTAGAGCGCCGCCGTGGGCTTGACGCAGCTCACACCCGGGATGGCGCTGATCAGCTCGTAGGCCAGATCGCGCTGCCGCCGCAACCGGCCACCTTCGGCGACCAGATCGTCGATGCTCTGATAGCCGCCGAGCGCGGTCTGAATCGCATACTGTCCCGGCACGTTGGCGCACAGGCGCATCGAGGCAAGCATGGTCAAGCCTTCGACATAATCGCTCGCCGCCTTCTTATTGCCCGAGATGATCATCCAGCCGGCGCGATAGCCGCAGCAGCGGTAGTTCTTCGACAGGCCGTTGAAGGTGACGAACAGCAGATCGTCGGCCAGCGAGGCGATCGAGGTGTGCTTTTCGCCATCGTACAGAACTTTGTCATAGACCTCATCGGCGTAGATGATCAGCCCGTGATGGCGGGCAATGGCGATGAGGCGTTCGAGCACGGCCGGCGGATAGAGCGCGCCGGTCGGGTTGTTTGGGTTGATGACGACGAGGGCGCGCGTGTTCGGCGTGATTTTCGCTTCGATGTCGTCAAAGTCGGGCAGCCAGCCGTTTCGCTCGTCGCACAGATAATGACGCGGCGTGCCGCCCGAAAGGCTGACCGCCGCCGTCCACAGCGGGTAGTCCGGCGCCGGCACCAGCACTTCATCGCCATTGTTCAGCAGCGCATTCATCGCCATGACGATCAGCTCGGAGACGCCGTTGCCGAGATAGATGTCTTCGAGCGTCACGCCCTTGATCTGTTTTTGCTGCGTGTAGTGCATCACCGCCTTGCGCCCGGAGAAGATGCCCTTCGAGTCGGTATAACCGGCGGCGCCCGGCAGATTGAGGATCATGTCCTGCTGGATTTCTTCCGGCGCGTCGAAGCCGAAAGGTGCGAGATTGCCGATGTTCAGCTTGATGATCTTGTGCCCCTCTTCCTCCATCTGCTTGGCGCGTTGCAGCACCGGACCGCGGATGTCGTAGCAGACGTTGGCGAGCTTGGTCGATTTGAGGATGGGCAGCATGGCAGGTCCAGAGCAAAGGCCAGAATGCTAACCAAACGTTCTTTGCGGCGCAATCGGCCCGCCGTGCGCCGCTCCGCCAGCGCCTTACTCTTCCTCCTTCGCCGCCGTCCTCCGCGCCCCACCTCTCGCCGCTTCCCGCTCGCCGATGCCGGCACCTGCCCCCACTGCGCTCACCATCGCGGCATCGCCTGCTGCTCATCGTCGCGCTGCTGCTGCTTGTCGGCTGCTGGTTCGGCACACTCGACTACCGCAAGCTCGTCAAGCCGGACGAAGGGCGCTATGCCGAGATCGCGCGCGAGATGGCGCAAAGCGGCGATTTCGTCACGCCGCGCCTCAACGGCATCAAGTACTTCGAGAAGCCGGCGCTGCGATACGGGGCCACGGCGACGAGTTTCCGCCTCTTCGGCGAGCACGGCTGGAGCGCCCGCCCGAGGCCGGCGCTGACTGGATTCTTCGGCCTGCTCTTCACGGCCTTTTGCGCCTTACGCCACTTTGGCGCGCCGGCGGCCATCGCCACCGCCGCCGTGCTGCGCTCGGGCTGGCTGACCAGCGGCCCGAAAGAAAGTCAGTGCCTTCGAGACGGGGCTCAGCCTCTCCTGCCACGGTCGACCGGTGCGCGTGTTCAACTCCGGCACCGCGGCGCTGCTCACCGCCTTGCGCCTCGCCAGCAATCGGACCGGGCGATGAGGTGATCACCACGCCGCTCAGCTGGGTCGCCACGACCAACGTCATCGTCGAGGTCGGCGCGCGGCCGGTGTTCGTCGATGTCGAGGCGCGCACGCGCAACATCGATCCTGAGCGCATCGCTGCGGCCATCGGCCCGCGCACGCGCGCGCTCATGCCGGTCGATCTCGCCGGCTTACCCGCAGCGCGCGCGCCGATCTACGAACTCGCCCAAGCGCATGGCCTGCGCGTCATCGAAGATGCGGCGCAGTCCTTCAGCGCGAGCGACGAGGGCCGGCCGATCGGCACGACGGGTGATTTCGTCGCGTTCAGCTTTCACGCCAACGAGAACATCACCTGCGGCGAGGGCGGCGCACTGGTCTTGCTGCCCGATGTCGATCCCGTCCTCACGGCTGCGCCTGCAGGGCGTCGAGCGTTTCGCCGATGGCAGCCTGGATGTCGACATGCCGGGCGGCAAATTCAACCTGACCGACATCGCCGCGATCATCGGTCTGGGGCAGTTACGGCATCTGGCCGAAAGCCGGCTCTAGCCTGCTCGCCCGTCTCCCTGCACGAAGTCAGAGCGCCAGCGCATCGGGTTTGCCGCAGGCGGCCCAGACTGCGACCTCCTGCCGGGCGACCCGCCCGCGCGCTGCACCCAGCCACTGTCGGCCCGTAGCATCGTTCCGCTTCCCGCCGGCCGCTGCGCTGCGGCAAGCCCCGGCCTCCCCAATCCGCCTCGCGAATCACCCGCGTCCATCGCGCGTGCAGTGAAAGTCAGCCCCATCGACACGCCGCTGCGTGCAACGACGCCGTAATCGCTCCCTGATAGGGTAAGGTTCCTTTCGTTCCGTCTTCCCGCCGCCGATGGCCGCCCAGTCGCCCTTCACCGCCGCGATCTCCCGCCACGCGGAATGGTGGCCGCCCCTGCTCGTGGTGATGCTGCTCGGCGCGCTGTGGTGGACGATGTTCGAACGCGCCCGCCACGACGACGCGCTAGTCATACAGGAATCCTTCATCAACAACGGCAACGTCGCCCAGGCGGTCGCGCAGCACATCGAGCAATCGTTCGAACGGCTGCGCTTTTACAACCGCTCGCTCGTCGCCGCGCCGCTGGGCGAGCCGACGACGCGGATGCTGGTGCGCGCTGCGATCGGCCAGGATCGCTCGTTTCTGCGCCTGATGCATTTCTCGGCCGAAGGCCGACTACTATTCTCCACCGGCGCCAAGCCGGAACACTGGCTGACCGAGGCGGCAAAGCGCACCGCCGTCCAGCCGGCATTGAGTGAAGAATTATTCATCGCCGACGTGCCCGCCGACGCCTATGCCCAGGCCTGGAGCCAGCCGGTGATCCACCGGCTGTCGCGCGAGGAGGGCCTGCGTGGCGATTTCGTCATCGCGCTGATGGATCTGGGCTACATCGCCCGCCGCTTCGAAAACTTCCATCTCGGCAACAGCGGCGAAATCGTCATCCTCGCTGCCGATGGCCGCGAACTGCTGCGCCTGCGCGGTGGCAGCCTGGAGACGGTCGAAGCGATCGCCGGCAGCGAGCGACACCGCCTGGCCTTCAGCCAGCCGAAAGGCACGGTCATCGAGCGCACACGCGACAACCACGAACGCCTCTATGCCTTTCACCGCATCGATGGCGCACCGCTCGCCGTGCTGGTCGGTCGCACGCGCTACGATGTGCTGTTCGAGAATGCCGCCAAGCAGCGCAAATACTGGGGCTCAGCGCTGCTGCTCACCCTCTTGAGCCTGGTGCCGACTGCGCTGTGGATCGTCATGGCCCGTCGCCGCCTGCAGCTGATGCAACAGCTGGCGCTGGCGCAGGCCGAAAACAAGCGTCTGATCGAACAAATGGAGCAGGAAAAGCTGGCGGCCTACCGCATGGCGACCCACGACCGGTTGACCGGACTGGCCAACCGCATGTTGTTCAACGAAATCGCCAACCGCTACGTCGCCCAGGCCAAGCGCCAGCGCGGCCGCTTTGCGGTGATGTTCGTCGATCTCGACCGCTTCAAGCCGATCAACGACACCTGGGGCCACAAGGCCGGCGACCAGTTGCTCATCGAAGTAGCGCGCCGGCTCTCTGGCTGCGTGCGCCAGACCGACCTGGTCGCCCGCTTCGGCGGCGACGAGTTCGTGGCGCTGGTCTCCAGCCTGCGCGGCCCGCGCGATGCCGATACGGTAGCCGCCAAGATCGTCGCCCGGCTTTCCGAGCCTTATACCGGCATCGTCGGCGAAGCGCTGTCGGTGACACCGAGCATCGGCATCGCCTTCTATCCCGACGATGCCACCGAGGTCGACGCGCTGCTGCGCCAGGCCGACACGGCGATGTACGAGGCCAAGGCGCAGGGACGCGCTACCTGGGTGTTCGCCGATGCGACGCTGAACCGCCGTCACGACCTGCACACGGCCATCGAGGCGCAATTGCCGGCGGCGATCAGGCAGCGGCAGATTGGCCTGTACTATCAGCCCATCGTCGACCTGAAGGACTTCCGTATCGCCAGTTTCGAGGCGCTGGCCCGCTGGCCGCACCCGCAGCTGGGCAATCTCTCGCCGGCCGACTTCGTCGCCGTCGCCGAGCAAAGCGGCCAGATCGGGGCTTTGGGCGAATACCTCATCGAGATGGTAGCGACGCAGATCGAACAATGGTGGCGCAGCGAACTGCCGCTGCTGCCGGTGGCGGTGAATGTCTCGGTGCGCCAGCTGCGCACGGGCAACTTGTTCGATTTCATCGCCCGCACACTGGAGCGGCACGCCGTGCCGCCACGCTATCTGACCATCGAGATCACCGAGACCGGCTTGATCGACGCCAGCGACAAGGTCATCAATATGCTGACCCGACTTGCCGGCCTGGGCGTGCATTTGGCCATCGACGATTTCGGTACCGGCTTTTCCGGCCTCAGCCATCTGCGCACGCTGCCCGTCGAGCGTTTGAAGATCGACCGTTCCTTCGTCAAGGACCTGCGCAACGACATCAACGACGCCACCATCGTCAGCAGTACGATCGCGCTGTCGCACAACCTGAAACTCAAGGTCATCGCCGAAGGCGTCGAGACGCGCGAACAACTCGCCCACCTGCGCGCCAACGGTTGCGACTACGCCCAGGGCTTCTTCTTCTCACCCGCGGTCGCGCCGGAACAAGTGCCGGCCTTGCTCGCCCAGCCAGACGTGTTTGCTCATTTGTTTGCTTCCACAGAGCCCACATCATGATCGTCGTTCTCGTCCGCAATCTGACCGCCCTTTTCGTAGCGGCCATTGCTGCATTGGTCTTGTCGGCTTCACCGATCTTGGCGGCCGAAAGCTGCGAATCGCCGCCGGCGCTGCGCTTCTCGCTCGTGCCGGCTGGCAATGTCGAAGAGCGCCTGAAGGCTTATCAGCCGCTGCTCAAGCGCATCGAACTGCTCACCGGCAAATCGGTCTTGATCGTGCGCCCGCAGTCCTATGCCACGGTAAGCGAGGGACTGCTGGCGGGCACGATCGACATCGCCACCATCGGTCCGGCCGGTTATGTCGCGGTGCGCGCGGCCGATCCGCAGATTCAGCCCTTCGCGACCATCGCCAAACGGGAAGGCATCTACCAGGTCGCTGGCCCGTTCTACCATTCGCTGCTCATCGTGCGCGCTCAGGGACGGTTCAAGGACATCGCCCAACTGCGGGGCCGTCATCTGGCGCTCACCGATCCAGCCAGCACCTCCGGTTCGCTCTTGCCGCGCCGCCAGTTCACGCCGGTGATCGGCATGCCGCTGGACAAGTATTTCGGCCGCATTTCGTATTCCGGCAGCCACAGCAAATCGATCGCTGCGCTCGCGCAAGGCGAGGTCGATGCCGCTTTCGTCGCCTCGACCAATCTCGAAGACGCGCTGCACACCGGCAAACTGAAGGCCAGCGACGTGCGCGTGCTGTGGACGTCCGCCCCGATCGCCTACGATCCTTTCGTCCATCGCGGCCAGCTCTGCGAACCGCTCAAGCGCCGGATCCGCGCTGCCTTCCTGACCGAGGCCGCCGCCCTGCAGCCGGTGCTCGACGATCTGCGCGCCGTCGCCTTCGTGCCGGTCGGCGACGAACATTACGCCGAGGTGCGCGCCGCGCTGGCGACGGCGCCACGCTGACCGGGCCGGCCCGACTGTCGGTCAGGCTGGAACGTCATTCCCGCCTCGGCACCATGCGCTCGCAGCAGCGATGATGAGTGCCTACCGTCGCCTATAATCGCCGGCCACGGTGCTGCGCCGTCCGCAGCGACACACTGTCCGGACGAGGGGCTGGCCATGACGCCGCAGCGCGTGCCCGATGAAGAACATTGCCGGCAGACGAAGGTCCGAGACCTTCGAAAGTCAGCCCCGTCGGCACGGCGGCGGCCTCTGGCGCCAAGCGCATGCCGCGCCTGACGCTGATCGCACCCGATGGCACCCACCGGCTGACGATCGCCGCTGGCGACTCGCTGCGCGAAGCGCTCGATGCGACCGAACTGCGCGTGCGCGCGGCCTGCGGCGGCAACGGCAGTTGCGGCGCCTGTCTGGTGCGCTGGATCGAAGGCGAAGTCAGCCGGCCGACCGCGGCCGAATATCTCAAGCTCGGCCCCGAGGAACGCGCTGCCGGCTGGCGGCTGGCCTGCCAGTTGCGTCTGACCGGCGATGCCACCCTCGCGCTCGACCACCCGGCCCCGCCTTCACAATGGCGCTCGATCGCCGAATTGCCGCCGCCGATAGGCCGCCTGCCCGAACTGGAACAGCATATCTATGGCTTGGCCGTCGATCTGGGCACGACACACATCCGCCTGTCGCTCCTCGACCGTAAAAGCGGCCGGCGCATCGCCAGCCGGCGCGGTCCGAATCCGCAGCAAGTGCATGGCGCCGACGTGCTCAACCGCCTCGATGCCGCGCTCGGCAGCGAGCGCAAGGCGGCCGAACTGGCCAAACTGGCGCGCACGGCCATCGTCCAGGCGCTGCGCGACGTCCTGGCGCGCGACTGCGGCGAGGTAACGCCGATGATGGCCGAGATCGGCGCCGCACTCGTCGTCGGCAACACGGCGATGCTGGCCCTGCTGGCGCAGCAAGGGGTCGCCGAACTGCTGGCGCCGGAACACTGGCAGAGCGCCATCGACTGCCGGCCGCGCGCCACCGACTGGCAAGCACAGTGGTATCTGCCGCACGCCCGCATCGACCTCGCGCCGCCGCTGGCCGGATTCGTCGGCTCCGACCTGCTCGCCGACCTGCTGGCCTGCGACCTGTGCCAGCCCGACCGGCCGGCGCTGCTCGTCGATCTGGGCACGAACAGCGAACTGGCGCTGTGGGATGGCGCCCGGCTGCGGGTCGGTTCGGTGCCGGGCGGCCCGGCCTTCGAGGGCGCCGGTCTCAGGCGCGGCATGCCGGCCGAGCCGGGCGCCCTCTGTGCCGTGACGGCCGAGGGCGATGGCTTCCGTTGCCAGCGCATCGGCGATACCGACGCGGTGCGCGGTATTTGCGGCTCCGGCCTCATCGACGCCACCGCCGTGCTGCTCGCCCAAGGCCGGCTCAAACCCTCCGGCCGTTTCGCTACTCCGCCAGGAGCGACGGGGCTGGCGCTCATCCCCGGCGAAGAACGCAGCAGCCTGTTCGCCGGCGACATCGACGCGCTGCAGCGCGCCAAGGCGGCGACGGCGGCGGCGATGCGCCTGCTGCTGCGCACCGCCGGTCTCGCCTGGGCCGATCTGAGCCGCCTGGTCGTCTGCGGCGCCTTCGGCCACCATCTGAATCTGCAGCATGCCCGCGCCATCGGCCTCCTCCCCCCGCTGGCAGACGAACGTATAGAATTGATTGCAGAGGCGGCGCTTCTTGGCTGCGAGCGGGCGCTGCTCGCGCCGGGAGGAAAAGAATGGCTGGGCGCGGCGGCGCAGCAGGCCGTCAGCCTCAACCTCGCCCAGTCCGCCGATTACGAGAATCTCTATATCGAAGAGCTGCGTCTGCGACCGATGGCTCTCCACCCCTGAAGCCGCCATCGTGCAAGGTGACGGCTGATGCCGCCTCTCCCCACTGTGCCGATCGTCGCTCACCCACGGATCGCGGAGGTGTCCCATGCTCGAACCTCTGATCAAGGCCTACAACGACGCGGTGTTCGAGACCGACCGCGACGCCGCCTTCGCCGTGGTGGATCAGGCCATTGCGCAAGGCGTCCCGGCCGAAGACGTCGTCTTCCATATCGTCATCCCGGCGGTCGAAGAGATGATGGCGCAATTGACCCTCGACCCGGATGCCAATCTGGCGCAGCACTTCATGACCGCGCAGATCGCCGCCGAGGTCACCGACAAGATGCTGGCCCGCTTCGCCCATCCCCCCGAGATCATCGGCCGCATCGTCATCGGCACGGCCCAGGGCGATTTGCATTCGCTCGGCAAGCGCATCGTCAGCGGCTGCCTGAAGGCGCTGATGGTCGAGGTGCATGACCTGGGCGTCAACGTGCCGGCCGAGCGCTTCGTCGATGCCGCCGTCGAACTCGACGCGCCGGTGATCGCCGTCTCGGCGATGATGGCGCACACCGCCAACGGCCCGCAGGGGCCGCGCCGGGTGCGCGAGTTGCTGCACGCGCGGGGTCTGGAAGACCGCATCAAGCTGGTGGTCGGCGGCGCGCCCTACCGTTTCGACGACCAGCTCTACCGCTCGGTCGGTGCCGACGGCTGGGCACCCGATGGCGTTACCGCCGGCAAGGTCATCGTCGACCTGATCAGAGCCCGCCCCGAAGAACTCGCTGCGCTCGCTCTGCCCCTCGAGGGGCAGGAAAACTCGGGGCGGCCCTTTGTTTTCTCGAGATCACGGGGAGAAACCGCATGAGCCCACTCGAAATCCTCGTTGCCGCCATCGGCGGCCAGCCGGCGCCGCGCATTCCGGTGTTCTGCAATCTGATCGACCAGGGCGTGCGCGAACTGGGCGTGTCGCCGGCCGAGTTCTACCGCAATGGCGAACTCATGGCCAAAGCGCAACTGGCGCTGCTGAAGAAATACGGCCACGACAACGTCTGGAGCCTGTCCTATGTCGGCAAGGAAGCCGAGTTCTTCGGCTGCCGCGACATCCTGTTCGCCGACGACGGCCCGCCGAACGTCGCCGACTTCGTCATCAAGAGCTGGGACGACATCGCCAAACTGGAAGTGCCGGAGGACATCACCCGGCATCCGGCCTGGAGCGAAACCGGCCGCTGCCTGTCCATCCTGCGCGATGAAGTCGGCGCGACGCATCCGGTCTGCGCCTATCTCACCGCTGCCAACACCTTGCCGACGCTGTTGATGGGCATCGAAAAGTGGCTGGAACTGTTGATGACCGGCCCGGCCGACCTGATCGACGAGCTGATGAAGAAATGCTCGGCCTTCTTCCGCCAGGAACTGGCCGCCTGCCGCGCCGCCGGCGCCAACGTGCTGGTGTACTCGACGCCCTTCGGCTCGACCTCCTTCGTCGGCAAAAAGCGCTTCGAGCAGTTCTCGCTGCCGACCATCCGCCGCGATCTGGAAAACATCGACATGGCCGGCCTGGTCTTCTACTGCGGCATGGCGCCGTTCAACGACGTCATCGCCAGCGTGCGGCGCGAATTCGGCTTCGGCGCTTACTACATCAGCCCGCTCGCCGACCTGGCCGAAGCGAAGCGGCTCATCGGCGACAGCGGCCTGACCTGCGGCGTCATCGACGACATCCACATGCTGCGCTGGTCGCCCGACCAGGTGCGCGCCGAAGTGAAGCGCATCTGCGACATCGGCAAGCCCGGCGGTCGCTTCCTGTTCGGCACCGGCGTCATGCCGCTCGACGTGCCGGAAGCCAACATCCGCGCCATGCTCGATGCCGCCTTCGAATACGGGAGGCTGCCATGAACGCCTGCGCCTGCCCTGTCCGCCCCGACCGTGACTGCCCGACCGGCGGTCAGCCTATGACGCTGGTCGGCTGCGGCATCCTGCACAAGGAAATCGACTACCTGATCGGCAAGAACGGCTGGCAGGTGCAGACCCACTGGCTGGCCTCCAAGCTGCACAACTACTTCAACCGGCTGTGGAGCGAACTGGACGGCGCGCTCAAGGAAGAAGAAACCGCCGGCCACCGGACGGTGGTGTTCTACGGCGCCTGCCATCCGCGCATCGACGACCTGCTCGCCGGCCACCGCACGCGGCGCACCCAGGGCCAGAACTGCATCGTCATCCTGCTTGGCTACGAGCTCTTCATGGCCGAACTGGAAAAAGGCGCCTATTTCCTGCTCGAAGACTGGGCCAACAGCTGGCAGCCGATGATCACCGAATGCTTCGGCGACAACCTCGAAATCGTGCGCGAAATCTTCCACGGCGGCCACAAGAAGATGATCGCCATCCGCACGCCCTGCTCGGAGGACTTCACCGCTGCCGCCGAAGCCGCGGCACGCTTCGTCGACCTGCCGCTGGAATGGATGGACGTCACGCTCGACCACCTGGAGGGCGTGCTTGCCGAAGCCATCGCACAAGGGCAGGATCCTGCCGCAGCCGTCGGGAACTGAACCATGACGCCTGGGGCCAACGACGCATGGCCGGTTCTGGCAACCCCGGTCGATGGCACACCGGCGATATCGGACTATGCGTCGTTCTACGCCAAAGTCAGCCCCACCGGCACGGCGGTCGGCGAACCGCCGGCCACGGCGACGGCTGCCAAGGCCGAGGCCGATGACGCGCTCGCCGCCGCCCAGGCCGAAATCGCGCGCCTGAAGGCCAGCGTGCGCCGATTGGCCGAGGAA
>Ga0209207_1000474_pt1 | contig 24747 bp, 26 predicted proteins | sample SaghotsprinmetaG_FD_184140 | JGI IMG/M metagenome (GOLD analysis project Ga0209207, IMG submission 184140) | Hot spring microbial communities from South Africa to study Microbial Dark Matter (Phase II) - Sagole hot spring metaG (SPAdes) (version 3) | ecosystem: Environmental > Aquatic > Thermal...
ACCTCTGGAACTATAGCAATCCTAAGTCATTTATGAGAATGGGAAGGGACATAGTGAATCTCTATCAGTAGATATAGGATTGGCTTCTCTCATGAATCATCTGGGATTGCTATATATTGATATCATGGCAAGAATAGGCAACAATACATGACAAGTCACAAGTCAATAGAAAAATAAACGCCAAGTTCTTCTCTATCCTGGTGAGGATAATTACTTTGTTGTCGAAGTCCCCAGCCTGCCAGGTTGTATTAGTCAGGGGAAAACTCGCGAAGAGGCTTTGGCTAATATTGAAGCAGCGATCGCTCTCTATGTTGAGGTCTTACAAGAATGAGACGACTCAAACAAACATCAAACTTTCTAGCATTCGTTGAAAATTCTGCACAAACCGATCGTAGATTGTCTCATCAGCAATATAGGTAATGACATAAGCCCGATCGTTCTGAATCGTCCAAATTTGTGATGCCTTCAGCGTGACCTGTCGCTCCTCATCCTGACCTATGTAGACCAATTGATGCGCGGGTTGTTCCCCTAGGGTTCCTGGCTCTGAGTTAATAATTTTTGCTCCTGGGAAAAACTCAATGATTTGGGCCACTGAGTTGTTCGTATACTCGGCCAACATCAGCGGTTGCTGCAATTTAACCACTTGGATCGTTATCTCCGCATAATCTCCTGTTGCGGCTACTGACTTGGGGGTTAACCGGGCAACCGTTCCCACAAGAAAATCACTCGTTTCCGTTGATAACTCCCAATTGCCGGGATAGGTGATCTGCATCCCATAGTCGGCATTTTTATAGGTCATCGGCACAACCATAAGGCGCTCTAGCCCGCCTCTCTGTTGCCACAGCACCCCAGCCCCCACTAAGCCCCTAGCCCCTAGCCCCAGCAATAAGGCTTTATACCTGACCGGAAACTGGCGCTGCTTGCTTGGTTTACTCACTCGTGTACTCGGTGTTTTTTGCCTCTGCTTGCCCAGCGATTTAGCCGACTTCGGAATAGGCGTTGGTGTGGGTACAGGAGGGAGGGGTGCGATCAGGTGAGATCGTTGCGGCGTTGATAACCGCAGTTCCTGCCAGTCCATTAATGCCTGGGTTGAATTTTGGAAAATCACCGGCAACCAACTCGCCCCTGGAAAGCGATTTTCTAGCGACTCCAAGCGTTCCCGTGCCTCCCGCACCGACAAATATAAGGACTTACCATTGGCAAATGCCTTCAGAAAAAACTTCAAAAATGTCTGTGCCACCAGATCGGGTACTGGCTCACGCATAATAATTAACTGGGGAATATTCAAACTCGATAGTTCCTTTGCTAATCCCAGCCCATCACAGGAGTTGAAAATCGCCAACTTCAGGCCCCGTGCCACTGATTCTCGCAGTGCATACCGCACCTCAGCGATCGTTAAAGCCTCCTGGGCATTGATATAAATCGTTCCGGTTCCCCCACGACTGGAACTATGGCCAGCGAAAAAGAGAATATTCCAATTTTGCGCCCAAAGCTGCTCATTTAGATCCTCACGGCGCGGTTCGACCAAAAACTGCACTTCCGCCTGCGGTAAACTTTTCAATAATTTACGATCGGCCTCCACATCAATGCCCACACTATTGCCCAAAATTGCTAAAATCCGAATCTTGTCGCTTGCCGGTACATTTGTCTTAACCTGTTCATACTCAGGCACACTTAACACAATTTCTGCCTGTCGGTAGCGTTCTAGAAATTGTTCAAAAAATAAGTGCCAGGGTAACTTCCACAAAACTTCATTATGCGTCCGGACTAGGACCAGAATTTCCTCATCCCAATTCAAAACTTCTAAAAGCTTTTCACGAATACGACTAAAGTTGGGCGATCGATACCACTCATTTAAGCTTTGTTTCAGAACTTGGGTTGAGTTGTAACAATTGTTCAATAATTGGGTATAGGCGACATTCGTGATCTGACTAGCGTCTGCTTCTAACCTTAAGTCCAGATCTAAACAGCGATAAACACTATGCCATTGATCATAGTTTTCAGCAACATGGGGGGCTGGGGGCAAACTACTGATCAAACGCGTATGGGCATAGTTAACCTGATCGGCAATCTCCAGCGTTACCTTCAGCGGCTGCGCAAGATTGTTGCCCTCTAGCTCAAAGACTACTAGCTGTGCCATCTCTAGCCCTCACCCATCTCTCGAATAGACAACTATTACCCAGGCTAGACTTATGTCCGTCTCAATCTATCTTACCGTACCCGTAAATTAGTTCACTTGAACTACTAGTGAGATTTGCCTAGATCTTAAAAAATTCTGTAATCGCGGTATTCTCCAAAGCAATTCTAGTGCTAAATTCCTCCCCTGGTGTTCCGCGAAAGGAGAGTTTAACAAAATTATCGGCTTCCCTCGCTTCTGCTTGTAGAAATGTCTGAGCTTGGGCATCCAGAATAGTTAAGGTTAATCCAGTGGGAAGATATAAGCTACCACTCGCCGGATGCACTTGCACAAAAACTCGAAATCGATTATCCGTTGTAGCTTTGATCTCAACAATCAGGACAACTTGCTGTTCACCTAATTTCATCCCTAAATTCAGGAGCTTTCCGTGTCGGCTGCTTGAATGGTTTCGCCCAGTTGCAGGCACTTGTTCCTGCGCATCTCCTCGAAAGTTAAAGGCAAATTCCTGGCTATCTGGACTAAGGAAATACTGTACCGATCGCCACCCTTCGGTTACCTGTCCTTGCAACCATTCACTCAAATTCACCCGCGATCGACTACTACTATCTGTCGCGATCGTAGATTGCTCTACCTGGCGCCCCACAGTTGCTAAATGCTCTAATAAATTTTCCAGGGGATGTAAACTTGCGATCGGCGTTTCTGTCATCGAGACAGCCGGGAGGAAACCCAGCAGAGTGGCTTCTGTCGGGTTAGTCGTGATATCGGCGATCGCAACCATCACATAGCCAGTGCGATCGTCCCAGACTTCATAGGGAATATAACAAGTTGGGACGTTCGGTTTCACAGGGCGACATTCTAAAGTACCGAGGTCAGGAACCTTAAGATCAGCCACATCCGCTGCTAGGCGCACTACTGGATTCCAGCTATGACTATGTTCTAGATCCGTTCTAATGCCTAACATACTTAGGTAATCATTCACGGTCAGAACTGCCAAGGTATTTCGATAAACTTGCTCTGCTTTCGACGGGTTGGGCTGCTGTTGAGCAAATCGATGGGCCGTTGCTTTAGCTGCAGGAGTAATCGGCAAATTCAATGAAAAATCTTTTGTTAGTTCAGTTTCTATCGACATAACTTTCCTCCTAATCTACATAACCTTGAGATTGTCCAAATTGATAAAGCAAAGGGATACATTTACGCTGATAAAAACTACTGAGAGTACTAATGGATAGGTTGAATTCTTGAGACAGGGACTCCCAACTGCTTTCTGGGGGTAAGCGCCTTAGGATCAAGATTTGTGCCGTAACGTCAGGACGATGTTTGATGTGAACCTTTCTTAATTCTCCTGTCAAATCTTGTTCTGCCCAACTGTAGGTTTCCTCAAGCACAGGGGGAATATCGGGATTACTCGCAATATTTTCCCAAAAATTAGTAGCTGTTTCCTGAGCCTCCTCCTGATTTTGGGAGGGGATAATTCGTTTTGTTTGCTCCTCGCAGGTTTGCATACGACCATCTTTTAGGCGACATTTGAGATAACTATTAAGCCAAGTTGTGACACTGGCTAATTCAGGATTATAGGCCGATCGTGCGGTGGTGGCTTCACAGAGATTCTGGCAAAAGTAAATCCAGGTCTGCTGCAAGGCATCCTCGTAATACTCGGTTGACTCCCGCCACAATTTGCCAGAGTTCGCGATCGACCGAATAAGCTGTGTTAATCCCCGCTGCCGTTCTAGGCTATGAGGAGGATGCCGACAGGTTTGCTCAAGCAACCTTCTAAAACTCTCCCTATCTAACGTCTTACTCATTCTCTGTGACTACAATAGCAACCTTTTTGTAAGTACCGTTCTTACTAGCTTGGATAATTTTCTCCAGCAAGGATGATACTAAAAACAGGATACCACAGACGCTTTGAGATAGCCTAACAATCTATTGCCCCACCAGGCTAGTGGCCACTAGACAGCATTCAGATACAGCGCAGGTTGTGTTGGTATGATATAGCAATCCCAAGTCATTTATGAGAATGGGAAGGGACATAGTGAATCTCTATCAGTAGATATAGGATTGGCTTCTCTCATGAATCATCTGGGATTGCTATAGTTGCCACCTTTGACTGTAAAGCACTGATGGGTAAGACTCGCAGGATCTCGTTAATGGTTGTTGTCCCCTTCATTACCTTTTCTACAGCAGCCTGGTAAAAGGAGTGAAAATTAGTTGCATTAAGCTGACGCTGAAGGTGAAGGGTATTACCCTCGTAAATGGCTTGACGAACAGTTGCATCAACATGGAGAAGTTCCACGATCGCCTCCCGGCCTAAGTAGCCGGAATTAAAGCATTTAGGACACCCTTTGCCCTGCTGCCAGTTACCAGACTTTGCTTGTTTAGGACTGATCCCTATACGAGCCAATTCCTCTTCCGTTGGCATATAAGCTTGGGCGCAGTGGGGACAAATCCGCCTGACAAGCCGCTGTGCCACAATTCCCAATAGGGAATCACTGACCAATCCCGGATCAGGCCCAATATCCTTAAGTCGAGGAATAGCGCTGACGGCATCATTTGTGTGCATAGTTGTCAGAACTAAGTGTCCAGTCAGTGCGGCTCGCACTGCGGTTTCAGCCGTTTCAGGGTCACGAACTTCACCCACCATAATTACATCCGGATCTTGACGCAAAATGGCTCGTAAGCCAGCCGCAAAGGTCATGCCAGCCGCTTCATGAACCTGGGTCTGGGTAATTCCTGCTAAAACATACTCAACAGGATCTTCAACAGTCGTTACATTCAATGATTCTGTTGCGACAGATTGCAAACTCGTGTACAAGGTACTAGTTTTACCTGAACCCGTTGGTCCAGTAAAAATGATCATGCCTTGGGGCTGTTGTAGCCAGTTTTTGTAAACTTCTAAGCTGTGACGAGAAAAACCCAGGTTATCCATATCGGTGAATGGATTCTCTTGGGGTAACAAACGAATAACAACTTTTTCACCCCCAATACATGGCAGTGTACTGACCCGCATGTCTAGACCAACGCCTGCCCCATTATCCGTCTGATAACTTTCCCGAATTCGCCCATCTTGAGGCCGACGACTCTCAGCAATATCCAAGTTAGACATCACCTTCAGCGCAACCACTACACGCCGACCAATATCACTAGGTAAAGTAGTGACATCTCGAAGAACACCATCAATGCGATAGCGAATACGCAATCCCTCAGAGGTGGGTTCCATATGGATATCGCTAGCACGATTGCGAAGGGCACTGGATAAAATAGTCTTAATACGTTCAAGCTGATCCGTTGCTTTGGACAAGGTGAATTTAGCAATTTCGCTAATGTCTTCAGAATCAGCGTCCCCACTCAAAGGGTTAATTGCTGTAGTTGTGCTGATACAACTGGGATCAAGATGCTGAAGCTGAAACCAGGTTTTATAGCTTTTGAGGGAGATAGGAATAATCTTGATCTCAGAACCCGTCCGATCCTTGAGTGTTTGAATCTCAGCCGCACTTAATGTAGCAGGACTACCCAGGTAATAGCAATTACGCCAGAGTAATAAGGGCAATACCGGAGGCATTGGGTTCAAAGTTGAGAGCGATCGCAGGAAACGGGCATTTAATTCAAGATCCAATTGTTCAAGGTCAACTGAGTTTGATTCATCTATTAGAAGAGACAAACATTCCTCACACTTTAGATATCCCTTTTTAAGCTTTTGCCAAGCTGATAAATTTATAGGTGTTGTGATTGCCTGCATACAAATCCTCCAAGTGCATTATTTCGAGGTTTACTTGCGTCGTTATTAGCAATATATTTACTGATTTGAAACCAAGACTAACTGTTCTAGATTCATCAGTTAGGACTGCTGACTTAGCCAGCAAAGTTACTGCTAGGTGGAACGTAAGGAATGGCGGGTTGATCGCCGCTAGGGGGCGGGAGGTTATGAAGTTGGATTGCTTCTGGCGTTACTTGTAGCACAGGGAGTTGAGTTTCTTGAGTTCGTGGTACAGGTTGACAAAGAGCACTAAGATCCATGATCTGATCATTTGTCGTCTTCATGAAACACAAAGGCTCATCTTCATGCTTTTGAACAGTGAGTTGTTGAGAATTAAAAGGTTTAGAATCAGCAATATTAGGAATTGCAAGAACATCGCCAGAAACTGTAAAGCTAACGAAACATAGTCCGGTAATAGTTGATGCATTAATACAGGACTTCATAAGTTCAAATTTCATCATTGGATCATCTCTTAAAATATATTATTTCGCTAGAGGGGAGAGTTGAATCTCCCCCCTTATTCTCACTACGGCCTTGGAGTAGAGCCGGGAGCATTACCGTAAATTACGGCGCTAGCAGCCCAACCTACCTGGCCATTCACACGATCGCGCAAACGATACCAACGAGCATCAGGGGTGCCTAACCAAATATCCGTAACTACATCACCATACGTCCAACCGCTGAAATTAACCGTTTGATTCGGGGCAAGCCTACCAATAACGGGAGAATTGAGGGAAGGGCCAGAGCGAATATTAACTCCCGCAGGTGCAGCCCTACCTGTGAAATTAACCTCACGGATTGGATTACCAGAAGATTGATTACGGACCCAGAAGGAAATATCACCTCGACCGTCTACAGCAGTTGCAAAACCAACTACAGTGACGTTATTACATCCGAACTCAGTGAATTTACTACCGATCTGGTTTGCTCCCCGTAGATCGATGTAGCTCCTGCCACCACTGGTACGTACCCGTTCAACTACGCCAACATGTCCATAGGTTCGATCTGCACCAGGAAACGAGCGCTCCATAACCGCGATCGCACCTGCTTGAGGGCCAGAGATTCGTCGAAAGCCTGCATTAGGCAAAGTCCAGTTATCCCAGTCACCTGCGTGGCCATATTGCCTAATTCCAAACCGATTAGCTACATATTGAGTGCACCAACACCACTGGGATGCAAGGCTGGGTGCCGAGGTCATCAACGTGAGGGTTGCCCCTGTTACGGGGGCTATCACTAAGGCTGTAATTCCTAATGACAGGAACCGTTTGATGCTCATGATTAGATACCTAAATACTTGAAATTGTTTTGATTTCCATAGCAATCTTCTTTGATTTTTCAGGCGAGATGCAGCCTGTATACTATCTGGATCTTTATCTCGCGCCTGCTTTGAGGTTGCTATATCTGTATATCAGTAGATAGATCTGGTTTTATGCAAAATCAGAAAAACTTTTTTGGAATTTACATACTTCTACTCTGCTAAAAATATTTAAAATAAAAACTTCATGCCTATCGAAGGAAGAAAGACATGAATGTACAAAAATAATTAAAATAAGACCTATTTAATGAGTAAACTGTTTAACTCATCGACTTTTAATTAAGCATTGCTTGCAGGTGTTGCAGCAGCATAAAGCTTTGCTTTTCGCGCACACTCATCACCACAACCCGGCGATTGTCTTGCTCATCCAAGTATTGTACCCCCAGCAACGATCGCGGCTTACTGCGAAATAAGCTGCCCACTAACCCCAGGGGTAGGGGGATCGGTAGCGGTATGGGAATGTAGGAGGAAACGGTACCGGCGATCGCCATTGCGGCGGCAGCATCTTGAGCGTCCTCTTGCAAGGCGGCTCCCTGGGCAACCCCTAAAATACGATCGCCGGGTACCCTCACATTCAAGCTGGGATTCCGGGGCGAGGCATAGGTCACCTCCAGTTGGTTATCCACGATCGCGACCCGACAATCATCCGTTTCGCCCGTTGTGTCTAAACACTTTAGATTAAACTCAGCCGCTAAAGCACTATTCGTCGTTAACAGAACCGTTGTGACAACGATCGCCTCTAAAACCCGTTTCATACCCTAACTCCTGGCCCTAACTCTGGCCCAATGGTTGATGTGAGAAATCGATGTGAGAATGCAGGATCGGCAGTTGCGGATGACCTATCCCGAAGTGGGTACGCAGGTAACCCCTGCCACCGCCTACTAACCCATCATCCATCCGCCTAGTTCCTTATGCAGTCTGAGCGAAACTTTATCAAAACTTCATACGAGTAGCTCGGTCAGAAAATTCTGTAACGTTGGTAGTGCAGGCTTTAGCCGATAACGACTGAAGTCGTGACTACGAACCTGGCGAAGCTTGAGGTTTTGGGTCCCCTGAGACCTCTACAATAAAACTGACTGATGGCCCATTGGCCGATCGGGAAATGCCTTCATGCCTGGAGTTGCGGCAGCGGATTTGATGCTCGATTTATTACTCATTGCCGGTTTAGGGTTTCTGGGGAGCTTTGGCCACTGTTTGGGGATGTGTGGTCCCCTGACCTTGGCCTTTTCCCTCTCCCAGCCAGCAATGGTCACGCCCCCAGGGCAACCGTGGCCCCTTTCCCAGCTAACGACCCATTTGCTCCTCAATCTCGGACGGATTCTCAGCTATGCCCTCGTCGGCGCTAGTATTGGCGCGATCGGGTCGGTGTTGGTGGCCAGTGGGCAAATGGCGGGGGTGGGCAGCCTCTTCCGGCAAGGCATTGCGATTTTCACCGGCTTGCTGCTGATCTGGTTCGGGTTGGTGCAACTTAATCCCCACTGGCTCCCCCAGGTCCCCTTTCTGAACCCAATGGCCCAGGCCGGTTTACACGATCGCCTCCAGCGGGGCCTCCAACGTCTGTCCTTAAATCCCCACCACTGGACACCGCTCCTCCTGGGGTTAGTGTGGGGCCTGATTCCCTGCGGCTTTCTCTATGCTGCCCAACTGAAGGCAGCGGAAACCGCCAACCTCTGGCGAGGGGGCGCGACGATGCTCGCCTTTGGCCTGGGGACCTTCCCAATGATGCTGGGGGTGGGGACCTCAACCGCATGGCTCAGCCGCGATCGCCGCAGTCAACTGTTTCGGTTGGGCGGCTGGATCACCCTAACGATCGGGGTGCTCACCCTCCTGCGCAGCGGCGACATGGTGGACTATACCGGCCATGCTTCCCTGGGGTTGTTGTGGCTGGCGCTGATTGCCCGTCCCCTGAGTCGGTTCTGGCCTGCGGGGCTGAGTTATCGTCGGGTGTTGGGAGTGGGGGCGTTTATCCTTGCGCTGGCCCACATGGCCCACATGGTCACAATGGGCTGGAACGTCGCGGCCCTGCCCTTCCTCTTGCCAACCCTTCAGGTGGGTGGCTGGGCGGGGGTCATTGCCCTGGTCTTGATGATTCCCCTAGCCCTGACCAGTTTTGACCAGGCCCAAAAACGGCTTGGCCCCCACTGGCGATCGCTCCATCTGTTGAGCCTTCCCATCTTTATTCTGGCGGTTACCCACGCCCTCCTCCTGGGCAGTAGCTATCTCGGTAGTTTTGCCCCCTCCCCTCGAAATTGGTGGGTGGCGGGGGGCTTGATCCTGCTGGCGGGCCTGACCCTGTTACTGCGGTGGCGGCGGTTCTGGTCACTCCTTTGCCTGGAGCAGTTTTATGTCTCGCCCAAGTAGGATCGGCAGCATCGGGGATCGACCGAGACGGGCCGCGATACGCCTTTGGCGTCGCGAAGCTATCGCCCTCCTCCTCAGCAACTGCCTGGTGCTCCCAGCGGCCCAGGCCCACAAAACCCAGGTATCGGGCGATGTGGCGGGCATTTGGCACGTGGAACCTAACCATAGTCCCAAGGCGGGTGAACCGGCCCAGGTCTGGATTGCTCTCACCCAGGCGGGCGGTAAAGTCATCCCCCTCAGTGCGTGTGAATGCCGCTTGACGGTGTATACGGGCAGGACAGTGGGTGAGATGCCGCTCCTGGAACCCGACCTTCAGGCGATCGCCGCCGAACACTACCAGGGCATCCCCGGTGCCACTGTCACCTTCCCCAGCGTGGGAGCGTATGTCCTCCAACTCACGGGTTCTCCCAAGGGCGACGCCAGCTTCCAACCCTTTACGCTGGACTACGCGGTCACGGTTGCGGCGGGCCAGTCTCCCCGCCCCAGTTCGGTGGCTTCCCCTGGTACAAGCACCCCCTATCCCCAGGATACTAAGCCGGAATCAACGGTGGCTGCGACCCTGCCCCCGGCCTCCTCGTCGTTGCGTCCGCGAACTGGGTGGTTGCTGTTGGGCAGCGCGATCGGGCTGGTGGGGGTCATGAGTCTTCTGGGGTTCCGCTGGCTGCGCCGTCACCGTCGCCCCCCCGATTCTTAAGGGAAGAGACAGGACCTCGGTTATCGAAAAATGCGCCTCACCGATCGCTGCCCGACACCCTAGATCGCCCAGGAGCCATGTCACAATAAACGCGGGTACAGAGGAAAATGCTGGTGCAGAGGAGGCCCTATCCCCATGTCTCGACCCCGTGCTGACGATCGCCAACCCGATCAACTCCGTCCGATTCGTTTCCAGCGTCACTTTACCCGGTTTGCGGCAGGATCGGTCCTCGCCCAGTGCGGCCATACCCAAGTGCTGTGTACGGCAACCGTCCAACCCGAAGTCCCGAAATTTCTCGTCGGTCAAGGCCAAGGTTGGCTGACGGCGGAATATCGGTTGCTCCCGGCAGCCACGCCCCAGCGCCAAGCCCGTGAACTCCTCAAGCTTTCCGGTCGGACCCAGGAAATTCAACGCCTGATTGGCCGATCGTTGCGATCGGCGTTGGATCTCACCGCCCTGGGGGAACGCACGATTACGATCGATGCCGACGTTTTGCAGGCGGATGCCGGGACCCGGACGACAGCGATTACGGGGGGGTTTGTGGCCTTGGTGGATGCGATCGCGACCTTAATGCAAACGGGCGAATTGGTGACCTCGCCTTTGCGGAGTCAGGTGGCGGCAATCTCGGTGGGGCTGGTGGCGGGGGAGGCTCTGCTGGATCTGGATTACCAGGAGGATGTGGCCGCGACGGTGGATTTCAATGTGGTGATGAACCAGGATTTTCACCTGATTGAGGTGCAGGGGACGGCAGAGGAGGGGAGTTTTACGCGATCGCAGTTGCAACACATGCTGGATCTGGCGGAGGGGGGCATTCGGCAACTATTTGCTGAGCAACGCCAGGTGTTTGCGGGGGATGATTGCGGGATGGGTTTGCTGCCTTGGGGGGAAGGTTAGGAATTCACCACCGAGGCACGGAGGGCAAGGAGAAGTTAGTAAAGGGCGGGGATGGCTTGGGCGGTGCTGCGATCGGTTTCGGCGACGAGGGTGAGGGTGTCGCCTTCCAGGCGGTAGATCTGACGCAGGGGTTGGGTGGGACAACAGGCCCCGTCGTTGGGACCGTGACTGATCAGATCAACCTGAATTTGACCGTTGCGCCACTGTACGGACTCAATGTTGACGCGATCGCCGAGCATTGTTGCGCTAACCGGGATGAAGCCAGGCCCCTGATCTAGAACCACCGCTAAATGGACGAAATTGCCGGTTCCCCCGGAATTAGCCACCAGAATCACGGCTGCTGCCTGGGTGCCACCGGCAAGCTCCCCAAAGCCGATCGTATAGGGCCGGTTTAGGAGTGTGACCGTGAGTTCCGTGTCGGGATTTTGGTAGGTGCCGTTACTCAAGGTTGCGGTGCCAAACTGGGGCAGGGTATAGGTAAGATTCTTCAGGACTTCCGTTTGCTGACACCAGGCTTGTTTCTCCGGACTCCAGACTTCACGGGTTAGGCAGTTATGCCAAACGGGTTCAGCCGCCTGGGCAACGGATGACTGGGCATCGGGCACAGCAGCACTGGCCAGACCCATCATTCCAATCATGGTACCTAACATGAGATGTTGAATCAGCGATCGCATGGTTTCCTCCTCATCGCCACAGAGTATAACGCATCACTAGACCCATCATGCCTGCTGCCGGTTCCTGGCAGGCCCCTGTTGCGAGAATGGTTACAGCCATTACGGCCATGACTAGCGCAGCCAGTCTAAAACGCTGGGTTGCGGATCTGACCCTAGCGGGTGGGTTTGATGGATGCCCCCGCGTGCGGGGGTTGGGGGGCAGGCCCCCGCGTGCGGGGGTTGGGGGGCAGGCCCCCCTTGCCAGTCAACCCGCCCCTACCCCTAATTCCCAGACTGACAAGGTCCTGCTATTTCCGCATTGACCCGACTATTCATGATTGAATTGCACCTCATCAGCACGGGAAAGGCTGTAAAAAGAAAAACGCTACAAAGCGTCTATAGCAATCCCAGATGATTCATGAGAGAAGCCAATCCTAATATCTACTGATAGAGATTCACTATGTCCCTTCCCATTCTCATAAATGACTTAGGATTGCTATAGCTGCCATAGCGAAATTAGCCTTTGATATTATTCCTCAAGATCCAACTCGTAGTGAGTATCGACAGGGAACTACGCTGGGAGACGATTACAAACACTGGTTTAGAGCCAATTTTTTTCAGCAGTACCGACTGTTTTTTCGATCTCATCAGGAGAGTAAAATAATTCTTCTCGCTTGAGTCAATGATGAAAAATCTAAGCGAGCTTATGAGAGTAATACAGATGCTTATAGAGTCTTTGGGAAAATGCTGGAGGGCGGTCATCCCCCAGACGATTGGCATGACTTACTCAAAGAAGCTGAAAGTGCAATTAGTCGCTTACGGAAAGCTGCTGAAACCGAAGTTTAACTAGCTGGTAGAAAAAGGACTCCTCACCCGCTTCAGTGAAGAGTCAGCAATCAGCCGGGAAATCCCACCCGGTGAACCCCAGCCAGGGGATCTTTGGTTCTGGGCGATACGCCTTTGGCGTCGCGAAGCTATCGCGGCGGCTAGTGGGGGAGTTAGGTTTTCTCTGTCAACGCCAGTCGCATCGCCGCCAGTTGGGCCGTGAGCTCCTGAAGTTCGCGTTCAATTTCCGGGACGACGGGTTGCTCCGGGGGACGGGGTGAAGCCACACCCACCTCGCTCATGGGATCAGGGGATGGCTGACCACCGGGATGGAAGATCGAATCAACGAAACTCCGGGCTTCTCGCTCCGTCACCTCGCCCTTCGCAGCCCATTCCTCGCTCAGTTGATCAAAGTCCGTTTGCAGCCGCTTCAGGGTTTCCTCCCGTTTCACTGGATCTTGGATCGACTCCGCGATCGCATTCAGGGCACCGAGGGTGGTGCGAAAGCCTTTCTGCACCATTTGGACAAGGGCATCGTTACTCATATTGTCACTCATGCGTCTTAGCGGTTAAGGTATCCGACTCAGTGGGTTTGTTCGAGATATTGGTTCAGGTCTTCCTGAAGTTGGCTCAGGGCGATCTCCGTGGTGATACGAATGCGATCGTCCCGCAGGGTTAGCAACACCTTGGCGGCAAAGGGGCTAGGCCAAATATTGGGATTACAAAATAATTCCAAAAATACCTCCCCCGTATAGCGGTATTCCATCGGCGGGTGTTGGGTAGGGCGCGGTCCCCCCGCACTGGGGGTTTTAGCCGCATTCGCCTTCAACGTGTGGACGAGATCTGCGATCGCCGCTTGCAGATTTTGGGCCGCTTGGGGGGTAAAGTGAAAGGCCACTGATCCCTCATGGAGATTGATCGTTAGGTGTTCAGACAGCATGGGCAAAGGAAAGATTTACCAAAAACAGCCAGGTGATCGATACGCCAGAGGCGTCGCTGCGCTATCGGCGTTAGCCTTTCTATCTTAACCAATAGCAACGTTCCTATTGGCAATCCCCCGTCATACTAGGAAAAGCCAAGTTCACCGAGACCGCCCAACTGCATTCTGTCTCCCTGGCCAACCCCTATGCTGATTGATAATCGTACTACCGTCCGCCAGGTGCTGCTCATTACCCTGGGTCTGAATATTGTCGTCATGCTGATTAAGGTCGTTGTGGGACAAATGACCGGTTCCCTCAGCCTCATGGCCGATGCCCTGCATAGCGTGACGGATAGTGCCAATAATGTGCTGGGCTTAGTTGCCAGCCGCTTTTCATCCCCCCATCCCGATCGCGAACATCCCTATGGTCACCTCAAGTTCGAGGCGGTGGGTGCCCTGGGGATTGCCGCATTCCTGGGCATTGCCTGTTTTGAAATCCTGAAGGGAGTCATCGATCGCCTCCTCAATGGGGGCGAACCGGTACAGATTGGCGGCACCGAACTCTGGATCTTACTGCTGGTGCTGGGGATCAATATCTTTGTCGCCTTTTACGAGCGCCGCGAGGGACAGCGCGTCGGTAGCCCGATCCTCATGGCCGATGCCCACCACACCATGAGCGACATCTGGGTGACGATCGCCGTACTGGCGGGCTTAATCGGGGTTTGGTTGGGCTACCCCTGGCTAGACATTGTCCTCGCCTTTCCGGTGGCCTGCCTGGTCTTTTGGAGCGGCTGGGTGGTCCTGCGCACGAACTTGCCCTGGTTGGTGGATGCCGCCGCGATCGCACCGGAGGCTATCCATAGTGTGGTGATGCAGGTGCCGGGGGTCATCAACTGCCATGACATTGCCTCGCGCGGGGTGGTAGGCCGTCAGGTGTTTGTGGAAATGCACCTGGTGGTCGCAGCCGAGGATGTGGCCCAGGCCCATCAGATCACAGAAGTGGTGGAGAGCCGACTGAGCGATCGCTTTGCTCCGGTGCGGGTCCTCATCCACGTCGAACCCCCTACCTATAAGTCCGAGCAGATTAGCTATGGGGTCCCCGACCCTACCAACCCTGAGAGTGGGTAACCTCAAGTACCCGCTCCATGCCCACGAATGCTGCCGGTAAGGATGAGGCACGGGCTGATATCAATGCCCATCGTGCTGCGGTTGCAGGCATCAGGCTCCCATCCCGGAATACTGTTTTAACCCCCGTCGCCAAAGCCAGCGATTCAAAATCCAAAAGAAGCTCCCCCAACCCGCAAAGGCCAGCAGTCCTTGCCGTATATCAACGGGCATTCCGATCAAAAGGGCAGCGGGAAAATGAATGAGGTAGGGAAAGGGGGTCCATAGGACAACGGTGCGCACGGCGGGGGGAAACAGTTCCAAAGGGGCAATCATGCCGGAGAGAAAGAGATAGAACAAAAACCAGAACTGTTCGATCGCCACAGCCCGCTCGATCCAAAAGGACAGCAGGGCAAAGGTGTATTGAATCAAAAACCGTAGCGCAAAGGCCAAGATCACCGCCAGCCCAAACGAGAGCAGATGGGTCCAGCCGGGAAACCAGATCGCCTGGGGATAGAGCAGGAAAAATAACCCCACCAACCCCAGGGTGAAGGGAATTCGTGCCAGCCGTTCCGACAGGTGACCGGCGACATGGTGCCAGACGGGATCAAGGGGTTGTAGCAAGCGGGGTGAGAGCTTCCCTTGCACGACTTCCTTCTCAAACTCCCAGGCAACCCAGACGACGGTCAGTTGCCGCGTCAGGAAAACTGCCAAAAAGTAGCGGGCAAACTCGATCGCCGAAAGGCCAAATTGTCCCCCTTGGGCCGCTTGGGTCCACACTCCCATCAGAATAATCGGCAGGGAACCCGACAAGGCCCAGAGCAACAGTTCGGCCCGATATTCCAACATATAGGCGTAGTAGACCGATAGCAGGGTGAGGGGCAGGTGGAGGCGGGCTTGCCACTGCTGGCAACGGTGCCGCAAGCGGGATCTCATGCAGGTGGACCTCCCGTTACAACGCCCGTTTGAAACACCCGCCCAATCACATCCTCGATCGGCGGATCGGTCACGGTTAAATCAGCCACCGCTAGCTCGGTCAAAATGCGACTCACGATCGCCGTGAGGGCTTCTCGTTGGACCAGGAGTTGCACCCGGTTACCCTCCAGGCGTTCCAGTTCCCCATAGGTCGCTAACTGTTGGCGCAAGCGAGCCTCGTCACCGGGAACCTGGGCCAGATCCAGTTGTACGGCCCGGTAGGGAGCAAAGCGATCGAGCAACCCATCCAGGCTGCCATCGTAGATCAACTGCCCGTGATGAATCAGCAACACCCGCTCACACAGGGCCGTAATATCCGCCATGTAATGGCTGGTGAGTAACACCGTGGCCCCATAGCGTTGGTTATACTGCTGCAAAAATTCGCGCACACTCACCTGGGCATTCACATCTAAACCCAGGGTCGGTTCATCCAGAAATAAAACCTGGGGCCGGTGGAGCAAGGCTGCCAGCAGTTCCATTTTCATGCGTTCCCCCAGGGACAGTTTGCGCACGGGTTGGGTGAGCTTTTCCCCCAGGCTGAGCATTTCCCCCAGTTCGGCCAGCCGATCGTGAAAAACGGCATCGGACAGGCCATAGACAGCGGCATTGATCCGCAACGAATCCAGGGCGGGCAAATCCCAGAGTAATTGTTGCTTTTGACCCATCACCAGGGTGATTTTGGCCAAAAAGGGATGACTGCGACGAAAGGGCACATAGCCCGCCACGTGGACACTGCCTGCCGAGGGATGGATCAGGCCCGTGAGCATTTTCAAGGTGGTGGTTTTCCCGGCTCCGTTAGGTCCCAGGAAGCCGACGACTTCCCCCGCCTCAATCTGGAAGGAGACATCCTGAACCGCCACAATATCGCGAAACTGACGGTGCCAAAAGTGTCGCAGGGTGCCCGCCAACCCCGGTTCCTTCAGGGCGACCGAGTAGATCTTGCTGAGATGTTCGACTTCAACGATCGCCATAGAATCGCCATAGAAATTACGGGGATAAAGATGCCGTGATAGCGGTAGACCTGACTCCCCTCTTCACTTTAAAGGGTTAGTAGGCGAAAGCGTTAGTAGGCAAAAGCGTTAGTAGGCAAAAGCGTTAGTAGGCGAAAGCGAGCGTTAGTAGGCGAAAGCGTTAGCACGCTAAAGGGTTAGTACAGGTCAAGCGCTAGCACGCGAAAGGGGCGGTAAGCGTCCCTCGCCCGATCTGGGAGCGGAATTTTAGGGCGAGGGGCAAAAACGTTCAAAGCGGGTGGTCACGATTGCCTGACCGGTGTAGCGGGGGGATAGGGTCAGCCTCACCGATCGCTGGGGCAGTCGCGGCGGATTCACCGGGGGTTGGGGGGACCTCTCCGTAGGCAAAGCCTTGGCGCAGTCCCCAGGACCGGACCGGACGGCGGCGGGGCGGATATCCCTGGGCCTGTTCGCGGATCACGGCCCCGATCGTCACGTTTAACTGATGGCCGATCAAGATCACCAGGGCACTCAGATAGAGCCAGAGCAACAGCACGATCACGGCTCCCACCGCCCCATATACCTTGTTATAGGCTCCGTACTGGGAGACATACAGGCGAAAAAACCCGGAAATCCCCGCCCAGGAGATAGCTGCCAGGATTGCCCCAGGGGCGATCGGGGTATATTTTTGTTGCCGACTGGGTCCCAGCCGATAGATCAGGGCAAAGGTGAGGGCAACGATGCCCAGGGCCAAGGGCCAACTCAACAACCGCCACCCGGTCAAAATCCAGACGGACACTGAACACGCCTGTCCTGGGTCCAATAGGCAACTGCGGGTCGCCAACAGCCGCACCAGTAGATCACTGACGAACACCAGGAAAGATGCGGCCACCAGCAGGATAATGGTGCCGATCGTTAACCCCAGGGAGACTAATTTGCGCTGCCAGTAGGGACGCATTTGGGCGGCGGGTGTCTGCTGGATCAGATCCAGGGCGTTCATCACGGCCCCGATCGCGCTGGAGGCAATCCAAATCGCCGCAATAAAGCTAATCGAAAACAGGCGATGGCCATCGGTCCGGGTCACTTCAGTGACAAAACGCTGGACTAAGAACAGGACCTCCTCCGGCGCAATTTGCCCTAGGCGGCTGGCCAAGCGCTCCAACATACCCTGGGCCGATCGCGAAAAACTGATCGTCGTCAACATGGCCAGGATCGCCGGAAACAGGGCCAACATGGCGTTATAGGCCACCTCCGCCGCCAAACCCGATAGCCGTCGCCGTTGCACCCCGCGCAGGGTTTTGACCACGATGGGCCAACTGCGATACGCCAGAAGCATCGCAACATGATCGATCAAGGCATAGAGGAAACCGGGCAGTGACATAACAAGCAACTGGGTGGCTGGGGTAAGTGCGAAACTATCCCCCGCTGGAGCAGCAATGGCTAAGTTCGTTACAGTAGGAGTGGTCTTATTCCATCATATTTGTCTACTTTGTCTACGTCTGTGACTCACCCCCATGTCCCAATCCTATCGACAGGAAGACGTTCAGCAAATTCTCCAACTCGCGATCGCCCGTCAGACCGAAGCAGGCGAGCTAACGCAGGTGCAACTTCAGGAGATTGCGGCAGAGTTGGGTATCTCCCCGGCGGATCTGCAAGCAGCGGAAAAGGAATGGCTAGCCCAGCGGGAAACGGAGCAGGAATTGCGCCTCTTTAATGCCTATCGCTGGACCCGCTTAAAGGATCAAGCGGTTAAGTATGGGATCACCAATGCCTTCCTGCTCACGGCGATCCTGGTGTTGCATTGGCACTCCCTCCTGGCGATTCCCATTATCTGGGGAATGGCGTTGGCCTTAGAAGTCTGGCGGACCTTGCAGACTACTGGGGATGATTATGAGCGATCGCTGCAACAATGGCGACGAAAACGCCAGATCCAACATTCAGTGAACCGATTCCTCGATCGTTGGCTGAAAGAATAACGGGTGGGGTGAATCCTACTATTGTCCTTCGCTGCCCCTGTTCCTCTGCCCCCTCCCTATGAATGAGGCTGTCCCGATTAGTAGCGCCCCGCCCATGCCGGAAACCGTATCGCCCCTTACCATCGCGGCAAGGGCAGTCGAGGCCACGGGTGACACCTGTCCTATGCCTGTCACATCTCCGGAAGAGAATCCCGATGGGAATCGCTGTGTGTGGGTGTGCCAACATCGCACCTGTATGCGCCACGGGGCGGCGGGGGTGATGGCGGCGTTTGCAGCGGTGGCCGTGCCAGGGGTCACCGTTCGGGCCAGTGGTTGCCTCGGTCAGTGCAGTATTGGCCCCAATGCGCGGGTTCTCCCGGATGAAATTTGGTATGCCCACCTGACCCCGGCGGATATTGAACCGATCGTTGAGGAACACTTACGCGGGGGCCAACCGGTCGATCGGTTGTTGAATCCTCGTATTCATAAGCAGTTTGGGTAGGAGCGGGGAGTGAGGAGTGAGGAGCGGGGAGTGAGGGGAGCGGGAAGGGGCACGCGGCGGGGAGGACTACTGGCGAGGGGGCTAAGGCTGGCTGCACGGGATATCAAGACTGGCATGGGGCTGGAATGGAGCCTGATTTTGGGTATAAGTGCTTAGGGAAATGATGATTTTTGTGAAAAAAAACCCCGAAATCCATATAACTTAAAGGTTTCGACGATCCATATCACGGAAGTTCCCCCTAGAATAGTGCATTGAAACTTCCAGTCTATGAGGGTTTCGGCGATTCCCGATTCTGACCCCTTAGTGCCCCCGTAAGGCTAGAAGTTGTCAGTTAACCCTAAACCCGACTGAGTAAGGAGATTTTGCATGAATAAGGGTGAACTCGTGGATGCGGTAGCTGAAAAGGCTCGTGTTACCAAGAAGGAGGCGGATGCGGTCCTGACAGCAGCGCTGGAAGCGATCATGGAAGCGGTTTCCGAGGGCGATAAGGTGACGTTGGTGGGCTTTGGGTCCTTTGAGTCGCGGGAACGCAAGGCTCGCGAAGGGCGCAATCCCAAGACAGGTGAGAAGATGGAAATCCCGGAAACCAAGGTTCCAGCGTTTTCTGCGGGTAAGCTGTTTAAGGAAAAGGTGGCCTCCTAGTCACCTGGGCTGTCACACCTTTGGTGAACCGTTTTGGTGAACCGTCCGATTCACGGGGGGAATTTGGCTTGGGCAGCATCCCTGGCAGGCTGTTCCCCCCAGGCTATCCTTGATTTTTCGGCCAGTATTAACCCCTTGGGACCCCCGATCGGGGTGCTGACGGCGCTGCGGGAGCAGGTGCTAGCGATTCGGGCCTATCCCGATCCCACCTATGGGGAATTGCGGGGCGTTCTGGCAGCGCAGCATCAACTATCTCCGGACTGGGTGCTACCGGGGAATGGGGCAGCAGAGCTGTTGACGTGGATTGGTCGGGATCTGGCGGCCCAGTCAGTGACCTATGTGCTGACCCCTGCCTTCGCGGACTATGGCCGATCGCTGCGCACCTTTGGCGCGACCCTGTATACGGAACCCCTGGGCGTTACCCCCGATGCGATCGCGGCTACGTTGCCCCCCGCCCTGGCGACGGCCCCGCCAACGGCAGCCCTGCTGCTCAATAACCCCCACAACCCGACGGGGAAATTACTACACCGGGACCAGATCCTACCCTGCCTCGATCGCTTTGCCCTAGTGGTGGTGGATGAGGCGTTTATGGATTTTCTGCCGCCGGAGCAGCAGCAAAGTTTGAGCGATCGCGTGCCGGTCTTTCCTAACCTGGTGGTTTTGCGATCGCTGACGAAGTTTTACAGTCTGCCGGGGTTACGGCTGGGATATGCGATCGCCCATCCCGATCGGTTGCGGCGGTGGCAAGCTTGGCGCGACCCCTGGTGTGTGAATCAATTGGCAGTGATCGCGGCCCTGGCGGCCCTGCCCGATCGCGATTTCCAGGCTCAAACCTGGGCCTGGTTACCCCCAGCGCGATCGCACCTGTTGACCGGACTGGCCCAATCGCCCCATTTCCAACCCTATGTCAGCGCTGCCAATTTTATCCTGGTCCACAGTCAGCGACCCGTGCTGCCCCTCCAAGCGCACCTGCTGCAACACGCGCAAATCCTGATTCGGGACTGCCTGAGTTTCCCGGAGTTGGGCGATCGCTATTTCCGCCTCGCCGTGCGCACGCCCGCCGAAAACCAACGCCTGTTAGCCGCGATCGCGGCTTGGGATTAGGGGTCTATCAAGCTGAATTTGGCAGCGTGGGCCAAGCCCGGTAGGCTGCTGACGCCCCAAAAAGTTAGCTGGACATGTTACCATGCGTTAAACCCTCCATCCTTGATGACACATGGGGAAAGTGCTGGTGTTAAACGCCTCCTATGAGCCACTCAACATTACGAGTTGGCGACGGGCGGTTGTCCTTGTCATCAAAGGCAAAGCGGAACAGGTGGAACACAACGGCAAATATTTGTATCCGGAGTTACCCCTGCCAACGGTGATCCGGCTCCTGCATTATGTTCGGGTGCCGTATAAGGATATTCCCTTGACTCGCCGCAATATTCTCCACCGGGATGGGCATAGTTGCCAGTATTGCGGTTATACGGGTGATGAACTGACGCTGGATCATGTGGTACCCCGATCGCGGGGTGGGGGAGATAGCTGGGAGAACATGGTGACGGCTTGTGTGCGGTGTAATGTTAAGAAGGGGAACCGCACGCCACGGGAAGCGAATATGCTGTTACGGACAACCCCTCGGAAACCCCACAGCGGTTTGTATTTTGAAATCGTCAAACAGTTGAAGAGTGGGGTGCATCAAGAATGGCGTAAGTATGTGATCGGGATTTGAGGCGATCGCATGGATTCCGGCTGTGGCGGTACGGTGAGGCTGGCGATCCCTGTGGGAAAGGGATTACCGCGTTTTCCTCACTGTCAGGGCAGGGCGATTTCTGTAAGAATAGGAACAGAAAGGTTCTCGCCAACGGCGGGCTAATCCGGTGGATCATGGCTTCCAACCGTAGGTACGGGCGATCGTGACTTTTCAAACTGAGGTCGTCTTCCGGCGCGATCCTCGCCATTATTTTTGAGCACTCCATTACCCATAACTGCCATGTCTGCCATTGATGATTCTGTACTGGACCATCCTGCCACCCGGACGGGGGCGAAAGCGGCTACCATCCAACCCCGGCTGGCGGATCTGAAGGTGGCGGCGTTGCGGCAATGTTTGGAACGGCACCAGGGCGATCGCCAATTGGTCATTTTGCAGGACTTTCCCGATCCGGATGCCCTGTCAGGGGCGTGGGCCTATAAGCTGATGGCGCAGCAGTACGACATTCAATGCGATATTGTCTATGCTGGGATGCTCAGTCACCAGGAGAATATTGCGCTGGTGAAGTTGACGGATTTGCCGGTGCAGCGTTGGCCTTTATCGATCGCCCAGAATAAGAACCTGTCCATTTATCAGGGGGCGGTTTTTATCGATAACCAGGGGACCACGAGTCATTTGACTTGCCTGTTGCATGATGCCAATTTACCGGTGATTGTGGTGATTGATCACCACAGTGGCCAACCCCACTTTGGGGCAGAGTTTGTCGATATTCGTCCCCATATTCGGGCGACGGCGACGATCTTAACCCAGTATATTCAAGCGGGTTTACTGACCTTTGATCCCAGCATTACCCAGCATGTGAAGTGTGCGACTGCGCTGATGCATGGTTTGCGATCGGATACCAATGCGTTGCAACAGGCCCAGGAGGAGGAATTTCTGGCAGCGGCCTATCTCAGCCGTTACTATGACCCGCAATTGCTGAGTGCTATTTTGCAGGCGGCCCGTTCAAAGTCGGTGATGGATATCATTGAGCGATCGTTGCGCAATCGTCTGATTCATAACAATGTTTCGATCGCGGGGGTTGGCTATTTACGCTATGAAAACCGGGATGCCATTCCCCAAGCCGCTGACTTTCTGGTGACGGAAGAGAATGTCCACACAGCCGTGGTCTATGGGATTGCCCGTGATGAGGCCAAGGGGTTAGAAATGGTGGTGGGTTCCCTGCGGACAACGAAGCTGACGCTTGATCCGGATGAATTTCTCAAGGAAGCGTTGGGGCAGGATGCTCAAGGGCGGTACTTTGGCGGGGGGCGTTCCCTCGCGGGCGGTTTTGAGATTCCCCTGGGATTTCTGGCTGGCAATCAGGAGGATTCCACCTATGCCGATCTGAAGTGGCAAGTTTTTGATCAGCAGATTAAGCACAAGTTGCTGGAACGTATTGACCCGCGATCGTAGGTGCTGCGGGTTTGTGGGTGAAAATACAGCGGTTCCCACCCCCGTAAAGTACGGTATCCTATCATCTAATCATTAACCCAATTCGTAGGGGCGGGTTGAGCAACCCAATCCCTTTGAGAAAAGAGCCGCCACCGGATTCTGTAGGGGCGGGTTGAGCAACCCTCTGACAATGAACACCCTGAATTTGAATATAAACCCGCCCTGTTGGGTCCTGTATCTGACCCTAGCAGGCGGGTTTGATGGATGCCCCCTGCCCCCGCACGCGGGGGTTGGGGGGCCTGCCCCCCTTGCCGGTAAACCCGCCCCTACCCCTAATTTCCAGACTGACAAGGCCCTGTTATCTCATCGTTGACCCTAATTAATCATCGTTTACCCTAAATATTAATGCTTGGATTGCACCTCATCAGCATCGGAAAGGCTGTACATCAATACTCAGAGGTTGGGTTATGACGGGATTTTTTGAGCCGTTTTTGGCGGCAGCGACGAGCCAACTGGCGGGGTTGGTGCTGAAGACGGTTTGGGAGAAGGGCAATGTGCCGGTGGATGAGGCGCTTAGGAAGCTGGTGAACACTGCCGCGAAGCGCTATGCCCAAACCTATGTGGAACGGAATGGGCTGTTGAAGGTGCTGGGGATGCGGGAGCCGATTCCCCTGGAGTCGATCTATACGCGGGTGCAGTTGTTGGATCGCTATGGGCTTCAGTATTTTGAGTCGGAAGATACGCTGGAGCGGCTGTTTCGTGAGGAGGGGCGGCGGCGATTGGGGTGGCATTTGGGACGGGAAACGTCGAAGAAACAGGCGGGGTTAGCGTTGGCGAATGAGAAGCAATATTTGATGGTGTTGGGGGGGCCGGGGGCGGGGAAATCGACGTTTTTGCGGAAGGTGGGGTTGGAGGCGCTGAAGGGCGAGCGGGGGGAGTTTCGGCCTGATTGTTGGCCAGTGTTTCTGGAGTTGAAGCGGTTTCGGGATCGGGCGGTAGATTTAGAAACCTTATTGCTGAAGGAGTTTGCGACCTGTGGCTTTGCGGAACCGGAGCAGGTGAAAACGAAGTTGCTGGAGCAGGGGAAGTTGCTGATTTTGCTGGATGGGTTGGATGAGGTGCCGACCCAATTTGTGAATCTGGTGATTGATCAGATTCAGGATTTTGTGGACAAGTACAGCCAGAATCGGTTTATGGCTTCCTGCCGGACTGCGGCCTATAAAAGTCATTTTCGGCGGTTTACCGATGTGGCAGTGGCGGAATTTGAGGATGAGCAGATTGAGGAGTTTATTGGCAATTGGTTTCGCTCTTCTAAGTTGGATCAGGAGAACCAAACGGCGCAGAAATTGTGGGCACTGCTGAAGCAAACCGATCATGCGTCGGCGAAGGAGTTGGCCCATACGCCGTTGCTGTTGACGTTTCTGTGTTTGGTGTATGACGATTCGCAGAAGTTGCCGGAGAATCGGGCCAGTCTCTATGGCAAGGCGCTGGATATTTTGCTGGAGAAGTGGAATGCGGAGAAGCGGGTTAACTATGATCCGATTTATGAGGGGTTGCATCCGCCCTTGGAAAAAAGTTTGCTGTCGGTGATTGCCTTTGAGAATTTTGAGCAGGATCGGCTGTTTTTTTCCGAGAGCCATCTGTTAAGGCAAATTACGGAATTTCTGGTGGATACGCTGGATGCGCCCGCCCATTTGAATGCGCCAGCGGTGCTGGCAGCAGTGGAAGTGCAGCAGGGAATTTTGGTGGAGCGGGTGGAGGATGTGTATTCGGGAGCAGTTCACTTTTTTGAGAGGGGAAAAGGTTCAAGGCCGCCATTGAGGAAAGCACAGCGGTGCGCCAAGACCTGTGGCATTGGCCTCCTCCCACTGCGCTCCGGACAACTGCGTGCGCTGGTCGATTTGCTTGACCAAGGACTCGACACTGCCCGAACCAATTGG
>Ga0209207_1000475_pt1 | contig 24701 bp, 26 predicted proteins | sample SaghotsprinmetaG_FD_184140 | JGI IMG/M metagenome (GOLD analysis project Ga0209207, IMG submission 184140) | Hot spring microbial communities from South Africa to study Microbial Dark Matter (Phase II) - Sagole hot spring metaG (SPAdes) (version 3) | ecosystem: Environmental > Aquatic > Thermal...
GTTCAGTACCAGCTTGGTAAGCAACTAAGTTTGCTTGAGTTGCAGCTTGCCAGATTGGGTTCATAACGGAACCAACAATTTGAGCACCATGGATACCAACGAACCAGAATGCAGAGTTGAAGAAGATTGCAACGAAAGTACCAGGTAAACCAGTACCAACTGCAGTTAGAGGAACTTGCAATACGTTGAAGATAAATGAGTTGAAATCAACATAAGCAGTTTGCATGAAGATATAACGTACAACTACCCATAACAATGTAGTGAATGCTGCAGGAACTAACGCTGTAAATTGAGCGGAGATTGCAGGAGGCACTTGTTCAGGAAGAGTAATAACTAATTTTTTGTTAATTACGAAGTTATAAATTTCAGCAGTAACAACAGCAACCATCATAGCACCGAATAATCCACGTGCGCCGAAATAAGTAGTAGCGAAACCGCCGCCTTCCATTTGGTGCATTAAGATAAAGTATCCAGATAATGACATAATAGCTGCAGGCATTGGAGTTTTGTCATAAGACTTAGCTAATGCATAAGAAACCCCAAGAGAAGCAATTAATGCAACGATACCCATTGTGGAAGCAAAGATAACTCCCCAGTTAAACCATTTCCAGTTTTCACCAAAAACAGAAACCATTAAATTTTGATAAGCATCTACTGGTAATTCAGCAACAACGATAACCATAGAACCAACGATCATAATTGGCAATGATAGTACTAGACCATCACGAATTGATGTTAGGTAACGGTTTTGGGATAACGTTGCCGCGATAGGTAAGAATTTTTCTTCTAAAAAGCGTGTTAATCCATCCATGTGTGTGTAATTCCCCTTTCGGATATTTTATGGAGAGAAGGTTTGTTCACTTGCCCAGTGTGAAATCTTCCCAAGGCCCTTAGCCTCTAGGTTTATTCTAGCATAGAGAAATTATAAATCAAGCGTAAAATGTGGTAAATTATGTGAAATTGTATTCGCTTACACTCCCAATGATAGCGTTTTCTTCCCATAATCCATAAAAAAACAAGTTTTCCAACTTGTCTTTTCACAAAACTATCACATAATTACTACTTGACTAATTCGAAGATCTTAGCAACTTGACGTGTTCCATAATGACTGCCCTTAGCAGTGATGTAAGGAATGTTCTTTTCTTTAAGATACTTTTCAACTTCTGCCTGCCAAACAATCATTTCTGGTGAAATAATAGCGAATTCAGGGTTGAACTCCTCAATTACTTCCGCATGTTTTGGATGTAAAGCCAATTTAACTTCAAAACCAAAATCACCTTTTTCAGCTGCCATATTTACTGCAGTCATAAAACTATCGGTTTGGCCTGATTTGCGACTAATTAATACTACTTTTTTCATACATTTCTCCCTTAGTAGGAATTGAAGTTAACAAGTTCAATGTTATGATCTTTCACAAAATCTTTCGCTTTTGAACTTATTAGCGTTTCAAGTTCTCTTACTCTATCAAAATTATAAGTCGAGCATTGAATCAAATCAACATCAATAAACGCAACATGACACATTAATTCAACAAACTCTTTATCAAAATGACGTTTTAGTGTTGTTTCAAATTGATTGTAATCCGTTAAAGGTCCATAGAAATCATGAACAAACGCAACATCTGTATCCACATAACGAACATACTTAATGCCATATGTCTTAGCTAAACGACGTGTAGCTTCAACGGTTTGTGGTAATGCATGAGTATGATGATGTCCATCAATGTGAGTAGGCTTATGACCAAATAATTTAATATATTTTTCCATTTGAGCCACATACTCTAAATATACTTCTTCTACATCTACATCAGTTTTCTTAACTAAAACCGCATTCTTTAAGAAATCTCCATTTTCATCCACAATCGTTTTATGTGTATCTAATAGAGGTCTTCCAGCCGTTAAGACTAAATGGATACCTACTCCTAATTCAGGATTTACTTTCGCTAAATCAGCTGCCATTTCAATAGCAGGCATATTCATCATTGCAGTAGTAGAGCGTAATAAGCCACGTTTTAGCGCATCAATAATCCCATGATTAACACCTGGTGTTAAACCAAAATCATCCGAATTCACAATTAATTTCATAAGTTCTCCTTTATTAAGCCCAGTTTAGTTAAGGCATTATATATCCCATGATCATTCACAGAATCTGTAATCATATACGCAACATTCTTAACATCAGGATGAGCATTCCCCATCGCTATACCATGTTTTACTCCTTGAATCATCTCTAAATCATTCATTCCATCCCCAAACGCAATCACATCATCTAAGGTAAGATCGTGCATTTGTGCAATTGCCTGAATTCCTGTTAATTTAGATGTTCCCTTTGGATAAATATCAACCATAAAATCATAATAACGATGAAAGCTTAAATGGGGGAATTCCTTTTCAAAAAAGGCATCATATTCAGGTTTAAATGCAGCCTGTAATAAATGATTCTTATGTTCATCACTGTAATTCGATCCATAGTCTTTTAATCGAGTTACAGAATGAGAATACTCCATATCAGGATGCGTTACAGTCAATATTGGTTTTATTCCATAAAAACTATTGACCGCAAACAAACCCCCTTGCATTGGCTTTAAAACATCAATAAGACGCTTTAAATCATCATCTGTAACATATGATTCATATACGATTTCGTTATTCACAGTCGTACATTGCCCATTTACACAGACAAACGCATCAACCTTAATATCTTTTCTTTGTTCATTAAAGAAGAAATGACCTCTACCACTTGCCATTCCAACAAGTGTGTCTCCTCTTTGTTTTAATAGTTCAATCGAACGATACGCTGATTCAGGAATAATTCCAGTTTTGAAATCAGATAAGGTATCATCCATATCAAATAAAACAATATGCTTAATATGACTCATTTTGTCTCCATTCAACACATAACAGACAGATGGACGGATGGTTCATCCGTCCATTGTTTATCAATTTTAATATTTCTTATTTAAAGAATTGTGGTAAAAACTCTTTATGAGCTTCTAACATTTCATCCAGGATAAGTTTAGCTTTATTCTCATCACGTACAAGAGGATTAATTGTCATCGCAACTAATGCCGTATTGTAGTCACCAGACACAGCCGCATCGGTCGCAACTTGTTCAAAGGATTTCATCTGTTGAACTAGCCCTTCTACTTGAATAGGTAAACGACCCATTGCTAATGGACGAGGACCTTCTTTAGTAATAACACAGCTAACTTCAACTGCGCAATCCATTGGTAAAGATGCAATAGAACCCATATTCATCGTATTAACTGGTTGGATATCTTTTGTATCATTGTACATTGACGAAATTAAGTTACATGCTGCATCTGAATAATAAGCACCACCGCGTAATTCTAATTGTTTAGGTTTTTCTTTTAGATTTACATCTTTATAAAGTTCAAATAGTTCAGATTCAACTTTCTTAACTACTTGACCACGAGATTCACCTTTCTTAACATCTTCTTGTTGGTGATCCACCATTGCTTGGTATTGATAGTAATAACGGTGGTAACCACAAGGCATAATGCCTAATCCTTCAATAAATTCATTACCCCAAGGTGTAGCAGTAATATTCTTCATCGAAGCACGAGAACCTTTGTATTTATCCATTACTTCTTTAGAAACATCTTTACCATCTAAGTAAGTACGTAAGCCATATACCATATGATTTAGACCAGCGAAATCTATACGAACGCGATCCATCTCAACACCTAGTAAATCAGCTGCACCACGAACCATACCAATAGGAACATTACATAAACCAACAAACTTCTTCCAGTTTGTGTGACGGAATACTGCTTCAGTAACCATACCAGCTGGATTTGTAAAGTTAATCAACCAAGCATCTGGACATAATTCTTCCATATCCTTGATAATATCTAAGATAACAGGGATTGTTCTGAATCCTTTAAACAAACCACCAGGTCCATTGGTTTCTTGACCTAAAATACCATATTTTGCTGGGATTGTTTCATCTTTAACACGTGCATCCAATAACCCTACACGTAATTGAGTTGTGACAAAGTCTGCATCCTTTAGAGCACTTCTGCGATCTAAAGTTAAATGCACTTCAATTGGTAAACCTGCTTGTTCAACCATACGCTTAGCAAGATTACCAACAATTTCTAATTTTTCTTGACCAGCAGGTACATCCACTAACCATAATTCTGTAATTGGTAAATGATCATAACGTTTGATAAATCCTTCAACCAATTCTGGGGTATAGGACGAGCCTCCCCCAATCGTAACAATCTTCAATCCTTTTTTACTCACTTTTCATGTTCCTTTCTATAACATTGAAAAAAAACACGGAAATTCCCCGTGTTATTTAGCCTCTTTTGTAGCCATTAAGTTTAAAGCTTGATCTAATACCTTTGGTCCATTACATGAACCGTAATCCATCATACTAATAACATCAACTGGTACATTGAACTTAGCACCTAATTCTTTAGCTTGAGCTAAACGGAAACGTACTTGAGGGCCTAATAAGCAAACATCTACTGTTCCGATTTCACGTTCGTATTCAGAAACAGATACTGCCCAAATCTTTAAATCATTGATTCCACGAGCTTCCGCTTCTTTTTGCATTTTACTAACAAGTAAGCTCGTTGACATACCTGCAGCACAGAATAACATAATTTTACGCATTTTTAACATCCTCCTAAGTGATTGTGATCTTGCTAGTTAAACTATACCAAAACACACCACTATGGTCAATCTTTATAACCGCTTTCATTCTCACTTTTATTAATTCATGTTAATATTCTTAAAATAATCTTTTATTTTGTAAGCCGTATCAATCTTTCTCAATATAAAATAAACTTATTTTGTGCAAGGAATTTACTAAATCTCATTCATTTTACAAAATAGACCAGTTTCCTTGTAATTTTATTTCATCTTGATAGCGCTTTTATATTTGGTATAATGTACTTTGTGAGGAAAAAGTATGTCAAATAATAAAAAAGTTGTGAATTCTAAAACTGTTCTTACCGCTCCAAATCTGGTTCGCCTTGGAGCATTCTTAGTAGATCAAGTTATCTTAACCGTTATTTTTATATTGTATTTCGCTATTTTTGGATCTAACCCATCAAATGCTTCATTCTTCGTTTATATCGGAGCGCTAATTATTTCAATTGCTTATAGAACTATATATCCAATATTTATTAGTAAAGGCGAGAATACAGGGCAAACTATTGGCAAGAAATTGTTAAAGTTAAGAACTATAAGTGCGAATGGAACCAACGTTACTGTAAAACAGTTACTAATAAGAAATATATTTATGTTATTGATTGAAGGTTTCGAGTTTTATGGTGCTCAATATTTAGTATTCGCCATTACATTAATTGGGTTCCCTGCAATTCTAAATATTTATTATATGCAAATCATAATCGCGTTTGCTTCAATAGGTTTTATGTTAATTAAGCCTAGCCATCAAATGTTACATGATTATGTATCGAATACAGTTGTTATATTGGTGAAACAATAAAATGAGAAAGTTTAACATTAAAGAATTAGAGAAAAAAGTATTTGATTTAGATAAATTAGAAGAAAAAGAACGTAAAAGAAATACATCAGGTCGTTTCAACCGATTTGGCGCATTCTTTCTCGATTTCAACGTTGAACGTATAATTACGAGTATTATCGTTTTAATTGTCTGGCTAATTATTTATCGCAATACAGGTGATTATAATACGATGATTAATATCGAAGGATTACCTATTACTGTACAGTATATTACTGTAGTAATAATATTCATCTTTACGATTTTCTATAATATTATTCTTCCTTTATATATTTACGAAGGTCAAACAATTGGTAAAAAAGCAATTGGGATTAAGATTGTTAAAGCAAATGGCGAAAAAGCTACTTTGATTAATTATGTGCTTCGCTATATTACCATTCTAATTATCGAAGGTAATACATATGTTGTCACGTTTAGTGGTATCGCATTCTTCTTTATCAATCAGTATTATGATAAAGCAAGTGAATTAAATGGAATTCTTACTGGAGTATTCGCATTATCCGCTTTGATTGCTTTCTTCCATAAAGATCGTAGAGCAATTCATGATTTCATTGGCGGAACCAAAGTTATTAATATAAAGGTTTTAGAAGAACGTAAACCAAAAATAGAAGAACTAAAAACAGCTGAGTAAATTCAGCTGTTTTCTTTATCTAATCTTTAACCATTCTTCACGTTTATCTTTGATTTGTTCGGCAATTTTCTCAATATCTTCATAGTATCTAACATGCATCGATATCGTTAAGATATCGAGTAAGTAAATCATAGAAATAGTGAAACTAGTGTTTGATAACTCAAGCTCATTATTCGCGCTCATTGCGTACATCGTATAGTTAGCTATTTGGTTAATGTATTTATCTTGTGTACCACTGATTAAGAGTGTAGGAATTTCATAATGTTTGAGTTGTCTACCAGCATCCAAGATAAACTGATTACGACCTGATTTTGTAATTAGAATTGCGAAACTTGGTATTTTTGAATAATGTATTCTTTCTAACCAACTCCAGTTGGTCGAATCATATGCTATTGCATTCAATCCAATTGATTGAAGTTTATATTGATACATACGTGCCACATCAAAATTTAAACCCATTCCATAGATTCCAATATGTTGACTCTTCTGCATGAGTTCGACACATTCTTTTAATGATTTAGAATCAATTAAACTATGTGTAAAATTGACAGCTCTTTGGTAGATATGTGGAAGTGTTTCGATAATATCATCAATCTTAGAATCTTTTCCAAAAGGTATATCCTTAATCACTTGTTTAGATTCAACATAATGTGCGTATTCACTTGTATACACAGATTTAAATTCTGTATAGCCACTTAATCCTAATTTCTGGCATAATCGTACAATCGTAGAAGGACTCACGTATGATGCATGGGCTAATTCATGACTACTCATACTTAAAATGGATTGAGGATTCTTCTCAATATAATCCGCAACAGCTGCCTCTTGCGTTGTAAGATTCGTTGTGTTCTTTAATCTGTCCATTATCATGTCTACATTGTATCAAAAAGAAAAGGCAATTTCTTGCCTTATTTCTTTTCGTATGTTACACCTTTCGCTTCAAGTTCAGCGATAACAGCTTTAAATTGAGGTAAGTAGTTCTTATTTGCGACTAACATTACATCTAACATTTCTTTTGCCTTAGTTCCTGATGGTACTAATGGGTTAATTGTAAATGCTTGTAACGCTTTACCATAATCACCAGAAACAGCAGCTTCAATCACAACTTCTTCCATCGCTTTCATACTTTGTACTAAGCCACGCGTTGAAGATGGGAATGAACCCCAGTTTACAGGTTCTGCACCATGTGATGTTATTTCTGCAGATACTTCTACGACACAGTCATACGGTAAATCAGCAATTGCTCCATTATTTTGAGTACTAACTACCATACGAGTTTTCTTGTTGTTGTGGATAGATGCGATTAATTCACATGCCGCATCAGAGTAGTGAGTACCACCACGTTTAGTGAGTTGTTCAGGTTTGTAGTCAAGTTTTGGATCTTTGTATAGTTCAAACAATTCAGCCTCAGTCTTCTTAACAACTTCAGCACGAGTTTCACCTTTTGAGAATTCTTCTAATTCATGTCCTAACATATCATCACTGACATAATAGTAACGGTGATATGGACATGGTAATAATCCTGAATCTTTAACTTGTTCATAGTTAAACTTGAAATTCTTAATATTACGAACACCTAAACCTTCAAGAGCTTTAGATTCTGGGTGGTATAGTGTATCAAGAATTGTATGAGTTACTTCATTTCCAGCTTTATCCCATACACGATGCCAATGGAAGTGATTTAAACCAGCAAACTTAGTATATAGTTCACCTTCATAGTTGTGAGCCTTCATTGCGGCAGCACACATTTTTTCCATCATGATAGGTACATTACATAAACCGATTGTACGTTTCCATCCGCCCACTTTGATTGCAGCTTCAGTTACGATCCCACTTGGGTTAGTGAAATTAGCCAACCAAGCATTAGGACATAATTCTTTCATGTCTTTAATGATGTCTAGGATAACAGGAATTGTACGGAATGCTTTCATCATACCGCCAGCTCCGTTCGTTTCTTGACCAATGTATCCAAAGCTTAAAGGGATTCTTTCATCACGAATACGTGCATCCAACAATCCAACACGGAACTGAGTTGTGACAAAGTCCGCATCTTTTAAAGCTTCTCTACGATTTAATGTAAGATTAACTTTCCAATCTAAACCAGCAGCTTTTACCATACGTTGAGCCATAGCACCAACGATTTCTAATTTTTCTTTTCCTTCTTCAACATCTACCAACCAAATTTCTTTAATCGGTAATAAATCTTTTCTTAGAATAAATCCTTCAATGAGTTCTGGGGTATAACTACTACCGCCACCAATCGTAACAATTTTCATTTGAGACCTCCGCTTTCGGTATCATTATGCTAAAAAATAAAAGTGCTTTCAAGCACTTTAGTTAAATAGAATAAACGTTTCATAAATTATATTATTTAGAACAGATTATTGAAACATCATTTCAAATTCAGAATCATTAAATCAATATCATAATACTTATCTTTTATATACATCATCATAGGTTTCGTACTATTCTTCACAAATCCAACAGACTCATATAAATGTTTTGCGACATTGTTATCACTTCTCACTTCAAGATGAATAAACTTAGTATCTGGTGCTAGTTTTGCAAACTCAATAAGAGTGTTCATCATTTGTTTACCAATACCCCGATTCCAATGTGATTTCAATACCGATATACCTAAGACAGATATATGTTTCGTTCTTTCTCGTTTTGACGCATTTAAGTTACCGATACTAACAATTTTATCTTGATCCATAGCTAAAAACATTGCGCTATTCAGATTTTCATCAAGACTTTGAATCATCTTTACTTCATCTTCAAAGCTATACCCGATTCCTTCTTCTCCAAAGGTAAGATTATCACTTTCTTTACCAATTTGATCAAGATAGTCAATAATAGCTTGTGCATCATTAATATGTACTTTTCGAAATATAATGTTTGACATAGAATAACCCTAACAAAAAAAAGCGATTGAATCAATCGCTATTTCTTATCATCTTCAGATAATCCTTTTACAGAAGCTATTAAACCCGCAAGATTTTGAATTTCAGAAGGAATAATAATCTTAGTCGCATTCCCATTCGCAACTTTTTCAAGAGATTCAAGACCCTTAAGCGTTAAATATGCTTGTTCAGGTTTTGATTTGTTAATGATTTCAACCCCAAATGCTTGCGCTTTATAAACACGTTCTAATGCTTGAGCTTGACCTTCAGCTTCAGTAATCATAGATTCCTTTTTAGCTAAGGCACGTAAGATAACCGCCTCTTTTTCCCCTTCAGCCTTAAGGATAGCGGAACGCTTTTCCCCTTCAGCTTGTAAGATTACAGAACGACGTTCACGTTCAGCACGCATTTGTTTTTCCATCGCATCTTGAATATCCTTTGGAGGAAGAATGTTCTTAACTTCAACACGGTTAACTTTAATACCCCATGGATCCGTAGCCTCATCTAATATTACACGCATTTTTGTATTAATAATCTCACGAGATGTAAGTGTTTCATCTAATTCTAAATCCCCAATAATATTACGCAATGTCGTAGCACTTAGATTCTCAATCGCTTGAATTGGTCTAACTACCCCATACACATAAAGCTTAGGGTCTAAGATTTGGAAATAAACAACAGTATCAATCATCATCGTAACATTATCCTTAGTAATAACAGGTTGAGGCGCAAAGTCATACACTTGTTCCTTCAAAGAAACATGACCTGCAACACGATCCAAGATAGGGATAACGAAGTGTAGCCCTCTTTCAAGTGTTCTGTGATAAGCCCCTAAACGCTCCACAACATATGCATTGGATTGCGGAATAATACGAACAGTATACGTAATCAATGTAATAACAACAATAAACGCAAAGAAACTGGTTAAGATAGGGAGAATAATTTCCATAAAGATCCTTTCTATAAAACTTGTTTAACAACAAGTTTAGCGCCTTCTAACGCGACAACTTCAACAAGCGTACCTTTTTCAAGTACACCATGTTTAACATCCCTGACAGACCAACGAATACCTTCTAATGTAATAGCACCCCATTTATCGGATAAAACCTCTTCAACAACTCGTGTCTGTACTCCAATAAATCGATCTGCATTGGTTCTTGTAGGTTTATGCGCAAAGTATTTTAAGACAAATGGTCTTAAACCTACAAAGGATAGAACTGATATGACAATAAACACAATGATTTCTACTGCAATTCCTAAATTTAGTAGGGCAGCGACATAGGCAAATAATGCACCAACTGAAAACCAAATCGAAATCAATGAGGCTGGGGTTGCGACTTCTATTGCAAGCGTAACTAATGCAATAATTAACCAAATCCAACTTTCCATTAGAACCACCTTTCTTATACGACAGTTTTATTATATCGTTTTTAATTATTTAATAAAATTAAACACCAGATAATCAAGCAATATTTCACATAATATTCAATTATCTACGATCTTTTCGTTTATTTCTAAACAAAGATAAACCACCAAAACCACTAATAATCGCCATATAGAAGCCAAAATCATACCACCAACCTACATTATTAATTTCATATAGTCTTACCTTCGAATCAAAGAAATGTAAAATGAGCGTTAATGGAGCCAGCCAACCATGCCATATTCCAAAGAAGAATCCAGCTGGATTTGACGATGTATGTACACCATCCCCTGGGACACAGCCTGTTAGTGTTAACATTAGAATCATAATAAGAAATAAACCATATAATAGCTTTTTCTTCATAACTCACCTCTTTGGTTTATCGTAACACTTTTAACATTAATTTAAGTGTAAGATGCATTAAAAAAGCACATTTTATGATGTGCTTAGACTAAATTCTTATATAAAATGTCGTACTCTTCTTTGGTAATTTCACCTTTAGCTAATCGTTCTTTTATAATATCTATTGATTTATTGGGTAATGTACCCTTCGCATTATGTGATTTTACCAGTGTTTTTACAATCCAGATAATCAACACAAACACAGCAATCAAAAATATAACATGAAGTAACATTCCTACCCACATATATTCACCGCCAAATGTTGAGCCAAAACGACTGAAACGATCGACACCATTAAAATTAAAATAAGCTCGCATCATAATTCATTCCTTCTTTCTATACGCATAGTATAGAACTTAATTATGACGAAAGTGTGACAAAACTATTGTTTTTGTAAAACATTATGAATGGCATATGCTACACCATTCTCATCATTACTCAAACTAATAAACTGAGCTTTACGCTTAATAAATTCATCTGCTTGGCCCATCGCAACACCCAAACCAGCGTACTCAATCATACTGAGATCATTGTAGTTATCTCCAATTGCCATTACAGCACTTGATGTTAGGTCTAACGATTGTGCTAAATAATCTAAGCTAGACCCTTTATTAGTATCTTTTACGATAATTTCTAAGTAGAAAGGTGCTGACTTTACGAAATCAACTAACCCAATAAACGGTGCTTGAATCGCATCACGATATTGATCTATTAATGCAGGTTCTCCGCTAATTAGAATCTTATTCGGTTGATAATCAATGTAATCAGCTAGATTATCCACAACAACAAGTTCCATTTGATTTGCATATGCTTCACCTTTAACATTATACCCATTCGCATCTTGTACAATTAACTCTGTCTTACGACTTAAAATAGGGGTTAACGGAAATTGGCTAACATGTTTTAAGATTGATTTAGCAAGTTCAAGTTCAATCGTTCTTTCAAATATAATAGAATAATCACTTGCCTTAGCAACAACAGCCCCATTAAATCCAATTAGATAATGTTTACTTGCATCTAATTCTAATTGCTTAAACACATCAAATAATCCATTTAAAGGTCTACCCGACGCAAGCGCAAGCGTAATTCCTTCACTCTCTGCACTTTGAATACTTTTCTTATTTTCTAGCGTTAATTCATGTTTACTATTTAGTAATGTTCCATCAACATCTATAGCAATTAGTTTAATCATTTTTTTCTTTCTAACGAAGGATTTGTTGACCAGAAGCCAAATAAATCTCGTACCACTCTTCAAGTTCCAAATTTATTTGTAACGCATTTATCGCATTTTGTAAACGAGAAATTTTTTGTGTACCACTAATGACCATTCCTTTAACCGGGTGTTTAAGTAACCAAGCATAGACAATAGTGTCTGTACTTGTGTGATGTTTCTCCGCTATTCTTTCTAAAACAAGACGTAGATTTACCACATTCTCATCAGTAGAAGTAAAGATATTTCCCCCATTAAGAGGTGACCAAAACATAGGATGCACATTAAACTTTTGAAGTAAATCAAACATTCCACTATTGAAGTGTTCAAACTGTAGTGGTGATACTTCTATTTGATTAGTGACACACTTAAAATTACTTAAGTTATGAAATGCTTCAAACTTGAATGGATCATAATTACATACACCATAGGATTTAATACATCCTTCTTCAATCAGTTCATCAAACGCTTTAACCGCATCCATAGGATTAAAGAATGGATCTTCTCTATGAATAAGATATACATCAATATAATTTGTGTTTAATTTTTTTAGACTTGAATAGCACGATGATTTAATCTTATCGTATGTAGTCTCATAGTGTTTTATCGTATAAGGTTTACTTGGATTAAGTTTATTTATACCCGTCTTGGTAATAATCTGAATCTTATATCTAAAATCAGGGTCTAATGCTAATGCTTGACCTAAAAGAATTTCACTTTGATAATTCCCATAAATTTCAGCTGTATCAAAGCTAGTTACCCCAAGACTTACACACTCTTTCATAAAATCAAGTAATTCTTGTGGCCCTAGATCCCAAGTATGTAATCTCCAAAATCCTTGAACAATACGAGATAAATTAACATCTTTATTAAGTTGAACGGTTTCCATAATCCTCCTTATAAAAAAGTGTACTTTCGTACACTCGTTTTTATTTCTTTGTAAGATACTTACGAATATCAATCGCAACAGCCATTACGATAACAGTCCCAATCGCCACATACTGTAAGTCAGGCGTCACACCTAAGAACTGCAAACTTGTTTTTAACATTTCAAAAATTAATACACCTGATACGATTCCTTGTACAGTCCCTACACCCCCTGCAGTACTTACTCCACCAATGGTACAAGCCGCAATCGCTTCAAGCTCATAACCAATACCATAGTTTGCAGTCGCACCACCGGATTTAGCCGCTAGTAAGAACCCCGCTAAGCCATAGAATAAGCCAGCTAATACATAAACGCGAATCTTCGTCCAAATAACGTTAACACCCGCAACTTCAGCTGCAGCTTCATTTCCACCAATCGCATAGATGTACTTACCAAATTTGGTTTGGTTGAGTAAGAACCACATAATTGCCATCATAATAAGCGCAATTATGATAAGTATTGGAACTGGTCCAATACGTCCAGAGGCTAAGTATGTATAATCCGTTTTCAAACCACCAATTGGTTGAGATTTTGTATAGATCAGCGATAATCCATAAACGATACTTTGCATACCCAAGGTCGCAATAAACGGTGGCACATGTAAGAACGAAATAACTAACCCATTAATCAATCCCAATAAAGCAGTCACTGTAATCGCAAGCAATAAAATTCCAAAAACAGGCATATCACCTAATTGTGGAAAGAACTTAGCCGCATAATCAGGTCTTTGTAGTAATGTACCACCGATAACAGCCCCAACCCCTACAATACGCCCAGCGGATAAGTCAGTACCACGCGTAATCAAGGCACCACTAACACCTAAGGCAATAATGATACGTATTGACGCATTCATCATGATATTGGTTAAGTTATTGGGAGATAAGAAAACAGGTCTTAAAATCGATACAACCACTAAAATCGTTAATAGAATCACATACATCGCATTATCAATTAGTGTTGATTTTATGTCACTCTTTTTCAATAAATTTAATACTTTGTTCATTTTCATACTCCTCACATGTACTTCGTAGCCAATTCCATGATTTTTTCTTGGTTGGCTTCTTCTTTATCTAAAATTCCACTTAAACGACCTTCACACATTACCATGATTCGATCACTGACCCCTAACAACTCAGGCATTTCAGAACTAATCATTATAATTGTTTTACCTTGTTTTGCTAAATCAATCATAATACTATAAATCTCATATTTAGCCCCAACGTCAATCCCACGTGTTGGTTCATCTAAGATAAACACATCGGGTTCAACAGCTAACCAACGAGAAATAATCACTTTCTGTTGATTCCCCCCAGATAAAGAAGCAATTCTAGTTCTTGTATTGGGCGTTTTAATCCTTAATTTTTTAATATTTTCTTCAGCAAGTTTATTTAACTTTCGATTATTGAGTTTAAAATGAAAGTCCACAAAATCATTTAAACTTGCGACAGCCACATTATCTCTTACCGATAAGACACCAAAGATACCATTTCCACGACGATCTTCCGTTACTAAGGCAATTCCTTTAGCAATTGCATCACGTGGGCTCTTAATATTAAGCTTACGTCCATGTAGACTAATCTCACCTTTTTCTATAGCTCGTAATCCAAATAATCCTTCAACAAGTTCTGTTCTTTGTGCTCCAACTAATCCTCCGATACCTAGAATTTCTCCTTTTCGAACATCGAAATTGATATTTCTAAACGAACGATGATTTGTAGAAGTAAAATCTTTTACTTTAAGTGAAATATCCCCAGGCACATTTGTTTTTGGTGGATATAGGTTGGTAAGTTCACGGCCAACCATATTCTTAATAATCTTTTCCATGGTTAATTCTTTTGAAGCCCAAGTTCCAATGTACTTACCATCACGCATAATCGTAACTTCATCAGAGATACGTAAGATTTCTTCCATTTTATGAGAAATATAGATAATGGATACACCTAAATTACGTAGATTATTGATAATCTCGAATAATTGTTCAACTTCTTGAAGTGTTAAGGATGAAGTTGGTTCATCCATGATAATAACTTTTGATTCATAGGATATCGCTTTAGCGATTTCTATGGATTGAATTTGCGAAACAGATAATTCCTTTAAAGCTGTATTAGGATTAACTTTAAGATGAACTTTCTTAAGCAATTCAAGCGATTTAGTTCGCATGAGTTTGTGATCCACGATTGAGAATAATCCTAAGATTTTCTTGCTTGGATAACGGCCGACCCATAGATTTTCCGCAATACTGCGATATGGAATTGGTTGTAATTCTTGATGAATCATCGAGATACCAGCATTCAGAGCATCTTTAGGATTATGAAAATGAACTGGTTTACCATCGAACAATATCTCACCTGCATCAAGTGAGTAAATACCAAAAAGACATTTCATCAAAGTTGACTTACCAGCTCCATTCTCACCCATAAGTGCATGAACGGTACCACGTCTTACATGAAACGAAACGTCATCTAGTGCTTTAACACCAGGGAAACTTTTACTGATATGATTCATGGCTAATATAATATCAAGATGCTGCATAGTAACCTCTTTCTAATTAGAATAGGAAATCAAGTGTTGTCACTTGATTTCCTAAAACGATCTTATTGTTTAAATATTATTGGAATTCTTTATAGTTTTCAGGAGTAACTTTTACGTAAGGAACCCAGTATTCTTTTTCAAGAGTTTCACCAGCTAATAAAGCAAGCGCTTTGTCAACTGAAGTATGAGCTTGACCTACGGAATCATTTAATACTGTACCAGCTAAGTCACCAGCAGCAATAGCATCTAGTGCAGGAGCAGTCGCATCAACACCGATTACAGGAATAACCATTTTAGCAGCTTTTAGAGCTTCGATAGCACCTAAAGCCATGTCATCGTTATTACCGAATACGATTTCAATTTTGTCGCCGAATTGTGCAATCGCAGCAGCAGTCTTTTCTTGACCTAATACGCGATCCCAGTTTCCACGTTCTTGGAATAATTTTTCTACTTTAATACCAGCAGCTTCAACTTTTTTAATAGAGAACTCTGTACGTAAAGCGGCATCTTGGTGGATTTCTTGTCCCATCAACATAACGTATTGAAGAACGCCATCACCATTTTTATCTAAACCACCAGCATTCCACAAATCAACAGCGATTTCACCTTGGTAGGTACCTGAATCTTCAGCTTTAGCACCGACGTAAGTGATTTTGTCCCATAACTTCATATCATCAGTAGATGGTTGACGGTTAATAAATACAGTAGGGATACCAGCAGCTTTTACTTTTTCAATAATTGTGCTAGCAGCAGTTAAGTCAACTAAGTTAACGATTAATACGTCATAAGCTTGAGCGATAAAATTGTCGATTTGCTCAGTTTGAGTCGCTTGATCATTCTTACCATCTGTAATAGAAACTTCATACTTAAGGTCAGCAGTATTCATTCCTTTTAAGTATGCTTCCATTTCTGTACGATAGTTAGTCATGAAAGTATCATCAAATTTGTAAATTGCGATACCAACTTTGACAGTTTTTGGACCTGTATCTCCACCTGTTGATGAACAACCAGTAAAGCTACCGAGGACCAACGCGATAAGAGCAAACAATACTAATAATTTCTTCATTATATTCCTCCTATGTGTTTTCCACACTTCAAATTATAGGAGTGAAAGCACTTACAATACATTGAATAATTGATATGTTTTTTATAAAATTTTACACTCTAGGAATGATTCTTATTCCTCTAAACTTAATTTTTGATAATTTATCCACAAATATTTGCCATCTGTTATCGTGTAAGGAAATATATCTAAAGACTTCCCTTTGAGTAACCAATCCGCTAATTGAATTAAACAATCCGCCATACTCTCAGAGTCATTTTTGATTGTTCCATACAAATATCCACGCTTAATACTCTCAATCGACACTTCTAATCCATCGATTCCTACAACCGGTAACCAAGGCTCAATGCTTCGATCAATCACACCATCTTGATTTAAATCATCAAAGAATTTATGTTTTTTTAGTGTTTCGATTGCCCCTAATGCCATCGCATCATTATTAGATATCAGTATCTCAATTCGATCCCCATACAAAGGTATTAGCTCTTCCATCTGCGCTTGGGCCGTTTCTTTATCCCAATTCGCACTACTGATATCCATCACTTCTATTTTATAGTTTGATAAGGTTAACGTCTCAATGACATGTTTTGTTCGTGCTTCCGCATCTTGATGGCCTTGTTCACCCTTTAAGATAACCGCTTGAATAATTCCATCCTTATTTTTATCGTATTCATTTAGATTCTTAGGATCATTCCCAAATAAATCCATAATCAAGCTGGCTTGAAGTTGTGCAGATTGTACCGCATCTGCCCCAACATAATACACTTTATCGTAGAGTGCTAAATCTTCAGGTAAAGGTTCACGATTAAAGAAGATAATGGTAGAATCATTTTGTTTCGCTTTTTCAATAATCGCATAGACACTTAATCGATCAACTGGATTAATCATTAAAACTGGATAATCCTTATTCATAAATGGTTCAATTTGATCATTCTGGATGATTTGTGAATTTTGTGAATTGAATGATCGAATTAAATAATCTTTAGATTGAGCAGCTAATCGAATATTTGACTCAAATTCAGCCATATACGCATCACTGTTATCATAGATAAACACAGGAACAGTCACAATCTGAGTTTCACAGGCACTTAGTAAAAGAGTGAGTAATAAAACAATTATATTTTTCATAATTCTCCCTCCGTGCTAAATGGCATCTTCATAATAACCTTTGTATATTCATCGAGTTCACTCTCAATGGTTAAATCAGCTTCATCTCCATAATAGAGTTTTAAACGTTGATAGACGTTCTTTAATCCTAGACTGGAAGATTGTTTCTCTGATTGAATCATTTCATGAATTTCATTGATACGATCTTGACTTATTCCATAACCTTCATTAAAAACTTCAATAAACGTAAATCCATCCTTATGATAAGCCTTAATCAATATGGTAGTGAATGCCTCATCGGGTTGTATACCATGTAAGATCGCATTCTCAACTAACGGTTGAAGCGATAGCTTAATCACTTTATGATGCAAAATTTCTTCATCAATTTCAAAATCAAATTTAAACGCATTGCGATAACGTATCTGTTGAATAACTAAGTAATTACGAATATGTTCAATCTCATCCTTGAGTTCAACTAAGTTCATCTCACTGGATATACTCATTCTAAAGAATTTGGATAAGGCAATAATGGCCAATTCGACATCCTTATTCCGATTATTTTCACTTAATGCCACAATGGAATCCAAGGTATTGTATAAGAAGTGTGGATTGATTTGATTCTGTAACGCTATAAAATGGGTTTTACGTTTCTCATTCTGTTCATTTAAAACCTTAATCATTAACTCTTTAACTTTATCCGACATATTATTAAAAGCATCCGCTAATAGTAATACTTCCTTCTGACCCTCCACATGAACACGTGTATCAAAATCCCCTTGTTCAATTAAGGTAATATGTTTCTTCAACTTATTCATAGGGTTCGTAATACGACGTGAGAAGATATAGGAAGTGATTGCGACCGCAATCAAGGTACCAAGAAAGATAAAAATCATTTGAACTAAGATTTCAGTCTTCATCGTTACGATTTCATTCACGTTAATAAATGTCGCAATCTTCCAACGAGTATCTTTAATCGTATTCACATTCACATACATATTTAGATCATTTAAACTTACTAATTTCCCGCCCAACACAATGCTTTGCGCAATCATCGCACTGTCACAGATTCGACTTGTACATTCAGGATTTGATGAATAGATTAAACCATTGGTTTGATCGGTAATGATAATATGTCCTGATTCACCTAAATTGGTTTGTGCAGCTAATGTTTTAAAGTTACTGGTATTAATATCAATCATTAATACGCCATTCATTGTTTCATTGTTCTTCATGTATTGAACATATTTAGAGATAGTTACGACTTCATCTTTTCCATTCATTATGATGTTTTCAGTATGCAATCCACTAAAGTGATGAATATCAACCATTTGTATCGCTTGTTTAAACCAATCAATATCCGCAATACGAGGATTAATTCCACTATTAATACTACTGGATACCACTTGACCATACTCATTGAGTAAGGCAACACTTCGAATATTCTTTTCTATATTTGTCGTCGCAACAAACAGACGATTCAATTCATCCACATTATTTTCTTTTGTGTATTCCACAATATAGCCTTGTAGAGAGTTAGAGATATCAATCACATTACTGAGATAATTCTCATAGTTCATGATGACTTGTTTATTGATTTCTTTAGAGGTTGATTCGATTAACTTATCCGTACGTGTAAAAATGATTTGATTGGTTGTGACCGTTGCCAACATTAAAATAACCCCAACAATCGCGATTGAGATAATGAAAATCATTTGTCCGATCGATAAATCATTCAACCTTTTGATCATTACGATACTCCTTCGGAGATGTGCCTGTGTATTTCTTAAAACTATAGCTGAAATAGTACACATCGTTATACCCTACGAGGGTTGCGATTTCATAAATTTTCGCATGACTAAATTTCAAAAGTTCTTTCGCTTTTTCCATTCGTAGTTTAACTAAGTATTTATTAAAGCTCGTATCAAGCATCTTCTTAAATAAGGTACTGAGATATGAAATACTAATCCCTAATTCATCACACACGGTATCCATACTCATCAAAGGATCCGCATAGTTATTTTGTAAGAAAAGAACTGCTTCTTCTAAGACTTGATTTGCAGAAGTTTGTGACTTATGAATATTGAGTTCACGAATATCAAATACCAACTTCTTCAAGTATTCAAACATCGATGATAGTTGTGTAAAACTGGATAGTTTCTCAAATAAATCTGTCTCAACTAAATCGCTGAGTTCCACATGTAAACTATTCGCAAATTCAATAAAGATATGCGCTAAGTTCACAAGATAATATTGTTTATTGAGTAAGTAGTCTTCTGAGATATCATTATTCTTAATTAAATTCGCAAATAGAGTGTCTACTTCTTGTTTGGATCCAAATTTTATCGTGTAACTGATATCATCGATTTCCTCTTTGGTTAACTTCAAATCCATGCGTTTACGAGTCGCAATATCCTTATAATAGATAATCGTCCCAATATTGAGATAATTACTATAGGATAATGCCTTTTTAGCTTGTAAAACACTATTTGAGAAAAGTTTAAAGTCATTGAAGGTTTCAGATACTCCAATTAAGACACGAATGTTAGAGAATTGTTTCTTAGTTAAGATGACATCATACAATCGATTTTCAATGACTTTCACATCTTCAGTATCTTGATGTATGACGAAGATAAGTCCAAATCCACTATTAATATAATAGATCTTATATTCTGAAAATTTCTTCTTAAGAAGATTGAGTAAGAAGATACGTAGGTACTCGATTTCTAAGAAATCTGAATCTGAATCAATTTCTATCAATCCAACCGTAAAATACCCTTTGGTTAAATCAATATCAAAGATCTTAAATCGCTGTAAGTCAGAATCATTAATATTGGAATAATGTAAGAGTGTATTAAATTGGTTCTCAATCAATGCCGGTAGATTCTCTTTATAAATATCATCTAAACGACCTTGGTTAAAGACCGCTTGGTATTCTTCATCCAATCGGTTTTTTAGTTTATTTAAGAAATGTACGATTTCTTCTTCCGCAATGGGCTTAGACAGATAACTGACCACATCCAACTCAATCGCTTCTTTAGCATATGCAAATTCATCATAGCCAGAGATAAATGCGATCTTGGTTTTGGGATGTTCCGTACGGATAATATTGGCCAACTGAATTCCATCTACGAATGGCATACGAATATCTGTAATTACCACATCGGGTTTAAGTCGTTCAATTAAATCAATCGCGTCATAACCATTGGAGGCTTGTCCAATGATTTCGAAACCCATATCGGTAGGGATTTTAGATATAATACGTTTTCTGACTTCTTCTTCGTCATCCACGAGCACAATAGTATAATCTTTTTTCATTTGTTCTTCCATTTCATTCAACACTTCTAAGCGCTATCATTCTTATTATAAGCGATGTTAAAAGTTTAGCGTATAAAACCATGAAGATTGTTAATTATTCTATCTTTTTTATGTTTTTTTACAAATTTTGTTTAGAATGATAATGATATACTTTAATCGGAGAACACTATGATAACGATTACATCTTATAACGATAACGAGAATATTAAGCTTTTTACCTTAGAGAATGATGAATTAAAAGTTGTTATTTCACAATATGGCGCAATGATAAAGTCACTTTTTGTGAAATCACTTCAAAGAGAAACAGTATGTGGATTGAACAATTTTAAGGATGATACAGATCAAACCTTCTATTTAGGTTCCATTGTTGGACGGGTTGGAAATCGTATTGCGTATGGTAAGTTTGAATTGAATAATAGGGAATATTCATTACCAATTAATAACGGTGAACATCATTTACATGGTGGAATTAAGGGTTTTGATAAACAGGTATTTGATTATGAGATTAAGGATCATCAATTAATCCTAACTTATACTTCAAAAGATGGTGAAGAAGGATATCCTGGTACATGTACCTTAACACTTATGTATCACTTAGAAGAATCATCGCTTGTGATTGAGACATCTGGCACAAGTGATCAAGATACACTATTCGATCCAACACAACATACCTATTTCAATCTAAATGAAGATAAGTCACCGATTGGTAATCATCAACTTCATTTAAACAGTGAATACATGTATTGTATTGATGAGAGTGGAGTAACGTACAATAAGGTACTTAATACAAACGACACACTATATGATTTCTCAAACAATAAACAAATATCTGAGTGTCTAAATGGAACACATATTCAATTAGAACGTAATCGTGGATTGGATAATTACTTTATTAAGAAAGATAAATCAAATCCATTTATTGCGGAACTTAGTGTTCAAGATTTAAGTTTAAGCATTTATACCACTCATCCTGGTGCACATGTTTATTCAGGCAATTATTTGGAAGATCTTAAGAATGGATCCCATTATCCTTTCTTAATTCAAAATGGGGGTATCTGTTTTGAGACCCAACATGTCCCGAATAGTATTAACTTTGACTTATCACAAGCACCCATCTTAAAGGCAAATCATACCGTCACATCACGTACGGTTTATCACATTAAAAAAGGAGAAACACATGGAAATCACAACATTTAAAGAATGGGTTTGGAATGAAGAGTTTGAAACAAAATTAGAACACTTATATGGTCCTGAACAAATCGAGAAACATCGTATTCGTTATTTACACCTACTAAGTCGCTTCCAAGAAACATTTGTAGAAAGCAGTGAATTTGATGTCTTTAGCGCATCCGGTCGTATCGAAGTCGGTGGTAATCATACTGATCATCAATTAGGTCGTGTACTCGCAATGGCAGTTGATTTGGATACTGTTGCGTTTGTAAGGAAGAATAATGACAATATTATTCGTTTAGTTTCTAAGGACTATGAAATTGCGCCAATTGAACTCACTGATTTAACTGTTCATGAAGATGAATATTATACAACGATGGGAATTATACGTGGATTAGCGCATTACTTCCATGAAATTCATGGGACAGTTGGTGGATTTGATGCCTATGTAGAAAGTAATGTCTTCTCTGGATCAGGCTTATCCTCTTCCGCATCTGTTGAAGTGCTTATCGCTAAGATCTTAGATGAATATTATGGTTCAAATAAGATGACGGTCAGTGATTATGCGATTATTTCTCAAAAAGCTGAGAATAATTATTTCAATAAACCATGTGGATTAATGGATCAAATGGTTATCGCGCATGGTGGTTTCTGTGCGATTGATTTCTATGATAAAGATCATCCTGTTGTGAATAAAGTAGATGCGCATGGCATGTTTGATACGATGGATATTTGTTTGGTTCAAAGTGGTGGATCGCATGCGGATTTATCGGAAGATTATGCGGAAATCTTTAGAGATTGTAAGGCATTATCTCAATACTTCAATCAATCATACTTATCTCGTGTTAAGTTTGATGAGTTCTATCATGCCCTTTCTGATTTAAATCAAAAGTTTGATACACGTGTCATCTTACGTGGCTATCATTTCTTTAAGGAAAATAATCGTGTACTCGATTTAATGGAATCTTTAAACCAACATGACTTACAAACATTCTTACATCACATTCTAGCGTCTGGTAATTCATCCTATCATTACCTTCAAAATGTATTGAATAAACATGATGTTAAACAAGGTCTCGCATTAGCGCTTATGATGGCTGAGAACCACTTAACGGATAAGGGTGCTTGGCGTGTTCATGGGGGTGGATTTGCAGGTACAATCTTGATGTTTGTGCCGAAATCACTCACATCTGAACTTAAAGCTTCATTTGAGAGAGTATTTGGAGATGGCAGTTTCATACAAATTCGATTAAGAGAAGATGGTGTTATTCGAGTTCTATAAAGACATGAACTAATTTCAATTTTGAAATTAGTTTTTTTATGAGTGGTTTAATTGTCTGAATTATGTATGAATGATAGACTGAACTAAAGAACTTAGGAGAATAATATGAGATTTACAAGCACCATAACACGAGATTCTAATAGTAATTGGAAATGTGTTGTTTGGAATGATTCCGTTAAAGAACTTAAAACAGGAAAATCTGTTAAAGTTAAAGCAATCATTGATTCACATGAATTTCTTGCGACATTTCTTCCGGTTGGAGGCATGCATATCTTACCTCTAAGAGCGAGTGTATTAACCTCTATTCATAAAGATGTTGGAGATACGGTTGATGTGGATATTGAAATGCTATAAAGGAGCGTTATGTTAAACCATAAAAGAATTATCGTTATTACAGGCGCAAGTCGAGGGATTGGACTTGGAATTGCACAGGCATTTATCAAAGACGATGCGCTTGTCTTTTCCATGGATAAGGATAAATATGAAGGAGATTTACCCATCTATCAGTTTATTGGAGATGTGGCAGATCGATATGATCGAGAGATGTTTGTGAACTTTGTGTTATCGTATGTCAATCATGTGGATGTGTTTATTCATAATGCGATGGAATCGAGTAATGGGATATTAAGTCCTCTTGATTTAGATCAGTTTGAACGTATCTTATCTATTGGGATTACAGCACCGTATCATTTAATCGCATTATTTAAAAACCATATGCCATTCGGTTCTAGTATGATTAACATCGTTTCAACTCGTGCTTTTCAATCTCAAAAGAATACGGAAGCGTATAGTAGTGCTAAAGGTGGATTAACGAGTTTAACACATGCCTTAGCAAATAGTTTATCCCCTACTATTCGGGTAAATGCGATTGCGCCTGGATGGATCGATACTCACCATTCTGATTTATCCAATGAAGATCAGACGCAACATCTTACCCATTCTGTCGGGGATGTGAATGATATTGCGGAGATGGCTTTATTCTTATCTAGTTCTAAGGCGAAGTTTATTACTGCACAAACTTTTATCATAGATGGTGGTATGAGTAAACGTATGATTTATCATAATGATGAAGGATGGACCTATCATTCTGAATGAACCATTGTTTCAATTATTTAGTTCAAAAACTATGATTATTGAAATAAGAAACCAAAATACTGAAAGGGCTTGAATGCCCTTTTTGATTGAAGCATAATGATACCGAAAGCGGAGGTCACACAT
>Ga0209207_1000478_pt1 | contig 24677 bp, 27 predicted proteins | sample SaghotsprinmetaG_FD_184140 | JGI IMG/M metagenome (GOLD analysis project Ga0209207, IMG submission 184140) | Hot spring microbial communities from South Africa to study Microbial Dark Matter (Phase II) - Sagole hot spring metaG (SPAdes) (version 3) | ecosystem: Environmental > Aquatic > Thermal...
GTGGTTTACGTTCTGGTATGGGTTATTGCGGATGTGAAACCATCAGTGAACTCAAAGATAAAGCGAAGTTTGTAAAGATCAGTAATGCAGGACTTAAAGAGTCTCACCCGCATACTGTAGAAAATGTGAAGGAGGCTCCTAATTACCGTGGCTGATAAAATTGTCGTATTGGATTTCGGAAGTCAATATAATCAACTCATTGCACGTCGTATTCGTGAAATGGGTGTATTTAGTGAATTGAAAGCACATGATACAGAATTAGACTACTTTAAGAATGATCCTGAGATTAAAGGGATTGTGTTCTCTGGTGGTCCTAATTCAGTGTATGAAGAGAATGCATTATTAGTCGATCCTAAGATATATGAGTTGGGATTACCTGTACTGGGAATCTGTTATGGCATGCAGCTAATGGCATATCAACTCGGTGGAGAAGTAAAATCAGGTAAGATTCGTGAATATGGTAAATCCGATATTCATATTAAACATCCAAGTTTAATGTGTGATACCTTACCAGAAACACAAGCTGTTTGGATGAGTCATGGGGATGAAGTATCTCAAGTCCCATCTGGGTTTACACAAGACGTATTCAGTCATTCAGGTGTACTTGCATCGATGAGTAACGCTGATAAGAAATTATATGCCGTTCAGTTCCATCCTGAAGTTAAGCACAGTGTGTATGGTCAAGCATGGCTTCATAACTTTGTGTTCAAGGTATGTGACGCAAAGGACAACTGGAAGTTAGAAGATTTCATTGATTTACAAGTTAAACAGATTCAAGATGTAACTCAAGGTCAAGAAGTTCTATGTGCACTTTCTGGTGGAGTCGATTCATCCGTAGTGGCAGCACTTTTACATCGTGCAATCGGTGATAAATTAACCTGTATGTTTGTCGATCATGGTCTTTTGAGAGAAAATGAAGCAGTTCAAGTTAAAGAAACATTCGAAGATCATTTCAAGATTCATTTAATCAAGATTGATGCGAAAGAACGTTTTCTTTCTAAACTAGCTAACGTTTCTGATCCTGAGAAGAAACGCAAGATTATTGGTGAAGAATTCATTCGTGTATTTGAATCTGAATCAAAGAAATTAAGTCATATTTCATTCTTAGCTCAAGGAACGCTCTATACCGATATTATTGAATCTGGTACAAAAACAGCACATACGATTAAGTCTCATCACAATGTGGGTGGACTTCCAAAAGATATGCACTTTAAGCTAATTGAACCGTTAAATATGTTGTTTAAAGATGAAGTAAGACAATTAGGATTACTTCTAGGCTTAAGTGAAGAAATGGTTCATCGTCAACCATTCCCAGGTCCAGGTCTAGCGATTCGTATCATTGGGGCAGTCACTGAAGAGAAGTTACACATTGTTCAAAAGAGTGATACCATTCTTCATGAAGAAATCAAAAAAGCTGGATTAAACAGAGAAATCTGGCAATACTTTACTGTATTAACCAACATTCAATCCGTTGGAGTTATGGGTGATCAACGTACCTATGATTATGCGCTAGGTATTCGTGCTGTAACTTCTATTGATGGTATGACTGCAGATTACGCTAAGATTCCGTATGAAGTCTTAGATAAAGTATCTGTTCGTATTGTTAATGAAATCAAGGGAGTTAATCGTATTCTGTATGATGTGACTTCTAAACCACCTTCAACAATAGAGTGGGAATAATTTTAATATAAGAATATTGATTTCTAAGACTAGTTAATAATAAACTAGTCTTTTTATTTTAATCAGATACATTAATAAATATCTAAAGAGAAACGATGTTAATAGAATATATTTAAGTAAGTCTCTTTTATTGTATATAGAAATTGTATTATCCGGAAAATGGGGGTAAATTATGGAAAATAACAACTCTATGCTTAATATTGATGATCAAAGTATTCAAAACTTGATTTTTACCTTTCGAGGCAAACAAGTTATGATTGATAGAGACTTAGCTGAACTTTATCAAGTTCAAACAAAACGACTCAATGAGCAAGTTAAAAGAAATATTGAGAGATTTCCAATCGAATTCTGTTTTCAATTGAATGAAGATGAGAAAAATGAACTGGTCGCAAATTGCGACCGGTTTGATATATTAAAACATTCTTCAAGTCATCCATATGTTTTTACTGAACAAGGGATTGCGATGCTATCAGCCGTTCTTAGAAGTGATATAGCAATTCGTGTAAGTATAAAAATTATTAATACTTTTGTAAAGATGAGACACTTTTTAAACGCGAATGCATTAGTTCTTGAAAGATTAGATCGAGTTGAATTAAAACAACTTGAGACTGATCAACAATTAGACAGAGTTCTTAACTATATTAGTTCGAATATGGAGGTTAAACAGAATATCTTCTTTGATGGTCAGATTTTTGATGCGTTTAGTTTTATCGTTGAAATTGTTAAGAAAGCAAAGAACAATCTTATACTAATAGATAATTATGTAGATGTAAGTACTTTAAATATATTATGTAAAAAGAATTCAGGGATATATGTTCATATTTATACAGCAGGGAAAGGAAGCTTGACTGATAAAGATGTTGAGTTATTTAATTCTCAATATCCAAAACTTACTGTAAAAATAATATCTGGTTTTCATGATCGATTCATAATAATAGACGATACAGAAATTTATCTTTTAGGTGCGTCAATTAAAGATGCTGGTAAAAAGAGTTTTGGGATAGTAAAAATTGAGAGTAAAGACATTATTCGAGGCCTTATAGAAAAAGTGAGTAAGATGAATGATGAATAAGTTAGATTTATAATGATAATTTGTATTCTTTGAAACATAGGTAATATGTGCATAAGAAGTTAAATGCACTTATATAGTACAACTTTGTTAGTAGACTTTTTAATTATAGAATTAATTTGTTTTATCTTATAAATAGTTCATAATTCTTAACTATTTTGATACAATAGAAAAGCGTGGGAGAGATATTTTGAACTATTTAAACATTGTTAATAAGAATATAAAGGCATTTATTAAGATTGCTTGGGAAAGAGAAAAAGCGTTTTTCTTTTGGATTATGCTTAATTTTGTTTCATCAGGTATTTTTGTGTATTTTCTCATTCTATCACCTAGAGTTATTGTAGAAATGGCAGAGTTAAAACAGTTTAATTTAACTCTTTTTATGACAACATTTGGTTCATTGATGATATCTGGATTACTTTCATCACTCTCGAAAATATATTACACACCGGTAGGATATCGAATTCGCTACTATTTACTTGAAGAGATGATGCGTCAGAACTTAGTGATGCCTCTTGAAAAGTATGAAAGTGCTGAGATCCAAGATAAGAGTTGGACGGTATTTAGAAGTGTAACGAGTGTGGATGGAGTACAAGCGTTTTATTTAAACTGTGGAATGTTATTTGGGAATGTTGCGCCAATATTCATATCTGTTGGTTTACTCCTTGAGTTAAGTCCTTGGATTTCACTTTTTATTTTTGGATGGTTTGTCTTTTATTCCATCATCTATATTCGAGATTCACGTAAGAAAGATGCCTTACATCGTGAATACAATCCTAAGTATCGTGATCATTGGTATTGGAATGATATTGCGATTGATTTTGCGAATGCGAAGGAAATTCGAGTGTATGGTTTACTCGACTTAATATCAAAGAAGTTGGATGATTTAATTGTGTTGTTTAAACAACTCTCACATAAGACTAGTTTCTATTTATTACGTGCAGCGTGGTTAAATGATTTATATCAATTTTTACGGAATAGTTTAATCTATGGAATACTTGCTTATTCTTTCTTAAAAGGGGATATTGCCTTAAGTGTATTTACATCATACATCGTAATGTTAAATCAATTGAATAATGCGATGAAATTATCGATTGATAATCTTTTGGTGATTGTATCCATGCATGAGAACTTTAAAGCTATGTTTGAATATCTTGATATTAAACATGAGGATAAAGGAGAAACGTTGATTGAACAATCAACGTGGGTGATTGAGTTTAAGAATGTTTCATTTAAATATCCTCAAACAGAACGTTATATCTATGAAGATTTGAATCTTAAAATCGAAAAAGGAAAGAAGATTGCGATTGTTGGTTTGAATGGGAGTGGTAAATCTACATTAATCAAATTACTCTTGAGATTATATAAACCAACAAGTGGAGTTATATTGCTTAATGGAGTAGATATTCAATTATTGGATGAGAAGTCATATTTTGATTTATTTAGTGCTGTATTTCAAGAAGTGAATGTATTTGCGTTTAATCTAAAAGAGAATTTAGTTTTTGACCAAGAGGTGGATGATGCCATTTTGAATCAAGAACTTGTAAAAGGTGGGCTCAGTGAATTAGAGAATAAACTCTATCATGAGATGACACATTATGTAAGTGAAAATGGAATAGGATTATCAGGCGGTCAAGCTCAGAAACTCATGATGGTTAGAGCTGTGTTAAGCCATAGACCAGTGATGATCTTAGATGAACCAACAAGTGCTTTAGATGCTTTAGCTGAGTATGAGTATTATTACAATATCAACAAATACTATAAAGACAAGACGATTCTATTTGTATCACATCGATTAGCAAGTACACGTTTTTGTGATGAAATTATTCTTGTAGGTGAATCTAAGATACTTGAACAAGGAACACATACTGAGTTAATGAAGAAAAAAGGAGTTTATTTTAACTTGTTTCATATTCAAGCGAAGTATTATAAGGAGGGTGAAATCTATGAAGAAGCGATTTAGAACATTTCTCTCTCTTTTTAAAGAAGTAAATCAGTTGAATAAGAAACTCATTCCTCTTCAACTTGGTTTATCGTTTCTATCTTTGATTACTTCGCTTGCACAAGTATTTGTGCCGTCTTTGATCATTATCTTGTTAACTAGTCAAACGGAGTATTTAGATTTAATGATTAAGTTAGTTGGACTATTTGGAGCTATCTTAATAATTTCGCTTCTAACACGATGGGTTGAGAGAATAGTTACTGTTGAAATCTCAGTTGTGAACGATAGTTTTCAATCATCGATCTCTAAGAATTTGATGAAAGTACCCTATGAAAAAGTTGAAGATCCTGTCTTTATAACCAAGAAAGATACAGCTGTAACACCGATTACACAATATGGAACCATTCATGGGATTGTATCTGCTATACCTAAAGTTGTTCAAGCGTTCTTTACGATATTTACCTTAACTATTGTTTTATCTCGACTTAATATTTGGATATTTGTGATGATTTTTGGAGTAACAAGTATCAGTTTTATGATCAATACCCTAATGATGAAGGTTGAGACAAGAGAAGCGAAGACAAGTCCTAAAGGGAATCGTATCTATGGTTACTATCTTAGAATGATGCGTAGTAAGGATATTGCGAAAGATGTACGTATTTATCACATGACAGATTTGTTGATGAGCAAAATACACACTCTTTTTAATGACTATAGTGAATCGGGTACTAGTCTTTATCGAGCAATTGATTTACGTGCTTTAGTCAATCGTTTTAGTTCGATTGTGTTAATGATTTTGTTGTATGGATTTCTATTTGTACAACTTATGGATGGTTTGATTGATATTCCTTTATTTATTTTGTTTGCGAATGCATCTCTTGCCTTTAGTGATCAACTATTTGTACTAATGAATGAAATCATTACATACAATAAACATTATGCTTATATCAAGGATTACTTCGTCTTTAAAGATGAAATGGATGAAGCAAGACCAACAGGGACTATCATTTTAAATGAACCGATTCATACGATAGAGTTGGATAATGTATCATTTGCATATCCACATGCTCAAAAAGAAGTATTATCTAACGTAAATGCAGAGTTTGATTTAAGGAAAAGTTATGCCTTAGTGGGTAAAAATGCGAGTGGTAAAACAACATTAATAAAACTCATTGCACGATTGTATGAACCGACAAAAGGTAGAATATTGGTTAATGGAATTGATATCAAAGAGTATGAAATTAACTCCTATTACAAGCAGTTGTCGATTACCTTCCAAGATTTTAAAGTGTTTAGTACAACGATTAAAGAAAATATTAGCTTCTTAGAACACAATGATGATCAATTCGATAAAGCAATTGAACAATCAGAGTTAAAAGTTGAGCTACATAAGTTTGCACAAGGGGTCGATACACCTCTATCAAAAGATGCGAAAAAGGGAAGTGTCAGTCTATCAATGGGACAGGAACAGAAGATCGCTATTGCAAGAAGTGTGTTCAGAGATGGATCACTGATGATTTTAGATGAACCAACCGCATCACTTGATCCAATTGCAGAAGAAACGGTGTATCAACATTTCAAAGAGATAACACAGGATAAATTAACCTTATTTATTTCACATCGACTATCGAGTTGTCGATTTAGTGATCAAATTTTATTTCTTAAGGAAGGTCAGATTACTGAAAAGGGTTCTCACAATGAACTAATGTCTCTTAAAGGTGATTATGAAAATATGTTTACTCTACAAGGAAGTCAGTATCAGGAGTAGAAAGTGATTAGATTTCTTTTGTTTTGACATTGAGTTTAAATCAAATTTAATTAAGAAGAGTATTCTAGATTATTAGAGTACTCTTTTAATTTAAAATAAAAATGTTCTAAAATGTTCCATTAGTGATATAATTGGAACATAAAAGAACAAAAAAAGGAATCTATATGTATAAAAATGAGAAGAAAATTATAGATTTTTTGGAGGAGAACACAATGATTCAATCTAAAGAATTAAAGAATATGGGTTTTTCAAGTTCCCAAATTAAATCAATGCTAGAAAATGGATTTTTAGAACGTATTAATCGTGGTTTATATACATTTCCTAATAGTATGAATGACCCATATTTAGAATTACAGTTAAAATTCAAAAAACTTATTTTTTCTCATGTGACGGCATTATCCTTGCATGGATTAACGGATGTTACTCCTTCAAAAATTATGGGAACAGTCCCAAGAGATTACAATTATCAATACATTAGCAAAGTAGTTGATGTTGATGTTGTGCGAGTAATTGCTAATCGTTATGAACTAGGAATTGAAGAGATACAAAGCCCATTTGGAAATAAGATTAAAGTATATGACATTGAGAGAACGTTATGTGACATTTTATTAAAACGAAATGTTATTGATAATCGTATTATCAATGAAACTTATAGAAATTACTTCATGAGTGAAAAATTAAATTTAAATAAGCTTATGAAATACGCTAAATTACTAAGAGTTGAAAAACATGTTAGAAACTATGTTCAGGTTTACTTTTAATGAATTCTGATAAATTAAATCACTTGATTCGTTTAAAAACTAATGAACTTAATCTAAACGTTGAACTAGTTTATCGGAATTATATGTTTGAGAGATTCTTAGAAAGACTTTCACATTCAATATATAAAGATTCATTTATTGTTAAGGGTGGTTATTTAATAGGGTCAATGATTGGGATTGAAAATCGTGTAACAAAGGATATTGATGCGACAATACGTGATTTGAAAATTGATAAACTGAGACTCATTGAAATATTTAATTCTATTGCGGATATTGATCTTAAAGATGATATCAAGTTTGAGTATAAAAGTATTATTGAGATTCGAGAAGAATTTGATTATCTAGGATACCGCATTTCGTTTGATGCGTTGTTTCAAAAAACAAGAATTCATTTAAAAATGGATTTAACTATAGGCGATGTTATTATTCCTGATGCAATTAATTATTATCATCAATGTATGTTTGATGAACGTATAATTCATTTAAAATCATATGCATTAGAAACAGTACTTGCTGAAAAACTTGAATCAATAATTACTTGGGGTATTTCTGGTTCAAGAATTCGAGATTATTATGATGTGTTTATCTTATACAGGATATTTTCTGAAAAACTTGATTTAGGATTACTTAGGTTATCATTGCTCGCAACGTCAAATAGAAGGAGAAGTATTGATCAAATAATTAATCATAAAGAAATATTAGATATGATTGAGAATGATAAAGTGCTTGAAATAAATTGGTTGAAATTTCAAAAAACGTATAGTTACGCAATCGGGATAAGTTTCATTGATACTCTATGTACAATAACTAATTTACTAGATTCACTAAATATAGATGAAAGTTGAAACAGATAATTTATTTGTCTGTTTTTATAATTGGTACTAACAACTCTACATAGGGTTTATCTTGATTGTAGTAATATTTCTCTATATCAAGATTGCCTCTATGTTTATAGCCTGACTGATTTAACCAGGTAGAATAGATAGAATCCCATGTTTTTTGAACTTGTTCAATTACTTGCCCTTCAACTCGGAATAAGGCATAATCACTTTCCTCTACTATGATACATTCTTCTGTTAAGTGATTAATATCAGTTTCATAAGCTATCATATAATCGAATGTAATACTTTCTGAGAATATACATAGTCCAACTGGATTAGAACGACGATTTTCTTTTCGCCAACGTGTCCAGAATAATGGGATATCTTTTAGATTTGATCCATCAGCTTTAACGGTTATTTTTTGACCTTTAAAATAAAGTTTTGGAAGATGTATTATTTTTGGATTCAAACCCATTTCAAGTTCTTTACATCGTGCTAATAGTTCATCATGTCTGAGTTTCTCACGTAAACCATAATATTCATTCTTCTTACGTACATCGGATGGATTAGCTCCGTAAGTTTGTTTAAATGATCGACTAAAGGATTCTCTTGTCTCGTATTGGTACTTTAGAGCGATATCAATCATCGAGTCTTGTGTAAATATTAAACTTTTTGCGGCTTCAGTAATTCGACGTTTACGTATATAGTCCTTTAGATTATCCTTCACAATACTTTTAAAGACACGATGAAAATGATAGAGAGAGTAACCTGCTTCATGCGCAATCTTCTTAAGTTCAATGTTCTCAGTTAGATTATTCTCTATGGTTGTGATCGCTTTTATGATAGGTTCATAATTCTTCAAATGTATTCTCCTAAAATAATCCGTTTATGACTTTGGATAAGTCTGTTGGTACTTTTATTTTATCATTGGATTCAATGTATTTCTTAAATGAATCAAAGTCTTGATCGATATGAATCATATGTTTCGCAAGTTGATCCATTTTTAGAAAATCATCTTCTGTCCATTCTTCTATTGGTAAACTCTTATAACCCTCCCAGAAGTCCCATGGTTGCATAGCCATACCTACAAGTGAATTTGCGTCTAGAATAAGATTACATCTTAAATAATCATATCCCCACCATTTAAAGATGCCGAAAACATCTGGATTATACGTATTATTTCGACACAATAACCAAGCGTGATCTCCAGTTATAAAATGAGGGAAAGAGATATCTAGAGGATTAAAATCAATCTCTAAGATGGATTGTTGGTATTCATCCAATTGTGCATCTACCATCATCCATCGGTTCTCTTGACTATTCCATACTTCACAAATCCAATGATCAATATACTTTCCTTCTTCAAAGTAATCCGCAAATCCACATCGAGCTCTTGCAGGTATACCTACTTCTCTGCAAAGTGAACTTATAAGGACTGAGAAATCTCTGCATATTCCGATAAGTTTCTTATCATAGGAAATCGGTTCTAAAAGAGTATGTATATCTTTTTGACTTAGTACTTTCAATTTATCATCAATAGGTCGAATATATACTTCATTTATTTTTTGTTCATTTAGTTCAATACCATATTGTTTAGCCCAATGTTGGTGAAGAAGGATATTCTGTACGATTCTGACGATTCCTTCAATATCGGTTGGAATATCTTTGATCATAGATTTCACTTCGATGATTTGTGTCATAGTATCATGTGTAATAAAGTGTTCAGATGTTTGCATAAGAATCTCCTATAGTTATTATTATAGTTTTTAATATTTAATTAGCGTGTCATTTTATGCGATTATGTATTTTAATTAGATTTAAATTACTTTATGATTATTATCAAGAGTAAACAATCAAAAAATAAAATAATGGGGGATTAAAAATGACAAAGTATGAAGAAGGAATGAATCTATTAAATGAGAAGTTTGGGAATGGGAAAGATAATGTCATAGCACTTGCGACAATATCCCATGAGTTAAGTGAATCTGGTTTCCCAAAACCGTGTGTACGAGATGTGGATGCCTATTATGAAGATGGATCATTTTATATTGTGACCTATGCATTATCCAAGAAAGTAAAACAAATAGAACTCAATCCAGAAGTAGCGATTTCCGTAAACTTTGAAGATTTCTATGCGACAGGTACAGGATATAACTTAGGTTGGGTACTTGATCCAAAGAACACAGAAATTCGGTTAAAGTTGCGTGAAGTATTTAAGGAATGGTATGACTTTGCGAATGATGAGAGTGATGTGAATTTCTGTTTTGTGCAGATCAAACTTAATAAAGGTACTTTAAGAATTAATCATGGCGAGAAGTTTTATAAGTTTGATTTTATAATGAAAGTAGCGAATTAATATTATCTAAATCTATTTTAATTATAAAGTCTAATTCAATAAAATGCGCAAAATAATACACAATATAATGTGTAATATTTTGACATTAGCCTAATAATATGATAGTATCAATCTGAAAAAGAGGTGGAAGATATGACATCAATACTAATAAAAAATAATGGTTTAGATAAGATTTCATCAACTGATGTTAGACGTAAATACACTGAAATGGCAAGAATAGTAAGATCCAATAATAAACCAGTTGAAATTACAGTGAATGGGAAGGCGGATTTAGTTTTGATGAATCCTGAATTGTTTGAGAGTTTAATGGAGTTAATTGAAGATTATGAAGACGAAATTGCGATATTAAAGTTTAAATCGAGTAATTCTAATACTTTTATATCGAGTGATGAATTACTTAAAAATGTTGAAGTAGATGATTTTAATGATATGACCATTGATGATTTGTTATCTCAATAATATGCGTTACATTGAAATTAATAGTCTCGTTCAAAAAGATTTTGATCAATTTGATGGCCGAGAGAAACAATGGATTAAGGCAATTATTGATTATTTAAAAGATGAGAATAATTCGCTTGATTTAATAAAACAGAAATTTAAACCTCTAGGTGGCGAATTATCTGGATATTATAAGGCGAAACATCGAGGATTTGGCATAAGAATAATTTTTCAAATCCTAAATGAGAATGAATTAAAAGTATATTTTGAACGTATTGAATTTGATACAAATATTACTGAAGTTATTCAAATAATTGCTGGTGGTAGACGTGAAAGAATATATGATACCGTCGCAAAAAGGATTAAGAAATAAATTATTATGGCGAGATTGTTATAATCTTGTCTTTTTTTCGAACTTAGAAAAATCTTTTAATAATTAATAAAGTTTATGGAATAGAATAAGAATAAAGGATCCATATGAACTACCAAGTGTTAATCAATAAAGCTGAAGATTATATAGAAAGTAATCTAGGTAAGAGAATCAAACTAGAAGATATTGCGGATGCGACAGGCTTATCACAATATCATTTTCATCGTATCTTTCATACACATTCAAAAGAGACGATTGCACAGTTTATTACTCGGATTAAAATGGAAAGATCAGGCATCTATCTTGTGGTAAATAATGAGATTAGTATTACAGAGATTGCATATCAATATGGATACTGTGATGTGAGTTCATATAATAAAGCATTTAAGAAACACTATGGTTGTAATCCAAGTGAATTTAGAAACCGCAAGAATATACAAGTAAAAGAATAGTGTAATATTTATACTCTAAATAGGAGGACTATCTATGGAAACACCAAATATCTCAATAGAAGAAATAGAAATGAAAGTCATTTATGTTCGATTTAGAGGATCGTATGTTGCGTTTAGAAAAAATGCGACTAAACTTTTGAATCAGCTGATTGATTATGCGAAGAAGTATGATTTGATTATAGAAGATTGGACTAAGATATTAATCATGTATCATGATAACCCGTATATCACAAAAGATAATGATCTACGGACAAGTGTTGCGATGATGGTTCCACTTACTGCTAAAATTGATGAGACAGAAGATATTACATCAATGATGATTCAAGGAAAGTATTTAGTGGGGCACTTTCGTATGTCTCCAAAAGAATATGGAGAAGCTTGGAACATGATGTACCATGAGTACTTATTTAAAGGTGATGAGAAGCCAAGGGATACATTCCCATTTGAGATGTATATTACAGAACCACCTAGAAAGTTTAGTAATAAGAGTTATACGGATATCTATATTCCAATTGAATAATAAAAGCAGTGAGACAATTAATGTTTCACTACTTTTGTTTATATCCTTTGTTTAGTTTTATATAAGTTATATACTAAGCCAAGAATACTGAGTAAGCTTAATACTAAACCAACATAAATGAGATTCTTAGAAAGATTGAGTTTATCCTCTGTATTTTGAATGTTTGATTCCATATCTATCGGAATGATTTTACCATTCTCCAAACTTATCTTTCCAATTACATTGAATACAGTTGAATCATCCGTCTTAATCTTCTGTGAAAGTATAGTTTTATTCTCAACATCTAAATGTGTTATATCATCTGACATCGATACAAGTGTTGAAAGTGGTAGAACAAGTTCCAAAGTAACATTGCTTAAATTCAATTTTTCAATTAATGGATTCTTGATGGTAGGTGGTAAATCATTCATACCTGTAGAATGAAGGATAGCAGGTAGATTTGTTTCAAGTTTAATCTGATACGCAGATTGATAAGTTTCGGTGATCGTGCTTATTTCCGTTGATAATAGAAAACTGATATCTGGATTAATCATTAAATCTTTAAGGGTAGAATAAGCTTCATCCAAATTACTTGTCTTCTTCTCTAAACGCATATCCATCACAATAGATGATTTACTGAACTCAGATTTAGACACAAAACCAATGGTTTTATACTCTTCTTCCATTTTTTTACATAAATCCACTAGACCATTTCGTGTCTCAACATCTAGATTCGTTAGATCAATATTTGCGGTATAGTGTAAACTTACTGTATTTTTTTGGTCAATTTCATATTTTATTTTTGCGTCTGTACACGCAGATAATGAGAAGACCACAATAAGTAGGATAAATAATGTTTTAAGTGTTTTCATGTGAGCTCCTATTTAAATCGATATACAAGTGGATTAGATTGATAAAGTGTTCCATCAGGCAATAAAACACTTAAAATAAAGGTTTTTGTGCCTTGATCAATCTTGTCATAATTCCATCGTATTAACGTGCTTGTCTCATATGAAACCGTACCGATATAGGCTTGCGTCGTTTCATTAGGATAGACTGTTTTAATCGCAAAGGTAGACTCATCATCTTCATCGATATAAATCAAAGTATAAATTGCGCCTTCATTTTTATATACATCATTCCATGTGATTCGATAATGAGTAAATGTTAAGGGACCTTGAGTTGACTCATGATAACTATTTCCTTGAGTGATAGACAATGATAAATCCTTTTTAGTATAGATTGATTCTTCTGTCTTAAGGTCTAAAAATTGATGAAAATAATCCTTTAAACCATTAACCTCTCCTGCAAAAGGAATATACATATTTTCTTGAATAGAACCATTATAAGATTCACTCTTATAAACATAATTAGAATTATACAATCTCTGCATAACATCATTATATCGATAGACATTCTTCGTCATAGGAGAACCCATTAACTGAACATAGTCCTCAGCCGCAATCTCCGCAATATACCATTTATGATGATCAAGATAATGATTATAATCAGTCTGATTGTCATAATAAATTTCATAATCTTGAATATTGCGTATTTTTTCATACTCAGTATTCTCATATTCATTGTCTTTAAATATGTAATAATTCGTAAAATGATGACCATACTCATGACTTAAAACATGTGCGAAATCCTGAACGGATCGATTATTATCGCCATCATACAATACGATAGTACCCATGTTTCGTGTGTATTCAATTTTATATTCAAATGGAAAAGCAGGGAAATCTAAATTCAAATACAATTGAGTATCATTTTTTTGATGTGAACCTGCAGCGACTGAATCACGTTCTGCATAAACAATGACTTTATAAAGTAGTTCAAACTCTTCCCCGTGTTTGTTCAACTTAAGTTCCTTGTACAACGCTTCAAGCTTCTTAACATCCCAATACTTACTATCACTAAGAATCTCAAATCCTTCTTCTGTTTTGTAAGTTGAGAATTGACCATCAGTGACTTTAACATCTTTTAACTTAATAACATTATCCGCAATGAAGTTTATGACTTTATTGCTGGGATATGAGTTAAGGAAGGTTTCAATTCTAACTTGATCTTCCTTTTTTGCATTTAATTCAATTTCTAATTTTGGAACACTCAAAAAAGAATATAGAGTTAATGCGATTGATAAAAATACAAATAAAAACAATACGTATTGAACGATTCTATTATTTTTCATCTGACCCCCGATTTAAATTGTTCTTTTCTATGATAACATTTTAGTTTTTAGATTTCAAAACTTAATTATCTGACAAATTCTACTAATAGTATAATTATAATTCTACAAATAGTATAAAATGTATCTTTAAATTGTTGAATTTTAGGGGTAAACTAAGAATATATTCCACATGGAGGACAATATGAGAGTCAATTTAGGTGAAAATATACGGAAGTTACGTAAACAAAAATCATTAACACAAGAGAATCTAGCGGAAGCACTTGGAGTAACCGTTGGGGCGATTTCTAAATGGGAATTAGGCGCATCTTCTCCTGATATTCAATACATCGTTGAAATGGCAGACTTCTTTGAGACATCGGTGGATGTGTTATTCGGTTATCAACTTCAAAGTAATACATTAAACACAACCCTTGATGAACTGGACCAATGTCGACGTTCTAAGGATTATGATCTTGGGTTGAAGGTTGTAGAAAAGGCATTGCAGAAATATCCTAATAACTTCTTGATTAGTTATAAATGTGGGAAATTATTATCGCTTCATGGAATTGAAAAGAAGAATGAAGGGAATATTGAGAAAGCTATTAGTTTACTTAAACGTTCGATTGAACTCTTCTCACAAAATACCGATGAAGAATTAAGCGAAATAGAAATCTATTCTGATATGGCTGAGTGTTATATGTCGATACATCGTTCAGAAGAAGCTCTTGAACTTCTTAAGAAACATAATCCTGGTGGATTGAATAATGCGACAATCGCAATGATCTATGCGGTTGATATTAAGAAGCCAGAACTTGCGTTCCCATATCTCACAAAATCATTGGGTGAGTGCTTACAATCTCTGATTCGAACAATCGTAGGCTTCTCGAATGCGTATATTGAAAAGGGTCAATTCAACCAAGCGTATGAAGCATTGACTTGGTTAAATCAAATATTAGTTGGATTTAAGAGTAGTGAAAGAAGTGTAACCTACATTGATAAATTAGTCGCTATTTTCTCAGCAGGAAGTGCATATTTATCGGTTCGACTAAATCGATTTGAAGATGCGAGAGAACATTTAAGACATGCGTATAAAGTAGCTCAATTATTTGATGCTCATCCTGATTATGGTATGCGTAATTTACGATTCTGTGAAACAGCTCCTTCGACTGCGACAGCGTATGATGATTTAGGTGAAACAGCTATTGGTGGAATCCGTCAAACCTTGGAATCAAGTGAAACAAATAAAGAATTATTATTAGAAATGTGGGAGGGTGTTCTTCGTGAAAACGGTCAATAAAAGAAAACAGTTTATTACACAATTTTTTGTCCAAAATAAAATACACCTTGGATTAGCGGTTCTTGCGACGATCGGTTTATCTTTGGTTAACTTAGGGATATCCTGGTTACTCCAACAAGTAATTGATGTGATGACTGGGACGGGGAATACCTTTGATTTATTGACGTTAACGTATATTTCTTTAGGGTTGATTGGTAGTATCTTAGTGATAGGTTGGGTTAACTTTCAATCGAAACCTAAGTTCAATGCGCAAGCGATGAGACAATATAAAGACTATGCATTTAGTTTATTGACTAAAAAGGGAATCAATGCGTTTAGCAGTGAAAATACATCGGTTTATCTTTCCGCATTATCCAATGATACAACGAATATAGAAGCGAATTATTTAAACAATACCTTTACCCTTGTATCTCAGAGTTTATCGTTTGTAGGGGCGTTTATCATGATGATATGGTATAGTCCGCTCTTAACCTTATCAGCTATCCTATTGTCCTTACTTCCATTATTGGCGTCACTATTAGCTGGTAATCGTTTGATGAGTGCTGAGAAGAAAGTATCAGATCGTAATGCGAGTTATGTGGCGACTTTAAAAGATTGTTTAAGTGGATTCTCAGTGGTAAAGAGTTTTAAAGCAGAGAGACAGATTATCAAAATGTTAGCGAATTCCAATCAATCTGCGGAAGGATCTAAACAAGCTCGTAATAAGTTAAATACTATTATATCGATTGCGGCAGGTGCAGCTGGTGCTGCAGCACAACTCGGTGTGTTCTTAGTAGGTGCATACTTAGCGTTAAGTGGGAATGGAATTACAGCAGGGGTCGTATTGGTGTTTGTGAATCTCATGAACTTTGTGATTCAACCAATTGCGGAAGTGCCTGGATTACTAGCGAATCGAAAAGCCGCATTAGGTTTGATTGATAAACTTGCAGATTCACTTTCGAGTAATGTTCGTGAAAGTGGACATTCCATTGAGAATAAACTTGAACATTCAATTCGATTAGAAAATGTCTCTTTCAGTTATGATCAAGAAAAAGTTATCTTACAGGATATCAATTTGAAACTTGAAAAAGGGAAGAGTTATGCGATTGTAGGTGGATCAGGAAGTGGTAAATCAACTCTATTAAATCTATTGATGGCTGCGAACAGTAATTATACAGGACACATCTATTACGATAATGTAGAATTGCGAGATATTAGTAGTGAATCACTCTATGATTTAGTTTCAATCATCCAGCAAAATGTATTCGTATTTAACAGTACGATCGAAGATAATATCACGATGTTCAGTGAATTTAAACGTGAAGAGATTGATCATGCGATTAAATTATCAGGTTTATCAACGTTGATTGAACAGAAGGGTAAAGATTATCTCTGTGGGGAGAATGGAAGTGGATTATCGGGTGGTGAGAAACAAAGAATCTCAATTGCACGCAGTTTACTTCGTCGTACCCCAGTCTTATTTGTGGATGAGGCGACTTCTTCTCTTGATGTTGAAACGGCATTTGGTGTAACCAATTCGATATTGGATTTAGAGGGTTTAACAAAGGTGATGGTAACCCATACCTTAGAAGAAGCGATTCTACGTCGATGTGATGCGATTATTACACTCAAATCAGGAATGATTAAAGAAATGGGTTCATTTGATGAACTTATGAAGGATAAAGGTTATTTCTATTCACTATTTACTGTATCTCAATAATGGCTTCACAATGTGAAGCTTTTATATGGGCATATTCATTGAATCATAATCATACAAACCTATAATAGATAAAGAAAAGAAGTGAGGATACTATGAGTCAAGATTTTAAAACGATTGTGCTCAATCGACGTTCAATTCGAGAGTACGATCCATCCGTAAAAATAACAAAACAAGAAATGACACAAATACTAGAAGATGCGACACGTGCCCCATCTTCAGTAAATCTACAACCTTGGCGATTTGTGATTGTCGAATCAGACGAAGGTAAAGAAAAATTAAGACCTTTTATGCGCTTTAATAAGAAACAGAATGATACATCCAGTGCTATGATCTTATTGTTTGGAGATATGGAGTGTTATCGTTTAACAGAAGATATCTATGATCAAGCCGTTAGAGATGCGCATATGCCAAAGGATGTAAGAGACAAACAAGTCAGTAATATCGTTCCTCTCTATTCATCTTTTTCGAGAGAGAAGATGGATGATGTCGTACGATTGGATTGTGGATTAGTGGGCATGCAGCTGATGTTAGTGGCTCGTTCTTATGGTTATGATACGAATCCTATTGGAGGATTTATTGAAGAAGGATTAGCTGAAAGTGTCGGTCTTGATCCAAATCGTTATGTCCCTATGATGGTCATTGCGATCGGTAAGGCGATGGAAACAGGTTATCATTCACTTAGATTACCCGTAGAAACTATTACAACATGGAAGTAAGATATCAATCGATATCTTTTTTTAATGTTTGAAACTTATGTGAACATTCATAGAATCACTTTAAACTTCTTTTTATTCGTGTAAAATGAAAGTGTATCACTATGAACATCCAATACAATTGCTTTCCTAATGGAAATAAAATAGCACTCACATTAAGCTTCGATGATGGAAGAATTCATGATCGACGCTTAATCTCCATCCTAAACCAATATGGACTTAAAGGAACATTCCACCTCAATAGTGGATTTTTTGGTTTAGACTCGTATATCAATAAGAGTGAAATAAAGGAATTATATCAAGGACATGAAGTATCAGCTCATTCATTAACACATCCTCATTTAACACAAATTCCTAACAATGAAATCATTCATCAATTATTAGAGGACAAACGAAACTTAGAGATATTAGTAGGATATCCAATTCGAGGAATGTCTTATCCCTTTGGTGACTATAATTCAAATGTGATCGAGCATGCGAAAATGGTTGGGCTTGAATACAGTCGTACAGTAAAATCGACCATGAATTTCAAACTACCCGATGATTTTATGGAATGGCATCCTACCGTTCATATTAAATCAGAGTTATCTGAACTCTGGAATCAATGTTTGGATAATCGATTCAATGAAATGAGATGTTTCTATGTTTGGAGTCATAGTTATGAATTTGAAGATAATCAAACATGGGATATGATGGAAGATTTCTGCCGTATGGTGAGTGTAAATAAGGATGTATGGTTTGCGACGAATATTGAGATAAAGGATTATATGGATGCCTTAAAACGACTTATTGTAAGTGTCAATTCAGATAGGATTATGAATCCAAGTTCGATGGATGTATGGGTTAGTATCAATGATCAAAGTGTATGGATTAAATCAGGTGAAACCTATCACGTAAGAGGTAAATAAGCATGGATAAAGTAGAGCAGAGTATCGTATTCCTTTTAACGCCTAAATCAAAAATAGTCACATTAAATGAAGAGTATACCATTCGTCAATGTTTAGAGAAAATGAAACACTATGGATATAGCGCAATGCCTGTACTCAATCAAAAAGGTGAGTATGTGGCGACGGTTAGTGAAGGTGACTTTCTCTGGCATCTTCTTCAAAAAGGGGAGTATAACATTGAAACTCAAGAGGATTACACCCTAAAAGATATCATACGTATCACTTGGAATAAACCCATTCATATTTACGCTAAGTTAGAAGAAGTTTTGACTCAAGTAATGGATCAGAACTTTGTGCCTGTGGTGGATGATCGAGATATGTTTATGGGGATTATTACACGTAAGTCAGTCATGCAATATTATTCAAAGAAGTATTTAGAGAGTCCTACCGCCTAGGCCTTTTATTTAATCTGCTTAAATAGATTGACGTCTTAAATAAATATGATACTATTAGATTGTATACAATCTAATAGGAGGACTGTATGAGTTTATATCAATATAATGTAAAAGATGTTCAAAAGAATGATGTGTCATTAAAAGAATACGAAGGTAAAGTATTACTGATCGTAAATACCGCAAGTGGTTGTGGGTTTACACCGCAATACGATGGATTAGAAAGTTTATACAAAGAATATAAAGATAAAGGATTTGAAATACTGGATTTTCCATGTAATCAATTCATGAATCAAGCGCCAGGAACGGATGAAGAACTTGCGTCATTCTGTCAAATGAAGTTTGGCACAACTTTCAAGACATTCGCTAAAGTAGAAGTGAATGGGGAGAATGCGGATCCATTGTTCAAATTATTACGACAAGAAGCCCCAACAGAGGTTGAAGATGAAAAAGCTCATGGATTTAAGAAAGTACTTAGTGATTTAAAACAAAGCTTTACAGGAGATTCAATTAAATGGAATTTTACAAAGTTCTTAGTGGATCGTGAGGGGAAAGTCGTAGCTCGATTTGCGCCAACGTTTAAGCCAGAAGATATGAAGGACCATATTGAAAAGCTAATCTAATGTTTGATCCATTAAATTTAGATGTTCAATTATGTTTCTCCCTTTATACGTCTGCTCGAACAATCATTCGTAAATACAAACCATTTTTAGATCCTCTCAATATAACCTATACCCAATACATATGTTTATTGGTTCTATGGGAGAAAGACAAAATTAGTGTTAAAGAATTAGGTGAACGCTTAATGTTGGATTCTGGGACTTTAACACCTTTAATCAAGAAGTTAGAAAAACAAGGATTTTTAAAACGTATACGTTCTCAATCTGATGAAAGAATGATTTCCATTGAATTAACGGATTTAGGAATAGATTTAAAAGATAAAGCGAAAGATATACCGCGATCAATCGTTCAAAGTTTGAATATTGAGTTGAATGATGCGATTGAATTAAAAAAGAGATTAGATGATTTTATCCAAAAGAATCCAGAATAATGGATTCTTTTTTACTTAATATGCTTAAATAATGTAAAATAAAGAAAAGATGTTGGAGGAAATATGTCAATTTTTACCATCAATAATATCAATATTGCATATGAAGATTTAGGGGATTCAAGTCTAGATACAGCCATTGTGTTTATGAATGGTGTAATGGCTTCCATGAGCAGTTGGAAGATCCAAGCAGAATGGTTTAACCGTTTAGGTTATCGTGTTGTTTGTCATGATTTTAAGGGACAACTCTTATCGTCAAAACCAGAAGGACCCTATACCTTTCATGATCATTGTGTAGAGGCAAAGGCATTATATGATTCATTAAACATTAAGAAAGTACATATTATTGGGACTTCCTATGGATCAGAAGTAGGTATGGTTTATGCGATGACATATCCTGAAAGTGTATTGTCCTTAACGGTAATCGATGGAGTTAGTGAAATTGATGAAGTATTAAGACGATTTGTGGAATCGTGGAGAATCATGTGTCTTAGTGATGATGGAGAAGCTTTCTTTAGGGGCATGTTGCCGAGTATTTATGGGGAATCGTACTTAAGTAAAAACAAAGATGCGCTAAACGCAAGAGCAAAAGCGATACCGAGTTTAGGTAAGGATTATCTCTTAGGTCAAATCAGTTTATACGATACATTCTTACAAGAAGTTAATTTTACACAACGACTTCATGAAATAAAATGTCCAACCCTTATCATATGTGGGGAAGATGATTTACTCAAACGACCTAAGTTCTCAAGAATTCTATATGAACACATCGAAGAGAGTGAATTTATCTTACTACCTGATTGCGGACATGTGACAATCTTTGAACAAAGTGAAACATTAAAGACTTGTCTAATGGGCTTTATCTTAAAACAGGATAGAAAGGCTTAATATGAATAAAATTGATTTACATATGCATACAACCATCAGTAATGATGGGACTTATTCACCAGAAACTATTATCCAAATATGTCATGAAGCAGGATTAGAGATTGTCGCACTTGCGGATCATAATTCCACAAAAGCGTTTCGAATCGCAAAAACCATTGCGGATGCATATGGGATGAACTTAATCCCTGCTGTCGAATTGGATTGTCATATTGATGGGATTAATCTTCATGTATTAGGTTATGGAATAAATCCAAATCATCCTGCATTTGATGCGTATGAAGAAGAAATATTAACACAAGAAAGAATTAGTTCACAATTTGTGGTTGATAAGATTCGTGAATTAGGGATTCATTTAGAGGATGAAGCACTCAATCGTGTTCAGATTCATGGTGTTATTACAGGAGAAATGATTGCGGAAGTTGCTTTAGAAGATACTAAGAATGATCATAATGAATTACTTATTCCTTATCGTGAAGGAGGTTCACGAAGTCAAAATCCACTCGTTAATTTCTACTGGGATTACTGTGCTCAAGGTAAAGTGGCGTATTATCCAATACAATTTAGAACGATTGATGAGATTATTAAAATGATCAAAGATGCTGGTGGGTTTGCGGTATTAGCGCATCCTGGCAATAATATAAAAACAAACGTAGATGTATTTAAGAAAATTATCGATAAAGGTGTTATTGGGGTAGAAGTCTATAGTAGTTATCATTCACCTGAAGTGATGGAACATTATCATGCATTAGCGCTTGAACATGATCTAATCATGACCTTAGGCAGTGATTTTCATGGTAAGACAAAGCCATCGATTCATCTAGGAAAATTTAATATTCCAGATGAGAAACAATTAACCGAACGTTTTTTAGCACAAATAAAATAATGGGGGAAAGCATATGAAGTTAGTCATGATATTTGGGGATGCGGCTGTAGGTAAGATGACAGTGGGTCAAGAATTAATGAAAATGACCAACTTGAGACTCTTTCATAATCATATGACCATAGAGATGGTCATTGATGTGTTTGGGTATTATGATGCGAATGTAGTCGCAAAGCTTAGAGAAGTTATGTTTGAATCCTTTGCGGAATCGCAGAATGAAGGATTGATTTTTACTTACATGTGGGCATTTGACCAACAAAGTGATTGGGATTATGTGAATCATGTGAGTGAAATCTTTAAGAAACAAGGGGCAGAACTCTATTATGTTGAGTTGATTGCGCCTCTTGAAATACGATTGGTTCGTAATGCGACGGAGAATCGATTAAAACATAAACCATCTAAGCGTGATTTAGAGGCATCCAATCAACGTGTGATGCATGCGTCTACCAATTATCGTATTGTGAGTCGTGATGGTGAGATTCCGTTTGAAAACTATATAAAGATTGATAATAGTTATTTAAGTGCTAAAGCGTGCGCAAAGCTGATTGCGAAACGTTTTAATTTTGAAAAGGAAAGTCATGACACTGTATAATCCTTGGCGTGGTTGTCATAAAATCTCTGAAGGATGTAAGAATTGTTATATCCATTCAGCGGATTCAAGAAAAGGGATAGATACAAACTGTATTGTAAAAACTGAACAGTTTGATCGTTTAGTGCGCAGAAATAAAAAAGGCGAGTATGTGATGAAATCCAATCAACTCGTCTATTTGTGTTTTAGCAGTGATTTCTTGATTGAAGAAGCAGATGGTTGGCGAGATGAAGTTTGGGCAATGATTAAAGAAAGAAGTGATCTAAGGTTCTTGTTTCTTACAAAACGTATTCATCGATTCAAACAAGTCTGTCCTAGTGATTTTGAAGAGAATTATCAACATGTGATGGTTGGCTGTTCAGTTGAGAATCAAAGTGAAGCAGATAAGCGACTACCCATTTTTATATCTCTTTCAATCAAACATAAGTTTATTATCTGTCAGCCTTTAATTGGACCGATTCAACTGGATCAGTATCTCAATGCGGATATTGTGCAAGTTACGGTGGGTGGTGAAGCGGGTAAATTGGCACGTGATTTGGATTATGATTGGGTTTTATCCATTCGAGAAGAATGTATTAAACATCAAGTGAGTTTTGAGTTTAGACAAGTAGGATCTTACATGATTAAAGATCATATTCGTTATTCAATCCCTCGTAATCAACTTTCTTCTCAAGCTCGTAAAGCGAACATCAATATAACCTTTAAAAAAGAGACTGCTAATATTTAGCAGTCTTATTTGTAAGTTGGTACAGGAGATGGATAACGTGAATTAATGAAAGCGACTTCTTCGTTATTTTGGATATAGACTCTTGGGATACGACCATTCAGTTGAGGTAATAGTTCGTAAACTATGGTTCCCATTTTCTTCGCAAGTAGCTTAGCACTTGCATGATCTCCAATGATTTCTACGAGTGTTCCGATTGGATAAACTTTATCTAAACGAATCATACTTAAATCCATACAGATACGTCCTACATATTCACAATCAACTCCATTAATCGAACAATAAGATCCTTGAATATCACGATGAATACCATCCGCGTATCCAATTCCAATCGTCCCGATCAGTTCATCTTTGGATGCGACATAATTAGCACCATATCCAACCGATTCACCTTTAGTAATGGGCTTAATATCCAAAAGACTTGCATAAAGGCGCATTACAGGCTTTAAATCAACAGGGTAGTCAGAATATCCATAAATGGATAAACCAATTCTAACCGCATTACAATTCGGTGTAGGGAAGTTTACAACTGCACCACTATTAGCGCTATGAATCCATTTAAACTCTCTATGGAGAGATTCTAATAAAGCATTGAAGGATTCATATTGTTTAGCGGTTTGTGGGCTTGTAGGATCATCACTGGATGCGAAGTGTGTATAGATTCCTTCAACATCTAATTGAAGTGAATCCGCTATCTCTAATGCCTCGTACACTTGATCAACTTCTTTGATTCCTAAGCGATTCATACCCGTATCAATCTTTAAGTGAACTCTTAATTTTTCTACTGAATATCCCACTAATTTCTTAACCCAATCCAATGAAGTTAAGGTCAAGATAATATTATGTTCAAGCGCTAGATGCACATCCATCGCCTCAACATATCCCATACATAAGATATCCATCTTAATTCCGTTTAATCTTAAATTAAGCGCTTCATCCAATGTCGCAACAGCGCACATTGTCGTCCCTAAGGTCTCTAAATGACGTACAACCATGATATCACCATGTCCATACGCATTTGCCTTCACAACCGCAATTAATGTCTTCTTATGATAGTTATATAAAGTACGCACATTGTGTTCAAGTGCATCTAAATTGATTTCTGCATATGTCTTACGAAATGAAGGTCTCATACAATCCTCGCTGTGTTATACGCCATGATAACACCCCA
>Ga0209207_1000479_pt1 | contig 24660 bp, 30 predicted proteins | sample SaghotsprinmetaG_FD_184140 | JGI IMG/M metagenome (GOLD analysis project Ga0209207, IMG submission 184140) | Hot spring microbial communities from South Africa to study Microbial Dark Matter (Phase II) - Sagole hot spring metaG (SPAdes) (version 3) | ecosystem: Environmental > Aquatic > Thermal...
GTCGGGGTGGCGATACTCGCCGCCGCCCCGAAAAAATGATTCAGAAAGCGCTTGGCTTCTCAATCAAACAGCGCGTTCATACGGGTGTCGCAACCATCAACCAAGGAGACAGAAATGACCACCACCAAGCAAATCCCCGCCACACAGAACGAAGCCTGGGGCTTTTGGGGCACGATGAACAACGACGCCCAAGCCGCTTGGCCCATCGCGATGACCGCGATCTCGGACGCCACCTGCCAGCCCCTCGAATCGGTCAGGGTCTTCCTAGACAGTCGCCACGGGCGGCACTTTGCCGACGACGTCCTGAACGAGATGCTGCGGGGCCACAACATCAAGCAGGCCATCGACGCCGCCGTGACGCGGTGGATGGGCTGGACGATTGGCCGCCAGACCAGCAAGCAGTACGGCATCCCCAAGGGGCTGCCTTACCTCACCGGCTTCGTGATCCACTGCGAGGTGACCGACGAGTCCTTCGAAGCCGAAGCCGCGTAAGGAGATCGACATGGCCGCCGTCGTCACCACCCCGCAACTCGAAGCCAACTACGACAAATTCATCGCCGAACTGACGACGCTCACCCGCAGGTACGGCGTGGCGATACAGTCAGTCGGCGGTGTCATCCTCGCCGACGATCCCGGCGAGTTCCGCAACGTCTGCTACGTGGCCGACATCACCAGCGGCGATCTCCTGCCGGAGTTCCCCACCGACTGACAGCGTGCCAAACGCTGCACCATCCGACTGCCGGGTGGCCTGCGCCCCGGTATAGTCCTGCCAGCGGCGCACGATCACATCGACATACTTCGGGTCAAGTTCAATCAGTCGCGCATGGCGCCCCGACTTCTCAGCCGCGATCAACGTCGTGCCAGAACCTCCGAAGGGATCAAGGACAGTATCTCCTGGTCGGCTGGAATTGCGGATAGCCCGTTCCACCAGTTCCACTGGCTTCATAGTCGGGTGCAAATCGTTCTTCTGCGGTTTCTTGATCTGCCAGACGTCGCCCTGGTCGCGGTCTCCGCACCAGTGGCGTTCGCCACCCTCTGGCCAGCCGTAGAGGATCGGCTCGTATTGGCGCTGGTAGTCGGCCCGCCCCAGGGTGAAGGTGTTTTTCGCCCAGATGATGAACGTCGACCAATGCCCACCGGCAGCACGGAAAGCGGATTGCAGCGTATCCAGTTCGCTGGAAGACATCGCCACGTAGATGCCGCCCCGGCAGTGCGCCATGACTGGTGTCAGTGCCGCCAGCAGGAAATCGTAGAAGCCCTCGCCGAGATTGTCGTTGAGGATCGCGCGGTTCTTGCCGCGCATCTTGTCCTTGGCGCTGTTGGCGTAGTTCACGTTGTAGGGCGGGTCGGTGAAAACCATGTCGGCAATCTCGTCGCCGAGCACGCTGGCGTAGGCGTCCGGGTCAGTAGCATCACCACAGATCACCCGATGGTCACCGCAGACCCAGACGTCGCCCGGCCGGGCCACCGGCATCTCCGGCACCTCTGGCGCGGCATCCTCGTCGGTCTGCCCCTCGGTGGTCATTTCCTCACCGGCCAGCAGGTCGGCCAGGGCATCAGCATCGAAGCCAGTCAGAGACAGGTCGAATTGATCGTCCTGCAGCGCGGCCAACTCCACCTGCAGCATCGCTTCATCCCAGCCGGCGTTCTCGGCAATGCGGTTGTCCGCGATCACCAGGGCTCGGCGCTGGGTCGGCGTCAGGTGGTCGAGCACCACGACCGGCACGGTAGGAAGCCCGAGCTTCCGCGCCGCCGCCAGCCGGCCATGCCCGGCGACGATCACGCCGTCGGAGCCGGCCAGGATCGGATTGGTGAAACCGAACTCGGCAATCGAAGCGGCGATCTGGGCGACTTGCGCCTCGGTATGGATGCGGGCGTTGCGGGCGTAGGGCACTAGCTTCACGGTCGGCCACTGCTCGATCTTGTCGGCGAGCCAGGAGATCGTCATGCCGGCACTCCCAGGCGCTCGCTGGCCACCGCTGAGAAGGTCTGCCCCGTCGCCATGAGCGTCACCGGCACCTCGGGATAGTTCTGCTGGAAGCGCTTCACGGCGACATCCACATACTCCGGGGCGATCTCGGTGGCGCGCACCTTTCTGCCGGTGCGCTCTGCCGCCAGCAGGGTCGTGCCCGAGCCGCAGAAGGGTTCGAAGACGATATCGCCTTCGTCGGTATAAGCCTCCAGCACGAATTGGGGCAGCGCCACCGGGAACACGGCCGGGTGGTCGATGTCCTGCCCGATCTTGCCCTTGTGCCGCATGATGCGGATCACGGCATCCGGAATCTTGGTCTCCTGCGTCACCCGCCCAGCATGGTTCCAGGCCGTCCGGCTGCCGTCCTTGTTGCGCATGCCGCCGGCGCTGGTGCCGTCGCCGCGCAAGTGGGTATCCTTGCCCGCATAAATGCAGGGCACGATCTTGTTCGGCCGGCGCGGCTCGGAATCCTTGCGGTTGAAGTGAAAGACGAACTCGAAGGACGGGGCCAGTCGGCCATTCCAGTCGCCGGGCAACCCCGGCCCCTGGTCCCATACATACCAGGCGAAGCGCCTCCAGCCCTGGGTGCGCATCCAGTCGAGCCAGCCGTCCCAGTAGGGAATGACTTCCTGCTCACGGTGAATGAGGCCGAGATTGACCAACACCTGGCCGTTCGGGGCCATCGGCAGGTTGGCAAAGACGCCCCGCATCAGGGCATCCCAATCGATGATGGTGTTCGTGTAGTCCCGCTGGTTGCCATAGGGTGGCGAGGTGAAGCACAAGGCAGCCTGCTCGCCCGCCATCAGCGTCCGGACGACGGCCGGATCGGTGGCATCACCACAGATCAGACAATGCGCGCCAATCTGCCAGACATCGCCGGGACGCGATATCGGATTGGCCGGCGTCTCCGGCACATCGTCGGCAGCATCTTCCTCTGAACCATCAGAGTCCTCGTCCTGCAGTGCCTGCTCGGCACCAACCAGCAGTTCCTCGATCTCATCAACGGAGAAGCCGGTCATGGTCAGGTCGTAACCCGCCTCGGACAACTCGGCCAGTTCCAGGGAGAGCAGTTCCTCGTCCCACCCGGCGTCTAGCGCCAGGCGGTTGTCGGCGATCACGTAGGCCCGCTTCTGTGCCGGGGTGAGGTGTCCGAGTTCGATCACCGGCACCTCAACCAGATCAAGCTTGCGCGCTGCCGCCAGGCGGCCGTGGCCGGCAATGATGCCGTTGGCGCCGTCGACGAGGATGGGCTGTGTCCAGCCGAACTCGACGATGCTGGCGGCGATCTTGGCGATCTGGGCCTCGGTGTGCGTCCTCGGATTGCGGGCGTAGGGAATCAGCGTCTCGATCATGCGATACTCGACGCGCAGTCGTTCGGTCATAGAAACGCAAAAACCCGCCACGGAGGGCGGGTCGTCAGTTGGGTGGTAACTCGGTTCAGGTGGTAACCGGGGTGGTAACTGGTAACCCTGGTAACCAAGTTTCGGGATCGGACGCAAGCCGAATGCCGCGCTCGCGCCCCCCGCATGGCGAAGGCGACAGGAAGGACCCGTCGTCTCAGGGCCCGGTGAGCGATGCGGGCTCGCCGCCCGCACCACCCGCCGGATCATAGCCGTCATGCTAGCCCAATACCGCGTCGGATGTTGCACGGTCCAATGCCGCTCACATACCCTCGTTGCCGCTCAGCCACCCGCATGCACGCCAAACCACGACACTTCACGCTGACACGACGGATTCGGCGTTCAGCCGGTCGGCCACCGCCTGCAGGGCGCGATGCCAGCGACGCCACCCCGTGGTGCGATCGCAGCCGAAGCGCCGGCAGATGTCGCGCCACTCGAACTGCCGGGCGCGCATCCACACGAGATGCCGTTGCTCGACCTCAAGCCACTGCACCCAACGCATCGTCTCCATCATCCGTTCAACGGACTCGGGTGACGGCGGGAGCGGTCGATGATCGTCCTCGGGCATGCCCAGCACTTCCCAGGGCTCGCGCTTGAACTCCGGCCAGACGTTGAAGTAGCTCTGCACCCTCACCCTGGGCAGGCGCCGGGCGGTCTCGGCGGCCTCGGCGAAGCGGGCCGCCACGTCCTCCTTGGTCCACTCATCCACGGTGCTTCTCCCCGTAGAGCCGCTCGCCCAGCCGGCGCACGAACTCGCGCTCCACGAAGTCCAGCCGCTCGTCCTGGGCTGAGACCACCAGGATGCGCTGGGCGCGCCAGCCCTCCTGCTTGAGGGCCTCCAGGTCGGTGACCTCGGGTTGCAGACGGCCCAGGGGGCAGCGGTAGTGCTGTGCCGGGATCTTCATGTCACACCTCCTGCGTTTCGACGGCCCAATAAAGCAGAGCCAGGGCGTCTGCCTCGTTGTCATCACCGGGGGTGAAACCGCGGGCCTGCGCGGCGGCGATCATCTCGGCCTTGCCGGCGTTGCCCTTCCCCGTCGCATGCTTCTTGATCGTGCCCACGGGCACGCCCTGATAGGGGATGCCGTGGTGCTCGCACCAGGCGGTGAGCTGTCCCATGAAACCGCCGTAGGCGTGTGCGGCGTCGACGCCGGCGTGGCGGCGCACCTCCTCAAACACCACGAGGTCGATGCCCTCGGCGCACTGCTTCAACTCCGCGAGCCAGCGCTTAAACCGGAGGAAGCGCATGCCGCCCCCTTCGAAGCGTTGTGGGAGGAAGCTCTCGGAGCCGCTCGTGATATGGCCGTCGTTGCCGCGCAGCGCCCAGCCGGTCTGAGTGCCCAGGTCCAGGGCCAGGATCGTTTGGTTCATCTGTCGCTCCAGTTCGGCGGGTGACAGATGGTGTCCGGTCTGCCGGTTATCTCTTATACGTGCGCGCACGCGCGTATACGGGTTAATCAGCAGACCTGCCCCCATCTGTCACCCGGTTCAGTCCATCGGATCGTAGTAGCTGCGGTTGTAGGGCTTGGGGCGGGTCATCAGGCCCTTGACGGCCCGCACCCCGCCGTGCAGGCGCGTGCGCTCGAAACCGCGCGAGAGCAGGGTCTCGACGAAGCGCTTGATGGAGCCCACGTACTCGCCGGCCCGCTCCGCCCACTCCCGCCAGTCCGCGTAGAGGTCTGAGGTCGAGACCTTGGCCTCGGCGTGCTGCTCGCAGCGCTCCTCGATCCACTGCCCGAGCGCGTCCTCGGCTTCGAAGTACTCCTCGGTCGCCGACACGACGCAGGCGGGCGGCTGCAAGCCGTCACGCTGCCAGGCGAGGCACCCCGCCACCGCCCAGGCGAGGATGCCGTCGCGCTCGGCGAGCAGCTTCTCGGTGAGCTTGCCGTCGCGCCGCTCGGGCGCGATGGTCACGGTGAAGGGGATGAGGTGCAGCCGCCGCTTCATCGCCTCGTCCACGTTGCGGATGGCGGGCTTGTGGTTGCCGGCGATCACCAGCTTGAACTGCGGCACGTACTCGAAGAAGTCCTGGCGCATGAAGCGCGCCGAAACCTTGTCGCCGCCGGTGATGGCCTTGACTTTGGACTCGTTCCAGCGCCGACCCTGCTCGGTCTCGATCGAGGCGACGAATCGGGCGCCGCGCAGGCCGGCGAGATCGGTCGGGTGCCGGTCGCCGCGCGCTTCCATGAAGGTGTCCATCGGCGCGCTCGCCGCGTAGTCGCCGAGGATGGTGGAGACGACGTTCACGAACACGCTCTTGCCGTTGGCGCCGGTGCCGTAGAGGAAGAAGAGCGCGTGCGCGGACGTGGCGCCGGTCAGGCAATATCCGACCATGCGCTGTAGGTAGGTCTGCAACTCGGCGTCGCCGCCGGTCACGTCAGCGAGGAAGGCGAGCCAGCGCGGGCAATCGCCCCGCGGCGTCGCGGTCGCGAGCTTCGTCATGCGGTCGCGCCGGTCGTGGGGCTTGAGGCGCCCGGTCGCGAGGTCCACCACCCCGCCCGGCGTGTTGAGGGCGAAGAGGTCGGCGTCCCACTCCTCCGACGTGGAGGCATGCCGCCGGTCGGTGCGGGCGAGCCGCTCGACGCCGCCCACCGTGCCGCTCGCGGCGAGCTTCGCCGCCAGCCGGTGCGAGTCGGCCTTGATCGCAGCTTCACGGCAGATGGCGCGGATGAGGTGATGCACGAGGAGCGTCTCGTCGGCCTGCCAGCGGCTTCCTGTCCACACCAGCCACTTGCCCCAGGCGGCGCAGTAGCGCCAGTCCTCGCTGTAGCGGGCGGTGAAGGTGAGCGCCAGCGCGTCGTCGGTGGCCCAGACCGAGGCTTCCTGGGTGGGCAGGCCGTCGGCCTTCTTGATGCTCATGCGCGGACCAGCCGTCACGAAGGCCGCCGCTTCGAAGCCCTCGGCCAGCGCATCGGCCGCGTCCCACCCCTCTGGCTTCTCGTCGGGCGGGAGCAGCACGTCGCAGGTGGTGGCGCCGGCCGCGAGCGCCGCCTGGGCGGCCGCCATGGCGTAGTCCCAGCCCGGCTTGTCGCGGTCGGGCCAGACGAGCAGGCGCTTGCCCTTCAGCGGCGACCAGTCGGTCTTCTCCACCGGGGCGTTCGCGCCGTGCATCGCCGTGGTCGCCACGATGCCGACCTCGATCAAGGCCTGTGCGCACTTCTCGCCCTCGACCAGCACCACCGTTTCGGCGACGGCCATACCGGGCTGGTTGTACAGGGGGCGCGGCTCGGGCGGCGCCATCTTGCGGCGGCGTGCGTCCCACGGCCGGAACTCCTTCTTGCCTCCCGGCGGGTCGTAGCGGTAGACCACCGCGATCAGCTTGCCGTCGGCATCGTGGTAGTCCCACTTGGCGGTGGCCGGGCCGAGGTCGTCGACCGGGGCCTCGCGTTTCGCCTTGCGTGCGGGCATTGTGCGAGCGCGGCCGAGCAGCCGGCCCGCCTCTTCCAGCACCCGCGCAAAATCACGGTGCGCATCGAGGCCGAGGTGCGCGGCGATGAGGTCGAACAGGTCCCCGCCGGAGCCCTCGGCGCGGTCGGTCCACAGCCCCGCCTTCTCGCCGGCAAGCACCACCTCCAGGCTGTCGCCCGGGCTGCCCAGCACGTCACCGATGCGGAACTTGCCGTGCCGCTTCTTGCCCGCAGGGAAGATCGCGCCGAGAACGCCTTCCAGATTGCCGAGGAGCTCGGCGCGAACGGCGTCGCGGTCGACCTCCCTGTCCTGCTCGGGAAGCGACACGGCATCGTTGAAGTCGATCATTCAGCTGCCTCCGTTGCACCCTGGTTGCGATGGCGCGCCGACCAGGCCTCGAGTTCGGAGAGCCGGAAGCGGATCGTCCGCCCGATGCGGTAGAAAGGGATGGCGCGTGCCCGGCGGCTCGCCGGCTTGGTGAAGTAGTAGAGCGGCAGGTTGAGCGCCTGCGCCGCGTGGCGAGCGTCCACCATCGGCTCGACTGCGGGCGGTAGGGGAAGGGAATGTTTCATGGTGTGGATCTCCAGCAGCGGTCCTGCCAGGCGCACATCCGACACTCGAAGTGCGTCGGCTCGGCAAACGAGCGCGGTAGCAGCTCGCCGGCATCGGTGGCGGTGATGATCTTCACCGCCCGGTCCGACATGCGCTGGGCCAGGGCCGCATCAAAGGGCACGAGTTCGGCGTAGATCTCCATGGTGTCGGCATTCACCGCCGTGAAGAGCGCCGGGTGCTCGTGCAGTTCGAGATAGGCCTGGTAGAGGGCGACCTGGGCGGCATAGACGGGCTTGGCCACGGCGAGCCGGTGCTTCTCCAACTCGCGCCAGGACTTGCCGCCCAGGCACTTGTTCTCCCACAGGCAAGGGCAGGCGAAGCCTTCGGGGCCGCCGACGATGACGCCGTCGATGTGCCCCTGCAGACGGCCGTCCGCCACCGAGAAACCGAACTGCTTGCCGTCGGCCTTGCGGGTGCGCAGATCAAACCCTGCGCCCCGCAGCCACGCGACCATGCTGTCCTCGATAACGTGGCCGCGCTCGAAGATGCGCAACATCCGGCCCTCGATCTCGCGGCCATAGTCGACGGGCGCCTGCGCATACTCGTATTGCAAGGCGCGCTCGCAGGCGACACCCAGGCGGGAGGCGCCGAGATAGCGCCGCGCCTCCTCCTTGGCCCGCGCCTGCTGCATCGCGGCATCGATCAGGGCGGTGAGCCGCCCGGAGAAGGATGCGGTGGAGTTGAAGTCCAGCATCACGCCTCCCACGGCAGGTCGTCCTTGAGGTCGGCGAAGGGACCGGCCGCCTCCAGCCCGCGGATCGGCGGATGCTTGGTGACCTCGTGGGCCTCGACCATCGCGTCCGTGTAGCAGGTGACGATGGCGTCGATCACCCGCAGCGCCTCGGCCTCGGAGTACGCCCCGAGGGGCTTCTCGAAGCCGATCTCGCCGGCCGCCTCGCCGAAGGCCTTCAGGCACTTCTTCATGGCGGCGAGCTCCATGTCAGACGGATCGATCATGAAAACCTCCCTCTGCGAGGGCAGCGTGTCCGCCCATAGGCCGTAGAGCCAGTGGAAGGCGTCCTGGCAGCGGCGGCTGCAAAACACCCAGTCGAGGGGATAGCGCCGGGGGTCGGCGATCCTGAACCGGCCGTCCATGTGGCCGAGCCCCCGGGCTTGTCGCGAGCAGACCCAGCATTTGCCGCTCATTGCATTCGCTCTCGCCTTCGGCTTCGCGAAACTTCGCTTCGCTCGTTTTCACGCAGCCTCCCGAAGCCGTACCCGCTCTGCAACGGGGCGATTGCCCTCGATGAAGCCGTCGCCGTCCGGAGCGAATGTCGTGCCGGGGTAGGCGCAGCGCCCCTGCCGGCCCATGCGCTGCTGGTAGGCGGCCGTGCAGTCGGTGCAGTAGTCGCTGCCCCCCGGTGTGCTGCGAAAAGCCGCCTCCCGCCAGAGGTCGAACTGCCGGCGCGAGCCGAAGCACTTGGGAATGGATCGGTTCATCGGCCCGCCCTCTCACTGCGCCCAGGCGGGCTTGCCGGTCGGGGCCGGGCGCTGCGGAGCCGTGTAACCGGCAGCCGGCGAGGACGGACGCGCCGGCGCCGCCGAGGAGGACGGACGGGCGGCAGCGCCCCCCATGAGCGCGCCGTAGTCCTTGTGGTCGGGCTCGACGGCAAGCTTCACCACGTTGCGATCCTCGCCCTTGGCGTCCTTCTCGACATCGATGCGCGCGGCGAACTCGATGCCGTCGAGCTCGTGGAAGCCCTGGATGCGCCGGGCGGCCGCCGCCTGGGGGGAGTTGTCCTGGGGATGGACGCCGCGCGCCGAGTTGAGGATGCCGCGGATCAGGGCGCGGCCCATCTGGCCCCAGGTCGGGCCCTTGGGCGAGTGCAGGCCGATGTTCGACCAGAGCTTGCGCTTCGCGAACGGACCCTCCAGCACGACGAACTCGCAGGCCAGGTAGGTGCTCCCCGTCTCGAAGCTCTGGGTGGCATAGCCACCGGTCCAGCCCTGCGCCGGGTCGTCGAAGCCGCCCGGCTTGATCGTCATGCGCACGCGCACCAGCGTGCCCTTCGGGATGAGGTCGAAGCCCTGCTGCTGTTCGGCGTCGTTGAAGTCGTTCCATGCATTCGTGGTCATTTCTTGCTCCTGGTTTTCGGGGTGGTCTTGGGGGTGGCGGCGGCGAGCTGCTGCTTCATCGCCCTGGCGCGCTTCTCCAGGGCGTCCATCTGCGCGTTCAGGCCCGCCACGCGGGTTTCCATTTCCATCAGGCTGTGCCGCAGCCAGGTGTTCTCGGCGCTGAGCCGCCTCACCGTGGCCTTGGCCGCCTTCTCGAAGGTCTTGAACTCGGCGCCGGTCATGACGCGGTCTCGCCGAGGCACTTGCGGATGAGCTTGCCGAGATCGGGCTCCTCGACCGCGTCGAGCCGGCCGCTGCGATCCTTGCTTGGGAATCCGTAGGGGTTGTCGGCGCGGGTGACGAAGCCCCGGTAGGGGGTGCCGTCGTCGGCCTTGAGGACGGCCAGCGTCACCACCTCATCGAGCACGCCCGGAAGCTCGAGGGCCGTCTTGCTGCCCTCCAGCTGCAGGCGCAGATAGCGCCGCTTGAAGTCGTCAAGCGCTTCCTCGAGGATGGCGACATAGATCACGTGCTTGTCCCGTACGTGCTGCAGGTGGGTGAGCGCCGTGATCATTTCCTGGCCCAGCAGGCCGTACGCGCCGCGCGTGTCGGGCTTGCCGGTCTTTTCAGAGAAGGCCTGCGGCTGGGTCTTGCACCACGCAAAGCACTGGCGCGAGAGCACAGTCAGGGAGTCCACGAAGTAGTAGTCGTACTTCGCGAGCTGCGCCGGGTCGCCGTACTGGTCGCAGACGTGCCGGTAGTGCGGCTCCGAGAAGGCCTGGTCGGCGCTCGCCGTGGGCAGGGGCCCGGCGAGGAACACGACGAGATCGCGAAATTCGCTCCAGGTGCGCGGGCGCACCGTGTCCCCGGGCCAGTCCCTGACGGCGAGGTCGCCGGCCTCGAGATCGACGAACAGGGTCTTCTCGGGCGGCAGGGTCTTGAGCTGACTGGTCTTCCCCACGCCGGGGGCGCCGACCAGCCCGATCTTGGCGGAATGCCGCTCGCGCAGCCGCTCTTCGGCGCTGATGATGGGCAGGGCCATTACGCGGCCTCCCTGAGCAGCTCGGCTACCTCGGGCTTCCAGAGGATCTGGTAGCCGGAGTGGCCGTTACGCGAATACGGGAGCGCCTCGCCCCACGCCTTGCCGGCCTCGGTCAGTTCCCACTCGTCGCGGTCGTTGCGGTGCTGGAAGCCCAGGGCGGCAAGACGCAGATTCACGCTCTTCGCCGAGAGACCGACCAGCTCGCCGAGACGGGTGGGATTCACCGCGGCCAGCGGCTCGTTGCAGGCGGGCAGCGCCCTGCGCAGGGTCTCCACCGAAAGGCCCGTGTTCTGCTGGATGCAGGTGAGGGTCGCCGCCATGGCGATGCCGTGCTTCACGCCGGGCACCTTGGCGATCGCCTCGCCGATCAACAGGATGGCGGTGACGCGGTCCTGGGTCGGTGCCGGGAGCGCGCCGACCGAGCCGGGCGCGGCGTAGCCGCCCATCCTGCGGATCGCCGGAAGCACCTCGCGGGTCACCCAATGCTTGAAGCGCCGAGCCGCCTCCAGGTGGCTGCCGAAGATGAGGGCATAGAGCCCGGATTCGTTGACGTGATTCGTCTGCTGGGTGCGGCCGATCTCGTCGATGGCGTCACGTTTCGTTACGTCATCGGGGTCGACGTGATCGGCGACGGCCTTGCGCGGATTGCTGTAGCCGAGGATGCCGCAGACATCCTTGGCGTTGAACCAGGGCTCGCCCGTCTCGTCGAGACTGACCCGGACGGACTCGCCCTCGTAGCTGAAGGGGATGATGTTGGGCATGCTCAGACTCCTTGGTCGCTCACGAGGGCCAGGCGGAAGGAAGGCTTGCCGGCCTTGACGGTGCGCGCCGGTGCGAACTGCTCCTTGAGCGCCGGCGGCCAGTTGCTGAAGCGGTGCTCGGGAACCGAGAGCTCGACGTCCATGTAGTCCTGGACGCGCTCGCCGGCGGCGACGATGCGCTCGGCCATGTCCGCCAGGCGCTTCTGGTCCCACGAGACGCGCTTCGGAAGCTCGTAGGTGACGCGGAGCCCGCCGTCGGCGAGGTGGGTGACGCCGAAATCGCGCCCGGAATCGAGCAGCGCGGCGCGCCCCTGTTCGCCGTAGCGGGCATCCAGCGCAGCATTGAGCCGCTCGCGGGCCTGCTTGACCTGGGTCTGCAGCTCGTTGAGCAGAACGTCCAGCTCCTGCAGGCGCTCCTGCGGCAAGGCGGCCATCTGGCTCACGGAAAGGTCGGGCAGGCCGAAGGTGATGGTGGCGATGTCGTTCATGGCCGGCACCTCAGGCGAACGCCCGCTCGGAAGTCGAGCGGTAGAGGACGCGCTTTTCCCAATCGAGGACGCCGTCCTGGCCATCGAGGGGATAGGCGACCTTCCGGGAGAAGCGGGCGAAGACCGGGCCCTGCCCGATGCCGCGCCAGCGCTGCAGCGTCTTGGGCGAGAGTCCCCAGCGGTTGGCGAGCTCGAGCTCGGAGAGGAAGCGCCGCTCGGCCTTGGCCTCGGGCGCGGGAGGGATCTTGAGTGTCACCGGATGCTCCTTTCAGCAGTTGATCGGTGACACGAATACTGAAGCGCATGCCCGGGCGGCCCGGCGGGAAGGCCGGCGGGAAATCAGCGGATTGCGGTTCTAAAGCGCCACAAATGCGATGCCCCGCTTCAGGCGGGGCATCGGGTGTTGTGGAGGCGGTGAGCGGAAGCTATCGTTTCAACCAGTAGAAGCCGTGGTCGTCCCACTCGACGATGCGCTGGAAGGCTTCCAGTTGGCGAGGGTTGTGACGAAAGAGTTCCAGCGGGTTCTTCTGCGTCGAGCCGAGATCTTCCATGATCGAGTCCTTGAAGCACTTGCGCCCCTTGGCGGCGTGAAGGTAGGCGAACCCCCGCGCCTGGAGGGCGCTGAACTCGTACTCCTCCCCGTCGATCACCGCGACCCGGAAATTCTCGAAGAAGACCGGGCTCGTATCGTGTTGTCGCAGATGCGCGGGTTGCAGGCACCACGCCCAGCGCGCCTCGTCGAGCTCCAGCTTCCCGCTGCGCCAATGGACGATCTCGGCGAGATGGACGTAGGGCAGCGACAGATCGCTCACCATCGCCGCCGACTTCGGCGTCGTCGCGATGATCACCGCGTTGTCGCATTCGACCTTCTCGAAGAGTGCATCGCGAAACGCCTCGTGCGTTCCGTGGTCGTCCAGCCGGCGCGCCAGGAGGATGCGGCGCGAGCGCCGCCCCTCCTTGTAGTCACCCACTTTCCAGAACGTGCCGGGCACGAACGCTTCGGAGTCCTGCCGGCTAGCGATTCCAAAAGCCTGGCGCAGCCGTGCGAGCAGCCAGTCCGGATCGGCCGCCCACGCCTTCAGGCTCGCATTGGTGATCGCTACATAGCCGCATTCCGGACACAGTCCCTGGAGGACACCCCTGGACTTCTTGGGCTCCACATCGTGCTCGCCGCAGGACGGGCACAGGATCAGCGGCACGTCGGCGGCGGGGCTCAGCGCCCCGCAGTCGCGCAGCGTCCGAAAGGCGTCAAGATCGTCAGGCTCCAGGGCATCCTCGACGAGACGCCCCTCGGGCGTTTCCAGCACCTCGATCAGCAACCCCAAGGCGCGGGGCGCGACCGGCCTCACGGCTGGTCAGCCTCGGCCGGGGCGGGCTGCTCGGCTTTGGGCGCCTCCACGAGGCCCCACTCCACCAGCAGCGGCTCGATCAGTTTACGTTCCTCCTCGGTGAACTTGTGCAGGTTGGCCTGCCCTTTCCGATTGAAGCGCACCGGCAGGGTTTTCTTCTTCTCGCCGCCACGGCCTTCCTCCGGGTAGAAGGGCAGTTCGATCAGCGCCCCGACGATCTGCCATTGGCGCTTCAGGGGGTTGTCCGACGGGTAGGCCACGTCAAGCAGCTTTTCCACGGAGGCCCGGTTGCCCCGCCCCATGACCTCGTGGGTGCTACGCAGCCCGGTTTCCAGTTGCAGCGTGGCGATGCTCTTCAGCCTGGGCTGCTCGATGCCGATCGCTTCGCGGTCGAAGATGTCCACGCCATCCCGCAGCGCATTGAGCCGGTAGGTCTGGCGCGTGATGCGCTTGGCGGCCCCCTTCTTCCCGAGCCCGTGCTCGGTGAAGGCCTCCACCAGCACCTTGTGGGCCTCGGCGCCGCCGGGGGCGACCGTCTCCGTGCGACCGGTCGCCAGCTGGTAGTTGAGGACGAGGGTGCGGGACAAAATCAGGGGGCCGCGCCGCAAGTGGCCGTCGACCCACACCGCCCGGTTGCAGGCGTGGTCGGCGAGGTCGATCACGAAGAGGACGGCGCCCTCGAGGTGACGGGGCACGACATAAGGCTTGTAGTTGCGCCCATAGCCGAAGCGCTTCAGGTAGAAGCCGGCCACGGCGGCGGCGATGGTGTTCTGCACCGCTTCGTCCAGGTGCGGGTCCGGGCAGGCAGGCAGCGTCCAGCGCTGGGACGAGTCCCGCGTCAGGCCGTCGTCGAACAGGCGGGCAACCACCGCCTCGTTGAACTTCCCGGGAGCGTGGACGTAGAGCCACAGGGCCCGCTCCTCCGGCGACTCGAGGCTCTGGAAGGCGGCCGCGATCTTGGGGTCGGAGCCGCACACGGTCAGCATCTGGCGCGTGCCGGGACCGTCGGCCAACTGGGCGATCTGCTCCAAGGCGGCGATTAGGTCATCGCGCACCGCCGTCTCGGGGTGCGCCTCGATGGCATCCGCCAGGGCCGCCGCCAGGACCGGCTCGTCAGCCGACCAGTCCACTGCGTCCTTGGCGTCGAACAGATGCTCGGCCAGGAACTCCCGCATCAGGTCGGTATTGACCGGGAGGTTGCGAAGAAAGCTACGGAAATTGCTCACCATCAGTCATGCTCCTGTTTCTTGTGCCAGGTAGCGTCGCCGACGGCCTCCCATACTCCACGGTCGTCGCGGCGGGTTCCAAGCGGGTTGATCGTCGTACCCTTTCGCCGCGAAGCCGCAACAGTATGATCGCTATACAACGAAAGAGAACTTGCTTGTGATTGTATCCTCCCCTGCCTGCCTGTCAACTATCATGCACCACCGAGTTCTCTTTTGTGGTATTTTGAAAAAACGTGTAATTCGAGAGGAGAGACGTCGGTGACCACGCCCTTCGGCAGTCGGCTACGCCGGCTGCGTCAGGAGCGAAACCTGACCATGGAGCAGTTGGCCGAAATGGTCGGGGTGTCCAAGAGCTACATCTGGGCCCTGGAGAACAAGCCGGCCCAGCGCACGTCCGCCAACGTCATGAACGCCCTGGCCAAGGCCCTCGGCGTCACCCTGCAAGACCTGATGGGCGAGCCCCTGCCCGAAGCGCCGGAAGAGGCCCCCGAGCCCGAGGATGTCATGTTCTTCCGCAACTACATGGGCATGTCGCCGGAAGAGCGGGAGAGCTTTCGCAAGATGATGGAGCTCTTCAAGGGACAGAAGACCAAGTGACCCAGAACAAGAAGAAACGGGACATGGCCGGCGCCAAGGCGGCCATTGAGATCTCCCGCTGGATCGAGCCCTGGGGCGAGGGGCGGTTCCCCGTCGATGTGGATTTCCTGGCGAAGGGCGCCCACACGATGTATGGATGGGATGACGCCATCACCATGATCCACGCAGGCACCTGGACGAGCTTCGACGGGTTCCTAGCCCGTAATCCCGACAATCCCAAGGAATGGGCCCTGAGCTACAGCGAACATCTCACCCCGGGGCGCCAGCGATTCACGAAGGCCCATGAGCTCGCGCACTACGTGCTGCACAGCCGCTGGCAGCACGAGTTCCGATGCGGTGCCGATGCGATCATCGAGAAGGACACCGGCGAGGACAACATCGAGGCCCAGGCGAACCAGTTCGCGAGCTACCTGCTGATGCCGGCCAATCATGTCCGTCCTCGCATCGAGAAGTCGCCGATCACGCTTGACCTCATCAGCGACCTGGCGAAGTTCTACGGCGTCTCCTTCGAGGCCATGTGCATTCGGGTAGTCGAGATCACCGGCGAGCGTGCGGTGCTTGTGTACTGGGACAACGGCATGATGCGCCGCTGGTCACGTAGCGAGGCCGCGAAGACCCAGCGGCTCTGGATAGAAGAGCCCATGGACCAGCCGCTGACGCCGATCGCCGGAACGATCGCTGCTGACCAGTCGATCCGTCACTGCCCGGAGGGCAAGTACGTTCCTGCGAACCTCTGGTTCCGCAACGCGCCCGAGGGGGAGATGCTCCGCGAGATGAAGCACACCTCGGACAAGTTCGAGCGGGTGCTGTCGCTGCTGATCGCGCCCAAGTTCGAACCGCGCTGGGCGCGTGACTGGGGCGACGAAACCTACGATACGTTCGACCGGTTCATCGAGCGCGGCCAGTACCCAGTCCGATAACAGCTGCGTAGGTGAGGCCCGGGTCTCGTTCAATCCGGTTCCGATGCCTCGTCTCCGGCGGTGGGCAGCACCCGTGCAATGACCTCGGCGGCTGATCGGATGGCGTCGATGATTTCGCACTCGTCGGCAACCATCTGCTCGTAGCTCACTGGATAACTCCGGCATGCCTCCGGTCGAGTCTCATGGATCGTGCACCGGTAGGTAGCCACTCCCCGATTCTTCCGAAGAAACGGGCATCGTGACAACTCGATGCCATCGTCGACCCATAGGTCATAGAACCCAGGGCCGACCCTGGCGACGTGCCGCAAAATGTCCTCCCGACCTTCCCGATGCCACCGGGCAACATCTTGTGCAGTTGCGGTCAGCGTCATCATGTAGTGTTCGTTGAGGCAACATTTCCCGCACCGGGTACAGGCGGAGGCGATCCAAGCCGGCGTAGGCATTCCTGCCGCTCCCTCGGGCGACTGTCCGGCAGATTCTGGATCTTCGATCACAATCCTCTCCCTTACTCCACAACAAGCGCGTCTGACCATTTAGTGGTCATATTATCCCTGACGGTTTGAACAACCTCACGGATACCGATATGACCGTCGAACATACTCCTCCCGCTGCGCTCTCGCCGCGCCAGCGCGCCCGCGAGGTGGCCAGCCTCATCGCGTTGGGCATAGCCCGCCTTCATGCCACCCGGCCGCGAGAGCACGATATTCCGCTTGGCTTCTCGCCCGCCGAGCGCCTTCATACAACTCCCTCTCAACCAGGAGTTTGACAATGAAGGCAGCCATTCCAGAACGATCCGTCGCCGCCCGCGTGGCCGCTCTTGCCAACATGCCGATGCCCGATCTCTGGGTGCTGTGGGACAAGTACTTCCCGCGCCGCCCCGGACACCACAACCGCAGCTACGTGGAGTCCCGCATCGCCTACAGGATCCAGGAGGAAGCCTTCGGCGGCCTCAAGCCCGAGGTACGCCACCAGCTCATGCGCATCGGCGAAGCACAGTCGAGAATCAAGCAGCGCATCGTCCGTGAGATCAGCATCGTGCCGGGCACGGTGCTGGTCCGCGAGTACGGCGACCGCGAGCACCGGGTCACGGCCCTCGCCGACGGCGGCTTCGAGTACGAGGGGCGGCGCTTCAAGAGCCTGTCGGCGGCGGCACGTCACATCACCGGCAGCCAGTGGTCCGGGCCGGTGTTCTTCGGCCTGGTCAAGTCGCAGCGGGAGAAGAAATGAACGCCGTCGTGACCAAGAAGCGCTGCGCCGTCTATACCCGCGTCTCCACCGACGAGCGGCTCGACCAGTCCTTCAATTCGCTGGATGCGCAGCGCGAGGCCGGGCACGCCTACATCGCGAGCCAGCGCGCCGAAGGCTGGCTTCCGGTTCCCGACGACTACGACGACGGCGGCTACTCCGGCGGGAACATGGAGCGGCCGGCGCTGAAACGCCTGCTCGACGATATCATGGCGGACCAGATCGACATCGTGGTGGTCTACAAGATCGACCGGCTGACCCGCTCGCTCATGGATTTCGCCCGGCTGATCGAGCTCTTCGAGCGCCACAAGGTGTCCTTCGTCTCGGTCACCCAGCAATTCAACACCACGACCTCGATGGGCCGGTTGATGTTGAACATCCTGCTCTCCTTCGCCCAGTTCGAGCGCGAGGTTACCGGCGAGCGCATCCGCGACAAGATCGCTGCCTCCAAGCGCAAAGGCATCTGGATGGGCGGCTACGTCCCGCTGGGCTACGAGGTCAAGGAGCGCAAGCTCCTCGTGGTCGAAAGCGACGCGGAGACCGTGCGACGCATCTTCCAGCGCTTCGCCGAGCTGCGCTCGGTGACCGAGCTCTCGCGCGAGCTGGTGGCAGAGGGCATCACCACAAAACCGACCCGACTCAAGGACGGCGGCACCCGCAACGGCACGCCGATGGACAAGAAGTATCTCTCCAAGATGCTGAGGAACCCGATCTACGTGGGCGAGATTCGGCACAAGGGCTCGAGCTACGCCGGCCAGCATGAGCCCATCATCAGCCGGCAGCTGTGGGACCGGGTGCAGGAGATCCTGGCCGAGGACGCATACGCCCGGATGGGAGTGACCCAGACGCGCGGCAAGACCGATGCGCTGCTGCGCGGACTCCTCTACGACATGAACGGGGTGAAGTACCACGTCACTTTCTCCACCAAGGCCTCTGGCAAGCGCTACCGCTACTACATCCCGAAGGTGGACAAGCGCTATGGCTACCGAACCAGCGCCACCGGTCCGATGCCGGCCGATCAGATCGAGGAGGTGGTGGTGAACCTGGTGCTCCAGGCGCTGCAGTCGCCCGAGTCCATGCAGGCGGTCTGGAACCACGTTCGGGCGCAATACCCCGAGATTGCCGAGCCAACGGTGGCACTGGCCATGCGCCGGCTGGCCGAGGTGTGGAAAGCATTGTTCCCGGCCGAGCAGGTGCGGCTCGTGAATCTCCTCATCGAGCGCGTCGTGCTGCTCGCGGATGGCGTCGACATCGTCTGGCGGGAGGCCGGCTGGAAGGAGCTGGCCGGTGAGCTCGCGCCTGAGACGCTCGGCGGCGAGATGCTGGAAGCGGAGTGAGCCCAATGAACCGCACGCGGAAAGAGGTCGTTCCGGCTGGGCAACCCTTTGATCGCCGGCACCCGCTGGAGACGGGCGAGGTGCGCATCACCACCTTCGTGCCCCTGCAGTTCAAGCGGCGCGGCATCAAGAAGGTGGTTGTCGGCCCCGCCGGCGTCGACGAGCCGGTCAAGGTCAGCGACCCGAACCCGGCGATCTCGCCGAACCAGGATCCGGCTTTGCTGCGGGCGCTGGGCCGTGCCCTCTACTGGCGGCACCTCCTGGATACGGGTGCGGTTGCCGACACGGCCGAGATCGCCGAGCGGGAGGGGCTGCACAGGACCTTCGTCAACGACCACCTGCGCCTGGCCCTCCTCGCGCCCGACCTCGTGGAGGCCGCCCTCCGCGGGGCCTTGCCGCGAACGGTGACGCTGTTGGGCCTGCTACGAGACGGCATCCCGTTGTGCTGGCAGACGCAGCGGATGCGGATCTTCGGCTGAATTTCCGCACGGGATCGCCTGCGCGGACCGGATCACGATTCAAACTACCGGGACGAAACCCGCGCCGTTGCTGGGCCTCGTGCGAAGAGCGCTCTTCGCAGAAACAGAGAACGGAGAGCGCTGAGAGGGCGAAAACGGCGGAAAACCCGGCGAAGCTGCCGGCGGCGCTCTTCGCACCACTCGCCGAAGCCGCGCCAGTGCTGGCGCACCGGGAGATGTGAAAAAGCCCGGAGCATGTCCGGGCTTTGGTGTCTTGGTGGACCGAAAGGGGATCGAACCCTCGACCTCCGCATTGCGAACGCGGCGCTCTCCCAGCTGAGCTATCGGCCCGTTATCGGTTGGGAAGTATACCAAAATGAAAAAACGGCCGACGCGGTCGGAACCGGCCGGCCGCGCTTCCCCTTTGGCTCATTTCGCGGCGATTTGTTCGAGCTTTTCCGCCTTGATCAACTGGCCGTCGAGGCCGGCCTGCTGCACCGTGCCGCCGTAGGCGACGGTCATCAGCTGCGAGTAGTAGACGACGGGCATGTTGAACTGGGTGCCCTGCTTCTTGTTGATCTCGGACTGGTAGATCTCGACGTTGGCCTGGCACAGCTGGCAGGGCGTGACGATCATGTCGGCGCCGTGGTCGTAGGCCGACTCGACGATCTGCCGGATCTGGTTCTGCGCCTTGTCCGGTTCGGAAAAGGCCAGCGCACCGCCGCAGCAGGTGACCTTCTGGTCATACTTGACGGCTTCGGCGCCGCAGGTCTCGATCATCTTGTCGAGGTATTGGGGGTTCTCGAAGGATTCGCCGGCGATGCCGAACGGGCGGTTGGTCTGGCAGCCGACGTAGCCGGCGAATTTGAGCCCTTCGAGCGGCTTGACGACCTTCGATTTCATCGCATCCCAGCCGATGTCCTCGATCAGCACTTCGACGAAGTGGCGCGCCTTGACCTCGCCCTTGAAGGTCAGGCCGGCTTCCTTGAGCGCCTCGTTGCACTCGGCCAGCAGACTGCTGTGTTCGTTGAGGCGCTCGGCGGTCTCGCGCGAGGCGAGCCAGCAGGCGGGGCAGACCGAAACCATGTCCTGGCCGGCGAAGTTGGTTTCCGCCAGCGCCAGGTTGCGCGCCGACAGGGCGAGGCGCGGCAGCTCGCCGCCCTCGCCGTAGCCGATCGAGGCGCCGCAGCAGTTCCAGTCGGGAATCTCGTTCAACTGGACGTCGAGCTTCTCGCAGACGACGTCGATCGAGCGCAGGAAGTTGTCGGCCGAGGCCTTGGCCTGCGACGAGCAGCCGGGATAAAACGCGTATTGCTTTTTCGACATTCGTTCGTCTCCTTGGGCTTATTGGGCAAAGCCCTTGCGGCGGTCTTCGATTTCGCGCGCCTTGGCGATCATCTTGTGGATGCCGTTCTTGTCCTTGCACGAGTGGCCGCCGAGGATTTCCAGTGGGTTGAGGCGCTTGGCCTTCATCAGGCCCAAGCCGATGCCCTGCATCGCCATGGCGTTCTTGATGCCCTGCGCGACGCCGTCCTTGAAATACATCGCCAGCGAAAATTTCAGTTCATTGACGCGCCCGGTCTTGACGATGTTGTCCCAGAACAGCTTGGCGATTTCGCGCGTCGGCTGGCCCTGCGGGGCGAGGCCGAGGCGGTGCGCGTAGTTGGCCAGGCCGTGCATGATGTGGGTGATGGGGAGCTTCCTCGGGCAGCGCACGATGCAGTTGTAGCAGGAGGTGCACATCCACATCGCGTCCGACTTCAGGACTTCCTCGCGCTTGCCGGCGCGGATCATCATGAAGATCTTCTGCGGCGAGTGTTCCCAGTGAGGCCCCAGCGGGCAGGAGCCGGCGCAGACGCCGCACTGCATGCACATCTTGACCCAGTGGCCGTCTTCGACGTTCGCCTCGACTTCCTTGAGGAAGTCGTTCCGGTATTTGGCGATGGCGTGTTGATTGGCAGTTGTCATCTTTCTTCGCTCCTGATCAGCCGAAGCCCTTCATCGGGGAGGGGCCCATCTCGTCGAGCTGCGCCACGTAGTCGTTGATGAGCTTGACGACGCGGGCGTTGTCGGTGATCGCGACTTCCTGCGTCTGCACGCGCTCCGGTTCGAGACCGAGCTGCTTCAGAGTGTCGTCGATCTTGCTCATCCGGTAGTAGGCCATTTCCGAGCCCTTGACGAAGTGGCACTGGTAGTCCTCGCCTTTCTTGCAGCCCATCATCATCACGCCGTCGTAGCCGGAGTTCAGCGCGTCGGTGATCCAGATGGTATTGACCGAGCCGAGACAGCGCACGGGGATCGCGCGCACGTAGGCCGAGTAGGTCATGCGCTGCACCCCGGCCATGTCGAGGGCCGGGTAGGCGTCGTTCTCGCAGGCGAGGATCAGGATGCGCGGCTTTTCCTCGAACTCGTCGGGCACGTTGACCGCCTTGATCTGCATGCCGACGGTGTCGCAGGAGTAATTTTCGAAGGAGATGACGCGCACCGGGCAGGCGCCCATGCAGGTGCCGCAGCGGCGGCAGCGTTCCTCGTTGAAGACCGGAAAGCGCTTTTCGTCCTCGTCGATGGCGCCGAAGGGACATTCGACGGTGCAGCGCTTGCACTGCGTGCAGCCTTCGAGGCGCGCCTTCGGGAAGGAGAGGTCCCAGGCGCGCGGATGGGCGGCGCGGCCCTTCTCGACGTTCTCGACGGCCTGGATCGCCTTCAGCGCGGCGCCGGTGGCGTCTTCGGTGGCCTGGAACATGTCCATCGGCCGGCGCACCGGGCCGGCGGCATAGATGCCGGTGCGGCGCGTCTCATACGGGAAGCAGATGAAGTGCGAGTCGGCAAAGCCATACTTGAACTGCGGCATGTCCGGGCCCTGACGGTAATTCAGGTTGAGCACGGAGATCTTCTGCAGCTCGGCCTTCTTGGTCTTGGCGGCTTCGTCGCCGCTTTCCGCGGCGGTGACGGTCGCGGTCCACTCGTCGAGATTGACGCCGGCGTTCGGCACCTGGCCGGTGGCGAGCACGACGAGATCGGCGGAGGCTGAGGTGTCCTCGTCGAGGATCAGATCCTTGAATTCGACCTGGCAGCTGTCGCCGCCCTTGACCGAATTGACCTTGGCCTTGGTGAAGATCACGCCCTTTTGCTGGGCGCTGCGGTAGAAGTCCTCGCCCATGCCCGGCACGCGCAGGTCCTGATACATCACGACCGTGTCGATGTCCGGATTCTGGTCCTTGAAATACATCGCCTGCTTGATGCTGGTGGCGCAGCAGTGACCCGAGCAGTATTCGAGATGCTGGCCGCTGCCGTTGCCGCCAAAACCGCGCTGGCCGGCGCATTGGACGAAGACGACCGACTTCACTTCCTTGCCGTCGGCGCGTTTGATGGCGCCGCCATTGGCGGACTTGGCCAGGGCTTCGAGACCGGCCTGGTCGACGACGTTCGGCTGGCCGCCGCCCAGTTCGGGCAGCTTGTCGAGCGGGTAGGGGGTGAAGCCGGTGGCCTGGACGATGGCGCCGCAGAGCTCTTCGGTTACGCTGCCCGATTCGGCAGCGATCTTCACGGCGAAGCGGCCGGGCGCGCCGGCGGTCTCGGCGACCGTCGCATTGAGATGAACCTTGATCTTCGGGTGGGCCTGCACCTTCGCCGCCGTCTCGTCGGCGTCGACTTTTTGCGGCTCGGCGTAGGGGCTGTTGAAGGGCACGCGCTTGTAAAGATTGTTGGCGAAGCCGCCGAGCCGGCCGGTCTTCTCGACCAGCACGACTTCGTAGCCGGCATCCGCCGCGGCGAGCGCCGCCGTCATGCCGGACATGCCGCCGCCGACGACGAGAATCTTCTTGCTGGAGGATGTCTTGACGTTGCCGGCGGGGGCGGCCATCTTCTTGACCTCGGCGCAGCCCATGCGGACGTAGTCCTCGGCCATTTCCTGGCGCACTTCGTCGTGCTCGGCGCCTTCGGCGACCACCCAGATCACGCCTTCGCGCAGGTTCGCGCGCGACATGGCGACGGCCGGGAACATGAAAGCCTCGGCCTTGGCGCGACGCGAGCAGGCGGCGATGCAGACGTGGGTGACGCCGTCGTTGGCGATATCGTCACGGATCATCTGCACGCCGGCTTCCGAGCAGAGGAAGTCGTGGGTCTTGATGACGGCCATCTTGCCCTCGGTCTTGGCGACCTTCTCGAGGCCGGCGACGTCGAGGACGTCGCCGATGCCGCAGCCGGAGCAGATGTAGGCGGCGTATTTCGGAGTGGCGGGGGCGTTCATTAAGCGGCCTCCGTGGATGCGGTTTTGTGGATCACCTGGATGGCGCGCAGCGAGGCGGCAGTGGCGCTTTGCACCGCGCGGTTGACGTCGAGCGGGCTGGCGGCGCTGCCGGCGCCGAACATGCCGCCGCTCTTCGAGCCTTCGATGAAGTTCGACGAATCGAGCACGATGTCCTCGGGCAGCTTGACACCCGTCACTTCGGGTTCCATGCCGACGGCCAGCACGACGAGGTCATGCTCGGCGGCGTAGCGGCGGTAGCCCTCGGTATTCACGCCATGCAGGATCGGGTTGCCGTTGGCTTCGTTTTCGGCGATGCGCGCGACCTTCGATTTGACGAAGCTGACGGTCGGATCCTGCCAGACCTTGGCGTAGAAGTCCTCGAAGCGGTCGATGGCGCGGATGTCGATGTAATAGACCGTCGACTTGCCTTCGTCGCCCCAGGCCTCGCGCACATACTGGGTCTGCTTGAGCGTCGCCATGCAGCAGACGCGCGAGCAGTGGCGCAGATAGTTCTCGTCGCGCGAGCCGGCGCACTGGATGAAGGCGACGTTCTTCGCTGGGTTGCCGTCGCCGGGACGCAGGAGCTTGCCGCCGGTCGGGCCGTGCGGGTCGGCGAGGCGCTCGAATTCGAGGCTGGTGATGACGTTGGCGTAGCGGTCGTAGCCGTAGGGCTGGATCTTGTTGGCGTCGAAGGGGCGCCAGCCGGTCGCCCAGACCACGCTGCCGACCTTCAGTTCAACGGTTTCTTCCTGCATGGAAAGATCGACGGCGCCGACCTTGCAGGCGGCCTTGGCGGCCTCGCCGTCCGGCGTGCCGACGATGGAAGCGTCGATCACGTAGCGTTGCGGATAGGCCAGGCCGTGCGGCAGATAGGCCGCCTTGATCTTGTCGAGGCCGTAGTTCGCCGGATTGGGAATCTCGGCGCTCACCGCTTTGCCGCAGTCGCCGCAGGCCGTGCAGTTCTCATTGACGAAGCGCGGCTTGATCTTCAGCGTGACGGTGTAGTCGCCGCGGGAGCCTGCGACGGCGGCCACCTCGGTCATCGTCATCACGCGCACGTTGGGGTTGCCGCGGATGCGCTTGAGGTTGATCTCCAGCCCGCAGGTCGGGTGGCACATCTTGGGGAAATAGCGATACAGCAGGGACGTGCGACCGCCCAGGGTGGGCGTCTTTTCCGCGAGGATCACCTGCTTGCCGCATTCGGCGGCTTCGAGAGCCGCCGTCATGCCGGCGATGCCGCCGCCGACGACCAGAATGGTCTGGTGGGTTGCGATTGAAGCCGTCATCGAGCCTCCGTGGTATGGGGAACTACGAGAAAATGGTGCGGAATTCTAGCCCTTGGCGTATTCGCGGTCATCGAAATGTTCCTATGGCGAAATAGAAGGGGCGTATGGTTGCAATGGGTCGGCAGGGGGCCGTCCCGCCAGCGCCGACTTTCGGCATCGGCTCAGCGCGGCAGGGTGCGGATGTCGAACTGCATCGACGCCAGATCGCCCATGATCCACGTCGCTTCCGGCGCGCCGAGACCGGCGACGGTGCCT
>Ga0209207_1000481_pt1 | contig 24624 bp, 21 predicted proteins | sample SaghotsprinmetaG_FD_184140 | JGI IMG/M metagenome (GOLD analysis project Ga0209207, IMG submission 184140) | Hot spring microbial communities from South Africa to study Microbial Dark Matter (Phase II) - Sagole hot spring metaG (SPAdes) (version 3) | ecosystem: Environmental > Aquatic > Thermal...
AATCATGCCCAGCCTGCATGGCATCCGTTACGCCTGCCGACATCTGCGGCGCTGGATGAAACCGTCGCGGCGTCGGGTCGGCCTGGCTTTCCAGCCGGCCAGCGCGCGGGTGGTCTACCAACCGCTAGGGGTGGTGGGGATCATCGTGCCGTGGAACTACCCGCTCTATCTGGCCATCGGCCCGCTGATCGGCGCGCTCGCGGCCGGCAACCGCGTGATGCTGAAGATGAGCGAGTCGACACCGGCCACCGGTCAGCTGCTGAAGATGCTGCTCGCGCAGGTGTTCCCCGAGGATCAGGTGGCGGTGGTGCTCGGCAACGTGGAGGTCGGCCGAGCCTTTGCCCGCCTGCCTTTCGACCATCTGCTGTTCACCGGCGCGACATCTGTCGGCCGTGACGTGATGCGTGCCGCTGCCGACAACCTCACCCCGGTCACCCTCGAGCTGGGCGGCAAGTCGCCCGCCATCGTCTCGGCCACGGTGCCGCTGGCCGATGCCGCCGAGCGCATCGCCTTCGGCAAGTGCATGAACGCCGGGCAGACCTGCGTTGCGCCGGATTACGTGCTGGTGCCGCGCGCGCGCCTCGAGGGCTTCGTCAGCGCCTACCGTGAAGCCGTGCTGCGCCTGTATCCGCGCCTGGCCGACAACCCCGACTACAGCGCAATCATCAATGCCCGCCAGCTGAAGCGGCTGCAGGAGTACCTGGACGACGCCCGGGCCAAGGGCGCACGGGTCATGCCGCTGTTCGACGCGCCACAGCAGCGGCGCATGCCGCACTGCCTGCTGCTGGAGGTCAACGAGCAGATGCGGGTGATGCAGGAGGAGATCTTCGGCCCGCTGCTGCCGATCGTGCCCTATGGCGAGCTGGACGAGGCGCTGGCCTATGTAAACGCCCGGCCACGACCGCTGGCGCTGTACTACTTCGGCTACGATCGCGGCGAGCAGCAACGCGTCCTCGAGGGCACGCATTCCGGCGGCGTATGCCTGAACGACACCCTGCTGCATGTCGCGCAGGACGATCTGCCCTTCGGCGGCATCGGCCCTTCCGGCATGGGTCATTACCACGGGCACGAAGGCTTCCTGACCTTCAGCAAGGCCAGGGCGGTATTCGCCAAGCAGCGCTTCAACGCCGCACGGCTGATCTATCCGCCCTACGGCAAGTGGTGGCAGAAGCTGATCTACGCTCTGTTCATCCGCTGAAGCGCGACGAACCCATGCACGACCTCGCCATGAACCGCCGCACCCTGCTCAAGGTCGGGCTGCTCGGCGGCGCCATCCTGGCCGCTGGCGGGCTGCTCGGCCGCTGCGCCGGGGCGACCGCCGCCGGCCCCGCCAGCGGCTTCGCCGTGCTGCGTGAGGCCGACCTGCCGCTGCTGCACCGGCTGGTCCCGCTGCTGCTGGACGGCGCGGTAGCTGCCGAGCACATGCCGCAGGCCGTACAGGCCACGCTGAGCAGCCTCGATCAGGGCCTGGACCACCTCTCGCCCGCCCTGGCGGCCCAGGTGCGCCAGCTGTTCGACGTGCTCGGCCAGCCGCTGACCCGCGGCCCGCTCACCGGCATCTGGGGCGACTGGAGCCAGGCCTCGGACGACCAGCTGCGCACGTTCCTTCTGCGCTGGCAGAACAGCTCGCTGGCGCTGCTGCGCCAGGGGCACGCCTCGCTGCTGCAGATGATCCTCATGGCCTGGTACGCCTGCCCCGCTTCCTGGGCGCACTGCGGCTATCCCGGGCCACCGGCCGTCTGACCAAGGAGGCCGCCGTGCCCGTTCCCGATCTCTTCGCCGAAGGCCTCGCCCGTGGCTGGACCACCCATGACGGCTCGCGCCTGCAGCAGGACCTGACGCTGGAGGCCGATATCGCCATCGTCGGCAGCGGCGCGGGCGGCGCCACCAGCGCGGAAATCCTCAGCGCCGCCGGTTTCAAGGTGCTGCTGATCGAGGAAGGCCCGCTGCGCACCAGCCGCGACTTCGACATGCAGGAAGCCCGGGCCTACCGCTCGCTCTATCAGGAAGCCATCGGCCGCACCAGCAAGGACGGCGCCATCACGATCCTGCAAGGCCGTGCGGTGGGCGGTACCACGCTGGTGAACTGGACCTCGAGTTTCCGCACCCCAGCGCAGACCCTGCAGCACTGGGCCCGCGAGCACGGCGTCAGCGGGCTTTCGGCCGAAGCGCTGCAACCCTGGTTCGAACGCATGGAGCAGCGCCTGGGCGTGGCACCCTGGGCAGTGCCGCCGAACGCCAACAATCAGGTGCTCAGGCGCGGCTGCGAACGGCTCGACTATCACTGGGCGGTGATCCCGCGCAACGTGCGCGGCTGCTGGAACCTGGGCTACTGCGGCATGGGCTGCCCGACCAATGCCAAGCAGTCGATGCTGGTCACCAGCATTCCGGCGCTGCTGGACAAGGGCGGCGAACTGCTCTATTTCGCACGGGCCGAGCGCCTGCAGGTGCGTGGCGAGCAGGTGATCGGGCTCGACTGCCTAGGCATGGACGAGCGCTGCGTGGCGCCCACAGGCCGGCGCATCCGGGTCATCGCCCGGCACTACATCCTCGCCGGCGGCGGCATCAACACGCCGGGGTTGCTGCTGCGCTCGGAGGTGCCCGACCCACACCAGCGCGTCGGCAAGCGCACCTTCCTGCACCTGACCAACTTCTGCGCGGCGCAATTCGATGAGCGCATCGACGCCTTCAGCGGCGCACCGCAATCGATCTATTCGGATCACTTCCAGTGGCGCGACGGGGCTGCCGGGCCGGCGGGCTACAAGCTCGAAGTGCCGCCCATCCATCCCGCGCTCGCGGCCACCCTGCTCGGCGATTTCGGCTCGGAGAACGCGCAGCGCATGGCCGCGCTGCCGCATACCCACGCCATGATCGCCCTGCAGCGCGACGGCTTTCATCCGGACAGTGCCGAGGGCAGCGTCGAGCTGCGCAACGATGGCAGCCCTGTACTCGACTACCGCATGACCGCCTACGCCTGGGACGGCATCCGCCGCGCCTTTCTCAGCATGGCCGAGATCCAGTTCGCCGCCGGCGCCCGCGCGGTGCTGCCGCTGCATGCCGATGCCCGTTACGTGAAGACGGCCCGCGCGGCACGCGAACTGATCGAGCGCCTCGACCTGGCGCCGTACCGCACCCGCCTCGGCAGCGCCCACGTCATGGGCGGCTGCGCCATGGGCGAAGACCCGCGCCAGGCGGTGACCGACAGCCTCGGCCGGCACCATCAGCTGGGCAATCTGTCCATTCACGACGGCTCGCTGTTTCCCACCAGCGTCGGCGCCAACCCGCAGCTGTCGATTTACGCCCTGTGCGCGAAGCTGGCCACGCAGTTGGGTGATCGCCTGCACAAGTCCTGAGATTGCCTCGCATTCGCGGCAGATCGCCGCATGGCCATTCAGACTTTACGCTGCCGATACCGAGCCGCTACCATCCACACCCCCACGCATGCGTCAGGACGCCGCGATGAATCGAGTGTTGTATCCGGGAACCTTCGATCCCATCACCATGGGCCACGCCGATCTGGTGGAACGTGCCTCGCGGCTGTTCGATGAGGTCATCATCGCCGTGGCGGCCAACCCGAAGAAGAACCCGCTGTTCCCGCTGGAGCAACGCGTGGAGCTGGCCCGTGAAGTGACCAAGCACCTGCCGAACGTGAAGGTCATCGGCTTCTCGACCCTGCTTGCCCACTTCGTCAAGGAACAGCAGGCCAACATCCTGCTGCGCGGCCTGCGCGCGGTGTCCGACTTCGAATACGAATTCCAGCTGGCCAACATGAACCGGCAGCTGGCCCCGGACGTCGAAAGCCTGTTCCTCACGCCGTCGGAAAAGTACTCCTACATTTCCTCGACCCTGGTGCGCGAGATCGCCTCGCTCCAGGGCGACGTTTCGAAGTTCGTGCATCCGGCCGTGATGCAGGCGCTCAAGACGCGCTTCGGCCAGAACTGAGGGCCGCCGTCGGCCCTGCGTCGAGTGCACGCCGAGCGTCGATGCGGCACAATTGGCCGTCGTAATTTAGCTGTGCCGTGGTTCGAGCCACGGCAGGAGTTCGCTGGATGTCCCTGAAAATCACCGATGACTGCATCAACTGCGACGTCTGCGAGCCGGAGTGCCCGAACAGCGCCATCTCCCAGGGCGAGGAGATCTACGTCATCGACCCCAACCTCTGCACCGAGTGCGTCGGCCACTATGACGAGCCGCAGTGCCAGCAGGTCTGCCCGGTAGACTGCATCCCGCTCGACGAGAACAACGTCGAGAGCAAGGACGAACTGATGCAGAAGTACCTGATCATCACCGGCAAGGCGTGATGCGCTGGCGGCGACCGACCCGGCGGAGGCTCCTGTTCAGGGTGCTCCACGGCTGGTTCGCCGCCCTGCTGTTACTGGCCTGCAGCGTCCAGGCCAACCCGCTCGACAATGGTGCCGTCGCCACCGCCCATCCCCTGGCCAGCGAAGTCGGCCGCCAGATCCTTGAAGCAGGCGGCAACGCCTTCGACGCCACCGTCGCGGTGAGCGCCGCGCTGGCCGTGGTCGAGCCCTATGGCTCGGGGCTCGGCGGTGGTGGCTTCTTTCTGCTGCGCGAGGCCGCCGAACCGGCCCGTCACGTATTTCTCGACGCCCGCGAGCGTGCGCCGCGCGCCGCCACGCCGGACCTGTATCTGCGCGACGGGCAGTTCCAGCGCGAACTGTCGCTGAACGGCCCGCTGGCGGCGGCGATTCCCGGCACGCCAGCGGCGCTGGTCGAGCTCGCCGAACAACGTGGTCGCCTGCCACTCGAGGCGACCCTGGCGCCGGCCATCGCCCTGGCCCGCGACGGCTTCGAGGTGGATGCGGTGTACCGCCAGCGCGCCAGCTGGCGCCTGGCCGCACTGCGTGACGATCCCGAGAGTGCGCGGCTGTTTCTCGACGAGGGCGATCTTCCGGCCGAAGGTCATCTGCTGCGCCAGCCGGAACTGGCGCAAACCCTGGAGCGACTCGCCAGCAACGGCCGTGACGGCTTCTATCGCGGCGAACTGGCACAGAAGCTGGTCCAGGGCGTACGTGCGGCCGGCGGCATCTGGTCGCTGGAGGACCTGGCCGACTACCGCACCGTGGAGCGCGAGCCCCTGCGTTTCGCCCTGGCCGATGGCCGCGAGCTGATCGGTGCGCCGCCGCCCTCGGCCGGCGGGGTGATCCTTGCGCAGAGCCTGGGCATCCTCGAACGCCTCGCCTGGCGTGAGGCCGAACCGCTGCAGCGCAGCCACCTGGTGGTCGAGGCATTGCGTCGCGCCTATCGTGATCGCGGGCTGCTGGGCGATCCCGATTTCGTCGCCGCACCGATCGAGCAGCTGTTGTCCGCGCGCTACCTGGACCAACTGGCCACCGCCATCGACCGCGAGCGCGCCACCCCGAGCAGCGACCTGCCACCGGCACCACGCTGGCGCGAGGGCGAGCACACCACGCATTTCGCCGTGATCGATGCCGAAGGCAATGCGGTGGCGGCGACGCTGTCGCTGAACATGATGTTTGGCGCCGCCTTCACCGTGCCCGGCACCGGGGTACTGCTCAACGACGAGATGGACGATTTCGCCGCCGACATCGACGGCAGCAACGCCTACGGTCTGGAAGGCAGCAGCGCCAACGCCATCGCCGGGGGCAAGCGGCCGCTGTCGAGCATGAGCCCGACCTTTATCGAGAGCCGCGAGGAATTCACCGCTTTCGGCACCCCTGGCGGCAGTCGCATTCCCAGCATGGTGCTGCTCTCGGCCCTGTCCTATCTGGACGGCGAGCCGGTGCAGGCCTGGCCGGCGGCGCCGCGCTACCACCATCAGTACCTGCCGGACGTGCTGCAGTACGAGGCCGATGCCTTCAGCGCGGCCCAGCTGGACGCGCTACGTGCCCGCGGCCACCAGCCCAGGCTGATCGAGCGCGACTACGGCAACCAGCAGGTGCTCTACTGGCACAAGCCGAGCGGCAAGGTCGAAGCGGCCAGCGACCCGCGCGGCATCGGCCGCGCGCTGAAGGTGCCCGCACGGCGCCAGCCGATCACGGCTGAACAATGACCGGGCCGTCGTCCGCCGCCAGCTGCCGCAGCTGACGCGTCAGCTCGTGGCCCTCGCCCAGCAGCAGGGCGTTGCGCAGGCTCTGGATGATGCGGCTGGCATAGCCCAGGTCGTTCATCAGCGAGCTGGTCTGCAGGCCGTCCAGCTTGTGATTGCGTATCGACTCGAACAGCCGCCGGCGAAACTCGGCGTCGAAGTGTGCGGCACGTTCGTCCAGCCAGTTCAGCCGCTCGCGCCAGAGCTCATCGGGCAGCTCGGAGTGATTCAGCGCGCGAATTTCCCGTAGCGATTCCAGCAGCTGCCGGCGCAGTTCGACATAGGCCTGGCGCGCGGCGGAATCGTCCTGGCGCAGGTACAGGCCAAGGTTCTTCTGCAGGTGCTTGGCATCCTTGACCGCATCCACCAGCTGCAGCGCGGCGACCTGGCAGTTCACCCAGAACGCCTGATGGCTCTCGTCCAGCGGCAGCTCCAGGCGGCCCATGAACGCCAGCAGATCGGAATACACGCCCTTGATATGGCGCTGGTACAGATGTTCGGCGTCCAGCGCCTGGGCTTCGGGACGGGCATGCAGCAGCGCTTCGTCGACCCGGCCCTGCTGACGCAGCTGCTCGACCGGCAGGTAGAGGGCATGACAGATCACCTCCAGGCTCAGGCGTGCCAGGTGCTGCAGCTCCTGAGCCACCGCGCTGGCCGCGGCATCGGCCGAATCCAGTGCCCGCTCATTGAGATAGCGCGCATGGGTCACGCCATCCGCCGGCGTTGGCGTCAGCTCGGTGATCAGCACCGTCGGCTCGGCCCGCTCCGGCAGCACGCGCAGCAGGACGTTTGCCAGCTGCGTCTGCCAGGGCCAGAAGAGCAGCACGCCCATGCCGTTGAACAGGCTGTGGAACAGCGCCAGCTGAATCAGCCGGTTCTCGCCCAACCCCAGCGGCGCGACCAGCCACTGCACCAGCCAGGCCAGGGGCACCAGCAGTGCGATCGCCAGGATGGCGGTCGTGACGTTGAACAGCACATGCGCCAGGGCCAGGCGCTGGCCGCTGCGGTTACCGCCCAGCGAGCCGACAAAGGCGGTGGTGACGCTGGTGCCGACGTTCGCACCGATGGCGGTGGCCAGCGCCTGAGTCAGATCCAGCTGACCGGCGGCCAACGCGGTCAGGGTCAGCATCAGCGTTGCGTGGCTCGATTGCAGGACCACGGTGGCGAGCAGGCCGATGCCGACGAACAGCAGCTGGCCGGTCAGCCCGCCGGCGTGATACTGCGACAGGTCCATGCCGCCGAAGCTGGAAAAACCGGTCTTGATCTGATCGATACCGAGAAAGATGAAGGCGATACCGAGCACGATGCGCCCGGCCGCCTTGCCCTTGTCTCCGCTGAAGCTGGCCAGCACCCCGAAGACCAGCAGCGGCAAGGCCAGCGGACTCAGGCTGACGTTCTGGCCGGCCAGCGCCAGCAGCCAGATGCCGGTGGTGGACCCCAGGTTGGCGCCGAACAGGATGGCGATACCGCCGGCGAGCTTGATCAGCCCGGTACTGATGAAGGCGATGGTGAGCAGCGATACCAGCGTGCTGGACTGCAGCAGCATGGTGCCGCTGACGCCGAACATCAGCCCCTTGAACGGGGTCGCGGTACTGCGGGCGAGCAGTTGCTCGAGCGTGCTGCCGGCCAGCTGACGCAGGCCCTCCTCGAGGCACTGCATGCCGAACAGGAACAGCGCCAGCCCCGCGCAGAGTTCGAGCCAGCCGCTGCTGGCCCAGAACGACCAGGACAGCAGCAATACGCCCGCGAGGGGCAGGAGGATCTTGAAGAAGGAAGGTTTCAAGATGGCTTCGCGCGGATAGATGAACTGGGGAGGCGAAGCCTACTGCAGCGGCACCGCGATCGGAAGGCTCAGCGCCTGCCAGTCGCGGTGCGGATGATGCCGGTCAATTCTGTGCGTTGTAGCCGCTGGTGGTGCAGCCCAGGCAGCGTACGAAGGCTGCCTTGCCCGGCTCGACCACCAGCGCCTTGCCCGCCTCACCGACATTGCCGCCCAGCGCGGTGAACGGCAGGCTGACGACGAAAGCGGCGGCGCCCAGCACGGTCGCGCCGATCAGCAGCGGGCGGGCGATGACCAGGTCACCGATCATGGAGTAGGCCTTCGGAGCCTCGACGGTGTACATCGGATCGCCGCTGGCGTTCTGCGGGACCGATTCCGCGTGCGCCGGCATTGCCAGCAGGCCAGTGGTCAGAGCCAAGACAGCAGCGGTGGAGCGGAACAGATTCATGGTGTGGTCCTTCAGCTGTGCGAAACGCGGCAATTTTAGTTGTGGCGGCCACTATAGCAGCGGCCAGGGCCCGCGGGGCGTGAACGCCGTCAACGCGCGCGCAGTTGCGCCGCCTCAGCGTTGGCAGCGACCGCAGTAGACACTGGCGCGCTGACCGAGGCGAATCTCGCGCAATGTGCCACCGCAGTTCCTGCAGAACTCTCCGCCACGGCCATAGACGAACAGCTCCTGCTGGAAGTAACCGGGCTTGCCATCGCCACCGACGAAATCGCGCAGCGTGGTGCCACCGCGCTCGATGGCCATGGCCAGGATGCGGCGGATCTCCTCGCCGAGCTTCAGATAGCGCGCCCGCGAGATGCTGCCGGCCGGCCGCCGCGGATCGATCCCGGCGGCGAACAGCGCCTCGCTCGCATAGATGTTGCCGACGCCCACCACCACCGCGTTGTCCATGATGAACGGCTTGACCGCCATGCTGCGCCCGCGCGACAGCCGATACAGCCGGTCGCCATCGAAGTCCTCGCCCAGCGGCTCGGGCCCGAGGCTGGCCAGCAGTACATGCGCCAGCGGCTCGTCGCTCCAGAGCATCGCGCCGAAGCGCCGCGGATCGGTGTAGCGCAGGGCCTGACCGGACTCCAGCAGGATGTCGACGTGCTCATGCTTGGCCGCGGGCGATGCCGCATCCACCAGACGCAGGCTGCCGGACATGCCGAGATGGACGATCAGCGTGCCGCTCTCGGCGCGGATCAGCAGGTACTTGGCGCGCCGCTCGACGGCCTCGATGCGCTGGCCGGACAGACGCACGTCGAGATCCTCCGGAATCGGCCAGCGCAGGCGACGATCACGCACCAGCACGCGGCTGACGCGCTGGCCGACCAGATGCGGCTCGATGCCACGGCGGGTGGTTTCGACTTCGGGAAGTTCGGGCATGGCGAGATACGGTTACAGCGAAGGGATGCCGACCTTAGCAGGCCGGCGCCGGAGCGTCAGCCCACGCCCAGTTCGCGAATGCTTTCCTTCAGGCAGACGAAGTCGTAATCCGACAGGCCGACATAGTCGAGCACCAGGCGCGAGACGCTGTCCCACTCGTGGTCCTCGGGCTGACCGCCCAGCACGCGATGACAGGCACAGATGTGTTCGGCCATCTTGAGGATCGCCAGCAGCGTCTTGATCAGCGCGTCACGCCCCGAGTCGTCGGAGAACAAGGACAACGCGTTGTGGTGATTGGCGATGGCATCGCACAGGTACAGCGGCAGGTTCCACGACTTGGCGGTGAAGTAACCGACCACCGCGTGGTTGGTGCTGAGCACGCGGTTCTCGATGTCGACGATGCGCTGGCCCTCGCCGGTACTGGCGTAGGCTTCCTCCAGCACCGCCATGTAACCGGGGAAGCGCTTGAGCATCAGAGGAATGCCACAGTTGTGGAACAGCCCCAGTGCGTAAGCCTCGTCCGGCGCCTGGTAGCCGATGCGCTTGGCCAGGGTCAGGCAGGCCATGGCCACGTCCTGCGCGCTGTCCCAGAAGCGATTGAGGGTGACGATGGTCTCGTCGCTCATCTCGCCCTTGATCGACTGGGCGTTGATCAGGTTGATCACCGAGTCGCAGCCGAGCAGGTTGACCGCCTGCTGGATGGAGGCGATGCGGTTGGTCAGGCCGAAGTACGGCGAATTGACGATCTTCAGCAGCGCGCCGGAGAGCCCCGGGTCTTGGCTGATCAACCGGGCGATGGCCTTGAGGTCGGGCACCGGCATGACCTGCTCCATCTGCAGATCGACCATGATCTGCGGCTGCGGCGGCACGCTGATGCCTTGCAGCACCCGGCGGATTTGATCGGCGGACAGTTCAACGGCCATGGCGGGACGCTCGGACAGGTAAGGCAAAGTGCTATCGGCAGGAAAGGGCGAACTTTGGCTGAGATGTGGGTCCCATTTCAAGTGACTCGCATTCGGCGAGTGTTACCGACAGACAGACGGAGGTAAGCCCATGTCCCAATCTCTCAACGGCAAACGCGTGGCCATTCTGGTGACCGACGGTTTCGAACAGGTCGAGCTGACCGGGCCCAAGGAGGCGCTGGAAAAGGCCGGCGCAACCGCCGAGATCATCTCCGCCAAGAACGGCGAGGTGACCGGCTGGAACCACACCACCCCGGCCTCCAAGTTCCATGTCGACAACACCTTCGACAGCATCCGCATGGAGGATTACGACGCCGTGCTGCTGCCCGGCGGCGTGGTCAATTCCGACACCATCCGCACCGACAAAACCGCGCAGAAGCTGGTCCGGGCGGCGGCCGATGCGAACAAGCCCATCGCGGTGATCTGCCATGGCGGCTGGCTGCTGATCTCCGCCGACCTGGTCAAGGGCAAGCGCATGACCAGCTGGCCCTCGCTCACCGACGACCTGAAGAACGCCGGTGCCGAGTGGGTCGACGAGCAGGTGGTGGTGGACGGCCAGCTCATCAGCAGCCGCAAACCCGATGACATCCCGGCATTCAGCCAGGCGCTGATCGACGCCCTGTCCGCCTGAGCGAGACAGCGGCAGCACGCGGCGAGCGTTTTTCCGCCGACCCGGCGCGCGCCGCCTGCCGCTCGTTTAGAATGCCCGTCTTTTTTCCGGAGCCCTGCCGATGACCCTGCCCAGCCTGCGCCTCAAAGCCAACGCCGACCGCCGCCTGCGCGCGGGCCATCTGTGGGTCTACAGCAACGAGGTCGACACCGCGGCCACGCCCCTGGCCGGCTTCGCCGCTGGCGACCAGGCCATCCTCGAGGCCGCCGGAGGCAAGCCGCTGGGCATCGTCGGGGTGTCGCCGAACAACCTGATCTGCGCACGGCTGCTGTCGCGCGATCTCAAGCACAGCCTGGACAAGTCGCTGCTGGTGCATCGCATCCAGGTCGCGCTGTCGCTGCGCGAGCGCCTGTTCGATCAGCCGTGCTACCGCCTGATCTACGGTGATTCCGACCTGCTGCCGGGCCTGGTGGTGGACCGCTTCCACGACCACCTGGTGGTGCAGCTGGCTTCGGCCACCATGGAGCGCAACAAGGATGCCGTGCTGGAAGCGCTGGTGCAGGTGCTCAAGCCGCGCGGCGTGCTGTGGAAGAACGACTCCAGCGCCCGCGATGCCGAAGGCCTTGAACGCTACGTCGATACCGCCTTCGGCGTGGTACCGGAGTGGGTCGCGCTGGAAGAGAACGGCGTGAAGTTCGAGGCGCCGGTGCTGCAGGGCCAGAAGACCGGCTGGTTCTATGATCACCGCATGAACCGTGCGCGCCTGGCGCCTTACGTCAAGGGCAAGCGCGTGCTCGACCTGTTCAGCTACATCGGTGGCTGGGGCGTGCAGGCCGCCGCCTTCGGCGCCAGCGAAGTGTTCTGTGTCGACGCCTCGGCCTTTGCCCTGGATGGCGTGGAGCGCAACGCTGCGCTCAATGGTGTGGCCGAGAAGATGACCTGCGTCGAAGGTGATGCCTTCGAGGCGATGAAGGAACTGAAGAACGCCGAAGAGCGCTTCGACGTGGTGATCACCGATCCGCCGGCGTTCATCAAGCGCAAGAAGGATCTGAAGAACGGCGAGGCCGCCTACCGCCGCCTCAACGAAACCGCCATGCGGCTGCTGAACAAGGACGGCATCCTGGTCAGCGCCAGCTGTTCGATGCACCTGCCCGAGGACGACCTGCAGAACATCCTGCTCGGCAGCGCGCGCCATCTGGATCGCAACATCCAGCTGCTCGAGCGCGGCGCCCAGGGTCCGGATCACCCGGTGCATCCGGCGATCCCGGAGACCCGCTACATCAAGAGCCTGACCTGCCGCATCCTGCCCAACAGCTGATCGGCCATCCGGTTGCGCAGGGCGGCGGACCGCCCTGCGCTTCCCCTGCCTTACTCGATGCCCTTGCGCTCCACACTCCACAGCAGGCTGGTACAGAGCCGGCAGAGCCGGCCATAGAAGGTGCTGCGCGCCGACTGGTCGTCCATCAGCTGGTAGCGGAACCAGGCCGTGCTCGGGCCGCGATACTCGCCGCCATTGCCAACCGGCTCGAAATGGCTGACATAGCGCCGCTCGCCCCAGAAGATCGGCACGTTGGCCCGGCTGTAGACCGGCTGCGCATTGAGGTAGGGCACGGCGATGGTGTCCGCCCCGCCGGACATGAGGAACATCGGCCCGCGCTGGTTGCGCTGCGAGGACGAGTCATGGCCGAGGCCGATGGTGTACGGCTGGATCGGCGCGGTGGCCCGGACGCGGTCGTCCCGGCCGGCCATGATCGAACCGCCGCCGCCCTGGGAGTGCCCCGAGGTCCCGACCCGCCCGGTATTGAGCACGCCGACATAGGTGCCATAGGTGCGGTTGCTCTCCTGCACCAGGTAATCCAGACAGGCGAGCATCTCCCGTCCGGTGCCGGCGTTGGAAGTTTCCGCCGCGGCGACGACGAACCCATGGCTGGCCCAGTGGGTCAGCAGTCCGGAATAGGTCGTCGGCCCGGTACCGGTGCCGTTGCCCCAGAGGATGATCGGGTGCCGGACCCCGCCCTGGCCGAGCGTGCGTGGCCGATAGACACGGCAACTGGGCCCCTCGCTCTGGCTGGTGACCGCGTACGGACCGGAATTGTCGAAGCTCGAAACCGCCGGGAACGGCGCGCCGGGCGTATCGGGCAGCGGAGCGGCGATGGCGGAAACGGACAGGGCGACCAGCGCCGTGGCACTCAGGCATCCAAGTGTGAACTTGTGCATCTGCATTCCTCGTTCTTGTCATTGGTATAAGGATTCATCGCCGGTCGAACGCTGCCCTACCGCCGCGAAACGGACACCTACCGGCGACCGACCACCCGCGGGCAGCGCGCATCTGCAGAGGCGCGACAGCCAGCGAAGCGGTCGGGAATGGACTGTAGCGAGCGATAATCGACCCGCCAGTCGCACGCAGGCAGAAGCGGACCAGCGGTCAAAGCGGCGAATTTCGGCGGATGCGCACCCCGGACGGCCGCTCAGGCGGCCCCGCGCGGCTAGCTCGCGGCATGCCGGCGTACCGGCAATCGTCCCGCCTGGCCCGGCTGCCGGAACGTGCGTAGAATCGGTGATATCTCGCCATTCACCACACGGCGGACCCAGAGCCCAGGCCCCACGAGCGATTACCCCGCCTCGACCCGGCCCCTTCCGAACGCGCGGTCACCCTCCGTTGCATCCGGCACAGGCGTTGCTCACCATACGCATACCTCCGATTACCTGATTAGCCGCAGGAACCGTCATGCCTGATTACCGTTCGAAAACCTCCACGCACGGCCGCAACATGGCCGGTGCCCGGGCGCTGTGGCGCGCCACCGGCATGAAGGACGAAGACTTCAAGAAGCCGATCATCGCCATCGCCAACTCCTTCACCCAGTTCGTCCCCGGCCACGTGCACCTCAAAGACATGGGCCAGCTGGTCGCCCGCGAGATCGAGAAGCACGGCGGCGTGGCCAAGGAATTCAACACCATCGCGGTCGACGACGGCATCGCCATGGGTCACGACGGCATGCTCTATTCGCTGCCGTCGCGCGAGATCATCGCCGACTCCGTGGAGTACATGGTCAATGCGCATTGCGCCGACGCCATCGTCTGCATCAGCAACTGCGACAAGATCACTCCCGGCATGCTGATGGCCGCGCTGCGCCTGAACATCCCGGTGGTGTTCGTCTCCGGCGGCCCGATGGAAGCCGGCAAGACCAAGCTGGCCAACCACGGCCTGGACCTGGTCGACGCCATGGTGGTGGCCGCCGACGATTCCTGCTCCGACGAGAAGGTCGCCGAATACGAGCGCAGCGCCTGCCCCACCTGCGGCAGCTGCTCGGGCATGTTCACCGCCAACTCGATGAACTGCCTGACCGAAGCCCTCGGCCTGTCCCTGCCGGGCAACGGCACCACACTGGCCACCCACGCCGACCGCGAGCAGCTGTTCCTGCGCGCCGGGCGTATCGCCGTCGAGCTGTGCAAGCGTTACTACCAGGACGGCGACGAGTCCGTACTGCCGCGCAACGTGGCCAGCCGCAAGGCCTTCGAGAATGCCATGACCCTGGACATCGCCATGGGCGGTTCGACCAACACCATCCTGCACCTCCTGGCCGCCGCCCAGGAAGCCGAGGTCGACTTCGACCTGCGCGACATCGACGCGCTGTCGCGCAAGGTGCCGCAGCTGTGCAAGGTGGCACCGAACATCCAGAAGTACCACATGGAAGACGTGCACCGCGCCGGCGGCATCTTCTCCATCCTCGGCGAGCTGGCCCGCGGCGGCCTGCTGCACACCGATGTTTCCACGGTGCACAGCCCGAGCATGGCCGATGCCATCGCCGAATGGGACATCACCCAGACCCAGGACGAAGCGGTACATACCTTCTTCAAGGCCGGCCCGGCGGGCATCCCGACCCAGATCGCCTTCAGCCAGGCCACCCGTTGGCCGAGCCTGGACCTGGACCGTGCCGAAGGCTGCATCCGCAGCGTCGAGCACGCCTATTCCCAGGAAGGCGGCCTCGCCGTGCTCTACGGCAACATCGCCCTGGACGGCTGCGTGGTGAAGACTGCCGGCGTGGACGAGTCCATTCACGTGTTCGAAGGCACGGCGAAGATCTACGAAAGCCAGGACAGCGCCGTGAAAGGCATCCTCGCCGACGAGGTGAAGCCAGGCGACATCGTCATCATCCGCTACGAAGGTCCGAAGGGCGGCCCGGGCATGCAGGAAATGCTCTACCCGACCTCGTATCTGAAGTCCAAGGGCCTCGGCAAGGAATGCGCGCTGCTCACCGACGGTCGCTTCTCCGGCGGCACCTCGGGCCTGTCCATCGGCCATGCTTCGCCGGAAGCGGCCGCAGGCGGCGCCATCGGTCTGGTGCAGGACGGCGACAAGGTACTGATCGACATTCCCAACCGCAGCATCCAGCTGCAGGTGTCGGATGAAGAGCTGGCCCACCGCCGCATCGAGCAGGACAAGAAGGGCTGGAAGCCGGCGCAGCCGCGCGCGCGCAAGGTCTCGACCGCGCTCAAGGCCTACGCCCTGCTGGCCACCAGCGCCGACAAGGGCGCGGTGCGCGACAAGGCGATGCTGGACGGCTGATCACCTGCCGCAGCCGCAACAAAAAAGCCCGACCTTGTGTCGGGCTTTTTCATGCGCGCTATTCGGTAATCGCCGGCTCCAGCCGTATGCCGTCAATCTCCAAGGCATTGAAACGCGGCGCCACCACCCGCCAGGCCCCACGCTCGATCTGCTCCTTGAGGGTCTCGCCGTCGAGGGTCTGCTCGTCGGCGCTGCGAAGGTGGCCGATCCAGCGCCAGCTGCCGTTCGCCTCACGCCCCAGCACCGTCACGATTCGCGGCCGCGCACCGCGTAGCAGCAGTACCTCGGGCTGGCCGTCGTCATCCAGATCGACGGCAAACAGGGCGCAGTCCCCGTCACAGCCCTGGGTCGCGATCGCCTGGGCCAAGGCGCCGTCGGCATCTTCGAGAGGCGCGCCGATCCATGGCACGGGAGCGGTGTTGGCCATGTCGTGCGCGTGTCGCCAGTTCCAGTAGTTGTCCGCGCCGTCCAGTCGCTGCAGGTCCGCCTGCAGTTGCTCCCGACGCGCGTCGGCGATGCCCGGTTGGCTCAGGCGCTGGCGCAGTTTTTCGAGATGGTCGCGACCGGGCTGTCCCAGCTGAAAGCGCAGCGCGCCGAGATCGGTGCGCTCTGCCGGCACCTGCTCGTCGAGCAGGCGCTGGTACTGATTGGCTGCGCTGAGCTGCAACGGGCTCAACGGTGGCAGATGCATGAGCAGCAACAGCGCCACCGAAACCAGCGCCAGCAGCGGGTTGCTCCGGCGCAAGCCCGCCAACCAGCCATCCCGCCGTTGCAGCACCGCCGCCATCAGCGCCAGCGCGTGCAGCAGCGCCACCAGGGTCGCCCCGAGCGCCACCACCCGATCAGGCGTGAGCCCGTACTGACCGATCCGCAGCCACAGTGCGTAAACCGCAAGACCCGCCAGAAGCGGCAGGCACAGCGAGCTGGCGTCGACCAGCACGCGCAGCGCACGCGGGTAATGCACCGCTTGCCGGCCATCCTGAACGACGCCGTTGAGCAACGCGACATGGGCGAACACCATGGCCAGCAGGATCGGCGTCGCATGGCGGGTTTCCCACAACGGCTGCAGACCGGTGAACGGCAGGCAGACCACGAAAATCAGCAGGATCAGCACCGTCAGCGGCAGCAGGAAGCGACACATCGCCTGCAGCACGTTGCGCAGCGCATCGACCACCTGGCCACGCTCGAGACCGATCCACAGCCCGATGGCGACGACCGTCGCGCTGGCCACCCAGATAAAGCCGGACGACTCGAACAGCGTTGCGAAAATCCTGATGCCGACCAGCTTGAACAGGCCGGCCCAGAGCCAGATCAGCAGCCAGAACGCCGCCAGCATCAGCAGCGCCATGAACAGCAGCAGGCCGTTGTTGATGGCGTGCCGGTACAGCGCGGCGTAGTCGACCCGCCAGCGATGATCGGCATCCCGCGCCTGGATGAAGGGCGTCAGCACATAGGCCAGGATCAGGTTGCTCCAGAGCAGCAGGGTGCCGACGGATTCACCCAGGTAATACCAGCGAGGCTGCTCGAACTGCAGCGCGAGACCGCCCGCCAGCACGGCCGGCAGCGCGGCAGCGGCAAGCACCAGGCGCCAGCGCCCGGCCTCGCACAGCCCGCCCCAGAGCAACTGCACCTGCCAGCCGCCAATCACCGTGAAGGCCAGCAGTGCCGAACACAGAATCCGCCAGCCAACAGCGTGCGGCCAGGCCTCGCTGGCCGCCCAGAGCGCCAAACCCTGCAGCAATCCGACCGCCAGATAGACTTTCAGCGGGCGGGCTTCGCCTGTCAGTTCCATGCACGTTCCTTTTGCCGGTGATGCGCCGTCCGATCGCGGCGGGTTGCAGTGTGCGGCCCGTCCGCACGGGCCGCAATGCGAGCGCGACCGCGCGTGATCAGGTCGCCAATGCCGTGGGCTCGAGCAACCCAAGGACGTGTTCGGCAATCGCCAGACAGGCAGTCAGGCCCGGCGATTCGATGCCGAACAGGTTCACCAGCCCGGCGATGCCGTGCTGCGCCGGGCCGTCGATGCGAAAGTCCGCGGCCGCCTCGGCGGGGCCGCTGATCTTCGGGCGGATGCCGGTGTAGGCCGGTTGCAACGAAGCGTCCGGCAGCGCCGGCCAATAACGGCGAATTGCGGCGTAGAAGCCCTCGGCCCGTTCCGGCTCGATGTGATAGTCGAGTGCCTCGACCCACTGCACGTCCGGGCCGAAACGCGCCTGCCCGGCCAGATCCAGGGTCAGGTGCACGCCGAGGCCGCCGGGCTCGGGCAGCGGATAGACCAGATGGCGAAACGGCGTGCGCCCGCTCAGGCTGAAGTAGCTGCCCTTGGCGAAGAACTGCCGCGGCCGTGCGGCTGGGTCCAACCCGGCGGTGTGCGCGGCGAGGATGGGCGCACCATGCCCGGCGCAATTCACCACGGTACGGGCCAGCAGCTGCAACGGATCGGCGCCGCCCACCTCGACCTGCAAGCCTGCGCTGTCAACCGTGATCGCCGTTACCGGCGCGTTCAGTGCCAGCACCGCGCCGTGGCGCTCGGCATCGCCCAGCAATGCCAGCATCAGCGCGTGGCTGTCGATGATGCCGGTGCTTGGCGAAAGCAGCCCTGCCACCGCCTGTACTTCCGGCTCCAGCGCCAGCACCTCGCGCCCATCGAGGTACTGCAGGTCATCGACCCCATTGGCCAGCGCGTGCCGCCGCAGTTGTTCCAGCGCAGCGATCTGGGCCTCGTCGGTGGCGACGATCAGCTTGCCGCAACGCCGATGGGCCACGCCGTGGCTGTTGCAGAAATCGTAGAGCTGGCGACGCCCGGCCACGCACAACCGGCCCTTGAGCGAGCCCTGCGGGTAGTAGATGCCGGCGTGGATGACTTCGCTGTTGCGCGCGCTGGTGGCGGTGCCAAAGGCAGCCTCGGCTTCCAGTATCAGCACCTCGCGACCGGCCAGCGCCAGCGCACGCGCCACCGCCAGCCCGACCACTCCCGCACCCACCACCACGCAATCCACCCGATCCATGCCAGACTCCTCGACCCGAACAGCCCAAGCCTGCCGCAACCACTGCGGTCGGCCAAGGGTCGGATGACCTGACGAAGCAGTTAAAGGGAACACCGGCATGCGCATCGGCCTGATCTCCGACACCCACGGCCTGCTCCGCCCCGAGGCGGTGGCGGCACTGCAGGGCTGCGCGCAGATCATTCACGCCGGCGATATCGGCAAACCGCAGGTGCTCGACGGGCTGCGCGCCATCGCACCGCTGGAGGCGATCCGTGGCAATATCGATACGGCCGACTGGGCGCAGGTGCTGCCCGAACGGCTCGACCTGCGCATCGGGGGTCTCACCCTGCACGTGCTGCACGACCTCAAGCAGCTGGATATCGACCCGCTTGCCGCCGGCGTCGACGTGGTGATCGCCGGCCACTCGCACAAACCGAAGGTCGAGCGGCGCGATGGCGTGCTCTACGTGAACCCGGGCAGCGCCGGTCCGCGACGCTTCAGCCTGCCGATCAGCCTGGCACTGCTGGAGCTGAACGACGGCCAGGCGCAGGTGGAGCTGATCAGCCTCAGCTGACGCCCATGTAGCGATCGGCGCGGTGATTGATCGCCAGCACCAGATTCAGCGCCACGGCGCCGAGCACCGACAGCAGCACCTTGTCCACCGGGACGACGAACACCGCGGCCATGACGATCAGCGCGTCGATGCCCATCTGGAAGGTACCGGCGCGCAGGCCGAAACGCTCCTGCAGGAACAACGCGAGGATGTTCACCCCGCCAAGACTGGCGCGATGGCGGAACAGGATCAGCAGGCCGATGCCGATGGCGAAACCACCGAACACTGCGGCGTAAACCACATTCAGCTCGGCGAAGCGCACCCACTGTGGGGTCAGCTCGGCGAACAGCGAGACCAGCCCCACTGCGCAGACGGTGCGCAGGGTGAACTTCCAGCCCATGCGCCAGATCGCCAGTGCATAGAACGGCAGATTGAGCAGGAAGAACACCGGGCCGAACGACCAGCCGGCCAGGTACTTGAGCAGAAAGGCCAGCCCAACGGTGCCGCCGGTGAGCAGCCCGGCGTGGCTGTAGAAGGCGATACCAAGGGCGACCAGCGCGGTGCCGGTGAGCAGCGCCAGAGCGTCCTCCCACAGCGGGTGACGAACGAAGATCGCCGATACGCGCTCGGCTTGCGGCACGTCGGATTCGCGGGTTTGCATCGGCTGGGTCTCGAAAACGGTTGTTGCGAAGGATAGAAGCTGGCCAGGCGGAAGGACTTGGCGCCGATCAAGCGAAGACGGCGCCGATCAGCGGCGTTGCCAGGTCTCGAACCGATACGCAGGCGCCTCGCCCTCGGCCGGATGCGGCTGGCTGTCGATGCACTGCCATTCGTGCTCGTCGAAGGCCGGGAAGAAGGCATCACCCTCGGGCTGCGCGTCGATCCGTGTCAGGTAAAGCCGCTGCGCCTGCCCCAACGCCTGGGCGTACAGCTGCGCACCGCCGATCAGCATCAGCTCGGCGACGCCCTGCTCGCGCGCCCACTGCTCGGCACGCACCAGCGCGGCATCCAGATCGGTGAAGGTTTCCGCACCGTCGAGCTGCAGATCGGCCTGGCGACTGACCACCAGGTTGAGCCGCCCCGGCAGCGGGCGGCCGAGCGAGTCCCAGGTCTTGCGACCCATGATGATCGGCTTGCCAAGGGTCATGGCCTTGAAATGCCTGAGATCGGCGGGCAGATGCCAGGGCATGCGGTTGTCGAGGCCGATCACGCGGTTCTGCGCGAGGGCGGCGATCATGGCGAGGGGAAGGCGGGTCTGATTCATGGCGGCGAGAATACCAGAGCGGCCCCGATTCCCGCAGCGCCAGCCGTTCGTCGGCTTAACCGTTTTGCAACGCAAGGGGCAACGCAGCGTCAACGTCCGGTCATGCAAGTGGCGCAGGCTGTGACATCCAAACCGAGGAGATGCCGAAATGGCCCGCAAGACCACCGCTTCCCTTCGCCGCTGGCTCACCGCCTGCACCCTGTTGCTACCGCTCGCCGGCTTCGCTACGCCGGATGAACACGCCGCGAAACACCAGGCTGCGCGGGGCGAGCCGACCCCGCTGGTGATCGCCCATCGCGGCGCCAGCGGCTATGTACCGGAGCACACCCTGGCCGCCTATGCCCTGGCCGTTTTCCAGGGCGCCGACTACATCGAGCCGGACCTGGTGATGACCCGTGACGGCCATATCGTCGCCCGCCACGACAACGAGCTGGGCCTGACCACCGATGTCGCCCAGCGCCCCGAGTTTGCCGATCGCAAGCGCACCCAGCAGGTCGACGGCGTCACCCTCACCGGCTGGTTCAGCGAAGACTTCACCCTCGCCGAGCTGAAGACCCTGCGCGCCATCGAGCGCATCCCGGATATCCGCCCGGGCAATGCCCGCATGGACGGCAGCCTGGAAATCCCGACCCTGCAGGAGATCATCGACCTGGTGAAAACGCTGCAGCTCAGCCAGGGCCGGCGCATCGGTCTGTACCCGGAAACCAAGCATCCGACCCATTTCCAGCAGCTCGGCCTGGCCATGGAGAAGCCGCTGGTGCGCATCCTCACCCGCAACGGCTACGTCGGGCGCCACGCGCCGGTGTATATCCAGTCGTTCGAGGTGGACAACCTCAAGACCCTCAGCCGCCTGACCCAGCTGCGCCTGGTGCAGCTGTTCAGCTCCGGCCAGCCGTATGACCAGCAGGTGCGCGGGACCAAGCTGACCTACGCGCAGATGGCCACCCCCGCCGGGCTCAAGGCCATCTCCCGCTACGCCGCCGGCGTCGGCCCGGAGAAGAGCTACATCATTCCGCGTGACGGCAACGGCAATCTGGGCACGCCGACCGGCTTCGTCGCCGCCGCCCATGCGGTCGGGCTCAAGGTCCATCCGTACACCTTCCGCGCAGAAAACGCCTTCCTCCCGGCCAACCTGCGCAGCAGCGACAAGCGCCACGAGCGCGGCGACAGCGAAGCGGAGATCCGCGCCTTCCTCGATGCCGGCATCGATGGCCTGTTCATCGACCAGCCGGATATCGCCGTGCGCCTGCGCAACGACTGACGACCACAGCGGGGAGCCGCAACGGCTCCCCGTTTCCCCGTTCCGCGCGGCAGCGGTTATCCTCAGGGCTCGACCCGCCAGCGAGAAGCCGCGTGACCGTCCGCCCCTCTCCCGATCTCACTCCGCTCGACCGAATCTGGCTGACCGAAGCCGTGCGCCTGCGCGAAGAGCATGCCGGGCCGCTGGACGACGACGAGGCCAACCGCCAGGCCCGTACCCAGGGCGGCGATCTGCCGGCGCTGATCGAGCGCCGCGCGCTCTGGCTGGCGCACCGTGACGGGCTCATCGAGGCGCTCCGGCACTGGCGTCAGGGCGCCCGCCTGGGCGCGCTCGCGCTGATCCTGCTGGCGCTCTTCACCGGTGCCGGGCTGGCCTTCGCCGCGCTCGGCGACGGGCAGCGACCGGTCAACGTGTTCTGGGCGCTGGGCAGCCTGCTCGGGCTGAACCTGCTGACCCTGCTCGGCTGGCTGCTCGGCCTGCTGCTGACCGGTGACAGCAGCGGCGCGCTGGGGCGACTGTGGCTCTGGCTGAGCGAAAAGCTCGCCCGTGATGCCCGCGCCGCGCAGCTGGCCCCAGCCCTGCTGAGCCTGCTGCATCAGCGCCGACTCAGCCGCTGGTTGCTGGGAACCGGCGTGCACGCCCTATGGCTGCTGGCGATGGCCAGCGCCCTGCTCACCCTCCTCGCCCTGCTGGCGACCCGCCGCTACGGCTTCGTCTGGGAAACCACCATCCTTGGCGAGAACGCCTTCGTCGGCCTGACCCAGGCCTTCGGCGCGCTGCCGGCCCTGCTCGGCTTCAGCGTGCCGGATGTCGAGCAGATCCGCGCCAGCGGCGCACTCGCCGGCGATCTGGACGGCGATCTGGACGGCGCCCGGCAACGCTGGGCCGGCTGGCTGGTCGGCGTGCTGCTGGTCTACGGCCTGCTGCCGCGACTGCTGCTGGCGAGCCTCTGTCTGTGGCGCTGGCGGCGTGGGCGGGCTGCGCTGACCCTCGATCTGAACCTGCCGGCCTACCGCCTGCTGCGCGAACGCCTGCAGCCACCCAGCGAGCGCCTCGGCATCCGTGATGCGGCGCCCGCCCAACTGCACGCACCGACTGCCGGCGCTCAGCTCGATGGCAGCGCTGGCGCCGTGCTGGTGGCCATCGAACTGGACGGCAGCCGCCCGTGGCCGCCGGCTCTGTCCAAGGGTATCGCCGATGCCGGCATCCTCGACGACCGCGAGGGGCGCCGACGGCTGCTCGATCAACTCACCCGCTTTCCGCCGGCACGCCTGGCCGTCGCCTGTGATCCGCGACGCTCACCCGACCGCGGCACCCTGGCGCTGATCGGCGAGCTGTCGCGCTGCGCGGCGGCGACTCGCGTCTGGCTGCTGCAGGCACCACCGGGCGAGGCCCTGGACAGCGCGCGCCTGGAAGACTGGCATCAGGCGCTGGATACCCTGGGGCTGACGCATTCGAGCTGCGCCCCGCTGCGCTGGCTGGAGACAGGCCATGACTGAAGCGCTGAAACTGGCCGTGGTCGGCCATACCAATGTCGGCAAGACCTCGCTGCTGCGCACCCTGACCCGCGACATCGGCTTCGGTGAGGTCTCGCACCGGCCGAGCACCACCCGCCACGTCGAGGGTGCGCGGCTGTCGGTGGACGGCGAGCCGCTGCTGGAGCTCTACGACACCCCGGGCCTGGAAGATGCCATCGCCCTGCTCGACTACCTCGAACGGCTGGAGCGTCCCGGTGAGCGCCTCGACGGCCCGGCACGCACCGCGCGCTTTCTCGACGGCAGCGAGGCACGCCAGCGCTTCGAGCAGGAAGCCAAGGTGCTGCGTCAGTTGCTGGCCAGCGACGCCGGGCTCTACGTGATCGACGCCCGTGAGCCGGTGCTGGCCAAGTACAAGGACGAGCTGGCGGTGCTCGCCGGCTGCGGCAAGCCGCTGTTGCCGGTGCTCAACTTCGTCGCCCAGCCGGGGCACCGCGACGAGGAATGGCGTCAGGCCCTGGCCCGCCTCGGCCTGCATGCACTGGTGCGCTTCGACAGCGTGGCGCCACCCGTGGACGGTGAGCGCCGGCTGTACGAAAGCCTGGCGCTGCTGCTGGAACAGGCGCGACCCAAGCTGCAGCGACTGATCGAGGACCACGAGGCCCAGGCTGCTGCACGTCTGGCCAGCGGCCAGCGACTGATCGCCGAACTGCTGGTGGATGTCGCCGCTTGCCGACGCAGCGTGGCCGCACAGCCGGAACTGGAGCGCGGCGCCATTCGTGAATTGCACGATGCCGTGCGCCGCCGCGAACAGCGCTGCGTCGAGGCGCTGCTGCGCCTGTATGCCTTTCGCCAGGACGATGCGGCGGCCAGTGATCTGCCGCTACTCGACGGGCGCTGGGGCGACGACCTGTTCAACCCCGAGACCCTCAAGCAGCTGGGCGTGAAGATCGGCGGTGGCATGGCCGCAGGTGCCGCGGCCGGTGCCGGAGTCGACCTGATGGTCGGCGGCATCACCCTCGGCGCCGCGGCGCTGCTCGGCGCCATCGCCGGCGGCGGCGCGCAGACCGCGCGGCACTATGGCAATCGCCTGCTCGGCAAGCTCAAGGGGCAGCGCGAGCTGAGCGTCGACGACGCCGTACTGCGCCTGCTCGCCCTGCGCCAGCGTCAACTGCTGGCCGTGCTTGCAACTCGGGGGCACGCCGCCACCGAGGCGATCCGCCTGGCCACGCCGCAGGATCAGGGCTGGCGCGAGGGCAAGCTGCCCGAAGCCCTGCAACGCTGTCGCGCGCATCCCGAGTGGTCCTCGCTCAACCCCGGCGCCCGCCTGCAGGACGGCGAGCGCCAGATGGCGCTGGACGAACTGCAGGCCGAACTGCGGCAGGGCTGACCAGCCTGCCGCTTCACCATGCCCGCACGCTAGGCACGGACCGGCGCACCATCGCCGGCCGTGCTCGGCGCCGGCTGGCGGCCGATACCCAGGGTGCACAGCGGCGCCAGCATGATCAGCAACCCACCCGCCCAGCCCATCGGCCCCAGCCGCTCACCCAGCCAGAGACCGGCGATGATCGCGCCGAACAGCGGTTCGGAGCCCATCAGCAGCGACACCCGCGTTGCGCTGCTGCGCCCCAGCGCGCGGTTCTGCGCAAACATGGCGAACAGCGTGGCGAACAGCACCAGATACAGCGTGCCGAACCAGAAGCCCGGCTCCACCGGCAGT
>Ga0209207_1000482_pt1 | contig 24616 bp, 23 predicted proteins | sample SaghotsprinmetaG_FD_184140 | JGI IMG/M metagenome (GOLD analysis project Ga0209207, IMG submission 184140) | Hot spring microbial communities from South Africa to study Microbial Dark Matter (Phase II) - Sagole hot spring metaG (SPAdes) (version 3) | ecosystem: Environmental > Aquatic > Thermal...
TGCCCCGCCCGGCGCCCAACATGCACTTCGACATGTCGCTTCGCAATATCAAGATCGACCTTCTCCACCGTCCAGGGCGCCGTCAGCCCAAGCAATTGCCGGTACAACTCCACACCGTCCATCGCACGTCCTCCTTGCAGACTATGCGCGACAGCGTACTACCTACCCACAGAAATGTCTGATGAACCTTGTTTTAACGCTTACCGCCGCGACTGGCCCTGCAGACAGGGCGAGAAACAAGGCAATGAAGACACCCTTTAACCTCATGAGTTTTCCTCTATCGAATTGACCATCGTCAGAGCAACGATAATCAGGCAGCCATTCGAAGCGGAGAAATTGTCGGCAACGGCTTCTGCTCGGCCTCCCACAAATCGCGCGCCGCCTGCATCTCGATCCAGACTTCCGGAGACGTGCCAAGCCAGGCGGACAACCGCAGAGCCATTTCCGCCGAAATGCCGGCACGTCCATTCAGGATTCGCGACAGCATTACCCTGGATACCCCGAGTTGTTCCGCCGCGCGTGCGACAGTCATTCCCTCCGGAATCCATTCCCGGAGAACTTCGCCCGGATGGGCGGGATTGTGCATCCTGCTCATTCTGCCCCTAGTGATAGTCCCGATAATTGACCTGGATTACGTCCTCGCCCTCGAACCTAAACGTGATCCGCCAGTTTCCATTGACAACGATGGAGTAATGCCCTTTCAAATCTCCCGACAACGGATGAAGGCGCCAACCGGGAGCGTTCATGTCGTCGGGACGCTTCGCCTTATCCAGCATGGTTAATTGCACCCTCAGTTTTTCGGCATGGTGAGGCTGTATGCCGGCCTTGCTTCCCGTTTTGAAAAACGCTTCAAGCCCGTCATGCAGGAATGTTTTGATCATGTCCGATTGTATATTGTTAATTTACGTATTTCAACCCAGCTTCTTCGCTAACGTTCATGATGCGGGGGCAACGCCCGCATCATGAAATACGCCCCTTCGCCCCCCTCTCGGGGGGTAATCCGCACTATTTTGAAAAGCATCCGGCAAGAGTGCTTTTCGGGTCGGATTTCGGAAGTCCATCCGCTACAAGGGGGGGGCATGGACAAGTCCAGTCAACTCGACATTCCCTTTGAGTCAACCGAGGCAAACCCCAGCGCGGCCCCAATCGCGCGGCCCTTATTGCTCACTTCCAGAAGGCGGCGTAGCATGACTCGCCCTATGGCCGGTCGACGCAAAACAATCCCCTCGGGCTCGAACCGCGCGTGTATGCAAATCACGGCGCGTTTTTCTACGTCCACCGCGACGGCCGCTGGGAGAGGCTCGGCAGGGATATCGATAAGGCCAATGCCACCGCCCGCCTCTACAACGACACCGCAGGCCGCTACGGCACCATGGCCTACTGGCTCGACATGTTCATCGCCGAGTGCCGCACGCGCGTCAAGGCCAAGACCATGGCGCCGCGCACCCTGGCCGATTACGAGGCCGACATCGAGCCGCTGAAGGTCTATTTCGCCGAGCCGATGCTGCCTACCGACATCCTGCCGAACCACGTCATGGAATACCTCAAGCTCGGTGCTGAAGCCGGCCGGCCGGTGCGCGCCGACCGCGAGAAAGCCTGCCTGTCCTCCTGCATGTCGTGGATCATTGGTACCGGCAAGGTTGACGGCTTGCTCATCGATCCATGCCTGCGCGCCAGCGGCGTCAAGCGCAACACCGAAACCAAGCGCGATCGCTATGTGACGCACGACGAATACCGGGACGTCTACGCCCAGGCTCCTTACCAGGTGCGCGTCATGATGGAGCTGACATATCGCACCCTGCAACGACCGGAAAGCGACATCCTAGACTGGACGGTGACCAACCTGCCGATCAAGGACGGAAAGCGCATTCTGCGCGTCGAGCAGGCCAAGGTGCGCGGCACCACCGGAAAGACCGTCGATATCGCACTGTCGCCCGAACTGGAGGATCTGTTCAGGGATCTCGTCGGCGACGTACCGAAGATCGGTCGACCCTTAGTCCATGCCAAGCGCGGCAAGCATGCAGGCCAGCGCTACACCTACGACGGCATCAGCTCGATGCTCAAGCGCGCGATCGCCAAGGCCAACGTCGAGCGCGCCAAGGCAGGCCGGCCGAAGATCCCATCCTTTGGCTTCCGGGATCTCAAGGGGAAGGGCGCCACGGACATGTGGCTCAACGGCGTGCCGATCGAGCAGATCCAGCTACTCTGCGGCCACGAAGACAAGGCCACCACAGAGCAGTACATCAAGCAGCGCTGGCGCGAAACCGCTCAGCCGAATACCACAAAAGTGGGGGCTGCCTGACGTTCATCTTTGGCATGCCAAAGATGGTGCCAAATAAACCAAAGAAAAAGGCCCACCGAAGCGGGCCTAAGTCTTTGATTATTTGGCTCCCCGACCTGGGCTCGAACCAGGGACCTGCGGATTAACAGTCCGTCGCTCTACCGACTGAGCTATCGGGGAAAGAAAGGCGCGCATGATAGGGCTTTCCCTCGCGAGCGTCAATAAGGAGGAGGGGGCCGCGGGATTCCCCGCGGCCTGCCCGGCGGTTGTCACCGTTTATAATTCCCTGTCCGGTTGTGAACCCATTCCGACACATTTCCCCAAGTGCGCCTGACCAAGCTCAAGATCGCCGGCTTCAAGTCTTTCGTGGAGCCGACCACCGTCCTTTTCCCCAGTCAGCTCGCTGGCGTGGTCGGCCCAAACGGCTGCGGCAAGTCGAACATCATCGACGCGGTGCGCTGGGTGCTCGGCGAATCGAAGGCTTCCGAACTGCGCGGCGAGTCGATCCAGGACGTGATCTTCAAGGGCTCCGGCAACCGCAAGGAGGTGGGCCGTGCCAGCGTCGAGCTCTTTTTCGACAATGCCCAGGGACGGGCTGCCGGCCAATGGTCGCAGTATGCGGAGATCACCGTCAAGCGCGTGCTCGACCGTGAGGACAATTCGAGTTATTACATCAACAACCTGCACGTGCGCCGGCGCGACGTGATCGACCTCTTCCTCGGTACCGGGTTGGGGCCGCGCGCCTACGCGATCATCGGCCAGGGCATGATCTCGCGCATCATCGAGTCGAAGCCGGAGGAACTGCGCGGCTTTCTCGAGGAGGCGGCGGGGGTCACCAAATACAAGGAGCGCCGCAAGGAGAGCGAGGGTCGCCTGGAAGACGCCCGCGAAAACCTCGCGCGCGTGGACGACATCCGCGGCGAGCTGGAAAGCCAGGTCGGCCGTCTCGAAGCGCAGGCCGAGGTGGCGCGCCAGTACCGTTCACTCAATGAACGATTGAACCGCCGCCAGAGCCTGTTCTGGCTCAAGAAGCGCAACGACGCCCAGACCGAGGCGGCCAGGCTCGAACGCCAGGTGGCCGAGCAGATCAACCAGGTCGAGTCCGAGACGGCGGTCTTGCGCGAGGTCGAGGCACGCATCGAGCAGCTGCGCGAGGCGCACTTTTCCGCCTCCGATGCGCTGCACGCGGCGCAGGCGGAGATGTATTCGGCCAACGCCGAGGTCAAGCGCCTTGAATCGGAAATTGCCCACCTGCGCGACGTGCGCGCCCGGCTGGAGGCGCGTCTGGCCCAGCTCGACGTGCAGGAGGCGCACTGGTCGGCCGAGATGCGGCGCGTCGAGGAAGAGGCGTTCCGCTGGAATTCGCTGCTGAACAATTCGCGCGAGCGCGCTGCCGCCGCCATCGCCCGCCATGAGGAGGCCGCTGCCCGGCTGCCCGAGGCCGAGGAGGCGGTGAAGGAGGCCGAGGCGCAGGCGGCCGAGGTGCGCAAGGCGCTCAATGCCGCCGAGCAGACCTTGCGACTGGCCGAGGCCGACCGCGGGCACGCCATGCGCGCGCTCGACAATCTCGCCCAGCGTCGTGCACGCATCGATGCCGAGCGCGCCGCGCTCGCCGCGCCCGATCCGACCGAGCTGGCCAGGGCCCAGGAAGCCGAGGCTGCGACCTCCGCCGCCCTCGACGAGGCGGAGGTGCGTCTCGCCGAGCTCCAGGCACGCCAGCCCGAACTCGAAACGGCCTTGCGCGAACGGCGCGAAGCCCTGCAGACGGCGCATCGCAGCGTCACGTCGGCCAAGGCGCGGCACGACGCGCTCGTCCAGCTGCAGGCACGTGTCGGGCAGGGCGGCGATCTGTCGGGCTGGCTCGCCGATCTCGGCCTGGCCGAGACCGAACCGCTTTGGCATGCAATCCAGGTCGAAGCCGGATGGGAAACCGCCGTCGAGGCGACACTGCGCGAACGCCTGATGGCGCTGCCCGCCGATGACGAACAGCTGACGCTGGCGCTGGCCTCGCCGCCGCCTGTCACCGTGACGCTTGCCCGCTTCGGCGCGGGCGAGGGTCGCCCGGCGCCGGTCGACAGTTTGCGCGCCAAGGTCAAGTGCGCCGATGTGCGTTGGGCGCCGGTGCTCGACGAGTGGCTGGGCGAGGTGCGCGTCGTCGGGGATGCCGCGGCGCTGGCCAGCGGCGAAGGCTGGCGCATCGACCGTGCCGGCCACTTGGCGACCCCCCATGGTCTGACGCTCTACGCGCCCGACGCGAAGACGCACGGCGTCATCGAACGCCAGCGCGAGATCGACGAGCTGGCGACGCAGATCATGGCCTTCGAGGAAATCGAAACGCAGGCCCGCGAGGCCCACGCGACGGCCGAGGCTGCCGTCGCCGACGGCGCCCAGGCCCTGGCCGAGGCGCGCCGCGTCACGCAGGAGGCGCAAGCCAAACGGCATGCTGCGCAGGTCGCGGCACTCAAGCTGCGCGAGGCGCAGGCCCGCTATGACGAACGTGCCGGCCAGATGGCGCGCGACCTCGAAGAGATCGCTCGGGTCGAGGAGGAGGAACGCATTGCACTGGCGCGTGCCGAGGAAGAAATCGCCCGCAGCCGTGAAGCCCTCGATGCCGCCCGGCAACGCATGGACGCCGCACTCGAGTTGCAGCGTGCCCGCGATACAGCCTTGCGCGAGGCGCGCGCCCTCGAACATCAATTGGCGCGCGAGGCGCAGGACGCGGGTTTTTCCGAGAAGGAGTGTCGTTCCAGGCTGGAAGACAACGCGCGCGCCGCAGAAACCGCGAAGTCGCAGCTGGCGCAGGTCGCGGCCGACCGCGATGCCGCCCGACAGGACCTGACGGCGATCAGCGATGCGGCGATCCAGGAACAATTGCAGTCGGCGCTGGCGGTGCGCGGCGCGCAGGAGTTGACGCTGGCGGGACGGCGCGATGCGCTTGAAGCGGCGGCGGCGCAATTGCGGGCGGCGGACGAGGAGCGCCTGAGGATCGAACAGGGTCTGCAACCGGCGCGCGAGCGCATCAACGAGCTCAGGCTCAGGCAGCAGGCGGCGGCACTGAATGTCCAGCAGTACCAGGAACGCCTCACCGAGGCGCATGTGGTGAGCCAGGAAGATGAGGCCGCCTTGGCCGCCGAGCTGACGCCGGGCTTGCGCGACGGTACGCTGCAAGGCGAAATCGCCCGGCTCCAGGCCGAGATCGAGGCGCTCGGCCCGGTGAACCTCGCGGCCCTGGAGGAGCTGGCGAGCGCACAGGAAAGAAAGGGGTTTCTCGACGAACAGTCGGCCGACCTCGCCACGGCCATCGACACCCTGGAAAACGCGATCCGCCGCATCGACCGCGAGACGCGCGAGCAGTTGCAGGAAACCTACGACAAGGTCAACGCCGGTTTCGGCGCCCTGTTCCCGGAGCTGTTCGGCGGCGGTGAGGCGAAGCTGATCCTCACCGGCGACGAGATTCTCGACGCCGGCATCCAGATCATGGCGCAACCGCCGGGCAAGAGGAATTCCACGATCCACCTGCTTTCCGGCGGCGAGAAGGCGCTGACCGCCATCGCACTGGTGTTTGCGCTCTTCCAGCTCAATCCGGCGCCGTTTTGCATGCTCGACGAGGTGGATGCGCCGCTGGACGATTCCAACACCATTCGCTACTGCGAGATGGTCAAGCGCATGTCGCGCGTGACGCAGTTCGTCTTCATCACGCACAACAAGATCGCGATGGAAATGGCGCAGCAGCTCATCGGCGTGACAATGCAGGAGCAGGGGGTGTCGCGCATCGTCGAAGTGGATATCGAAGAGGCGCTGCGCATGACAGAGAAAGAAGCTGCGTAAATGGGAGAGGCTGCCGGATGAGCGAATTGCAGGTCGCATTGATCGGCCTGGGCGCGCTGCTGGTCGCGGGCGTCTGGGCTTACAACCTCTGGCAGGAGAAAAGGCACCGGCGCCGCGCCGAGGCGATGCTGCCGGGCGATACGCCCGACGTCCTGATGGCGGGCCGTGCGGAGGCGCCGACCGAGCGCGCGGAACCGGTGATCGCGGCGCCGGTCGCCGTCCCGCCGGCGTCGACTTTCGAGAGCGGGAGCGTCGGCGCCGATCCGGCTCCGACTGCCGCGCCCCCCGCAGAATGGGCCGACGGGCGTGCCGACTGCTTGCTGCGCGTCGAGTTCGTCGATGCCGTTCCGGTGTCCGAATTGTGGGCCGCGCACGCCGAATGGTCGGGACGACTCGACAAGCCGGTGCAGTGGCTCGGTCTCGACGCGAAGAGCGGCCGCTGGCGTGCGCTGCTGCCGCAGGATACGGGCGCCGTTTCCCAGTTCGCCGCCGCCCTCCAGCTGGCGGATCGCGCCGGCGCAGTGAGCGAGGCGACGCTGAAGGAATTTCTCGGCGGCATGCACCGGTTGGCGCAACGTTTCGCCGGTCTCGTCGAACTGCCCGATCCCGCCGCCGTGCTGGCGCGGGCGAGTGAGCTCGATGCCTTCTGCGCCGACGTTGACCTGCAACTCGCGTTCAGCGTCGCGCCGCGCCGGGGGAGTCTCAGCGAAATGCTCGGCGCGAAGCTCGAACCGGTGCTCGCCGCCTGCGACCTGCGACCGGAGGGCGAGCGTTTCGTCGCCTTCGATGCATCGGGCGCCGAGGTGTTCGCGCTCGTCTGCCGCGCCAAAGGGGCGTTTTCTCCCGTCCGCCTCGCTACGACGGCGCTGACCGAGCTCACATTCAGTCTCGACGTGCCGCGCGTCGCTGCCGGCGCAGCGGGCTTCGAGCGCATGCTTGCCTGCGCGCGCCGCTGCGCCGAGGCGCTCGGCGGCCAGCTCGTCGATACCCACGGCAAGCCGCTGGCGGACGCGAAGCTCGACGCCATCCGCGCCCGCATCGATGAATTGCAGGCACAGATGGCTGCCAAGGACATTCCCGCCGGGGGTGTGCGCGCCCTGCGCCTGTTCGCCTGATGTCCGCCCAAAGCCCCGCCGAGCGCGCGGCTTTCCTGCGCGCCGAAATCGAGCGCCACAACCGCGCCTATTACGTGCTCGACGCGCCGGAGATTCCGGACGCCGAATACGACTGCCTGTTCCGCGAGTTGCAGGATCTCGAGGCCGCGTACCCCGAACTCGCGACGCCCGATTCGCCGACGCAACGCGTCGGCGGCGCGCCGCTGCCGGAGTTCGGTCAGGTGACGCACGCCGTGCCGATGCTGTCGCTCAACAACGCCTTCACGGCCGAGGAGGTGGTCGCCTTCGACCGCCGCTGCCGGGAGGCGCTCGGCAGCGACCAGATCGATTACGCCTGCGAGCCGAAGTTCGATGGCCTCGCCATCTCGCTGCGCTACGAGCGGGGCGTCTTCGTGCAGGGGGCGACGCGCGGGGACGGCACGAGCGGCGAGGATGTCACGCAAAACCTGCGCACCGTGCGCAACATCCCGCTGCGACTGATCGGCAGCGGATATCCCGACGTGCTGGAGGTGCGTGGCGAGGTGCTGATGTTGCGCGCCGATTTTGCGCAGCTCAACGAACGCCAGTGCGCCGCCGGCGAAAAGCCTTTCGCCAATCCGCGCAATGCCGCCGCCGGCAGCCTGCGCCAGCTCGATCCGAAGGTGACGGCGATGCGCCCACTGCGCTTTTTCGCCTACGGCGTCGCGGACGTCGCCGTCTTCGCCGCCGTTGGGCCGGCGCCGACTTTCCATTCCGAGATGATGGAGCGGCTGGCGCGCTGGGGCTTTCCGCTCGCCGCCGAGCGCGCGGTGGTGCAGGGTGCGACCGGCCTGCTGGGCTACTACGAAAAAATTGGTGCGCTGCGGCGCGGGCTGCGCTACGACATCGACGGCGTCGTCTATAAGGTCAATCGTATCGCCGACCAGGAAAGGCTCGGCTACGTCTCGCGCGCGCCGCGTTTTGCCGTTGCCCACAAGTTTCCCGCCGAGGAGGCGCTGACCACGGTCGAGGCCATCGAGGAGCAGGTCGGCCGCACCGGCGCGATCACGCCGGTGGCGCGTCTTACGCCGGTGTTCGTCGGCGGCGTGACGGTGAGCAACGCGACGCTGCACAACGCCGACGAGGTGCGGCGCAAGGACGTGCGCGTCGGCGACACGGTGATCGTGCGCCGAGCCGGCGACGTGATCCCTGAAGTCGTCGCCGTGGTGACGGAAAAACGGCCGATTCTCGCTCCCGAATACGTCCTGCCGAAGAAATGCCCCGTCTGCGGTTCGGCGGTCGAAAAGCCGGCCGACGAGGCGATCGCGCGCTGCACCGGCGGGCTGTATTGCCCCGCTCAGCGCAAGCAGGCGCTCCTGCATTTCGCGTCGCGTCGCGCCATGGATATCGAGGGGCTGGGCGAGAAGCTCGTCGACCAGCTCGTTGAGGGCGGTATCGTCAAGACGCCGGCCGATCTCTACCGGTTGAGCGCCGACACGCTGGTGCGTCTGGAGCGCATCGCCGAAAAATCGGCCGCGAATCTCGTCGTCGCCATCGAGAAGAGCAAGCAGACGACGCTGGCGCGCTTCGTTTTCGCACTCGGCATCCGCAACGTCGGCGAGGCGACGGCGAAGGATCTCGCGCGCCATTTCGGTACGCTCGCCGCCTTGATGGCCGCCGACGAAGCGGCGCTCGAGCGGGTGCCGGACGTCGGACCGGTGGCGGCCGGCTCGATCCGCCGCTTCTTCGCCGAATCGCGCAATCGCGGCGTGATTGAAGACCTGCTCAAAGCCGGCGTGGCGCCGGAGGAAAGCGCGGGATTGGCCGTGGAGCTGCCGCTTGCCGGCAAGACCTTCGTACTGACCGGCACGTTGCCGACGCTAACGCGCGAGGTGGCGCAGGCGCGCATCGAGGCCAAGGGCGGCAGGGTGTCCGGCTCGGTGTCGAAAAAGACCGATTACGTCGTCGCCGGCGCCGATGCCGGATCGAAATTGGCGAAGGCGCGCGAATTGGGGGTTGCCATTCTGAACGAGCCGCAATTGAAGGAGTTGCTGTCGGATGAATCGTGAGGAAGCGTTGCGTATGCGCGCCGAGGCCGATCTGGTCTGTTCGGCCGCCGAGGTGCAGCTTGCCATCGACCGTCTCGCGCAGGACATCGGTGCGGCGCTCGCCGACAGCTACCCGCTGGTGCTGACGGTGATGGGGGGGGCCGTGGTGTTCGCCGGCCAGCTGCTGCCGAGGCTGGATTTCCCGCTCGAATGCGACTACCTGCATGCCACGCGCTACGGTGCGGCACTGGCGGGCGGCGAAATCGACTGGATCGTCGCACCGAAGAAACCGGTGGCCGGTCGCACCGTGCTGGTGCTCGACGACATCCTCGACGAGGGCCTGACGCTCGCGGCGATCAAGGAAAAGCTGCTCGGCGAGGGCGCGGCGGCCTGCCGTCTCGCCGTGCTGTGCGAAAAAGAACTCGGTCGCGACAAGCCGGTCGTGGCCGATTTCGTCGGCTTGCGCCTGCCCAATCGTTTTCTCTTCGGCTGCGGCATGGATGCGCGCGGCGCCTGGCGCAACCTTCCGGCGATCTATGCCGTCAAAGACACATGAACTGCCAGAACGCCGACCTTCATTGTCATTCCACCGTCTCTGACGGCCTGCTCGATCCGGTCGCGCTCGTCGAACGCGCCGTCGCCAACGGCGTCGACCTCCTGGCGCTGACCGATCACGACGAAATCGGCGGCCTCGACGCCGCCAGCGCGGTGGCAGACGCCGCCGGCCTGCGCTTCGTCACCGGCGCCGAGATTTCCGTCTCCTGGGGCGACGACCAGACCGTGCACATCGTCGGCCTCAACTTCGACCATCGCCATCCGGACCTCGTCGCAGGGCTGGCGCGCGTGCGCGGCGGGCGCGATGCGCGCGCCGGTCGCATGGCGGCGGAGTTGGCCAAGGTGGGCATCGATGGCGCCTACGCAGGGGCGCTCAAGTACGCCGGCAACCCGGCGCTGATCTCGCGCGCCCATTTCGCCCGATACATCGTCGAGCGCGGCTTCGCGCCGGACGTGAAGACGGTGTTCGACCACTGGCTCGCCAAGGGCAAACCCGGTTATGTGAGCCATCCCTGGGCGGAGCTTGCCGAGGTGCTGGGCTGGATCCATGCCGCCGGCGGTATCGCGGTGATCGCGCATCCCGGCCGTTATCGCCTTACGCCCGCTGAGCGGCGCGAACTTTACGTCGCCTTCAAAGAGCTGGGCGGGGAGGGCATCGAGGTCGTGTCCGGTTCCCACAGCGAAGCCGAGCAGCGTGAATTCGCCGGCGTCGCACGCGAATTCGGGTTTCTCGCCTCGCGCGCCTCGGACTTCCATGGTCCGGGCGAAAGTTACACCGATCTGGGGTGCATGGCCGCCTTGCCGCCCGATCTGACACCTGTTTGGGCGGACTGGTGAAATGGCACAACTGTTCGAGATTCATCCGCGCGATCCGCAGCCGCGCCTGATCGCACAGGCGGCGGAAATCATCCGCAAGGGCGGATTGGTCGCCTTTCCGACCGATTCGGCCTACGCCCTGGGCGGCCATCTGGGCGATGCCGCACTCCTCGATCGCATCCGGCGCATCCGTGGGGTCGATGAGCGCCACCACTTCACGTTGATGTGCCGCGACCTGTCCGAGATCGCCACCTACGCCCGCGTCGACAATGCCCAATACCGCATGCTGAAGGCCGCGACGCCCGGCCCCTACACCTTCATCCTCGAGGGCACCAAGGAACTGCCGCGCCGTGTGCTGCATCCGAAGAAGAAGACCATCGGCCTGCGTGTGCCCGACCATCCGGTGGTGCTGGCGCTCCTGGCGGAACTGAACGAGCCCATCCTCAGTTCGACGCTGATCCTGCCCGGCGAAGACAAGCCGCTGTGCGACGCCGACGAGATTCGCGAGCGGCTGGAGAAACAGGTCGCCCTGGTCATCGACGCCGGCCATTGCGGTTGCGGCATGACCACGGTGCTCGATCTCGTCGGCGGCGGGATCGAGCTGGTGCGCGCCGGCGGCGGGACGCTCGCGCCCTTCGGACTGGATGAGACGAATTGAACATGGAAGACATCGTTCAGACCCTGACGATCTACGCGATTCCGGTGATCTTCGCGATCACGCTGCACGAGGCGGCGCACGGCTATGTGGCGCGCCATTTCGGCGACCCGACGGCGTGGCAACTGGGCCGCATCACCCTCAATCCGGTCAAACATGTCGATCCCGTCGGAACCTTGCTGGCGCCGGCGCTGATTCTGCTTTTCAGCAAGGGGGCCTTCATCTTCGGCTGGGCGAAGCCGGTACCGGTGGATTTCAATCGGTTGCGCAAGCCCAAGCAAGACATGCTCTGGGTGGCCGCCGCCGGCCCGGGCGCGAACCTCGCGATGGCCCTCGGCTGGGGGCTGCTGCTCAAGTTGGCGGTCGTGATGCCGCAGACGGTCTACAGCCTGCCGCTCGCCGAGATGGCGCGTGCCGGCATCATGGTCAACGGCGTGCTGATGTTGCTCAACCTGTTGCCGTTGCCGCCGCTCGACGGCGGCCGCATCGCGGTGAGCCTCCTGCCGCCGGGGCTGTCCTGGCGCTTCGCCCAGATCGAGCGCTACGGCTTCGTCATCCTTATCGTCCTGCTCTTCACCGGCGTGCTGAGTGGCATTCTGACGCCCTTGCTGCGACAATTCCTGTTCTTCATCAAAGCGCTGTTCTCCCTCTGATCATGTTCGTCGAAAGAGTCCTCTCCGGCATGCGCCCCACCGGTCGTCTGCATCTGGGCCACTACCACGGGGTGCTGGCCAACTGGGTCAAGCTCCAGCACGAGTATCCCTGCCTGTTCTTCGTCGCCGACTGGCACGCGCTGACGACCGCCTACGACGAGCCAGGCACGATTACGCAGAACGCCTGGGACATGGTCATCGACTGGCTGGCGGCGGGCGTCGATCCCGCGCAGTCGACCATCTTCATCCAGTCGCGCGTGCCGGAGCACGCCGAGCTGCACCTCTTGCTGTCGATGATGACGCCGCTGGGGTGGCTGGAGCGCGTGCCGACCTACAAGGATCAGCAGGAAAAGCTCACGCACAAGGACCTGACCACCTACGGCTTCCTCGGCTACCCGCTCTTGCAGGCGGCCGACATCCTCATCTACCGCGCCGACAAGGTGCCGGTGGGCGAGGATCAGGTGCCGCATCTCGAATTCGCGCGCGAGATCGCGCGCCGCTTCAACCATCTGTATGGTCGCGAGCCGGGCTTCGAGGAAAAGGCGCGGGAGGCCATCAAGAAGCTGGGCAGCAGGCGCGCCAAGCTCTACGAGGAATTGCGTACACGCTACCAGGAGAGGGGGGAGGCGGATGCGCTGGAACAGGCCCATGCCGTGCTCGACGAGGTGCAAAGCCTCTCGCACGGAGACCGCGAGCGGCTGTTCGGCTATCTCGAAGGCGGCGGCAAGATGATCCTCGCGGAGCCCGATGCGCTCCTCACCCACGCCTCGCGCATGCCGGGACTCGACGGCCAGAAGATGTCGAAATCCTACGGCAACACGATTTCGCTGCGCGAGGACGAGGAATCGATCCGCAGGAAGATCAAGACCATGCAGACCGATCCTTCACGCGTGCGCCGCACCGATCCGGGCGATCCGGACAAGTGCCCGGTCTGGCAATTTCACCAGATCTACTCGAACGACGAGGTGAAGAACTGGGTGCGGCAGGGTTGCGCCTCGGCCGGCATCGGCTGCATCGAATGCAAGCAGCCCGTGATCGAGGGCGTGCTGAAAGAGCAGGAGCCGATGCGCGAGCGCGCGAGGATGTACGAGGAGGATCCCCAGCTCGTGAAGAACATCATCGCCGACGGCTGCGAAAAGGCGAGGAAGCTCGCCCAGGAAACCATGCGCGACGTGCGCGAGGCGATCGGGCTGGATTACGCATGAGCGGCGTCGCGGAAGCGAAAGTCGGCGCCGGCGAGACGGCGACCGCCGTCTCGCCCCTCATGCCGAAACTCTACGGCGAGCCGTATCCCGACCTGCCGCGCGACCTCTACATTCCCCCCGACGCGCTGGAGGTCATCCTCGACGCTTTCGAGGGGCCGCTCGATCTCTTGCTCTATCTGATCCGCAAGGCGAACCTCAACATCCTCGACATCCCGATGGCGCCTTTGACGGCCCAGTACCTCGAATATGTCGAGGCGATGCGACGCACGAATCTGGAGCTGGCCGCCGACTACCTGCTGATGGCGGCGATGCTGCTCGAGATCAAGTCGCGCATGCTGCTGCCGCGCCCGCCCAAACCCGACAGTGGCGAACCGGAGGATCCGCGCGCGGAGCTGGTGCGCCGCCTGATGGAGTACGAGCGTATCAAGCTCGCCGCAGTGCGGCTCGACGCCCTGCCGCAAGCCCATCGCGACTACGAATGGGCAACGGTGTGGATCGCCGACAAGGTGGCGCAACGCCAGCCGGAGGTCAGCGTGCACGACCTGCAAGTCGTCTGGCTGTCGCTGATGCGCCAAGCCAGGGTGCGCCAGCACCATCGCATCCGGCGCGAAGAGTTGTCGGTGCGCGAGTTCATGGGGATCATCCTGCGGCGCGTGCAGGGGCGCGGCTATGTCGCGTTCGAAACCCTGTTCGACCCCGATGCCGGCGTTGCGGGCATGGTGGTGAGCTTTCTCGCCGTGCTGGAGCTGGCGCGCGAACGGCTCGTCGAACTCGTCCAGAGCGAGGCGCTCGCACCCATCTATGTAAAATCGTGCGACGATGCTGTCACTTTACACGCCTGAAGACTACAAGAAGGTGCTCGAGACCGCCCTCTTGGTGGCCCCCGACCCGTTGCCGCTGGCGGAGCTGAAGAAGCTGTTCGACGAAGACTTCGACGACGACACCTGGCGCACGCTGCTCGACGACCTGAAGCGCGACTGGAGCGGACGCGGCATCGAGCTGGTGCAGTTGGCCAGCGGCTGGCGCTTCCAGTCGCGGCCGGAATATCAGGTGTTTCTCGACCGCCTGAAAAACGAAAAGCCGCCGCGCTATTCGCGCGCGGTGATGGAAACCTTGGCGATCATCGCCTATCGGCAGCCCGTCACGCGCGGCGACATCGAAGACATCCGCGGCGTCGCGGTGTCGCCGAATGTCATCAAGACCCTGGAAGGCCGCGGCTGGGTGGACGCCGTCGGCCATCGGGATTCGCCGGGACGTCCGGCCCTGTATGCCACCACGCGCAAGTTTCTCGACGACCTCGGCCTGCGCAGCCTGTCCGAGTTGCCTCCGCTGGCCGAGATTGAACGGATGATCGATGCCCAACCCAACCAAGCCCAGGAAACCGACCGCGCGGCGGAAACCTTCGTCGGAAACTCCCCAGCCGCTCTTGAACCGCCGGCGCAAACCGACGCCTTTTCGTCCGCCGACACAGGCGAGCAGGCTGCGACCTGAGGGCGCAGCGGCACGGGGAGCTTCCGCGGATGCCGACTCGCCGAGCGTCAAGCTGCACAAGGCGCTGGCGGACGCGGGCCTCGGCGCGCGCCGCGAGATCGAGGCATGGATCGCCGCCGGTCGCGTGCAGGTGAATGGCGCGCCGGCCCACCTCGGCCAGCGCGTCGTCCCCACCGACAAGGTCAAGGTCGGCGGGCGCCTCGTCAATCTGCGTTTTGCCGTGCGGCTGCCGCGCGTGCTGCTCTACCACAAACCGGAGGGCGAAATCGTCTCGCGCGACGATCCGCAGGGCCGCCCGAGCGTCTTCAACGCCCTGCCACGCCTGCGCGGCGGCCGCTGGATCGCTGTCGGCCGGCTCGATTTCAACTCCTGCGGCCTCTTGCTATTCACCACCGATGGCGCCCTGGCCAACCGCCTCATGCACCCGCGCTACCGCTTGGAGCGGGAATACGCGGTGCGCGTGCTCGGCGAGGTCGATGCGGCGGCGCAGAAAAAACTGACGGAGGGCGTCGAACTGGAGGATGGTCCGGCGAAATTTCTGCGCCTGCAAGACGCCGGCGGGGAAGGCGCGAACCGCTGGTATCGCGTCGCGCTGGAAGAGGGACGCAACCGGGAAGTGCGCCGCATGTTCGCCGCGGTCGGCGTCACCGTCAGCCGCCTGATGCGCGTGCGCTACGGCCCCGTCGCCCTGCCGTCCAGTCTCAAGCGCGGCCAGTGCCGCGAACTGGAACCCGCCGAGGTGCAAACCCTGCTCCGCAGTCTCGGAGTCTGAGTGTGCATTGCATCGTCGCCGCGCCGTTTGTATAATCGCTAGATTCGGAAGGCCATGAGCGGCCGCTACGACGGCCGTTCATGAAAAGAAATGGGCAGTTTGCCCATTTTTTATTTGTGGCATCGGATGGCAATGGGGCAATGGCGGAGATCGAGAGACTGATAGCGTGCGCGGTGAACGGGATGGGTTACGAACTCGTCGATTTCGAGACGAGCCCGCGCGCGCGCCTGTTGCGCGTGTTCATCGACAAGCCGGCGGGCGTTAGCGTGGACGATTGCGCCGAGGTCAGCCATCACCTGACGCGGCTCTTCGCCGTCGAGAACGTCGATTACGACCGGCTCGAAGTGTCCTCGCCGGGCCTGGATCGCCCACTCAAGAAACTGGCGGATTTCGAGCGTTTTGCCGGGCAGGACGTGCAGATCAGGCTGCGCATCCCCGACGGCAACCAGAGGAATTTTTCGGGCGCGATCGTCAGGCTGCGCGACGGGCGTGTCTGCATCGCCACCGAAGGTGGCGAACGCGAGTTTGCCTTCGACAACATCGAAAAGGCACGTCTGGTGCCGAAGTTTGGGAAATAGGAGAGTGCAATGAGTCGCGAGTTACTGCTGCTGGTCGATGCCCTGGCACGGGAAAAGAACGTCGGCAAGGAGACCGTTTTCGGCGCCCTGGAGCTTGCGCTCGCCTCGGCGACCAAGAAGCGCATCCACGACGAGGCCGACGTGCGTGTCGAGATCGATCGCGAGACCGGGGCATACGAGGCCTTCCGTCGCTGGCTGGTGCTCGACGACGAGGAGGTCGAGATTCCCGCGCAGCAGATCGGCCTGTCCGAGGCGCGCCAGGATGATCCCGAGGTGCAGATCGGCGACTACATCGAGGAACAGCTCGAAGCGGTCGACTTCGGTCGCATCGGCGCGCAGACCGCCAAGCAGGTGATCCTGCAGAAGATCCGCGATGCCGAGCGCGAACAGGTGTTGAACGACTTCCTCGAGCGCAAGGAGCATCTCGTCACCGGCACCATCAAGCGCATGGAGCGCGGCAATGCGATCGTCGAGGCCGGTCGCATCGAGGCGCTCTTGCCGCGCGACCAGATGATTCCGAAGGAGAATCTGCGGCCCGGCGACCGCGTGCGCGCCTGGCTGATGAAGATCGACCGCCAGGCCCGCGGCCCGCAACTAATCCTCTCGCGCACCGCACCGCAATTCATCGTGAAGCTGTTCGAACTCGAAGTGCCCGAGATCGAGGACGGCCTGCTGGAGATCAAATCGGCCGCGCGCGATCCCGGCGTGCGCGCCAAGATCGCCGTGAAATCCAACGACCCGCGCGTCGATCCGATCGGCACCTGCGTCGGCATGCGCGGCTCGCGCGTCACGGCCGTCACCAACGAACTTTCCGGCGAACGCGTCGATATCGTGTTGTGGTCGCCGGATCCGGCGCAGTTCGTCATCGGCGCGCTGGCGCCGGCCGAGGTGAACTCGATCGTCGTCGATGAGGAGAAGCACAGCATGGACGTGGTGGTCGACGAGGCCAATCTCGCCATCGCCATCGGCCGCAGCGGCCAGAACGTGCGGTTGGCGTCCGAGCTCACCGGCTGGACGATCAACCTGATGACCGTCGAGGAATCGCAGCAAAAGCAGGAACAGGAGACCGCCAGCATCCGCCAGCTCTTCATGGAGAAGCTCGACGTGGATCAGGAGGTCGCCGACATCCTGATCCAGGAAGGCTTCTCGACGCTGGAGGAAATCGCCTATGTGCCGCTCGCCGAAATGCTCGAGATCGAGGCGTTCGACGAGGACACCGTCAACGAACTGCGCGACCGCGCGCGCAACGTCCTGCTTACCGAGGCCATCGTCAATGAAGAGGAGCTGGAAAAGGTCAAGGATGACTTGCTCGCCCTCGATGGCATGGACAAGCCGCTGGCGGCGAAACTCGCCAGGAACGGCATTCTCGACCGCGACAGCCTGGCCGACCTGGCGGTCGACGAACTCGTGGAAATGACCGGCATCGACGAAGCGCGTGCCAAATCCCTGATCACCGTCGCGCGCGCGCACTGGTTCGCCGATGAAACGAAGTAAGGAGGGCCCATGTCAGCCCAGATGAGTGTTGCCCAATTTGCCGCCGAGCTGAAGATGCCGCCAGCCGCCCTGATCGAGCAGCTGGCCAAGGCCGGCGTCGTCAAGCAGAACAGCTCCGATACCCTGACCGAGCAGGACAAGACGCGCCTGCTCGATTTTCTGCGCAAGGCGCATGGCGAAACCGCGCCGAAGGCGAAGATCACGCTGACCCGCAAGCAGACTACCGAGATCAAGGCGGCCGATGCCTCCGGCAAGGCGCGCACCATTCAGGTCGAGGTGCGCAAGAAGCGCACCTTCGTCAAGCGCGATGTCGAACTGGCCGCCGAGACGGCTACCGCCGCGCCGGAAGCGCCGGTGGCGGCTCCTGTGCCGGTGATCGATGCCGAACAGGCGGCGCTGCGCGAACAGGAAGCGAAGCGTCAAGCCGAATTGGCCGCCATCCAGGCGGCGGAACTGAAAGAAAAGCAGGAGCGCGAGGCGCGCGCTCGCGCCGAGGCCGAGGCGCGCCTCGCCCAGTTGCAGGCCCAGGCCGAGGCGACGCAGAAATCTGCCGCCGAGGAAAGTGCGCCCGGCGTTTCCGGAACCCTGCACAAGCCGGCGAAACCCGCCGAGGAAGCCCGCAAAGGCGAAAAGAAGGGTAAGGACGATGGCAAGGCCGCCTCGCTCAAGAGCGAGGCCGACCGCAATCGCCGCACCATCAAGACACGCGGAGACGCCGGCGGCGGCACGGCCGGCTGGCGCGGCGGTCCGAAAGGCGGCAAGCCGGGCCGCCATCACGCCGCCGAGGAGCGTTCCGCGCCGCAGCCTGCCGAGCAGGTGGTGCGCGAGGTGCATGTGCCAGAGACGATTTCGGTCGCCGACCTGGCCCACAAGATGTCCGTCAAGGCCACCGAGGTCATCAAGACCCTGATGAAGATGGGCATGATGGTCACCATCAACCAGCAACTCGATCAGGAGACAGCGATGATCGTCGTCGAGGAGCTTGGCCACAAGGCCTTTGCCGCCAAGCTCGACGACCCCGATGCCTTCCTCGACGAGGCGCACGCCGAGCACAAGGATGCCGAGCTCTTGCCGCGTGCGCCGGTAGTCACCGTCATGGGTCACGTCGACCACGGCAAGACTTCGCTGCTCGACTACATCCGTCGCACCAAGGTGGCGGCCGGCGAGGCCGGCGGCATCACGCAGCACATCGGCGCCTATCATGTCGAAACGCCGCGCGGTGTCGTCACCTTCCTCGATACGCCAGGTCACGCTGCCTTCACGGCGATGCGCGCGCGCGGTGCGAAGGCAACCGACATCGTCATTCTGGTGGTGGCTGCCGACGACGGCGTGATGCCGCAGACCAGGGAAGCCATCCATCATGCGAAGGCTGCCGGCGTGCCGGTGGTCGTGGCGATGAACAAGATCGACAAGCCGGACGCGAATCCGGACCGGGTGCGTCAGGAACTGGTGGTCGAAGGCGTCGTGCCCGAGGAGTACGGTGGCGAATCGCCCTTCGTGCCGGTGTCGGCCAAGACCGGCCAGGGCATCGACGACCTGCTCGAGAACGTGCTGCTGCAGGCCGAAGTTCTCGAACTCAAGGCGCCCAAGGACGCGCTCGCCAAGGGCCTCGTCATCGAGGCGCGCCTCGACAAGGGCAGGGGTCCGGTGGCGACCGTGCTGGTGCAGTCCGGCACCCTGAAGCGCGGCGACGTGCTGCTGGTCGGGCAGGTGTATGGACGTGTGCGCGCGATGCTCGACGAGAACGGCCGCCCGGTGGAAGAGGCGGGTCCGTCGATTCCGGTCGAGATCCAGGGTCTGTCCGACGTGCCGGCGGCCGGCGACGACGCGATGGTGCTGGCCGACGAGAAGAAGGCGCGCGAGATCGCGCTGTTCCGCCAGGGCAAGTTCCGCGACGTGCGGCTGGCCAAGCAGCAGGCGGCGAAGCTCGAGAACATGTTCGAGCAGATGGGCGAGGGCGAAGCCAAGACGCTGGCGATCATCATCAAGGCCGACGTGCAGGGCTCTCAGGAAGCGCTCGCCCATGCCCTCACCAAGCTGTCGACCGACGAGGTCAAGGTCAACGTCATCCACGCGGCGGTCGGCGGCATCACCGAGTCGGACGTCAACCTGGCGCAAGCCTCGCGCGCCGTCATCATCGGCTTCAACACGCGGGCAGACGCCGGCGCGCGCAAGGCGGCCGAGAACTTCGGCGTGGACATTCGCTACTACAACATCATCTACGACGCCGTCGATGAGGTGAAAGCCGCACTGTCCGGCATGCTGGCGCCAGAGAAGCGCGAGAACGTGCTCGGCCTGGTCGAGATCCGCCAGGTGTTCCGCATCTCCAAGGTCGGCGCCGTCGCCGGATGCATGGTGCTCTCCGGTGTCGTCAGGCGCGGCGCGTACGTGCGTCTCCTGCGCGATAACGTCGTCATCCACACCGGCGAGCTCGATTCGCTCAAGCGCTTCAAGGACGACGTCAGGGAGGTCAAGGAAGGTTTCGAGTGCGGCTTGTCGCTGAAGAACTTCAACGACATCCAGGAAGGCGATCAGCTCGAGGTCTTCGAGGTCGAGGAGGTCGCGCGTACCCTGTAAGGGCGCGTGTCGAAAGTCGGCGATGGCGGGACGGCGGCAGCCACACGGTTTTGCGCGCAGCGAGCGCGTGGCGGAGCAGATGCGCCGCGATCTCGCCGAACTGCTGCGCGAGGTCAAGGATCCGCGCCTCGCGCGCTGGTTGCCGCTCGTCACGCTGACCGACATCGAAGTGACGCCGGATTACGCGCACGCCAAGGTGTTCTATACCTCGCTGGCCGGGGCGGAGTACGGGCAGGAGATCGCTTCCGGGCTGACGCACGCCGCTGGTTTTCTGCGTCGCGAACTGGGCCGGCGTTTGCACATCCATCACATTCCCGAACTCACTTTCGTCTTTGACGCCTCGGTCGAGCGCGGCAGCCGGCTGTCGCACCTGATCGACGAAGTCGCCGCGGCGGACGTCAAGCGCGGTGAATGAACCGAGAAGGGTGCTGCGCCGTCGCATCGATGGCGTGCTGCTGCTCGACAAGCCGGCCGGCATGACCTCGAACGCCGCGCTACAGAAGGCGCGCTGGCTGTTCAATGCCGAAAAGGCCGGCCACACGGGCACGCTCGACCCGCTCGCCACCGGACTTCTGCCGCTGTGCTTCGGCGAGGCGACCAAGTTCGCCGGCGAATTGCTCGACGCGGGCAAATCCTATCGCGCCACGGTGCGGCTCGGCGTCATCACCGACACTGCCGATGCCGAAGGCCGGGTGCTCGCTACGGCCCCTGTCATGGTGAGCGAGACCGAGGTGCGCGCGCTGCTGCCGCGCTTCACCGGGGAAATCGAGCAGGTGCCGCCGATGCATTCGGCGCTCAAGCGCGACGGCACGCCCCTTTACGAACTCGCGCGCCAGGGCGTCGAGATCGAGCGCGCACCGCGCCGCGTGACGATCCATCGCCTCCATCTTCTCGCCTGGCAGGGCGACTGTTTCGACCTCGAGGTGGATTGCAGCAAAGGCACCTACGTGCGGACGCTGGCGGCCGACATCGGCGCCGCGCTCGGCTGCGGTGCGCATCTGGCCGCTTTGCGCCGCACGCGCGTCGGGGTGCTCGACCTGGCGCAGGCGGCGACGTTGGCGTGCATCGAGGCGATATCCGCCGAGTCGCGCGACGGCTGGCTGCTTCCGACGGATGCCCTGCTCGGCGGGCTGCCGCGTATCGAACTTAATGCGACCGAGGCCGAACGGCTGCGGCATGGCCAGCCGGTGCGCTGGAACGGCACACCGTCCTGCCGGAGCCGACTTTACGGACCGCGGGGCTTCATCGGTGTCGGCGAATGCGCCGAAGGCGGCTGGCTCAAGCCGAAAAGGCTCGTCGCGACAATCTGATGCAGGTATAATCCGCCGCTCTTTTTTTTGCGGGCGCAAGGCTCTATCAAACCGGGGCGGCGCCTGTTTTCCAACCAAGCGTTTGAGAGATAGAACCATGGCCATTACCACCGCCGACAAGGCAAAGATCGTTACCGATTTCCAGCGCAAGCAGGGAGACACCGGTTCCCCCGAAGTGCAGATTGCGCTCTTGACCGCGCGCATCAACGACCTTACCGGTCATTTCAAGACCCATGTCAAGGATCATCACTCCCGCCGCGGCCTGCTCAAGATGGTGAGCCAGCGCCGCAAGCTGCTCGACTACCTGAAGGGCAAGAATGCCGACAGCTACCGGGCGCTGATCGAGCGCCTCGGCCTTCGCAAATAACCTACCCCTAAAGGATTTGTCGTGCTGACACCCTTCAAGAAAAGCTTCACCTACGGCGCGCATACGGTGACCCTGGAAACGGGGGAAATCGCCCGCCAATCGACCGGCGCCGTCATCGTCGACATGGACGACACGGTCGTGCTCGCCACCGTCGTCGCCAAGGACGAGGTCAAGGCCGGTCAGGATTTCTTCCCGCTGACCGTCGATTACGTCGAGAAGGTCTATGCCGCCGGCCGCATTCCCGGCGGCTTCTTCAAACGCGAAGGCCGTCCCTCCGAAAAGGAGACGTTGACCTCGCGCCTGATCGACCGGCCGCTGCGTCCGCTGTTTCCCGACGGCTTCTACAACGAGGTTCAGGTCATCGTTCATGTGCTGTCATCCAATCCGGAGGTCGATCCTGACATTGCGTCGATGATTGGCGCTTCCGCCGCGCTGGCGATCTCCGGCATTCCCTTCAACGGCCCGATCGGCGCCGCGCGCGTCGGCTACATCGACGGCCAGTATGTGCTCAATCCCACCCGTACCCAGCTCGTCGACAGCCAGCTCGATCTCGTCGTTGCCGGCACCCAGGCCGCCGTGCTGATGGTCGAATCCGAGGCGCAGCAACTGTCCGAAGAGATCATGCTCGGCGCCGTGGTGTTCGGCCACGAGCAGATGCAGGCCGCGATCCAGGCGATCAACGAGTTGGTCGAGGTGGCCGGCAAGCCCGAATGGAACTGGCAGCCGCCGCCACGGAACGAAGCCCTGATCGCCAGAGTAGCCGAACTGGCCGAGGCCGAATTGCGCGAGGCGTATCGCATCACCAGCAAACAGGCGCGCACCCAGCGTTGCCGCGAGGTGGCGAAGCGGGTCACCGACACGCTGTGCACCGGCGAAGGCGCACCCGATCCGATCGCCGTCGGCAACCTGCTGTTCGAACTCGAGGCGAAGATCGTCCGCTCGCAGATCCTCAACGGCGAACCGCGCATCGACGGTCGCGACACGCGCACCGTGCGGTCGATCGCGATCCGCACCGGCGTATTGCCGCGCACCCACGGTTCCGCGCTGTTTACGCGCGGCGAGACCCAGGCGCTCGTCATCGCCACCCTCGGCACCGGTCGTGACGAGCAGATTGTCGATGCGCTGCATGGCGAGTATCGCGACCGTTTCATGCTCCATTACAACATGCCGCCCTTCGCCACCGGCGAGACCGGCCGCGTCGGCTCGCCGAAGCGTCGCGAGATCGGCCACGGGCGGCTCGCCAAGCGCGCGCTGGTCGCGGTGCTGCCTTCGGCCGAGGAGTTCGGCTACTCGATGCGTGTGGTCTCCGAGATCACCGAATCGAACGGCTCGTCCTCGATGGCGACGGTGTGCGGCGGTTCCCTCGCGCTGATGGATGCGGGCGTGCCGCTCAAGGCCCATGTGGCCGGCATCGCGATGGGTCTCATCAAGGAAGGCCACCGTTTTGCCGTGCTCACCGACATTCTCGGCGACGAGGATCACCTGGGCGACATGGATTTCAAGGTCGCCGGCACGAAGAGTGGCGTCACCGCGCTGCAGATGGACATCAAGATCCAGGGCATCACCAAGGAGATCATGCAGGTCGCACTGGCCCAGGCCAAGGAGGCGCGCATGCACATTCTCGGCGTCATGGAGCAGGCCGTAGCTGGCCACCGTGCCGAGGTGTCCACCTTTGCGCCGCGCATGATCACTCTCAAGATCAATCCCGAGAAGATCCGCGACGTGATCGGCAAGGGCGGTGCGACGATCCGCGCACTCACCGAAGAAACCGGCTGCACGATCGACATCGAGGACGACGGCACCGTGACGATTGCATCGGTGAATGCCGATGCCGCGCAGGTGGCGAAAAAACGCATCGAGGACATCACCGCCGAGGTCGAGGTCGGCAAGGTCTACGAAGGCACGGTGCTGCGCCTGCTCGATTTCGGCGCGATCGTGCAGATCCTGCCGGGCAAGGATGGTCTCCTGCACATCTCGCAGATTGCCAACGAGCGCGTCAATGCGGTTTCCGACAAGCTCAAGGAAGGCCAGGTCGTGCGCGTCAAGGTCATTGAAACCGACGACAAGGGGCGCGTGCGCTTGTCGATGAAGGCCCTGCTGTCAGAGGAATCCGCCGGCGAGGCGGCGCCTGCGGCGGAGTGATACGCCTCCCGTAGCCAAGAAAAAGGACGCCGCGGCGTCCTTTTTCAGGAGGAGAAACGACCAATCACTTGGCCATCTGTTTCTCCCTGCGTTCGTCGAGCTCCTTGCAGTCGATGCACATCGTGGCGGTCGGGCGGGCTTCCAGGCGCTTCAGGCCGATCTCTACCCCGCAGCTTTCGCAGTAGCCATACTCGCCGTTGTCGATGCGAGCGAGCGATTCATCGATCTTCTTGATCAGCTTGCGCTCGCGGTCGCGGTTCCTGAGCTCCAGCGCGATGTCGGATTCCTGGCTGGCGCGGTCGTTCGGGTCGGCGAACACCGTGGCTTCATCCTGCATCGTGTGCACGGTGCGTTCGATGTCGTCGGCCAGTTCGAGTTTGAGCGCTTCGAGGATTTGCCGGAAATGCGCCAGCTGCTTGGCGCTCATGTATTCCTCGCCCTTTTTCGGGACATAGGGAGGAAAGTGCTTGTGCAGAAAGTCGTCAGCCATCTTGTCCGCTTTGCAAAAAGTGGGAGTTTATAAACGAAACCCGGCCGCGTCGCAAGCGGCAGCGTCCTCACGGCGGAGGGAGGTATAGAATGCGCCTCGTCGGGGCGTAGCGCAGCCCGGTAGCGCGCCTGCTTTGGGAGCAGGATGTCGGGGGTTCGAATCCCTCCGCCCCGACCAGAGTTCCGTCGCCCGACAGAGAACGGGCCGCCCGTAGCTCAACCGGATAGAGCACCGGCCTTCTAAGCCGGGGGTTAGGGGTTCGAGTCCCTTCGGGCGGGCCA
>Ga0209207_1000483_pt1 | contig 24600 bp, 28 predicted proteins | sample SaghotsprinmetaG_FD_184140 | JGI IMG/M metagenome (GOLD analysis project Ga0209207, IMG submission 184140) | Hot spring microbial communities from South Africa to study Microbial Dark Matter (Phase II) - Sagole hot spring metaG (SPAdes) (version 3) | ecosystem: Environmental > Aquatic > Thermal...
ACGATGGATCTGGACATACAATCATGAGCGACCAAATATGGCCCTGGGAGGCATCACCCCCAAACAGAAGTTGGCCCTCGCGGCCTGACCTCTACTTCTGGTGAGTACTAAAAATGGGGGGATTACCCTTCAGGCTGCCTAGTTTCCGCTCGATGGATTTCAAGGGTGACCCACCGTATGTGAGGACTACATTCAAAATCCTTGCATATGGCCAGCCCAGATCCCCCAAGCTAGCGCCTTCTAGGGTAGTTGGCTGGAGTATATTAACGCTAGAGATATTCTCAGCGATGGCTTCAAGATTAGATGGCGCTATTTGCGTCTTGATCTCGAAAGTTGCAACAGCGCCCTCTTGAAATATCAAATCATGCCCACTTGCAAATGGCATACGCGGCATGGATTTCAACATCAATACGACATCTTGCTGCCTGGAGCGCTGGCCACTTGAGTCGATAATCACACCGCTAACAACGCTAGTCATCTCCGGGATGTGAGCACAAAGAAAGTCATGAATCAAGCGCTCTCTCACTGCTCCAGCGGTAGCCGAATGCCCTATTACATTGGTCATTTCATATTGAGCGTTAAGCGCTTTAACAGCCCCATGGCAGTATTCAACTAACGGCTTCATACAGTGAACTCTTCTTATTGATGTAACCCTGGACTGAAGCTGATCAGACCAGGCTCATGCTACTAGTGGGCTGGCTCAGCGGATCTCGGGCAAGGTGGCTCGGCAGGCGGCAAGCAGTCTGCAAACTCCTTATAGATCCCAGCCATGCCCCCCGCCTCGGCGGGGATTCCAGCAATGATCAGCAGTAGGTTGCCGGCAACCCCCAGCAGCCCATTTGAATGCCGGATCTGCATGAGCGCCAACTCCATGGGGAAGCCTCGGCCATGCCTATTAACCGCGTGTATGCCACCGTGGACATAGGAGCTCAAAGGCTTCCATGAGTAGTGCTTGAACTCACGCAGAGAGGCCACCGGAACGTGAGGCGCCTTCACCTCGATCTCATCGAGCATGCGACTGAGCATTGGGATCTTGCTTGCCTGCTTAGCCGACTCACGCGTGAGCTCAGCCAGCATGAGCTCAACATCCTGCTCAGTTGCGCAATGGTGCATCCAAATGGCTCGTACCAGAGACTCATACTGCACGCGCAAGAGTGCAGAGGCTGACGTGCAGAGCCCAGCAGCGGTCAGGTACTTCAGGCTTTGCGCATGCTCGAAGCCAAGGCTCGCGACCGCTCTTACAGCGCGCAGGCGATTGGATTCTTCAAAAAGGGGAAGGAATAGAAAGCCTGTTACACGAGCTTCAAGCTCTGCTGACCGGGCGAGAAGTCGGTTCATATCCATATGACTACACCCCAAAGTCGAGCTGCGCTCTTAGCCGGCGCATATGCGCAGGGATAAGAGAAAAAGGTAGGTCGGCCAGGAGAGAGTGTATCAGCCGAGTTCTAAGGTATCGCAGCACACGAAAATGCTGCCCATACAGAGGCCGTAGCTCCCCCAGCAGCGGTCGCTCACCGCTTTCAATAATATTGCTCAGCAAGATACCAACCAGCTGAGCTGGGCCTTCAGCACTGGCATGGCTCGGAAGCTCCTCTGCCAGGTTGCTTCCAAGAATCCGCTCCAGGTATTCGAGCACATTGCGCTCCAAAGGATCAGCCCCGGAATCTCCCAGAGCAATTGCCCAGAGCGTTCGTTCATCGTCGCGCGTCATGCCTGCCCCGCAAACGAAAAAGGCCGCATTTGCGGCCTCTCCGTTGAAACTGATACCCGCTTATTGCAGCCAGCCTTCAACCACCTCGGCACCGAACTCCTGCTTCCAGGCTTTCAGCGTCTTTTGGTTACCACCCTTGGTTTCCACGACTTCGCCGGTATTCGGGTTCTTGTAGCGCTTCAGGGTGCGCTCACGGCGCTGGCCCTTCACAGGAGCAACAGCACCCTTAGAAGCATTCGGGTCGAGCAAGTTGATGACGTTGCGCAGCGAGTAGCCGTACTCAGCAAGCAGCGAACGAAGCTTGCCTTCAAACTCAATCTCTTTTTTCAGCTTCTCGTCGCCCTTGAGAGCTTCCAGACGCTTTTGTTGCTCAGCGATTTGAGCTTCCAGGGCTTTGAATTCGGCAATGATCGACATGCTGCTTCCTGATTCTGAGTTAAGCGCGCCTAAGATACATAGTAGACCTGACGAAATTCAACTAGAGTCGGGCCTATGCATGCACAGGATCGACGCTTACAAATTGCTAACGGATGCATGCCAGGCTTCGATGGCAACCTGGGGTGAAAATTGGTTCTGGAGCATGCCAAACCACACGGCCTACTTTAGAGCGAGCTTGCTTTAAGTCAGCATTCCAAGGATGCAGCGCATGCGAACCTATGGGCGCTACGCAATCCCACGAACGCCCGACCTAGAGAGCGGCAGCATCCCTAAGGGCAAAGATCCAAAACCGGAGATAAAAATGGATTTTGAAGTACTGGTTGACTGCGATCTGATCGATTTAGTGGCATTGGACGATGACTCTCTCGCACAGAGAAAGAAGGTGCTGAGCATCGTCAATGACTTTGAGGATGGAAAATGGCGCCATCTGAAGTTTCATAATTACGTCTGGGATAACATTGCCCAAACAACGCTGTCAGCGCGAGAACGTGCCAGCCTGGGTAAAAAGCCATCTTCAATTTTGCACGAAGCAGCTAAAAATCTCAGATTGACAGATAAATCTGGAGACCCTGGTAAAGGCAGCGAGCTAGCCGAAATAATTCTTTATGGAATCATGAAGGATAGATACGGTGCACTCCCCGTAGTACCTAAAATTTTCTATAAACAGAATGTCAACGACTACGCCAAAGGAGCAGACAGCGTCCACATCGTCGTAGATGGAGATGACTTCACGCTTTGGTTTGGCGAAGCAAAATTCTATACCGACATCGAGGATGCAAGGCTTGCAACAATTATCAAGTCAGTCGGAAATTCTTTAGACACTGGTAAGCTCAAGAAAGAGAATGCCATTATCTCGAACGTCTCCGACATAGATGAACTTGATATTGACCCTGTCCTGGCGAGCAAAATAAAAGATGCGCTATCCAACAAGAACTCGATAGACGATCTTAAGCCCAAGCTAAACATACCAATCCTTTTGCTGCATGAGTGCGCTACTACTAAATCCGAAAAGAGCTTCACGCAGGCTTACAAGGACTCCATCACGGCCTACCATACAGACCGTGCTATCACCTACTTCAGCAAACAAATTGCCTCACTGAAAGACTCAATTCACCTCTATTCGAGCATTAGTTTCCATATCATTCTCTTCCCGGTTCCCGAGAAGAAGAAAATTGTTGATAAGTTCATTAAGAAAGCGACGTCTCACAGGGAAGAGGAATAATTAATGGACGTCTTTGCCGAATGCCAGAACATCAATGATCTGATGGAGAGCGGTAATGATGATCAGGCTAGGAACAACCTGATCCGCGTACTTCATCACCATAAGGAAGAAGAACTGGAATACAGCGCCTTACTCAATCACCTGATTCGGCGCTCCGGGCTCTACCCCTATCTAGACCTTAAAACTGCCTCCTGGCAGGATCGCTTAGTGTCAGAGGCCTTCCAAGTCGATGTAGGCGGCCCGGAAAAGGTGACCCTGCATCGAGAACAATCCTTCCTGCTTCACAAATTGCTGGATGGCGCCAGTGTCGCAGTCAGTGCGCCTACCAGCTTTGGCAAAAGCTTTGTCATTGACTCCTTTATCTCGATTAAAAAGCCAAAGAACATCGCGATTATCGTTCCGACTATTGCCCTGACCGATGAGACAAGGCGCAGGCTTCAGAAGAAGTTTGGAACTCGCTACAAAATTATCACAACATCAGATCAAGAAATTGCGGAGAGGAACATATTCATCTTCCCGCAAGAGCGGGCCGTTCAATATGCGGCCAAGCTGGAATCCCTCGACATTCTAATCATCGATGAGTTTTACAAAGCCAGCATGGCTTTTGACAGGGAGCGCTCGCCAGCCTTGCTACGAGCCATGCTGCAATTGGGTCGACTGGCAAAGCAACGTTACTTCCTTGCGCCGAACATTTCCGACATCAAGGACAGTGTTTTCACGAAAGGCATGGAAGTCTGCAAGCTTGATTTCAATACGGTGTTTCTCAAGAAAATCGAGCTACAAGATGAAATCCAAGGTGATCAGGAACTAAAAAGTGAGTTTCTTCTTAACATTCTTAGAGAAAATAGTGGCCGCACGCTAATTTACGCAGGCACCTACACCAACGTTAAGAACGTCTCCATGCTTTTGATAGCCGATGGAGACAGTCACTCGACACCACGACTAAACGGATTTAGCCGCTGGCTCGCGAAAAACTACGATCCTAACTGGTCTCTCACCAAGCTGGTCAAAAAGGGCACTGGCATTCACACAGGCCAACTGCATCGCTCCCTGAGCCAAATTCAGATCAAGCTCTTCGACGATGACGATGGACTCAGGAATATTATTTCCACGTCATCCATTATCGAGGGCGTAAACACCTCTGCGCAAAACGTCGTGCTTTGGAGCAATCTCAGCGGCAAAGGGAAAGCGACAATCACAGACTTTTCATACAGAAACATTATAGGTCGCAGCGGAAGAATGTTGCGCCACTTCATTGGTCAGATTTTCATCCTAGAGAATCCGCCTGACAGCCAAAGCACTAAGCTTGAACTGAATATCCCTGATGAGCTACTGGGTGCAATCGTAGAGGATGAAACGGCTAAAGCTGAACTGACCCATGAGCAGCTTGCAAAGATCATCGCCTTTAAAGAGGAGATGGCTCAGGTTATCGACCAAGACAAGCTGAAGCTGCTGACTGACAACGGCACGCTCGCAACAACCGATACTCGCGCCATAAGCTCCATTGTGCTTGAGCTACACAGAGAACCTACTCCCTGGCGTGGGCTAGGTCTGTTGAATTCAGATGAACCCGAAGATTGGACATCGATTCTCTATCGCGTCCTTCACCTCCAGTCAGCAGGCTGGAGCACTAAACATTCTACAATTGTAGAATTCATCAAGGTGCTTTCTGGGAATTGGATCTATACCATTCCGCAGCTTCTTGCTCAGCTCGAACATCTTGAAATTGGTCTCGATGAATTCTTCAAGCTTGAGCGGCTGGTTACTTTTAAACTTCCTACCTTACTTGGTGACATCAGCACCATTCAGCGAAAAGTTCTAAATCAAGATGCCGCCGATATCTCGACTTTTATTGCAAAAGTCTCCTCAGCCTTCCTACCTAAAGTGGTGCACCAACTGGAGGAATATGGGCTTCCTAGGTGTCTGGCACGCAAGCTCCATGACTCCAAGTTGATTGACTTTGAAAACCTGGAGCTGGACATCTATGAAGCCATCCGAATTCTTAAAGAAAACCGCATGGAGATCCAGGATTCGCCAGTCTATGTTTACGACACCTTCGATCAATATATCTTCGACTACTTCTTTGAAGGCGTTGGAGATGATCGCACGTAAGGTACTCAGCAGCTGATCCAGATAACAAAGGGATCAGCTCGCTATTGCTTACCCAGATAGCAATCCAGATCGCCTGTCGTCGGCAGGCTCGTGGGGTCTAAAATCCGGAGCAGTTCAGTGTCCAGGAACTCCTGAACGCCACCTGGCCCCGCCCATGGGGTCTTCTCGAACGAGAACTGGATCAGTTTCGCCGCGGCCCAGAGCGGCCTGCCTTCGCACCACATTTGGAGGAATGCCTAGGGGTTAGTAAAATGGCATATGTAAACGTAGCGATCCTCTTCGAGCCTTAAATTTACATAATCCCACCTCTACCTTACGATTCGCGGGGACTCCACTGCCAAACCACTAATAGTGGTATGCCCCTGAGCAGAGGTGATGTATTTTTACATTCATGCATACTAGGTGGAATAATCGTAATGGCGGCGGAGTCTATCAGAGAGCCCTATAACTTACTCGGGGAGCCACATGCCTACCGACCTTTGGTGTTTTGCCCAGGAGCTCTACCGTCAGCCCGGCGTCGAAGCGGCCTGCCTGCAACTGCAGGAGCAGGGCGCGGATATCTGCCTGCTGCTCTGTGGCGCCTGGCTGGAACGCAGGCAAATCGCCTGCCAGACGGAGAGAGTTACAGCCTTGCGCAACCTGGCCGAGCCCTGGCAAGAGCAGGTGGTGCTGCCGCTGCGCCAGTTACGCCTGCGCTGGCGCGAGGGAGCCCAGGACGATAAGGCCCTGGCGCAGCTGCGCGAACAGGTCAAACAATTGGAGCTGGCGGCCGAACGCGAACAGTTGCAGCGTCTGGCGGCCTGCTCGTGGCACTGGCCGAGCGCTGCACCGGACAACGCACTGAGCTGGCTGGAGCAGCTGGCGCCCGCAACCTGCGAGCGCGCCGCACTGCAGCTACTGCGCAGTGCGGCGACCGGGCTGGCTATTTAAAGGCTCTGTACCAATACACTGCTGCGTCCGGCCCGTTCCACTGCCCCTGCAATGGCCTGGATCTGTAGGGTGCGCCGTGCGCACCGGCAATCGACAGCCAGACTCGGTGCGCACAGCGCACCCTACCCGCCGGTTAGATAACCTCTTTAAACGGCGGGCGGGGTGCTGCCATTGGTGGCGGCTGGGGCCGCAGCGGTTTCGCCAGCGGCGGCCTTGGCCACAACCGGCTTGCTGGCAACCGCCTTGGCTGCCGGTTTTTTCGCCGCAGGCTTCGCGGCCGGTTTGGCAGCGGGGGGGGTCGCCGCCGGTTTTGCGGCGGGCTTGGCCGCTGGCGCCTTCTTGGCCACAGGCTTGGCTGCCGCCTGAGTCGCTGTCGCTGCCGCTGGCTTCTTCGCTACGGCTTTGGCCGCTGGTTTGGCTGCGGGCTTGGCGGGTGCCTTGGCCGGCGCTTTGGTAACGGGCGCGGCAGCCTTGCTCGCCGGTTTACGCGCAGCCGGCTTGGCCGGTGCCTTGCTCGCGGCCGGCTTGGCCTCGGGTTTGACCTGCAGGGCCTTGGCGGCGCGGCTGTCCAGGGCTTTGCTCACCGCTTCCTTGACCTTGCCCACGCCCTGGGCCAGTTTCAGGCTTTCCTGGGCATCACGCTTGAGGCTGGCAATATAGTGACGGGTTTCGCTTTGACGCTCTTTCAGGGCATCCAGCAATTCTTCCAGTTCGGCCACGGCGGCCTTGGCCTTGGCCTGCGCCTTGGCCTTGCCGGCCACGGCGGCATCCTGCAACTGGGTGCGGGCCTTGTGCAGTTTTTCCTGGGCCTTGCCGCGCTGTTTTTCCAGCTTGGCCAGCAGTTTCTCGGCATCCACCAGGGCCCGGGAGCAGGCATCCTCCAGATGTTCGAGCAGGCTGCTGGAAAGCTGCTGCAACAGATGCAGCGGGGTGCTGACAGATTTCTTCTTGCTGTTCTTGCTGGCCGACATGGCGCGCCTCCTGGCGGGTAGAGATGGCTTCATACTAGACCGCCTGGGCGCCCGCTCGCTACCTCGTGCTCAGGCATAATCGCCGCACCCTTTCCCGGAGACTGCTTATGCGCCGCCTGCTGTTTGTACTCTGCCTGCTCACCCCTATGGCCCAGGCTTCGGACAAGGCCCATGACCTGGCCTACAGCCTTGGGGTTCGGCTGGGTGAGCGACTGCGCGACGAGGTGCCGGCGCTTGAGTTGCAGGCCTTGCTGCAGGGGCTGGCCCAGGCCTATCGCAACGAGCCCCTGGAGCTGGACAGTGTCCGTATCGACAGCCTGCTGGCCGAGCATGAAGCACTGCTGGAGGGCGCCCACTGGCGCCTGGTGATTCCATCGGCCGAGGCCTATGGCGCAGAGGGTGCAGGCGACCTGATTGCGCCCTACTCACCCCTGATATTCGAACTGGAACTGCTCGATATCCGCGACTGACAGGTGCTTACAGCAGCGCAGCGGCCTGATCCTTGTGGGCGTTGTGCAGCACCTCGATCAGGCAGTCCTCCAGCTCGAAACGCTCATGCAGGAGTTGCCCAAGACGCTTGAGCTCGTCCAGCAACGACAGGCTGTCGTGGCAGTCGCCGTTGTCACAGCGGTCATTGAAGGCCAGGGCCACCTCGGTGATGACCTCGATGCGCGGGTAGATCTGCTTGGCCAGGTCCAGGCCACGCTGGTCGCCAAAGGCCTTGGCCTCGTTGGTCAGCTGCTCGTAGACCTCGAAATGCCCGGCGGAAACATAGTCCACCAGGATTTCGCAGAAATTCTGCAGGGCCGCGGCATTGGCGCTGGGCGCCTGGGCCGAGCCATTGATGGTGGCATAGGCTTCGACCAGCTCCCTGCGCTCCTGCAGCCAGCGGTCGATCAGTTGGTGTACCCCACCCCAGCGTTCTTGTGCGTTCTGACAACTCTCAAGCATGGTGACCTCTACTTCCCTATTGCTATTGATTTTCTGCACCCGGCCAAGACGTTTTTTTGTCGACTCATGCGCGGGCTTGGGAAGAAAACCGTGGAACGGCAACTTTCCGGCGGTACCTGCGAGCCAGATTATGCCCGCAGGGCGGTGCCATCAAGACAGCTCCGGAGATAATTTCATACAAGCGTTTGATAGCGCTCTCGGGGTCTTGGTACGGCATACGGCAGGCTGCCCAAGGCCCGATTGCGCAGCGTCGGGCGAGCCCGCACAGACCAGGGCCTGGGCGGCCAACCCGCGCGGTCAGGCCCCGGCCAGGCGCCGATCCAGCAGCGCCAGGCCCTGCTGGAAATACCGGTTGCTGGCCTCCACCTCGCCCAGCTGGGCCAGCAGGCGAGCCAGTTCCACGCAGGTTTCCGGGTGCGGCTCAAAAGCAAGGCTGCTTTCCAGATAGCCACGTGCCTTGCCCCACAACTGGCTGTGCAGGCACAGCCGCCCCAGGGTCAGCAGCAGCCCGGCATCCTGCGCATGGCTCTTGAGCCAGCCCTCGGCCAGTTGCAGCTGACGGCTGGGGTCCTGACCGCGCAGCAGGCCATACAGGCGCACCAGGGCGCTGTCGTACTGGCGCTTCAGGGCCGCGGCCAGCAGGGCCTCGGCCTGATCCTGCGCGCCCAGGCTGCGCAATTGCTCGGCATACACCGCCAGGGTGGCGGGTTCCTGGCGTTGCGCGGCGGACAGTTGCTGCCAGGCCTCCTGCAGGGCCTGCAGGCGCGCCTCGGCGCTCTGCCCGGACGCCTGACCAATACTGTGCAGGCGGCCGCGCCAGGCCTGGCGCTCCACCTCGGCCAGCTCGGCTGCGCCCAGCACCCGCTGTTTGCGTAGCTCCGGCAGCAGACCGAGCAGGCCCGACCAGTCCTGCTCCTGCAGGTAGAGGTGCTGCAACTGGCGCAGCAGCTGATGGTGCTGGGGATGACGCTCACGCATCGCCTGCAGGGTATCCAGTGCCGCGGCCGCTTGCCCCCTGGCCAGCTGCAGTTCGGCATGGGTCAGGGCGATGGCCAGCTCGGCCCGGGGCTGGCGCTTGAGCGCCGCTTCCAGCAGGGCATCGCTTTCCTCCACCTGACCCAGCTGCTGGGCCGCCCGCGCCGCGCCCAGGTAATACATCAACGGCTGCGCCTCGCTCTCCGCTGCACGGCGCAGATGGCGCAGGGCCTGGGCCCAGCGGCCTTCGGCCAGATCGACAAAGCCCAGGGCCGAGGCCAGGCGCACGCGTCGCGAACGGTGCAGGCCGGACCAGGGGTTGACCAGGCCCAGCGAAGTCAGGCTCAGGCGCAGGGTCAACTTCAGCAGATACAGCAGCAACCAGAGCGCCAGCAGCAGGGCGACAAAGGCCCACAGGCTGGATTCGTAGCGAAAGCCCTTGTAGGCCAGCAGCACATAACCCTTGTGTTCGGCGATGGCCAGCCCGAGCAGGGCCAGGGCGCCGACCCCGAGCAGGAGCAGCAGCCAGAGGGAGGCGCGCTTCATGGGTTGGCCTCCAGCAGCTCGTCGTCACTGCGCAACGCCTCGCGGGCGGACTGCTTGCGGGCGATATAGGCCTGCAGCGCCACCAGGCTGTCGGCCAGGTCCGGCACCTGCACCTCGACGGGGCGCTTGCGCAGCTCCTCGATACGCGCCGCCAGGGCACGGCTATCGGGGTTTTCTGCATTGAAATGGGCGGCCAGCACCTCGGCGGCCTGGCGCAGGGCCTGCTGGTACACCGCGCTATGGCCATGCAGGGTGGCCCACTGGGCCTGCTCGAAGGCCATGGCCAGGGCCAGGCGTACCTGTCCCAGGCTCTGCCCGGCGAGCAGCGGGCGAATATCTTCGGCAGCGTTGAAGTCCAGGCGCACATAGCGTGACAGTACCTCCAGCCACTCGGCCCACCAGCTGGAAGGCTCGCTGGCGGCCAGCTCGCCCAGCACGCCGCCATCGGCGGCAAAACTGGGGTTCAGCGGATTGAGACTGGCGGCCTGGTCGCGCAGGGCACCCAGCTGCAGAAACAGCCCGGTACGGTCCGGGTCGAAGGTGGTGCGCAGGGCCTCCAGGCTCTTGGCCAGCTGTTCACGGGCGGCAAAGGCCGCCGGATCGTCCTGGCTACGGAGGATTTCATCGGCACCGGCGACCAGGGCCTCGGCACTCTTGATGTCCTGCAACGCCGACAGGCGCAGGCTGGCCAGGCGCAACAGGTGCTCGGCCTCGGCCAAACGCCAGTCCTGCCGGCTGGCCCCCAGCACGCTTTCCAGGCGCTGGTTGAGCAACTGCTGGTCGCCCTGCAACTGGCTCAGCAGGCGCCGCTGGCTGTCCAGTTCGGTGGCCGGCGGCAATTGCTGCACGCGCGCGTCCAGTGCCCTGTTGGCCTGCCCAAGGCTCTCGGCCTGGCTGCTCAACTGCTGCATCTGCTCAAGCCGTTGCTGCTCGCGCTGCTGCAGCGCCTGTAGCTGCCACAGCCCCCAGGCGCCGGCAGCGACACCGGCGGCAGCGACCAGCAGAGCCATAAATGCCAGACCATTGCCGCGGCTCTTGCTCGGGCCGGGGCTAACGGCGGCCTTGGCCGCAGGTGCCTCTGGCGCAGCGGCAGCCGGCTGTGCGGATTGGTGTTCCTGGGGGGGAGTCGCTTCGCTCACAGATCCATCCTTTGCATCAGAGATCGACGGCGGCCTGCGTCTGCAGGGCCGCCAACAGGGCCGCGGCGCTGGCGCCACGACAGTCCACAACAGCCTGTGCCCCCGCGGTGCGGGCCATCTCGGCCACCCGCGGGCTGGGTACGAACAAGGGTAGACGGGCCAGCAGCGGCCAGTCCACGCCCGCCAGTTGCTGCAAATGCAGCAGCCCCTGGCCACTGCTGACCACCAGGCCGTTCAGACGTTCAGCCCGAACCCGCTCAGCCAGGGCATGCGCCGGGTAATCCGGCAGCCGGCGGCGATACAGTGGCAGATAGTCGACCTGCACACCTTGGCCGCGCAAGCGCTCGGCCAACAATTCTCGGCCACTGTCAGCGCGCAGAATCAGTACCCTTGGCTGCTTGGCGGCGGCCAGGCACTGCTGCAGCGGTGCCAGCCCCAGCAGCGCTTCGCTGTCGTCACCCTGATCCGGGCAGTAGGCCCGCAGACCATGCTCGCGCAGGATCTGCGCGGTGGCCGCCCCGACGCTAAACCAGGGCTGCGCGCCAGGCACCGCCACACCCAGCTGATCGAGCCGCGCCAGGCCCAGGCGCGCCGCCGGCTTGCTCACCACGATGACTGCACAATAGCGCGGCAGATCGGCCAGGCAGCGATCCTGCTCGGCACTCGGCGGCAAGGGTTCGATGGCCAGCAACGGCAGGCAACTGCTGGCGACACCCTGTTCGGCCAGCACCTGCGCCAGCGCCACGCACTCGTCCTGCGGGCGCGTCAGCAGCAGGCGCCAGCCCTTCACTCGGCGCTCGCCTCGCCATACACCGCCTGCAGAATGGCCGCGGCGCCCTGCGCCAGCAGCGCCTCGGCCACCGCCACACCCAGGGCTTCGGCCTGGGCCACCGGAGCACGCTGTTCGGCGCGCAGCAACTGGCTGCCATCCGGCTGGCCAACCAGGCCGCGCAGCCACAGCTGCTCGCCTTCGAGCAGGGCATAGCAGGCGATGGGCACCTGGCAGCCACCGTTGAGGTGCTTGTTCAGCGCTCGCTCGGCCACCACCCGGGCAGCCGTGTCGGCATGGTGCAGGGGCGCCAGCAGGGCGTGGATCTCGGCGTCCACCGTGCGGCATTCGATGCCCACCGCGCCCTGGCCGCCGGCCGGCAGGCTGTCCTCGGCACTGATCGAGCTGCGGATGCGCGCCTCGAAACCCAGGCGGATCAGGCCGGCGGCGGCGAGGATGATGGCGTCATAGTCGCCGGCATCCAGCTTGGCCAGACGGGTGTTGACGTTGCCGCGCAGGAACTGGATTTGCAGATCAGGACGACGGGCCAGCAACTGGGCCTGGCGGCGCAGGCTGGAGGTGCCGACCACGGCGCCCGCGGGCAGCTCATCGAGGCTGGCATAGGTATTGGAGACAAAGGCGTCACGCGGGTCTTCGCGCTCGCAGATGCAGTACAGGCCCAGGCCCTCGGGAAAATCCATGGGCACGTCCTTCATCGAATGCACGGCAATATCGGCCTCGCCTTCGAGCAGGGCGGTTTCCAGCTCCTTAACGAACAGGCCCTTGCCGCCGATCTTCGCCAGCGGCGCATCGAGCAGCTTGTCGCCACGGCTGACCATGGGCACCAGGCTGACCCTGAGGCCGGGGTGGGCCTGCTCCAGGCGAGCTTTGACGTGTTCGGCCTGCCACAGGGCCAGGGCGCTTTTACGGGTGGCGATACGAATTTCGCGGGACATGGGCAATTCCAGAAAACGAACTGCCGGGCATCATAACAGGCTGGCAGGTCTGTAGCCCCCAGCCCTCCCCTCAGAGGTGCTGCATCAACTTGCGCACCCCGGCCACATGCCGGCGGCTGACGATCAGGGCCTCGTCATCCATGCCCTTGAGATACAGCTGGAAGTGGCCCAGGGGCGTACGCTGCAGGCGCTCGATACGTTCGCGGGCGACCAGGGCGTTGCGATGGATGCGCACGAAGCGCTCGCCGAATTCGTCTTCCAGGGCTTTCAGCGGTTCATCCAGCAGCACCTCGCCCGCGACATGGCGCAGGGTCACGTACTTGTGGTCGGCGATAAAGTAGATCACCTGATCCAGGGGGATCAGCTCGATGCCCTTGCGTGTACGCGCGCTGATATGGCTGCGCGGGCCGGCGCCACTCTCGCCGGCGGGGCGGGTCAGGGCCGCCAGTTGCACGCGGTTGGGGCGCTCGGCCTTCTTCAGCGCTTCGCTGAGGTTCTCGGTGCGCACCGGTTTGACCAGATAGCCCACGGCGCTGACCTTGAAGGCATCCAGGGCGAATTCATCGTGGGCGGTGCAGAAGATCACCGCCGGTGGCGCCTCGCGCTCGCACAGCTTGGCCGCTACCTGCAGGCCGTCCAGACCCGGCATGCGGATATCCAGCAACACCACATCCGGTTTCAGGCTCTCGATCAGGCTCAGGGCCTCTTCGCCATTGCTGGCTGCCGGCTCCAGGACGCGATAGCCATCGAGCTCACCCACCATACGGCTGAGGCGCTCACGGGCCAGGGGTTCGTCATCGACAATCAGGACATTCATAGTGCGCTGGCTTCCTGCATGGGTCTGGCACAAGGATAGCTTAGACAGGTGAAGTGGCGACCGTCACGACGCTCCACGCTGAGACTGGCCCGCGCACCAAAAAGTGCCGCCAGCCGCGCATCGATATTGTTCAGGGCCTGATGGGTACCGCCGGAAGACTGCGGCTCATCCGTCAGTTCATAGGGATTACTCACGCACAAATGGAACACCCCCTTGTCGTAACGCGCATCGACCCTGACCAGCCCCCCTTCGATGCGCGGCGCAATGCCGTAGATCAGGGCGTTTTCCAGCAGGGGTTGCAGCGTCAGTTGCGGAATCGGCAGATCATCCGGCACATCGTTGATCTCCCACTGCAACTGTAGTCGCTCGCCAAGCCGATAGCGCTCAATCGACAAATATCGTTGCGCCAGCTCCAGTTCCTCGCGCCAGGGCACCAGGCTGCCGGGCTTGGCCAGGCTGGCGCGGAACAGATCGGACAGATCCAGCACTGCCTGCTCGGCCTTGGCCGGATCGACCACTACCAGGCTGGCGATACTGTTCAGGCTGTTGAACAGAAAGTGCGGGCGGATACGTGCCTGCAACGACTCGATGCGCGCACGCAGCTCGGCCTGTTCCTGACGGCGCCACTGGCTTTGCAGATAGAAATAGCGTAGCAGCAGGGCCGACATGATCAGGCTGATCAGGGCATGGCGCAGATAGAGGTTCATCTCCCCGGCCCGCGGCAGCGGCCCGCCCAGTTGGTAGTACTCGGCCACCGCGGTGCAGGCCAGGGTCAGCCCCACCACCAGGGCACAACACAGGATGCCGGCCAGGGCGGCCGGCAGACGCGCCAGCAAGGGGCGCAGGCGACACAGCAGTGCGGCCGAGAGCAGCACGATCCACTGCACGAACAGCGAGGTCAGGGCCAGGCGCACCCAGTCGAACCCACTGAGCATGGGTTCGGCCAGCACCAGCACCAGCACCAGCAACTCGGCCAGCAGCACCATGCTGAGCAGGGCTTCGGGCTGGCACAGTTCGGGGACGAAAAAATCGTCGACGGCGGCGACGGGCTCTACGGCAGCGGGGGATTTTCTGGTTTTCATCCATGCAGTGTCCGTGGCGCCCGCCCCGGCCGCAAGATGGCGCACGGCGAGCAGGCAGAATTAGCGCGCCCGCGGCGATGGAAATGTGATGCACGCGGCACTCGCCCCAGGCGGGGCCCCGACAAAGCAACGCGGCGACTTTGCCCCTCGGCCTGCTATCATCGGCACACTTTTCCGTCTTGCTGGCCCGTGGGCCGGCCCGTTTTAGCGCACCAGTCGAGTGAAGCCCATGAGCACTGAAAAAACCAACCAATCCTGGGGCGGCCGCTTCAGCGAGCCCGTCGACGCCTTCGTCGCCCGTTTCACCGCCTCCGTCGAATTCGACAAGCGCCTGTATCGCCACGACATCATGGGCTCCATCGCCCACGCCACCATGCTGGCCAAGGTCGGCGTGCTGACCGACAGCGAGCGCGACGCCATCATCGAGGGCCTCTCGCAGATCCAGGGCGAAATCGAGGCCGGCCAGTTCGACTGGCGCGTCGACCTGGAAGACGTGCACATGAATATCGAGGCGCGCCTGACCGACCGCATCGGCGTCACCGGCAAGAAGCTGCACACCGGCCGTAGCCGCAACGACCAGGTGGCCACCGATATCCGCCTGTGGCTGCGCGACGAGATCGACCTGATCCTGGCCGAAATCACCCGCCTGCAGCAGGGCCTGCTGGGCCTGGCCGAAGCCGAGGCTGGCACCATCATGCCGGGCTTCACCCACCTGCAGACCGCCCAGCCGGTCACCTTCGGCCACCACCTGCTGGCCTGGTTCGAGATGCTGAGCCGCGACTACGAGCGCCTGGTGGATTGTCGCAAGCGCACCAACCGCATGCCGCTTGGCTCGGCGGCCCTGGCCGGCACCACCTACCCGATCCAGCGCGAGATCACCTGTCAGCTGCTGGGTTTCGAGGCGGTGTCCGGCAACTCCCTGGACGGCGTGTCGGATCGCGACTTCGCCATCGAATTCTGCGCCGCCGCCTCCCTGGCGATGATGCACCTGTCGCGCTTCTCCGAAGAGCTGGTGCTGTGGACCAGCGCCCAGTTCCAGTTTATCGACCTGCCGGATCGCTTCTGCACCGGCTCCTCGATCATGCCGCAGAAGAAGAACCCGGACGTGCCCGAACTGGTGCGCGGCAAGTCGGGCCGGGTATTCGGCGCCCTGATGGGCCTCTTGACCCTGATGAAGGGCCAGCCGCTGGCCTACAACAAGGACAACCAGGAAGACAAGGAGCCGTTGTTCGACGCCGCCGATACCCTGCGCGATTCGCTGCGCGCCTTCGCCGACATGGTGCCGGCGATCAAGCCCAAGCGCGACATCATGCGCGAGGCGGCGCTGCGCGGCTTCTCCACCGCCACCGATCTGGCCGACTATCTGGTGCGCAAGGGCCTGCCCTTTCGCGACTGTCACGAGATCGTCGGCCACGCGGTGAAATACGGCGTGGACAGCGGCAAGGATCTGGCCGAGATGAGCCTGGACGAGCTGCGCCAGTTCAGCGACCAGATCGCGCAGGACGTGTTCGCCGTGCTGACCCTGGAAGGCTCGGTGAATGCCCGCGACCATATCGGCGGCACCGCGCCGAATCAGGTGCGCGCTGCAGTAGCGCGCGGCCGCGAACTGCTAAGCGAACGCGCTTAAAAATATGCGTAAAGGGCGGCAAGCTCGGCTTGCCGCCCTCCATGTAGAGCAGACCTCCGCACATGGATCTTTTGACTGAAATAAAGAAAAAGCACTCGCACTTAGACGAAAAGGAAGGCCTAGGTTTATCTGCAGTAATTCAACATCTTGAACAAGCAGAAGAACTGCTTCAACTTGGACGAGAAAACCCCGCCCGTTTTAATGACGTAATCCAGAGAACTAATCATGTTTACGAAGGCTGCCTCAAAGAGGCCTATCAAATAATTACAACCAAGAGCCCAGCCAAGAAAAGCCTCAGCGAAATTGAGAGCCACCTCGAAAGCAAAAAATTATTAAAACCTAGAGTCGCCGACTTAATGAAACGGTATAGGACCGACTGGAGAAACCCATCCACCCATGAATATGAGCTGACTTTCAGCGAACAAGAAGCAATACTCGCAATAATATCGGTTTCCGCATTTACAACCATCATAATAGATCAGATTATAGTCTATAAAAAATTAGCTAAAAATAAATTAAGCAACTCTATCAAATCCAGAAACTGGCTCGAAGAAAATCCTGAATATTCAAACCTACCATTCCAAGAAAAAATAATATCCTTGATATCTGCATTCTCACAATCCGAAAGACCTCTTATTGAAGCATCAGAGGCAGCGCTAGCAGAAGATATATATATCGAAACTCTTGCTCAGTTTATAAAAGAAAAAGACCCATCATTTTTTGTCTCTACCAATTGTCAAATGGCAACACAGACTGGCGCTACAATCAGGCCTGACCTATTTATTGCACAAGACAACTCTCTCTCAACAAGTATCACAATAGAAACCAAACCCCTTTCAACCAGAGGCCAACTGCGCAATGCCTCAATAACACAAGCCCTGAAGTACGCCGAAGCATCCAAAGAAAAAGAGTCAATCTTGCTATTTACATCTGAAAAAGCCTCAGGAATAAAAACACAAAAGCATTATACAAATAGTAACGGGGAAATTATTACTGTCACCGAAATATTCCCAGACAACGGCAAATGAGGGCTTATAAAATGAGCGTACACGACGACGAAGACTTTGCCGAAGCCACCCTGATCCAGGCCATCGAAAACCAGCTGGCCGCCGGCGAGCCGGCCTGCGTCCAGGCGGTGCTGAACAAGCTGAGCCTGGTGGGCTATGCCCGCGAGGACAGCCTGGAGATGATGGCCCTGGTACTGGCCGACGAGATCGACTGCATGCTGCGCGAAGAGCGTCCCTTCGACGCCGCCCGCTACGAGCGCGGCCTGCGCGCACTACCCCAGCTGCCCGAGGGCTGCGAATAGCGCGGAACAATAAATCCAGGCAGCCTGGGCCCGCCCGGCTACACTGCCAGTAAACCCGCCCCCCCAAGGAGCCACCATGGCCTTTACCCCCGAGCTGATTGCCGAACTGGAAATTCTCGCCCTGTTCGATCTGGGCAACACCCAGGAAGGGCTCAAGGTGCACCACACCGCCGCGGCCAGCGCCATCGCCGCCACCCAGCGCCTGCATGACAAGGGCCTGATCAGCCTGCCCGACGGCGGCTACCTGACCAGCCTGGGCCGCGATGCCGCCGAGCATGCCCAGAGCCTGCTGACCATTCTCAACGTCGGCGCCACGGCCTGAATCGCCGCGGCCATTGCGCCTGGCACTGCCGGGCGCACTAAAAACCGGCACAAGATGATCCACCCGCACGGTCGCCTTGTCGTAAGCTTGTGAGCAACAGCCGACAGAGCCCAGCATGAGTCGCTCCCAGGAAATTCGCCCCGACATCGACGAAGGCATCGACCGCAAGGTGCTGGCACAGTTGCGGGCGCGTTTTCTCAAGGTCAACAGCGGGCGCCTGCAGCGCGCCATGCAGGCCCTGTCCACGCGCCAGCAGATGGTCCTGAAGCTGCTGCCGCTGCTGCTGCACGTCAACCACCCGCTGCTTCCCGGCTATGTCTCGGGAGCCACGCCGGCCGGCCTCAGCGGTTTCGAGCCGGACGACGAGCTGCTCGCCGAGGCGCAGCGCCTGACCCGCTCCTTCGCCTACAAGCCCTACCGCGGCAAGCAGGCCCTGCCGCTGCACGGCCTGTTCCTGATGGGCAGCCTGGGCACGGTGGCCCAGGCCGAGCAGAGCGATATGGACATGTGGCTGTGCCATGCTCCCAACCTCAGCGCCCAGGAACTGGCCGAGCTGCAGAAGAAGTGCACCCTGCTGGAGAACTGGGCGGCGACCCTGGGCGCCGAGGCACACTTCTTTCTGATCGACCCCGAGCGTTTTACCCAGGGTGCCCGCGAAGCCCGCCTGACCTCCGACGACTGCGGCACCACCCAGCACTACCTGCTGCTCGACGAGTTCTACCGCACCGCCATCTGGCTGGCCGGGCGCACACCGCTGTGGTGGCTAGTGCCGGTCTACGAAGAGCAGCGCTACAGCCACTACACCACCACCCTGCTGGCCAAGCGCTTTATCCGCGCCGAGGACGTGCTCGACCTCGGCCACCTGGCGCGCATCCCGCCGGAAGAATTTATCGGCGCCGGCATGTGGCAGCTGTACAAGGGCATCGAGTCACCCTACAAATCGGTGCTCAAGCTGCTGCTGACCGAGGTCTACGCCAGCGAACACCCCAAGGTCCACTGCCTGTCCCTGCGCTACAAGCAGGCGGTGTTCGCCAACCAGCTGGATGTGGATGACCTCGACCCCTATGTGGTGGTGTACCGGCGCCTGGAGGAATACCTCAAGGCGCGCGGTGAACACGAGCGCCTGGAACTGATCCGCCGCTGCCTGTACCTCAAGGTGGACAAGAAGCTCAGCCGCCCGCCGCGCAACAACCGCAAGAGCTGGCAGCGCCTGCTGCTGGAGCGCCTGACCCGCGACTGGAACTGGGACGCCCGCCAACTGGCCATGCTCGACAGCCGCAGCCAGTGGAAGGTGCGCCAGGTCAGTCACGAACGCCGCATGCTGGTCAACGAGCTGACCTACAGCTACCGCTTTCTCTCCGCCTTCGCCCGCAGCGAGCAGGCCGGCACCTCCCTCAACAGCCGCGACCTGGGCATCCTCGGCCGACGCCTGTATGCCGCCTTCGAGCGCAAGGCCGGCAAGGTGGAATTCATCAACCCGGGCATCGCTCCGGACCTGGCCGAAGACATCCTCACCCTGGCCCGCACGGCCAATCCGGAGGCCCCCGAGGAGCATCAGTGGGCCCTGTACAACGGCACCATCGCCGCCCAGGACCTGGAAGACTTCGCCCCGCTCAAGCGCGCCCGCGAGCTGATCGAGCTGCTCGCCTGGTGCCGGCGCAACGGGGTGATCGACGCCAGCACGCGGCTGTCGCTGCACCCGGGGGCGAGCGACCTCAATGACTTCGAACTGGGCAACCTGCTGGCCAGCCTGCAGCAGCTGATCCCCCTGCCGCTGCCGCCGGTGGACGAAGCCGCCCTGCAGCGCGCCAGCGCGCCCAGCGAGGTGCTGCTGCTGGTCAATGTCGGTCTCGACCCGCTCAAGCAGTTCAGCCAGCTCAACGTGCACATGACCACCGAACGGATCGACGCCCTGGGCTATTCCGGGGTGCGCGAGAACCTGATCCAGACCATCGACCAGGTCAGCCTGAACAGCTGGAACGAACTGCTGGTCAGCCGCTATGACGGCCCCAACGCCCTGCTCGACTGCCTGCAGGACTTTCTCAACGCCCTGCCGCCCGGCGGCCAGCTGCCGCGTCTGCAGGTGCGCTGCTTTTGCCGCAACCGCGCCCAGGCGATTGCCGAACGGGTCGAGGAACTGTTCCGGGAAACCCTGGGCAGCTTCAAGGCCGGCCAGCTCAACCGCTACCTGCTGCGTATCCGCCAGCGCTACCACCTGCTGGAACTGGTGCCGGGCCGGGTACGCCAGCATGAATTGAAAGACCTGGCGGCGCTGGTCGACTACCTGGGCCACGACCAGCCGCGCTACAGCGAACTGCGTCTGGATCGCAACGCCCTGGAAGGCGAGGACCTGGGGCTGATCCTGGCCAGCGGGCAACCCCACTGCATCCAGGTGTTCTATCGCCTGCACGAGCACAACGCCCTGGCGGAAATCAGCGTGCTGGACGAGCACAATGGCCTGTGGCGCCAGCAGGTGCCCTTCTACGACGAACAGAGCCTGCTCACCCCGCTGCAGCGTTTTCTGCAGTCGGTGCTGTACCGGCGCAACGCCCTGCTGCCCCTGGACAGCCCGGAAAGCGCCCAGCAACTGGATATCCTCTACTACCAGATCCAGCCCGACGCCCCGCTACGGGCGCAGCGCCTGGAGCGCCGCCCGGCGCCCAGCGCGCCGATCAATCATCCCTTCTATGACGTGCAGGTGATAGTCGAGCCGGCCGCCGGCAAGCGCGCCCATATCACCCTGTACTGCAACCATCGGGAATTTTCCGAGCTGGAATATGCCGGCGACCTGTATGCCGCCGTGGCCGAACATATCCTCGCCCAGCGCGCCGGGGGCGGCCGCTACCCCTGCTATATCACCGACCTGGACCTGTCCGCCGTGCTCGGCGAGGGCCAGGCCCAGACGGTGCATTACCTGCGCTACAAGAGCCGGCTGGAGGAGGCGCTGAATCACGCCCTGCAGCAGGCCTGATCAGGACGCGGGCTGGCCGTACTCACCCGCCGCTTCCGGCTGGTACTCCACCGCCAGCAGGGTCAGCTTGAGCTGCTTGCCGCCGGGGGCCGGCCAGTCGATATGCTGGCCCACCGACAGCCCCAGCAGGGCGCTGCCCACCGGGGCGAGGATCGAGACCTTGCCTTCGCCGCCGGCATCCTGGGGATAGACCAGGGTCAGGTGATAGTCCTTGCCGCTGCTTTCCTCGCGGCAATGCACGCGGGAGTTCATGGTCACCACCCCGGCCGGCACCTCGTTGTGCCCCACCACCTCGGCGCGATCCAGCTCGGCCTGCAGGGCCAGGGCGCCCGGGCCGTGATCGTCCAGGCTGTCGAGCAGCTGTTCGAGACGCTGCAGATCGAGACGGGTGATGGTGATGGCGGGTGCGCTGCTCATAATGGCGCCTGACTCCTCGGAAAGGGACTGCAGAAAAAGCAAAACCCCATCGCGAAGATGGGGTTTTGCCGGCGTTGCCAAGACCCTAACACAGCCAGGCAAATAAACAAGACCGCCGGGTCAGGCGGGCCCGCCACGCTCGCCCAGGCGGGTCTGGGCGGCGGCACAGATGGCCCGCCTGGCGGCGCCATCGGCCTTGCCCCAGGCCAGGATCTCGGCCAGGCTGCGCCCGCAGCCCAGGCAGATATCCTGCGCGTCCAGGCAGCACTGCCGGCGGCAGGGCGAGGCGACCGGCTGCTCTGGCTCGCCCGGCTCAGAGTTCGTCGAATTCAAGATCGGCACCCGACTGCTCCAGGGTGATGCGTGCCAGCATCTCGCCCAGCTGCTCGTCGCTGCTGTCGCAGATCCAGCGCTCGCTGGCCTGGTCGTAATCGAAATGGAAGCCCCCCGAGCGCGCCGCCAGCCACAGCTGACGCAGGGGCTCCTGGCGGCTGAAGATCAGCTGGGTGCCATTTTCAAAACGCACCGTCAGCACTCCGCCGGAGTTTTCCAGATCCAGGTCCAGGCCGCTGTCATCGAAGATGTCTTCCACCGCCTGCTGGGTGGCATCGACCAGATCGTGGAACCGCGCTTCACTCAAACTCATTCAGGCTTACCTCAAATAACCAAAACAGTCGCTGGGTGTTATGAACCCAGCTGACGACGATATTCGCCGGGGCTCTGCCCGGTCCAGCGGCGAAAGGCGCGGGCCAGGGAACCGGGCTCGCTGAAGCCGACCAGAAAGGCGATCTCCGCCAGTTCCAGGGCCGGATCGCGCAGGTAATGCAGCACCAGCTGCTGGCGGGTTTCATCCACCAGCTGGTTGAAGGATAACCCGGCTTCGCGCAAACGCCGCTGCAGGGTACGCGGACTCAAGGCCATGCGCGCGGCAATCTGCTGCAGATCCGCCCCGGCTTCCGGCAACTGCCGGGCCAGTTCCAGGCGCGCCCGGTCCAGCACGCTATGGCCCTGCTGCAGCTCGCCCAGCAGGCGATCGGCATAGGCGTCGAGCATCAGCCGCACCTGGGCATCGGCCTGGCCCAGGGGCGTGGCCAGCAGGCGCTTGGGGAACACCAGGGCATTGTCGGCCTGGCCGAACAGCACCGGACAGCGAAAGATGCGCTGATGCTCGGCTATATCGGCCGGCGCCGGGTGCTGGAAACGCACCTCGGTGGGCGGAATATCCAGGCCGCTGATCCAGTGGCCGAAGGTCACCCAGGCCGCCAGGGTTTCCTCGCTGAGCTGGCGCTGCTGCTGCGCCAGCAAGGGTTGCCAGCTGTGCGCCACCTGGGGCTCCAGGCCCGCCCGCGGCGGCTCGTCAGCCAGATCGACGCGGCCCAGGTTACCCACCAGGGCGGCATAGCGCGCCTGGCGATGCAGGGCGTCGGCCAGGGTCGAGCAGCTCATGATCAGGTAGCCGAGCACGCCGTAATAACCGGGGCGCACCGCCTCGCCCAGGTGCAGGCCAAGGCAGTCGTCACCGGTCAGCTGTACGCCCAGACCGAGCAGTTCCAGGTAGGCACTGGCGGCGATGCGCTGATCGCGCTGGCTGAGAATCTGCGGGCTGAGCTGCACCCTGGCCAGCAGGGCCTGGCTGTCGAGCCCCTGGCGACCGAGGTAATCCAGCAGCCCCTGCAGGTAGGCCACCGAGACCGAGCTGCCCAGGGGAGCAGGGTGTTCCATGCACGTTCCTTAAGCCGTCGAGGTGGCTCTGCGAAAGCCCCTAAGATACAGGCAAAGCCCCGCCAGGCGGGAACCTGGCGCATAGGCAAGGCGCCGGGGGGCCGGTATACTCCGGCGCAATCATGCTTTTTACAAGGATCTGCCCATGAAGCGCCTTTGCACTGCCCTGATCGCGCTGGTTGCCGTGACCACCCTGCTGACCGGCTGCGGCCAGAAAGGCCCGCTGTACCTTCCGGAAGACACCCAGCAGAGCGAATAAGGACGGTTTATGAACGCCTTCAACTACCGCGACGGTGAACTCTTCGCGGAAGGCCTGGCCTTGTCCGCCATCGCCCAACGCTTCGGCACGCCGACCTACGTCTACTCCCGCGCCCATATCGAAGCCCAGTACCACGCCTATGCCGATGCCCTGGCCGGCATGCCCCATCTGGTTTGTTTCGCGGTCAAGGCCAACTCCAATATCGGTGTGCTGAATGTCCTGGCGCGCCTGGGCGCCGGTTTCGACATCGTCTCCCGTGGCGAACTGGAGCGGGTGCTGGCCGCCGGTGGCGAGGCGAGCAAGATCGTCTTCTCCGGCGTCGGCAAGAGCCGTGACGATATGCGCCGCGCCCTGGAAGTGGGCGTGCACTGCTTCAACGTCGAATCCACCGAGGAGCTGGAGCGCCTGCAGCTGGTCGCCGCCGAGCTGGGCAAGACCGCCGCTATTTCCCTGCGGGTTAACCCGGATGTGGACGCCTGCACCCACCCGTACATTTCCACCGGCCTCAAGGAAAACAAGTTCGGCATCGATATCGAGCAGGCCGAGGCCGTTTACGCCCGCGCCGCCGAGTTGGCGAACCTGCAGATCGTCGGCGTCGATTGCCATATCGGCTCGCAGCTGACCACCCTGCCGCCCTTCCTCGATGCCCTCGATCGCCTGCTGGTGCTGATCGACCGCCTGGCCGCGCGCGGCATCCGCATCAAGCATCTGGATTTGGGCGGTGGCCTCGGCGTGCAGTACCGCGACGAGCAGCCGCCGCTGGCTGGCGATTACATCAAGGCGGTGCGCGAGCGTATTGCCGGTCGCGATCTGGCCCTGGTGTTCGAGCCGGGCCGCTCCATCGTGGCCAACGCCGGCGTGCTGCTGACCCGCGTGGAATACCTCAAGCACACCGAGCACAAGGACTTCGCCATCGTCGATGCGGCGATGAACGACCTGATCCGCCCGGCCCTGTACCAGGCCTGGATGGACGTGCAGGCGGTGCAGCCGCGCACAGGCAGCAGCCGCAACTACGACATCGTCGGGCCGATCTGCGAGACCGGCGACTTCCTGGCCAAGGACCGCGACCTGGTGCTGGCCGAGGGTGACCTGCTGGCCGTGCGCTCGGCCGGTGCCTACGGTTTTGTCATGAGCTCCAACTACAACACCCGCGGCCGCGCCGCCGAGGTGCTGGTGGATGGCGAGCAGGCCTTCGAAGTACGCCGCCGCGAGACCCTCGACGAACTCTTTGCGGGCGAAAGCCGCCTGCCGGAGTGATGCCGATGCTATTGCGCTTTACCAAGATGCACGGCCTGGGCAACGACTTTATGGTCCTCGACCTGGTCAGCCAGCACGCCCATATCCAGCCGAAGAA
>Ga0209207_1000484_pt1 | contig 24461 bp, 21 predicted proteins | sample SaghotsprinmetaG_FD_184140 | JGI IMG/M metagenome (GOLD analysis project Ga0209207, IMG submission 184140) | Hot spring microbial communities from South Africa to study Microbial Dark Matter (Phase II) - Sagole hot spring metaG (SPAdes) (version 3) | ecosystem: Environmental > Aquatic > Thermal...
CCGGCTCACTTACTCGCCGACAGTACCGCCTGCAGCATCGCACTCGGCCTGGGTCATGGCCTTGAAACCGTGGCCTTTGCAGACAGCCTGACCTTTGCAGCTGTTTTCAGCGGTCTTGCAGTCATTCTGGCCTTTGCAGGACGTGACGCCGTAGCAATGTACTTTGGCTTCTTCAGCCGCAACGACAGTGCCGGACATGCCGGCGAACATGGCAGCAGCAGCGAAGGCGATGGCGGCACCAGTAGCAGCGGTGGATTTCATGGTCATGTGCGTATCCTCGGGTGATCTGGGTTGGCCGGACAAACGGGTTTTGTGTGCCGGTATTCAACTAGAGCGACGAGACGAACAGGCGTTACAGCAGTGCTGAAAAAACTTTAGCGATTCAGCGCCGACGCAGTATAAGCACGAAAAACACCCCGCCAATCGCCGCCGTGGCGATGCCGATGGGCAGGTCCTGCGGCGCCAGCAGAGTGCGCGCGGCAACATCCACCCAGACCAGAAACAGCGCGCCGAGCAGCGCACTGACCGGCAGCAGGCGACGGTGCTCGGCGCCCACCAGAAAGCGCGCCACGTGCGGCAGGATCAGCCCGACAAAACCGATAGCACCGCTTAGCGACACCAGCACGCCGGTCAGCAGCGAGGCACAGACAAACACCAGCAGACGCACCCGGCGCGGTTCCAGACCCAAGCTGACCGCGCTGTGTTCGCCGGCCATCAGCGCATTCAGCGCCCGCGCCAGGCCGAGCAACAGCAGCAAAGCCAACGCCAAACACAGCGCCGGCAGCCAGAGCAGTTCCCAGCGCGCCAGACCGAGCCCGCCGAGCATCCAGAAGATCACCGAACTGGCGGCATGGTGATCGCCAAGAAACAGCAGCAGGTTGCTCGCCGCCATCATCACAAACGACACCGCCACCCCAGCCAACAGCAGGCGGTCGCTCTCCAGCCGGCCGCCGCGACTGGCAATCGCCAGCACCAGCAGCATGCTCGCCAGCGCGCCGACAAAGGCCGCCAGCGGCAGGCTGAGCAAACCGATAAATTCCCCCAGGTAAAGCACCACAATCACCGCACCCAGCGCCGCACCGGAGCTGACCCCGAGCAGATGCGGATCAGCCAATGGATTGCGCGTCACCGCCTGCAGCGCCGTGCCGACCAGCGCCAACCCGGCACCCACCAGCGCACCGAGCACCACCCGTGGCGCGCGGATCAGCCAGACGATGCTGTCCTGGGCGCTGCTTACGGCCTGCGCCGGCTGCAGATCAAACAGGCGCTGACCAAGAATCTCCAGCACGCGCGGCAAGGGCACCGGCGCAGCGCCAAAACCCAACGAAGCAGCGCAGGACAACGCCAAAGCCGACACCAGCAGCAACAAGAGCAAGCGGTAGGCGCGCGGGCTGCGAATCATTGGTCGAACGCCTGCGGATGCAGCGCGGCGGCCAGGGTTTCGATGGCGGCGGCGTTATCCAGGCTTGGCGTCACCGCCAGATACGGCAGCACCACAAAGCGCTGTTCACGAATAGCCGTCAGCCCCTGCAAGGCCGGGTGCTGCAGCAGGAAGTCACGCTTCTGCGCCGCGCTGCGCTCGCCGTAATCGACGATCAGAATCACCTCGGGGTCGCTGCTGATCACCGCTTCCCAGCCGACCCGCACCCAGCTCGCGGCCAGCTCGTCCATCACATTGCGCCCGCCCGCGGCTTCGATCAGCGCCTGCGGCATGGCCAGGCGGCCGGCGGTAAACGGGCTTTCCTCGCCGCTGTCGTAGAGAAACACCCGTGGCGCCGGGCCACTGTTCGCCAGGCGCTCACGTACCGCCGCCACCCGCTGCTGCATGCCCTGCACCAGCCGCTCGGCGCGCGGCTCAACGGCGAAGATGCGGCCGAGGTTGTGCAGGTCGTTATAGACATCCTCCAGGCTGGCCACCCGGCGTGGCATGACATGAGCGCAGGACTCGCTCAGCTCGTACACCGGAATGCCGAACCGCGCGAGGCTGGCCGGGGTGACTTCACCGCCGACGCGCATGCCGTAGTTCCAGCCGGCGAAGAAGAAATCCGCCTCGGCGTTAAGCAGGTTTTCCAGCGACGGATGCCGCGCGGCCAGCTCGGGCAGATCAGCCAGCTGCGCCATCAACTCGGGGTTGGGGGTTTTCCAGGCGCTGATACCGCTGTAACCGACCATCCGTTCCTTCAGGCCGAGGGCCAGGAGCATGCCGGTCAGGTTGATGTCCTGACTCACCGCGCGCTGCGGCGGCTGCTCAATGGTCAGCTGACGGTCACAGCTGGTGACGGTGACGGCCAGCGCCGGGGTGGCTGCAAATAAAAAAACCAGCGCTAACACCAGCTGTGGGAGGGGCTTTAGCCGCGACAGGGCGGCGCTCTGTTCGCGGCTAAAGCCCCTCCCACAAAAGCCGTTTCGACAGTGTCTGGTAATAAAACTGTTCATGGATTAATCCAGGTAATACGCGGGTGCCCCGCGAGGGGATGACGGTCGACCAGCGCCTGCACGCCATACACCTCGGCCAGCAAGGCTTCGGTCAATACCTCGGCGGGGCTGCCGCTGGCCACCACACGGCCGTGGTCGAGCACATACAGGCGGTCGCAGAAGGCTGCCGCTAAATTGAGGTCGTGGAAGCTGGCCAGGGTTGCCAGGCCAAGGGTTTTGATCAGCCGCAACAGCTCCAGCTGATAACGCGGGTCGAGGTGGTTGGTCGGCTCATCGAGGATCAGCAGCGTCGGTTGCTGCACCAGCGCGCGGGCCAGCAGCACGCGCTGCTTCTCGCCGCCGGAAAGATGGGCAAACGCCTGGCGCTTGTGCTCAGTCAAACCCACCCGCGCCAGGGCCTGCTCAACCAGAGCAACATCGGCCTGATCATCGCCATCAAACAGGCCCTTGTGCGGCGTGCGACCCATGGCGGCGACTTCGGCCACGGTCAGGCCGAAGTCCTGGGGAAACTCCTGCAGCACCACCGCCAGCCGCTGCGCGCACCAACGCGGCGAGCGGCTCCACAGCGCTTCGCCGTCCAGCTCGACACGGCCCTGATCGGGCCGCAGAAAGCGATAGGCGCAACGCAGCAGGCTGGTCTTGCCACTGCCATTGGGCCCGATCAGGCCGACCAACTGGCCGTCGCCGACCGCCAGGTCGATACCGTCGAGCAAGGCCCGCTCGCCATTGGGCGACCAGGCCAGCTCGCTGATCTGCAAACGCGGCATCAGAAACGGTAATCGGCGGTGACGAAAAACGAACGCGGCGCGCCCAGGTACCACTGCTGGCCATCACTGCTGCTGGTGGTGGCGTACTGGCGGTCGAACAGGTTGTTCAGCTCCAGGCCCAAACGCACGTCCGCCAGCACCTGCCAGCCGATAGTGGCATCGACCACGGTGTAGCTCGGAACCTCCACGGTATTGGCGGTGTTGGCATAACGCGAGTCGACATAACGCGCGCCGATGCCAGCCTGCACCTGCTCGCTCAGCGCCTTGCTCAGCCACAGGTTGGCGGTGCGCCGTGGCACGTTGGTCGGCCGATTGCCGCTGCGGTCACCACCGGCCTCGCGGAAGTCGTCGTACTCGGCGCGCACCAATGCGGCGTTGGCCGAGACCTGCCAACCCTGCCCCAGCGCCAGCTCCAATGTGGCTTCCAGGCCGTCGGACGACTGCTGGCCGATCTGTTCGGTCGGCGCAGTCGGGGTGGCGCGGCTGAGCAGCTTCTCCTTGACGATATGGTAAGCAGCCAGCGTCCATTCGCCCTGGCCATTCCAGAACGCCTGCTTGAGGCCGATTTCGGTTTGCTTGGCCTCGCTCAGGTCGAACTGCTGCTGGGTCGGGTTGAGTGTCAGCAGGTTGCTCACGCCCTCGGTGCTGGTGGCGTACTGACCATACAGCGACAGCTCGGGCGTGACCTCGAAGACCAGCCCGGCGCGCCAGTTGTCACCCGTCAGGCTGCGGTCGGCGCTGCTGTCGGTCAGCAGGTTGTCGCGCTGAATATGCACTTGATCACGGCGCACGCCGCTGACCAGCGACAGGCGCTCCGTCAACTGGGTGCGGTTCTCGGCGAACAGCGAGAACTGCCGTGCCAGGTTGCGCTCGCGCGGGCCATAACCCAGCGGATCGGTACTCTGGTACTGGCCGCCGCCGCTGCCGGCGAGGGGCACTGTGTCGCTGAAGCTGCTGGAAAAATCGTGCTGGCGGGCGAAGTGGATGCGGTTGTAATCCACGCCCACCACGGTGCGGCTATCCAGGCCGAACAGGCCGTGCTCCAGGGTGAAGGTCTGACGGTCGCCGACCTGCTCCTGGGTGTGTTTGATCTCGTAGAAATCGCTGCGCTTGACCTGATCACCCGGCTGCCAGCGGTAGGACTCGGCATTACGCCAGTAGCGCTGGGTCTTGATGTAGTAGAGCTGGTTGCTGGCGCTCAGGGCGTCGTTGATCCGCCAGTCGCTGACCAGTCGGGTGATCTGGTCGTTGTAGCGAACCTCGGCGTTATCGACGTTGTAATTGCGCTCGCGCAGGCTCTCGCGGTACTTACCGGCAACCAACGGTGTGCCCAGGTAGCGCTGCGGGTCCTGATCGCCCTGATCATGGGACAGGCTAAAGCTCAAATCCTCATGCACATCCCAGCGCAGTGCTGCGCTTAGCGCCTGGCTCTGCGACTCGCCGTCATCGACCCAACCATTGCTGGCCTGTTGATTGAGGTTGAGCCGGTAGCTCAGCGTATCGGTCAGCGAACCGCCGCTGTCCAGCGCGGCCTGACGGCGGTCATCACTGCCGTAGCCGAGGCGCAAGTGGTTGCGGATCTCGCCGGCAAACGGCTTTTTCGGCACCACGTTGATCACCGCACCGGTCGCGCCTTCACCGTAGAGCACCGAGGCCGGGCCACGCAGCACATCGACGCGCTCCACAGACCAGGTGTCGACCGGGAAGGTCACGGTGCCGGCCCCGACATACTGGCGGGTGCCGTCGTAAAGCTGCATGGTCGCGCTGTGCCCGGTAAAGCCGCGCGCCGACAGCGCGGTGCCGCCATTGCCGGGGCTGCCGATGCTGCTGATGCCAGGGGTACGGGTGACCGCGTCCTGCACGCTGAGGTTGTTGCGCCCACGCACCTGTGCGCCGCTCAGGCTGCTGGTGCTGGCCGGGGTTTGCAGGGCCGTCAGGCCCAGGCGCGAACCGCTGCTGGTGGGCGTATGCAGATCGCTTGCGCCCTCCTCAGCAACCTTGGCCTGCACCGTGGTGGCCGGCAGATTGACCGGAGATTCGCCCGCCACAGCCGTACCGGCCAGGAACAGGGCAAGGGAAACAGAGAGTTGAGACAGGGGATAGCGCGCCATGATGCTTCCATCGCAAAGGGAAAAGGCACGGCAATCCCGATGGAAACGCGCAACAGCAAAACACGGGCGCACAGGCACCCACGATCGGCGTCAACGCCCGCCCACCGCGGGTTGCCAAACAGTTTTTGGGGTGCCGCCGCGTGGTCAACGCAGCGGCCAACATCCCATAAGAATCAGGCCGGTCTCCGGGCTCGCGAGGGTCATGAAGCCATCGCCTTCCCATGCAGAAACTGCACAGTGGCATCGTGATGACTTCGCTCGCTTACCGTTGCGGGGGCAGCGTCGGACTAACCCAAAGGGCGCACCGACTTCCCGTTTAACCTCACGCACGGCGGCGTGAGACACCTGAAACGGCGCGGATATGACCATCCGCGCCGACACAAGTCAAGGCGTGAACTCGACAAGGCCATCCGCTCAAGGGCGAGGCTTTACCTCTGTGGGAGGCGCTGGGCGGCATTCCGCTTTAGCGGCGACTTCTGATAAGTGATAGAGCGGCTGTAGTCGCGGCTAAAGCCCCTCCCACACTCAGCCCTGATCAATGCGCAGCTCGGGCACCGCGCGACCGGCCACCAGGCGCTCATCGACCAGGCGAATCAACTCGGCCTCATCACGCACACGGAACCACTCACCAGCCGGATAGAGACTGGCAGTCGGACCCAGATCACAGGGGAACTGGCACTGCGTACGGGTGATATGCACCCCGCCCTCGCACTCCAACTTGCCAGCGGCCTTGAGCCGTTGGCGCAGGGTTTTCCACAACTCCAGCGCACCACGCCGGGTGCAGCGCGGGCCGTTGCACAGCAGCAGGCGCTGGGCATGCGGCGGTATCTGCGACCAGGCGTGATGCCCCGGCACGGCGGCCACACCGACACAGGGCAGGTGCAGTTCGGGGCGCTCAATCAACGCGCAGGCGACCTCCAGCGGCAAGCCTTCGGTCTGGCCAATGGCGCTGGCGACAAACAGCTGCTCCGGGTTGGCCTGCTGGCAAAGTTCGCTGCGCAGCCAATCGAGGTGCGGGCTGCTGCTCTGCGGCTCCAGATCGATCACCAATAGCGGCCGCTCACCTTCGGCCACGCGCTGCCAGAGCGGCGCATAGCCTGCGCTGGTATCGACAATATCGGCCAGAGCCGATTCACCGCGCAGCTCAACCAGACGGCGGCGAAATAGCTCCGCAAACGAGCCCTCGGTCAGGTCGGGGCCGACAAACAGAATGCGGGCGTAGGGCGAAACGGGCGTGATCATGGCGGCCTCCAAAGCGGGACGGCAGTCTAACAGGGGATTTTTTGCCTTGGGGGGCAACCGCTCGGAGGCCAACTCGCCCTACAACTGCAGCGCCTCGGCCAGCGCTTCGAGGCTAACAAACTCGCGGTCCACGCTCGGCAAGAGCGGCCGGCGCAGCAGCAATACCGGCAAACCCAACTCGCGCGCCACCTGCAATTTCGGCTCGGTGGACTGGCTGCCGCTGTTTTTGCTGATCAATACATCGGTGCCCAGACGGGCGAACAGCGCGCGCTCCTCGTCCAGCGCGAACGGCCCGCGCGCACCGATAACCTGCGCACGCGGCACAGCCTGCTGGGCCGTCAGGCAGCGCACGGTCCAGTGCTGATGCGGGGGAATCTCGTGCAGATGCTCCAGTGGCTCGCGGCCAAGGGTAAACAACGGGCGCTGAAAGTCTTGCAGCGCCGCAACCAGCTCGGCCCAGTCGTCCACTTCGCGCCAGTCATCGCCCTCGCCAGCCTGCCAACCAGGGCGGCGCAGCGCCCAGCAGGCAACTCCGCTCAACTCGGCGGCGCGGGCGGCATTGCTGCTGATCTGCGCGGCGTAGGGATGGGTCAAATCCAGCAGCAGTTCGATGCCCTGTTCGCGGATATACCCCGCCAAACCTGCCGCCCCGCCAAAACCACCGACGCGCACCTGACAGGGCAAGTCATCCGGCACCCGGCCCAGCCCGGCCAGGCTGTAGATCGCGTCTGGTCTCAGACGCCGCGCCAGACGCAACGCCTCGGTGGTGCCGCCAAGCAACAGGATGCGCGGGCTCAAGGCTTACGCACTGCCAGCAGAGTGATCGGCAGGGCGCTGCGCCAGGTGTCGAAACCGCCCAGCGGCTGCGCCTGGGCCACGCTGATACGGGTCAGTTCACCGCCCACCTGCTCGCGCCAGGCCACCAGCGCCGCCTCGCTCTGAATAGTCACGGCATTGGCCAGCAGACGCCCGCCCGGCCTGAGGCTGGCCCAACACTGCTCCAGCACACCGGGCACGGTAACCCCGCCGCCGATAAAGATCGCATCCGGCGCGGCCAATCCGGCCAGGGCTTCGGGCGCGCGACCGGCCACCAGTTGCAGACCCGGCACACCGAGGGCATCGCGGTTGTGCTGGATATGCGCCTGACGGCCAGCATCAGCCTCGATGGCCAGCGCCCGGCAGCTGGGGTGTGTGCGCATCCACTCGATGCCGATGGAGCCGCAGCCCGCGCCGACATCCCAGAGCAGCTCACCGGGTTGCGGGGCCAGGCGCGCCAGGGTGATGGCGCGTACATCGCGCTTGGTCAGCTGGCCGTCGTGCTGATAGGCGTCGTCCGGCAAGCCCGGGGTCAGCGGCAACAGACGTGCATCGGCGCCCGCCACACAGTCGATGGCCAGCAGATTAAGATCGGCAGCGCGCGGCAATGCCCAATCGCTGGCCAGACCATCGATGCGCCGTTCCTGAGCGCCGCCCAAATGTTCCAGAACGGTCAAACGACTGGGGCCAAAACCCCGCGCACGCAGCAGCTCGGCCACCGCCGCCGGGCTATCGCCGTCATTGCTTAGCACCAGCAGCCGCGCACCGGGAAAGATCTGCGCCTGCAACGCCGCCAACGGCCGCGCCACCAGCGACAGCACCGTCACCTCCTGCAGCGGCCAGCCCAGGCGAGCGGCGGCCAGCGACACCGACGAAGGCGCGGAAAATACCTGCAATTCATCCGCCGGCAACTGCCGCGCCAGGCTCGCGCCCACGCCGTAGAACATGGGGTCACCGCTAGCCAACACGCACACCGGCATCCCGCGCCGTGCCAAAACCGTCTCCAGGCTAAAGGGGCTGGGCCACAACTCGAGCTGCCCCGGCAGATCGCTGGGCAACAGCGCCAGCTGCCGTGGGCTGCCAACGATCCACTGCGCCTCGCCCAGCGCCCGACGCGCCGCCTCACCCAGGCCGGCATAGCCGTCTTCACCGATACCCACCAGGGTTAGCCAGGCCGTCATGCGCTTTCCTCAAACCGTCATCAGCGCGCTGCCCGACCAGCTGGCTGTCGTGCCTGCGCGCAAAGCGGGCATAATACAGCCTTCGTCGGTGCCCAAGAGCTTGCTCATAAAAGGGCCTAAGAGGGAACACGGTTAAACCGTGGCTGCCCCCGCAACTGTAAACAGCGAGTCTGCCGCAACTGCGCCACTGGGAAACCGGGAAGGCCGCGGCCGATAACGACCTGTCAGCCAGGAGACCTGCCGACGACGCTAGTCGCGAGTGCCAACATCGGGCGGGGTGTACCGATGCCATGAAATCCCCTGTGGGCGGATTTCGCTGGTTCGGTCGCCGCGTCGTAGAACCCGGTGAACCGCTTGCGCGACCGTCTAACCTCCGCCGATCTGCCCGCACCACGCCCCGATAAACCGGGATCGGCGTGTCCCGGCCTGCTGCGTATCGTTCAGGCGTTGGACGGCGGCATCTGCCGGGTCAAGCTGGCCGGCGGCGTGCTGAGCAGCGCGCAGGCCCGCGCCATTGCCGAGGCTGCCGAGCACTGCGCCAGCGGCGTGCTGGAGCTGACCAACCGCAGCAACCTGCAGATTCGCGGCGTGCGGCCAGACCAACAGGCAGAGTTGATCGAACGCCTGCTAGCTGCCGGCCTCGGCCCGAGCAACCCGGCCGCTGATGACGTGCGCAATCTGCTGCTTAGCCCCGCCGCCGGCCTCGATCCGCAGGCCCTGCTCGACACCCGCCCGCTGGCCGCCGAGCTGCTCGACCTGCTGCAAAACACCCCTGCACTGCATGGGCTGTCGGCCAAATTCGCCATTCAACTGGACGGCGGCGAAGCCTTGGCGATGCTCGAACACCCCCACGATATCTGGCTTAGCGCCCTGTCCTGTACGCCGGCTCGCTTGGCCTTTGGCCTGGCTGGCTGCCCGACTGACACGCCGCTGGGCCTGGTCGACGCTAAGCAGGCAACCACGCTGATCGAGCAGTTGCTCAGGCTGTTTCTCGAACTGGCCGGCAACGCACACAGCCGGATGCGCCAACTGCTAAGCGTGATTCCAGCTAGCCAACTGCTGCAACAGCTACAAATGCGCCTGCCCTTTGCCGTGCAAGCGGCGCCGGCCGATTGGCAACACGCACCGGTCAGCCAACGCGCGCCAATAGGCATTTACCCACAGCAGCAAGCGGACTTGCGCCTGGTCGCCGCCGCCTCGCGGCTGGGCCGGATCGACGCTGCACAACTCGAAACCCTGGCCGATCTGGCCGAGCAATATGGCGATGCCAGCCTGCGCCTTACGCCCTGGCAGGGCCTGCTGCTGCCGAATATCCCCGAGCAATCGGCAAGCAAGGTTCAGCACACACTGGCCGAACTCGGCCTTCTCACCGATGCGCAGGAGCCGTTAAGCAATTTGATCGCCTGCACCGGCTCCAGCGCCTGCGGCAAAGGCCTGGCCGACAGCAAGGCCGATGCCCTGCGTTTGGCCGAGCGCCTGCGCGCCAGTACGGCGCGCCCGCAGGTACACCTAAGCGCCTGCCCGCGCTCCTGCGCCGCGGCGCATACCGCGCCCTTTACCCTGCTGGCCAGCAGTGCCGGGCATTACCAGCTTTATCAACGCACGCCTCAGGTGGCCGGTTTCGGCCAGCTGCAGGCCAACGCCATGACTATCGACGAGGCCGGCGACTGGTTCGCCGCCCACTGCGCAACAGGAAACAGCGATGCTTGAGTACATCCGCGACGGCCAGGAAATCTACCGCCAATCCTTCGCCACCATCCGCGCCGAGGCCGACCTGAGCGCCATCCCGGCTGATCTGGAAAAGCTCGCCGTGCGGGTTATCCACGCCTGCGGCATGGTCGATGTGGTGCAAGACCTGCGCTTCTCCCCCGGCGCCGGTGCCGCCGGCCGCGCCGCGCTGGCCAAGGGCGCGGCAATTCTCTGCGATGCACGGATGGTCGCCGAAGGCATCACCCGCCCGCGCCTGGCCGCCAATAACCCGGTGATCTGCACCCTGCATAACGACGGCGTGATTGAGCAGGCCCGCGCACTGGGCAATACCCGTTCGGCAGTCGCATTGGAACATTGGCGCGAGCACCTGGAGGGCAGCGTGGTGGTGATCGGCAACGCGCCCACCGCGCTGTTTTACCTACTGGAAATGCTCGACGCCGGCGCACCGAAACCGGCGCTGATTATCGGCATGCCGGTGGGCTTTATCGGCGCGGCGGAATCCAAGGACGCCCTGGCCGCCGATAGCCGTGGCGTGCCCTATGTCATCGTGCGCGGCCGCCGAGGCGGCAGCGCCATGGCGGTGGCGGCGGTCAACGCCCTGGCCACGGAGGTGGAATGATGACTGTGCAAAAAGGCCGTCTGCTTGGCCTCGGCGTCGGCCCCGGCGACCCCGAGCTGATCACCCTCAAAGCCCTGCGTCTGCTGCAATCGGCCGATGTAGTCGGCTACTTTGTGGCCAAGGCCAAAGCCAGCAAGGGCCAGGGCGGCAACGCCTTCGGCATTATCGAACAGCACCTCACCGACGCACAGCAGCGCCTGCCGCTGGTGTACCCGGTGACCACGGAAAAACTCGCCGCGCCGCTCAGCTATGAAGATGTGATCAGCGATTTCTACGATACCTGCGCGGTGCAGATCGCCGCACGGCTCGACGCCGGCCAGGATGTGGCGGTGATCTGCGAAGGCGACCCGTTTTTCTACGGCTCCTACATGTACCTGCACGACCGTTTGGCCGGCCAGTACGACGTCGAAGTGGTACCCGGCGTGTGCTCCATGCTCGGCTGCGCCTCGGTGCTCGGCACCCCGCTGGTGTACCGCAACCAATCGTTAAGCGTGCTCTCCGGCGTGCTCCCCGAAGACGAACTCAAGCAGCGCCTGCACAGCGCCGAAGCCGCCGTGATCATGAAGCTTGGGCGCAATTTCGAGAAAGTCCGCCGCGTGCTGCAGGAGCTGGGCATCGATCAGCGCGCCCACTACGTCGAACGCGCCACCATGGGCAACCAGCGCATCGTGCCGCTGGATGAAGTGGAACCGATGTCCTCGCCGTACTTCTCGATGATCGTAATTCCCGGCGAGAAATGGCGAGGTTGAACACTGTGGGAGGGGCTTTAGCCGCGACAAACCCGTAGGGCGGATGACGCTTCACCCATCCGCCAACCGCGATGGTGGATGACAAAAGCGTCATCCACCCTACCCACTGTAGGAGCGGGCTTGCCCGCGATACGCAAGTAGCCTTAGCGCTAATTACCACGCCTAAACGATTGATCGCGGCCAAGGCCGCTCCTACGCCAACCACGGAACAGCTTATGACCAGCGCCCCCGCCATCATTATCCTCGGCCCCTCCGCCCTGCCCTGCGCGCGGCGTATCCAGGCGCTGTATCCACAGGCCGAGATTCACGGTTTGAGTGGCCGAGTGGCGGGCGTTGAGCGGGCCTATGAAGACTTCGGCGACACCCTGCGCGCGCTGTACCGTGCCGGTACGCCGCTGATCGTGCTGTGTGCCGCCGGTATCGTGATTCGTAGCCTGGCCGCCGTGCTCGGCGAGAAGGATCGCGAGCCGCCGGTGCTGGCCGTGGCCGAAGACGGCAGCGCCGTGGTGCCGCTGCTCGGCGGCCTCGGCGGGGTCAACCGTATGGCGCGCGAAATTGCTGCGCATTTGCAGATCAGCGCGGCGATTACCACCAGCGGCGAACTGCGCTTTGGCACCTGCCTGCTGGAGCCGCCGGCCGGCTATGTACTGGCCGATCTTGAGCAAGGCAAAAGCTTTGTCAGCGACCTGCTCGGCGGCCAGGCCGTGCGCATCGAAGGCGACGCGCCCTGGCTGGCCCAGGCCAAGCTGCCGGTGGATAGCAGCGCCGACCGGATGATCCATATCAGCCCGCACCTTAGTGAAGCCCGCGCCGATAAACTGCTGATCCACCCGCAACAAGTGGCCGTCTGGGTCGAGCGCGCCAGCGCCGAGTTGCTTAGCGAACTGCAACAGGCACTGCACACCAGCGACCTGGCCCCGCAAAGCCTGGCCTGCCTGCTGGCCGCACCAACGCTGATGGCCAACGCCGAGCTGCACAGCGCCGCCGCGCAACTCAAGTTGCCGCTGCGCTTTATTGACGACGCCAGCCAACTGCCGCCTCTGCATAGCCAGCACGCCAATCTGCGCCTGCTGCTGGCCGCAGCGCCTATCGACGCAGCGCAACTTGGCCGCCCCCGTGGCCGCCTGACGGTGATCGGCCTCGGCCCCGGTGCTGCAGAGTTTATGGTGCCGGCCGCGCGCCAGGCGCTGGATGAAGCGCAAGACCTGCTCGGCTACGAAACCTATATCAATATGGCCGGCCCGCTGCGCCCGGAGCAGGTTCGCCACTGCACCGATAACCGCGAAGAAATGCAGCGCGCCCGCCATGCCTTTGAGCTGGCCGCCAGCGGGCGGCGCGTGGTGGTGGTGTCGTCTGGCGACCCCGGCGTGTTCGCCATGGCCGCCGCGGTGCTGGAAGCCCTGCATGAATCAGCCGACGCAGAATGGCAGCGGGTCGATCTACAGGTATTCCCCGGCGTCTCCGCCGCGCTGGCCACCGCCGCCAAGGCCGGCGCACCGCTGGGTCACGACTTCTGCCTGATCTCCCTGTCCGACAACCTCAAGCCCTGGGCGATTATCGAAAAACGCCTGGCGCACGCCGCCGCCGCTGACTTGGTGATGGCCTTCTACAACCCCATCTCCAAAGCCCGCCCTTGGCAGCTCGGCTCTGCGCTGGACATCATCCGCCAGCAACGCACCCCGGAAACCCTGGTGGTACTCGGCCGCGATATCGGCCGCCCCGGCGAAACCCTGCGCACCCTCACCCTAGGCGAACTCAGCCCGGAAATGGTCGATATGCGCACGTTGGTAATAATCGGCTCCAGCCAAACCTGCCGCTTCCCGCGGGCTGATGGTAGGGAGTGGGTGTATACACCGAGGAGTTACCCACAGTTATAGGAACGTAGGATGGGTTGGGCCTGTGATACCCATCAAGCGATAGCCTTATTACCCGCCACATGGCAAGTTGGCCACAGCATGGGCATCGCTAAGCTCAACCCATCCTACGAGCTGTACGACAGAGTTAAACCATTATCAATGGGCGGAGTTAGAACATGTTGAAAAGAGACGACGCTTTTTCCATGGAAATTCATGATCCGGACTCCATGGATAACACCCAAATAATAAAAGTAGAAAATATTAACGACTCACTACTTTTAATTTTTAAAGAAGAAAGTATTTACAAATTAATAACCGCCGATTCGACAGATCCACAAAAAACCCAGCCGGACACCGGGCACACGTATGAGAAAATAGCCGCTTTTGGAGCGTCCTCTATTTATGTAGCTAGAATATTTCTTCAATTCAAAAGCATTATCGATCTAGTTATTTCAGAAGGCCCTAAAAAGCAAAGTCTCCTACAGCAAATATGGGACCTAAACGAACAGCTTCTGGTCTGCGCTCAACTTGAATCAAATATTCGTGAGCAACTTAATGACGCAGTAGAAAAATGCGCCAACATCATTGAGAAAAATAAATCCGGCCGGAGTATTCCAGCGCTTCCAAAAATTAAAAATTTAGAGAATGACGCAAAATTTTTTCTTTTGACCGGAAAACAATTTCTTATCGATTGCTTCAAGTTTATCAGCACATTAACCGAACTACCTTTAAACCCAAGAGAAGAGGCGCATTTCGAAAAGCATATAAATTGGCTGGAACAGAATCGCCCTGCCTTGCATGAGCTATCGTCAACTTTAAAAAATGACCTACCATGGATTCGTAGATTATCAGAGTGTCGAAATGCTATTGAACACCCAGGTACAGGACAAACAATTACGATAGAAAATATAAAACTCCTTCCAGGAAATAAATTTTCACTTCCGACTTGGAGCTACGACCTAACGAAGAAAATTCAAGTACAAGAATCGTCCATACCCATCCATCAGGATCTTGATGTTTATTTAAATAACATGCTGTATTTTCTGGAGGAGGTTCTTCTACATTGTATTTCGGAAAAAATTTCAAGCAATCGAATGTTCTCGTTATACCAACACGACGAGGCAGATATAAACCCAAACTGCCCAATTTTGTACTATGCAAGTCTTAGCGCAGAGTTCTACTCAAACCTAAAACCAAGCAAGTAATCTGGATAACCAACGGTGGACAACGCTTTGCTTGTCCACCAAGCACCTCAAGCTCTCTCCTTTTCCAGCTTCCGCAGCAAATAACTATCCATAATCCACCCATGCTGCTCGCGCAGCTCGGCGCGGCGGCTGCGGATGGTCTCGGCGACCTCACTTAGCGGCCCAGCGATCAGCACTTCATCCGGGGTGCCGATATAGGCGCCCCAGTAGATATGCATGGGCTGGTCGGCAAAGCGCTGATAGGTGTCCTGGGCGTCGAGCATGACCAGCACGCTGTCCAACCCCTCGGGAAAACCGCCTTCGGCCAGGCGGCGCGCCGGGGTGATCTGGAAGGCCTGGCCGATGCTGTTAAAGCAGACCTTATGCTTGGCCGCCAGGGCTTGCAGGCTGGTGATGCCGGGGATCACTTCGTATTCAATCTGTTCGCTGCTGTTGGCCACGATCTGCTCGACGATGCGCAGGGTACTGTCGTACAGCGCCGGGTCGCCCCAGACCAGAAAGGCGCCGGTTTCGCCATCGCGCATTTGCTCGCGGATCATGCCTTCGAACACCTGCTGCTTGTCCTGATTCAGATCGACCACGCTGCCGCGATAGTCCGGCACATCGCGCACCCGCTCCGGGCAGTCGGCGCTGGCAAAGCGGTAGTCGCGGCCCTGGATAAAGCGCTCGCAAATGGTCTTGCGCAGGCCGATCAGGCTGTCCTTTGCGCTGCCCTTGTCCATCAGAAAGAACACGTCCGTGCGGTTTAGCGCGTTGATCGCCTGCACGGTCAGGTAGTCCGGGTCGCCGGCGCCGATGCCGATTATCAACAGGGTTTTCATAAGGCAGTCTCCAGGCTGCCGGCTACAACCGGCAGCGAATCAATATGGCGGTAGTCGGCTCCCAACTCGACGGCCAATTGGCGCGCGCGGCCGAGGCGGATCGGCGCGCTTTCGATATCCACCAGCAGCGCCGGGCAGGCGCTCGGGGTTAACGCCGGCCAGTCGCGCAGGCGGCCATCGGTGATGATCAGCAAACGCTGACGCTCGGCCGGGTGCAACCGCTGACGCCGCACCTGCCAGTCGGCGGCCTGCTGCAAAGCAGCAAACAGCGGTGTGCCGCCGCCCGCGCCCAGCTCGGCGAGCCAATCTTGCAAAGCCTGGGAGGCTTTCTGCCCCTGCCACAACCATTGCGCCTGACGGCCGGTGGCGTGCAGCAATGCCAAGCGCGCACGTTGCCGGCGAGCCTGCTCAAACACCTCACTGAGCAGGCCTTTGGCTTTGCTCAGCGCGCCATGCCGGCGGGTCGAGGCCGAGGCGTCGACTATCACCAGCCAGAGTTCCGCCGGCTTGGCGCTGCGCGGACGCAGCACGAGGTCCTGACGGCTGCGCGGGCGGCCCTTAAGCAGGCTCGCCGGCCAGTCGATACACCCCGCCGCGCCACTGCGACTGGCACCATTACGACCACCGCCCAGTGTGCCGGGAGCGGCCCGGGCATCCGCGCCTGGGGCTGTGCGCGGGCGGATGCCTAGGGCTTTTTTGCCCAGCGCGGCGGTTCACGCCGCACGCCCAGGCTTTGCGTCTGGGCAGGTAATTCGCCCCACTGGCCTTCGCCTTGCGGCTGCTCGCTGGGCTTATCGTTGCTGGGCTGAGATTGCGACTGGGGTTGTGGCGGTTGTGCGACAGGCGGCGGATTCTGCCGGCGACGGTGACGCAGCACGAACTCGGCCACCGCGTCGATATCCACCGCCTCAATATGCTCGGCACCGCGCCAGGCGGCATGCGCACGGGCGGCGCGCAGCCAGACCAGATCGGCGCGCAGGCCATCGACGGCAGCGGCAAAACAGCGCTGACTGATCTGCTCCAGTGCGGCGTCATCCAGCGGAATCGCCGCCAGTCGCGCACGGGCGCTCTGGCAGCGTTCACGCAGCTCGTTCTGCTGCACCTGCCAGCGCTGCAGAAAGGCCTGCGGGTCGGCATCGAAAGCCAGGCGGCGGCGGACAATTTCGGCGCGCTGAGCCGGTTGCGGCTGGGCGTCCAGGGCCAGGTTAAGGCCGAAACGATCGAGCAGTTGCGGGCGCAGCTCGCCCTCCTCGCCGTTCATGGTGCCGATCAGCACAAAGCGCGCGGCATGCCGATGGGAGATGCCGTCGCGCTCGATATGGTTGATACCGCTGGCGGCGGCATCCAGCAGCAGGTCGACCAGATGATCGGGCAGCAGATTGACCTCATCGACGTACAACACGCCGCCATTGGCCTTGGCCAGCAGACCCTGGCTGAACTGCGCGCGGCCTTCGCCCAGCGCAGCGTCCAGATCGAGAGTGCCAACGATGCGTTCCTCACTCGCGCCCAGCGGCAAGGTGACAAAGGTGCCGCTGGCCAGCAGGTCGGCCAGGCCACGGGCCAGGGTCGATTTGGCCATGCCGCGCGGGCCTTCGATCAGCACACCGCCAATCGCCGGGTCGATGGCCGCCAGGCACAGCGCCAGCTTCAACTCATCGGCGGCGACCACGGCAGCGAGGGGGAAGTGGTGTTCGGTCATGGGCGTGATCCGTTCGGGCAAACGTAGGGTGGGTTAGCGGCGCAGAACGTCGAGCTTGCAACCACACAGGAAAATAGCGCGCCGCGTAACCCACCAGATGATGGTATTCGTTGCGCCGATGGTGGGTTACGCCGCGCCCAGAGAGGTGAGATGTTTGAAAAGCTAACCCACCCTACAGAAGCGCTCACCATCTGTAGGAGGGGCTTTAGCCGCGAGCTTTTCGCCGCTAAAGCGCCTCCCACAATCGGAGTGCCAGACGCAGCAGCGTAGATGGTCGATGACCGCACCGGCACGTTCATGCTTCCTCACTATCAATCAGCAAATTCTCCAGCGCCTCGCGGTACTCGCCGGGGTGCTGCCAGAGGCCGCGCTGCTGGGCTTCGAGCAGGCGTTCGAGGATATCCTGCAGGGCACCTGGGTTGTGCTGCTGGATAAAGTCGCGGGTGCTTTTGTCGAGCAGATAGGCATCGGTCAGCAGCGCGTACTGGTGGTCGTCGACCAGTTCGCTGGTGGCGTCGAAGGCGAACAGGTAGTCGATGGTCGCCGCCAGCTCGAACGCGCCCTTGTAGCCGTGGCGCTTCATGCCCTCGATCCACTTGGGATTGGCCGCACGAGCGCGCACCACACGGTTGAGTTCTTCCTTCAGGGTGCGGATGCGAGGCGTATCCGGCTGGCTGTTGTCGCCGTGGTAGCTGGCCACCTTGGCGCCACGCAGGGTTTCCACCGCCGCGAGCATGCCGCCCTGGAACTGGTAGTAATCGTTGGAGTCGAGGATGTCGTGCTCGCGGTTGTCCTGGTTATGCAGCACCGCCTGCATCTGCTCCAGACGCTCGGCGAACTGCGCGCGCGCCGGGGTGCCTTCGCTGTGCGTGCCGTAGGCGTAGCCGCCCCAATTCAGGTAGACCTCGGCGAGGTCCTCGCGGGTTTGCCACAGGCGTTCTTCGATGGCGTTCTGCACGCCCGCGCCATAGGCCCCCGGTTTGGAGCCGAACACCCGCCAGCCGGCCTGTTTGCGCGCCTCATGTTCATCCAGGCCGCTGTCCTGCAGGCTTAGGGATTCGCGCCAGACCCGCGCCGACAGCGGATTCATATCTTCCGGCTCATCGAGATCGACAACCGCCTGCACGGCGTCATCGAACAGGCGGATCAGGTTGCTAAAGGCATCGCGGAAGAAGCCGGATACGCGCAGGGTCACGTCCACCCGTGGGCGGCCGAGTTGCGCCAGCGGCAGCACCTCGAAACGCTCGACGCGCTGGCTGCCGGCCTGCCACACCGGGCGAACGCCCATCAGCGCCAGGGCCTGAGCCATATCGTCGCCGCCGGTGCGCATGGTCGCCGTGCCCCACATCGACAGGCCGAGCTGACGCAGGTGGTCGCCGTGGTCCTGCAGATGCCGCTCCAGCAGGCGATCCGCCGCCTGCACGCCGATACGCCAGGCGGTCGGTGTAGGCAGGTTGCGCACATCGACACTGTAGAAATTGCGCCCGGTGGGCAGTACATCCAGCCGCCCGCGACTCGGCGCGCCACTCGGCCCGGCAGGCACGAAGCGACCGCTCAACGCCGAGCGCAAGCCGTGCATTTCTGCATCGCCGCAGGCATCCAGCAGCGGTGCGATCTGCTCACGCAAACGCTGCAGCACCAGGGTGCTTTCCGCACCAACGGATGCGAGATCCGCCACGTCGATCAATTGCAAAGCCAGCAGTTCAAGCCGTTCGCGGGTATCGCCAGCGCTGCGCCAGATGTCTTCGCTCAGCTCTGCTAACATCGCCGGGCGCGGCCCCTGCCAAGGCGCGGCCATTTCGCAGTCGAGCGGATCGAAGTCCAACGCTAGGTCGCGGGCCAAGGCGCGCAGCAGGCTGGCGTTGCCGCCCTGGCCGTCGCCACGGGGAATGCGCAGCAGTGCCAGCAAAGTGTCGCGGCGCAGGGTGCCAGCGGGCGATTCGCCGAATACGTGCAAGCCATCGCGGATTTGCGATTCCTTGAGGTCGCACAGGTAGGCATCCAACTGCGGTAGCCAGCTATTGGGGTCTTCATTCAGTTGCAGGCCCAGCTCGCGGTCGAGGCTGGCCTCGCGCACCTTGAGCAGAATCTCGCCACGCAGCTCGGCGGCGCGGCGCAGGTCGAGCTGGCTGGCCTCGTAATATTCGTCGGCCAGGCGCTCCAGATCGCGCAGCGGGCCGTAGCTTTCCGCACGGGTCAGCGGCGGCATCAGGTGGTCGATAATCACCGCCTGGGTACGGCGCTTGGCCTGCGCGCCCTCGCCCGGATCGTTGACGATAAACGGATAGATATTCGGCAGCGGCCCGAGAATCGCGCTCGGCCAGCACTGCTCGGAAAGGCCCACGCTCTTGCCCGGCAGCCATTCCAGATTGCCGTGCTTGCCGACATGAATCACTGCGTCGCAAGCAAAGGCCCGGCGCAGCCAGCAGTAGAACGCCAGGTAGCCATGCGGCGGCACCAGATCGGGGTCGTGATACACCGCTGCCGCGTCCAGCTGATAACCGCGCGCCGGCTGGATGCCGACAAAGGTCAGGCCGAAACGCAGGCCGGCGATCATCAGCCGCCCGCTGCGAAACATCGGGTCGCTCTGCGGCTCGCCCCAGCGCTCGCGCACTGCCTGCTGGTTGGCTTGCGGCAGGCTGTGGAAAAACGCCAGATACTCATCCAACGCCAGGCTCTGGGCGCAGGGCCGCGCGTCGAGCATGTCCAGATCATTGGTCACACCGCCAAGCAGCTGGTGGATCAGCGAGGTGCCGCTGTCGGGCAAGCCTTCCACCGGATAACCCTGCTCTTGCAGCGCCTTGAGGATATTCAGCGCCGCTGCCGGGGTGTCCAGGCCGACGCCATTGCCGATACGGCCGTCGCGGGTCGGATAGTTGGCCAGCACCAGGGCGATGCGCTTGTCAGCGTTACCTTTGTGCGCCAGGGCGACCCAGTTGCGCGCCAGCTCGGCGATAAAATCCATCCCCGGCAGATGGGGCTGGTAACAGACCACATCACTCTGGCTGCGCTCGCTGCGCCAGGCCAGGCCCTTAAAGCTGATCGGCTGGGTGATCAACCGGCCGTCCAGCTCGGGCAGCACGATATGCATGGCCAGGTCACGTGAACCCAGGCCCTGGGCATTGGCCTGCCACTGTGCATGGTTATCCAACGAACAAATGGCTTGCAGCACCGGGATATCGCGGCGAAAAGGCCGTGCGCTCGGCGCTTCCGGGTTGGATAGGGCGAAGGCCGTGGTGTTGATAATCAGGCGGGCATCGGCTTGGTCCAGCCAGTCCTCGACCTGGGCCAGGCAGGCGGCTTCCTTGAGGCTGGCCACGGCAATCGGCAGCGGATTAAGGCCCTGGGCCTGCAGGCGCTGGCAGAACACGTCGATAAACCCGGTATTCGCCGCCTGCACCTGGGTGCGGTAAAACAGCAGCGCCGCCACCGGCGCATCAACCTGCCAGTTGGCTTGCCAATCGGCCAGGCTCGGGTTGCTCAGCTGCGGGTGATACAGGCCCACGCGCGGCAGCGGCTGCGGTTCTATCCATGCATAGTCACGCTGCAACCAGTGGCTGGCGATGCAGTTAAACAGCTGCAGCGCATTGCCTGCACCGCCCTGGCGGAGAAACTGCCAAAGCCGCTCGGCCTCGGCCACTGGCACGTTGCTCAGGGCCATCAGCTCTGGATCGGGGTTGTCGCAGCCCGGCACCATAATCACCCGCGCGCCGCGCTCGGCCAGTTCGACCAACCGCTCGATGCCGTAGCGCCAGTAACTGACGCCACCGTGCACGGAAATCAGGATGACCTTGGCGTGCTGCAACACCTGCTCGACGTAAAGATCCACCGAGGCGTGATTACTCAGCTGCGCCGGGCTGGCCAGGCGCAGACTGGGGTAATCCGCCGGCAACTGCCGCGCCACTTCGGCCAGCAACGACAGGTGCGAATCGCCGGTGCACAGAATCACCAGCTCGGCCGGGGTCTGGCCGAGGTCGGCAATGCTGTCGAGCGGCAGCTGGCTGCCGGGCTGGGTGCGGATAAGGTGCATATTTGCTCTCGTGGGAGGGGCTTTAGCCGCGAGCCGTATCGGGCCTAGTCGCGGCTAAAGCGGTTCGCCGCCCGGCCCCTCCCACAGTTTCCATCAGGCCAGCGCTGCTTGCAGTTCGGCTTCGATAGCGGCCTGATCCAGGGTCTGACCGATCACCACCAAACGCGTGATGCGCGGCTCATCGGCCTGCCAGGCGCGGTCGAAGTGTTTATCGAAGCGCTGGCCAACGCCTTGCAGCAGCAGACGCATTGGCTTGCCGGGAATCGCGGCGAAACCCTTGATACGCAGGATGCCGTGTTTGCTGACCGCCTCCTTCAGCGCTTGCAGCAGACGCGCTTCCTCGGCTTCAGGCAGTTCCACGTGGAACGAGGCGAATTCATCGTGATCGTGGTCTTCATGGCCTTCCAGGTCATGGTGGGTCTTGCGGCCCTCGATGTGCAGCTCGGTCTCGCAGTTCAGGCCCAGCAGCACGTCCAGCGGCAACTCGCCGCCGTGGGCTTCGATGATTTTCACTGCGGGCGGCAGCTCTTCCGCCACTTCCGCACGCACCGCAGCCAGAGCGGCGGCCTCGAGCAGGTCGGCCTTGTTGAGGATCACCAGATCGGCGCTGGCCAGCTGGTCGGCGAACAGCTCATGCAGCGGCGATTCGTGGTCGAGATTGGGGTCGAGCTTGCGCTGCGCATCGACCTTATCAGGGAAGGCGGCAAAGGTGCCGACTGCCACAGCCGGGCTGTCGACCACGGTGATGACCGCGTCCACGGTGCAGGCGTTACGAATTTCCGGCCAGTTAAAGGCTTGTACCAGCGGCTTGGGTAACGCCAGGCCGGAGGTTTCAATCAGGATATGGTCGAGCTCGCCGCGCCGTGCCACCAGCTCGCGCATCACCGGGAAAAACTCTTCCTGCACGGTGCAGCACAGGCAGCCGTTGGCCAGTTCGAAGATACGGCCGTTGGCTTCTTCTTCGCTGCAACCGATGGAGCATTGCTTAAGGATTTCACCGTCGATACCCAGCTCGCCGAACTCGTTGACGATCACCGCGATGCGCCGCCCATCGGCGTGGCCGAGCATATGCCGCAGCAAGGTGGTTTTGCCGGCGCCGAGAAAGCCGGTAACGATAGTGACGGGAAGTTTGGCGAGGGTTTGCATGGCGAGTCCTGCGTGACGTCGAAAGAAAGACGAGCAGGAGGCGGCACAGACATGACAGCCACGGGGCGTCAGCCAACACCACCGGATCACCCCGCCCGGTTGTCGAAAACGTGACGAGGCAGGTCTCCTGGCTCACGGTCTGCGCATTGCGCCACCCCTCACCTTCCCGCCGCTGGCAGTGGTGTATCGAAGGGTTTTGGACCGTTCACAGTTGCGGGGGCAGCCAAGGCATAACCTTGTTCCCTCTTAGCTTCAGCGGCAGAGCCGCGAAGAACCTCGAACGCGACAAGGCTACGCAGGCCATGGCGGCCGGTCAATCGCGGTTGACCGCTGCCGGTCGCCATGTTGAGCTACGCCGCCGCACATACCGAGCGCTCTTAGATGATGCCCAGCCCTGCCGATACTCGTTCCGCTACCGCCATTCAAGTGGTCGCAGGGCTTGGCTGCCGCAGCGGCTGCAGCGTTGAAGATTTATCCACATTGCTGATTCACAGCCTGCAAGCGCATGGCCTGACGGTGGATAACCTGAAGGGGCTGGCCAGCATCACGCACAAACAGAACGAGCCGGGCCTGCAGGCACTGGCCGAGCGCCTTGGTATGCAGCTGAACTGCTTTAGCGCCGAAGAATTGCAGCCCTACCAACACCGCGTACAAGGCTCGCCGCTCACCCTGGCCGCCACTGGCAGCCCGGCGGTGGCCGAACCCTGCGCCCTGGCTCTGGCTGAACGCCTGGGCGGGCAACCGGCCCGCCTGCTCGGCGGAAAAAACCATAGCGCCAGCGCCACCTGTGCGTTGGCGTCGATTGCAGCCAAGGATGTGTCATGACCGTCTACTTTATCGGCGCCGGCCCCGGCGACCCCGAGCTGATTACCGTCAAGGGCCAGCGCCTGCTGCGCAACTGCCCGGTGATTCTCTATGCTGGCTCGCTGGTGCCGGCAGCAGTGCTCGAAGGCCATAGCGCCGAACTGGTGATCAACACCGCCGAGCTGCATCTGGATGAAATCATCGAGCTAATCCGCCAGGCCGATGGCAAAGGCCAGGATGTGGCCCGCGTACACTCCGGCGACCCGTCGCTGTACGGCGCGATCGGCGAACAGATCCGCCATCTGCGTCGGCTGAGCATTGCCTTTGAGATCATTCCTGGGGTGACCGCCACTGCGGCCTGCGCTGCCCTGCTGGAAAGCGAGCTGACCCTGCCTGAGGTGTCGCAGACGCTGATTCTCACGCGCTATGCGAGCAAGTCGAATATGCCTGCCGGTGAACAGCTGCAAGACCTGGCGCGCCACGGCGCGACCATGGCTATCCACCTGGGCGTGGTGCACCTGAACAAGATCGTCACTGAGTTGCTGCCGCATTACGGCGCGGATTGCCCGATTGCCGTGGTGCATCGCGCCAGCTGGCCGGATCAGGATTGGGTCAGCGGCACCCTGGCCACCATTGAAGAACAGGTGCGTGCCAAGGGCTTTCGCCGCACCGCGCTGATCCTCGTCGGTCGCGTGCTGCACGCCGAACAGTTTGCCGACTCGGCGCTGTACAACGCCGAGCATCGGCACCTGTTCAGATCAGCGGACGACTAGCTTAGAGATGAATCTCCGCGCCCTTGATGCCGAGTAGGCGCAGCTCTTCGATCAGGCCATTGAGGTCGGCGAAGGACTCCACCTGCTCCTGGTCATCGACCAGAAAAAAGCTGGTGCCCGCGCCTTTCTTCAACAGCACGATCCACTCCCGGGTATTAGACGGGTTGGCGATGACATGGATATCCAGGAGCAAGCCCTGAGCCTGCTTGCTCCTTATGTCTTCACGACGCATCAGCTGGTGCCTGCTTACTCAACCGTTACGCTCTTGGCCAGGTTGCGCGGCTGGTCAACGTCGGTACCCTTGAGCACGGCGACGTAGTAGGACAGCAGCTGCAGTGGAATGGTGTAGAGGATCGGCGCGAGGGCGTCGTGGATATGCGGCATGTTCACCACGTGGGTGCCCTCGCCATTGCTCATGCCGGCCTGCTGATCGGCAAACACCACCAGCTCGCCGACACGGGCGCGCACTTCCTGCAGGTTGGATTTGAGCTTTTCC
>Ga0209207_1000485_pt1 | contig 24394 bp, 26 predicted proteins | sample SaghotsprinmetaG_FD_184140 | JGI IMG/M metagenome (GOLD analysis project Ga0209207, IMG submission 184140) | Hot spring microbial communities from South Africa to study Microbial Dark Matter (Phase II) - Sagole hot spring metaG (SPAdes) (version 3) | ecosystem: Environmental > Aquatic > Thermal...
CGCACGCTCAGCGCACTCATAGCTCAGCTGGATAGAGTACTCGGCTACGAACCGAGCGGTCGGAGGTTCGAATCCTCCTGAGTGCGCCATATTCGAATGACTGGCATCTTGCGAGTCGCTCGGGCAACCAGCAGTGATCTGGTTTATCAAGCACTTACGCACTCATAGCTCAGCTGGATAGAGTACTCGGCTACGAACCGAGCGGTCGGAGGTTCGAATCCTCCTGAGTGCGCCAATCAAGAGAAGGGCCTGCAGCGATGCAGGCCCTTTTTCGTTTTGGCGTGCTAGCGCTTGCCCAGCACGCAGCCGTGTTCATCGAAGCTGACCGTGCGTACCTGCCCCTTGCCGTCCCGAAAGCGCAGGCGGTCTCTGCCGTTGGTGCTTGTGGTGCTTTCCGGTCGGCCCAGTGCGCTTTCCACGTCGCTGCGTGTCATCCCCGCACGAATGCTCTTGCTGATGATCGCGCTGCGCCGCTCGCTGCCGGTCACCCTGTTGCCGCACCCGTCGTCTTTCTCGGCAACTACCGCCACGTCGTTGCCGACCTTGCGCCCGTGATTCGTACTGCTGGCAGTCGTGGCCATGCGCACGGTCTCGTCGGAGCTGGGCTTCGGGTTGACCGCCTGTTGTCGCTCGCTGCTCTGGTCCGTGGGGCAACCCTGCTGACTGAAAGTGACGTGCCCCGCGGTATCGATGCAGCGAAACACGCTTGCGGAAAACGCCGGATTCGCCAGCAAAAGCAGGCCAGTGCAGATCACCCACATTTTCATTGTCGTCCTCCTTGACTGAACAAGCGCCTTGCAGGCTACTCAATAAAAGCTGTCCGTACATCCGTGTCTCATTGCGCCGTGAAGGCGTCGACAGAAAAGTCGGCGTCCATGCTGCTGACGTGTCTGTGTGCAAGTTGCCCGAAAGGGCTGTACTTGAGCACGTCCGGCGCGCCGCGGCGATGGTATGATTGCCGCATCTGCCCCTATGGGTCTGTGGAACCACCTTTCCTTATGGACTTACCCAGTAGCCATTCAAGTTTCCCGCTTGCCAATCACGTGAAGATTGATTGATTCCCCCGGCGCGCTCCCGGCCGGGGGTGGAGTGCGCCATGACAGAAGTAGAAGCAAAAAAGCCACAAGAGACCTTGCAGGACCGCCTGGCGCAGGTGGTCGAACTGCTGCAACGCCATCGCCTCGGTGAGGATGGCGAATACCGGCAGGACAATCTGCAGGTCGAGCCCGCCGAGAATTATGATCAGGGGCAGATCCTTGCCGAGCTGCAACGCAAGCTCGACGAGCTGCACCCTGCGGACGTCGCCCACATCCTGGAAGCATTGCCGCTCGAAGAGCGCCTGACCGTCTGGCAGCTGGTCAAGGCCGAGCGCGATGGCGACATTCTGCTCGAGGTCTCCGATGCGGTGCGGGAGACGCTGATCGCCGACATGGACGATCACGAACTGCTCGCCGCGGCCAAGGAGATGGACGCCGACGAGCTGGCCGACCTGGCCCCTGAACTGCCCCGTGATGTCGTTCATGAGCTGATGGAGAGCTTGGACGCCCAGCAGCGCGAGCGTGTGCGCTCGGCTTTGTCGTACGAGGAGGATCAGGTTGGCGCGCTGATGGACTTCGAGATGGTGACCATCCGCGAAGATGTCAGCCTGGAAGTCGTGTTGCGCTACCTGCGGCGGCTCAAGGAGCTGCCCGGCCACACCGACAAGCTGTTCGTGGTCGATTACGACGGTGTGCTCAAGGGGGTGCTGCCGATCAAGCGGCTCCTGGTCAACGATCCGGACAAGCAGGTCGCCGAGGTAATGGCCAGCGACCCGGTCACCTTCCATCCTGACGAAGACGCCTACGAGGCGGCTCAGGCGTTCGAGCGCTACGACCTGGTTTCGACACCGGTCGTCGACAAGGGAGGCAAGCTGATCGGGCGCCTGACCATCGACGAGATGGTCGACCTGATCCGCGAGGAGAGCGAAAGCGAAGTCCTCAACATGGCCGGTCTGCGCGAGGAGGAAGATATCTTCGCTTCGGTCTGGAAGTCCGTGCGCAACCGTTGGGCCTGGCTGGCGGTCAACCTGGTCACCGCATTCGTCGCTTCGCGAGTGATCGGTCTGTTCGATGGCTCGATCGAGAAGCTGGTGGCGCTGGCTGCGCTGATGCCAATTGTCGCAGGTATCGGCGGCAACTCCGGCAACCAGACGATCACCATGATCGTACGCGCCATGGCGCTGGATCAGGTGGGCACTGGGAACACCGTACGCCTGTTGCGCAAGGAGGTCGGGGTCGGTCTGGTCAATGGTCTGGTGTGGGGTGGCGTGATAGGCGCGGTGGCCTGGTGGCTTTACGGTAGCTGGTCTCTGGGTGTCGTGATGACGGCTGCGATGACCTTGAATCTGCTGCTCGCGGCGCTGATGGGTGTGCTGATTCCGATGACGCTGGCGCGACTGGGGCGCGATCCGGCGATGGGGGCCAGCGTGATGATCACGGCCATGACCGACAGTGGCGGTTTCTTCATTTTCCTCGGATTGGCGACAATTTTTCTGCTGTAGCGGCGCTTTTCGCGTCGTGTTGGGGTTTGCCTTGTTTCGTTGTTTCGGGCTAAGGTTCGGCCGTTTCGCGTGTCGCGGAACGTGTCCGAACTAACGCAGCGAATAACAAGCAGCTTGAGCTGCTGACAAGGGAACTCCCGATGACCCCCAGCCAACTCCTGCTCGAAGGCGTCGAACTCATGCTGTTCGGCATCGGTTTCGTCTTCGCATTCCTCGTTCTGTTGATCCTTTGCATTCGCCTGATGTCGTATCTGACCGGTCGCTTCGTAAGTGCACCGGCGCCTCAGGCTGCGCCTGCACCGCATGTCGGTGCTGAAACAGACGCGGACATTCTTGCAGCCATCCAGGCCGCGATTCATCAACACCGCGCGCGCCGCGGTTGACTCTGGAAAGGGAGTTCCTTCCATGACAGTTGCTAAAAAGCCGCTCGGTATCACCGATGTGGTGCTGCGTGATGCCCATCAGTCCATTCTGGCCACCCGCGTCCGGCTAGAGGACATGTTGCCGATAGCCGCCAAGCTCGATCAGGTCGGGTTCTGGTCGGTTGAGAGCTGGGGTGGAGCGACGTTCGATGCCTGTATCCGCTACCTCGGCGAGGATCCGTGGGAGCGCATCCGTGAGTTGAAGAAAGCCATGCCCAACACGCGCCAGCAAATGCTGTTGCGTGGGCAGAACCTGCTGGGCTATCGCCACTATGCCGACGATGTGGTGGAGAAGTTTGTCGAGCGCGCTGCGGTCAACGGCGTCGACGTGTTCCGCGTGTTCGATGCGATGAACGATCCGCGTAATCTGGAAACGGCACTGCGTGCGGTGAAGCAGCACGGCAAGCACGCCCAGGGCACCATTTCCTACACCACCAGCCCGGTTCACACCCTGGAGATGTGGGTCGATCTGGCGAAGCAGATCGAAGATATGGGCGCCGACTCCGTGGCGATCAAGGACATGGCCGGCATCCTCACCCCCTATACGGCGTTCGAGCTGGTCTCGCGCCTGAAGGCCAGCCTGGCCATTCCGATCCATATGCAGTGCCACGCCACTGCCGGCTTGTCCTCGGTAGCTATTCTCAAGGCGGTGGAAGCCGGTATCGACAATGTCGACACTGCCATCTCCTCGCTGTCGATGACTTACGGTCATTCGCCGACCGAGTCGGTGGTGGCCATGTTCCAGGGTGCCGAGCGCGACACCGAGCTGGACCTGGAGCTGCTGGAAGAGATTGCCGCCTACTTTCGAGAGGTGCGCAAGAAATACGCGAAGTTCGAGGGCAACCTCAAAGGCGTCGATTCGCGCATCCTGGTCGCCCAGGTGCCGGGTGGCATGCTCACCAACATGGAAAGCCAGCTCAAGGAGCAGGGCGCCCAGGACAAGTTCGATCAGGTGCTGGCTGAGATTCCGCGCGTGCGCGAGGATCTGGGCTTCATCCCGCTGGTAACCCCGACCTCGCAGATCGTTGGCACCCAGGCGGTGATCAACGTGCTCACCGGTGAGCGCTACAAGTCCATCACCAAGGAAACTGCCGGTGTGCTCAAGGGTGAGTATGGCGCAGCGCCTGCTCCCTTCAACGCCGAATTGCAGGCGCGCGTGCTCGACGGCGCAGAGGTCATCACTTGCCGTCCCGCGGACCTTTTGCAGCCGGAGATGCAGCGGTTGACGGCCGAGCTCGAAGGGTTGGCCCGCGAGAAGAACATCAAGCTGGCCGAGGATGCCATCGATGATGTCCTGACCTATGCATTGTTCCCGCAGATTGGTCTTAAGTTCCTCGAGAATCGCGGCAACCCCTCGGCGTTCGAGCCGGCACCCACCGGCAGCGAGCTGCCGGCGCGCGAGCCGGGCAAGCCCGAGGTATACACCGTCGAGGTCAATGGCAAGTCGTTCGTCGTGCAGGTCAACGAGGGGGGCGACATCGAAGGCATCAAGCCGCTCGGTGCGGATCCTGCGACCAGCGCCGCCAGTGCCGGTTCGACTGCAGCAGCCGTTCCGTCTGGTGGCGAGCCGCAGGCAGCACCGCTGGCCGGCAACATATTCAAGGTATTGGTGCAGCCTGGGCAGCTCGTTCAGGAGGGCGACCTGGTGGTGATTCTCGAGGCCATGAAAATGGAAACCGAGATCCGTGCGTTCAAGGCCGGTACCGTTGCCTCGGTCAACGTCAAGGTTGGCGACGCGGTTTCGGTCGGCGACAGCTTGTTGAGCATCGCTTAAGGGGAGTCGCATGGATAAGTTGCTCAAGCTGTGGCAGGGAACCGGTCTTTATCACCTCGAGCCCGGGCAGGCGCTGATGATCCTCGTCTGCCTGGGGCTGATCTATTTGGCGATCCGCAAGGGTTTTGAGCCGCTGTTGCTGATTCCGATCGGTTTCGGCGGCATCCTGGCGAACATCCCGGTGGCGAACATGGGTGAGGGAGCTGGCATCCTGCACCTGTTCTATGAGGTCGGCCTGCCGACCAGCGTGTTTCCGCTGCTGATCTTCATGGGTGTCGGAGCAATGACCGATTTCGGTCCGATGCTGGCCAATCCGAAGACGCTGTTGCTCGGGGCGGCAGCCCAGTTCGGTATCTTCGCCACCCTGCTCGGTGCGCTGGCGCTGACTGCGCTGGGAATCCCGGGAATGGAGTTCACGCTGCGTGAGGCGGCCTCCATCGCGATCATCGGCGGTGCGGACGGCCCGACGTCAATCTTCGTGACCTCCAAGCTTGCGCCTGAACTGTTGGGGCCGATTGCCGTGGCGGCTTATTCCTACATGGCGCTGGTTCCGCTGATACAACCTCCGATCATGCGTGCGCTGACCACCAAGGAAGAGCGTGCCATCGTCATGATGCAGCTGCGCCATGTCAGCCAGGCGGAGAAAATCGTTTTCCCGTTGGTCCTCTGCATTCTGGTTGGCTTGTTGCTGCCGGATGCGGCGCCCCTGGTGGGCATGTTCGCTTTCGGCAACCTGCTGCGCGAATGCGGCGTTGTGGATCGTCTGGCCGATACGTCGCGCAACGCGCTGATCAATATCGTCACCATTGCGCTGGGCCTGACGGTGGGTTCGAAGCTGTCGTCCGAGGCGTTTCTGCAAATGAAGACGCTGGGGATTCTGGTCTTGGGGATGGTGGCCTTCTGTGGCGGTACGGCGGCGGGCATTTTCATGGCCAAGGTGATGAATCGCTTCAGCCAGAACAAAATCAACCCGCTCATCGGTTCCGCCGGTGTGTCGGCCGTGCCGATGGCGGCGCGCGTTTCGAATAAGGTTGGTCTGGAGGCTAATCCGCAGAACTTCCTGTTGATGCATGCCATGGGGCCAAACGTGGCGGGCGTCATTGGCTCTGCGGTAGCCGCAGGCGTGCTTCTAAACTTCGTCGGCTAGCGCCGCATGTCCTGTCTTCCTCAGGCGGCCTCTTTCTGAGGTGCGTCTGAGGTGACCTTGTTCACCTCTTTCCCTTCCGATCAAGCAGTCGAATGGTCAGTGTCCGCCCGATGCGCGGTCGCTGATGGCGGCTCCTGCGTCAGTGCTTTTTCATCGGGCATTGCCATCATGCAAGCGGTGGCTTCGTGCCAAGCGGCTTGGTTGGCTGGGGAGGCAGGCAGATAAAAGGGGTGCGGCGGGGGGGAGGGGAGGGTGCTGGCCAGGTGAGGCCGTGGATGCATGGACAGGGGCCTGTCACGCCCCTGTCCAGTTTCTGTCAGTCTTCCTTGGCGAGCTCGGTATCCTGAGCGATCAGCGCGATCAAGGCATTCTGCTGTCGGTGAGCCAGCTGACGGAAACGCTGGAGCAGCTCTCGTTCATGCAGTGACAGCTCAGGACTGTCCAAACGCATGCTCAGATCGTCGTCCAGAGCGCCTTCCTGCAGCAGGCTTTGCTCCAGGCGGGCGATGATTTCCGAGTTCATGCTGCGGTGATGATTACGCGCTACCTCAGCGATGCGTTCGCGCATGCCATCGGGAAGCCGAACCACGAATTTGTCAGCCGTGCGGCTGGAATAAACTGCCTGTTTCATAGGGCGCATAATTAACCGGTTAGTCAGGTGGGCGTGCTGGCGTATTGCCGGGGTAGTCACCGGTCTGACAACCACCAGTACTCGCTGTTCCGTCGACCAAGGGAAAAAATAGAAGACGGCTTCATGGCGCCAATTGTACGACGAATCGGTGATTAGTAAAGTGGTTGTGCTATCAAAGTGCCTTTACTGTGATGCAGTCCATTTTCCACAGCGGGGATGAATCAACGCAGTACCGGATCGAACTTTATTTTGCGCCCAATCATCAGGGCTATCAGGAACAGCGTCCCAAAGACTCCGATGCCCGCCTTGCAAGCGGCAGCTAGCGCTCCCGGCTCCTGTATTTCCGCGAATGCGCCATACACACAGGCCGCGGTGAGCAGTAGGCAAGTCAATGCGAACTTGGACATGAATATCTCCTTTGCGGAACGATCCGCTCAAAATCCAATCCCTTAAAAGACCCAGCGTTGCGGCTGAGCCAATGTGCTGCCCTGGGTGGCGCTCAGGGTCGTGATCTGGGCCTTTTCAGCGAACTGCACGCGCTGAGTGGAAACTTGCGGGGTGGGCTCGTATTGATGCGCTTGCGGTTCGGCTGCTGGCATTTGCATCGCCGCCAGCGCGGCCAGTGCGAATCCAGTACTCAGGAGGGAAACCGGCTTGATCATGAGCGTCATCCTTCGCGTCACATTTTGATTGCCTTTCATATTGCACGCGCTGTGCCAAGCGTGAATTGCTTTTAAGTCCTTTAAAATCAATGGCTTAGGTTGGAGTGTGTCAGAGGCGAGCTTGCGCTTTGCACGGATGCACGCCGCGACCAATGCAATTTGCATGATGACAAATCCCGGCCGAGACAGGGTTCCAGAGGTGGCGGGTGAGCAGCGTTGGCCCCACGAACGACATGACAAAGCGCATCTGGCTCGCTAACATGCCGGCCGCGCAATCAGTCCCAGTAGCTCAATTGGATAGAGCATCCCCCTCCTAAGGGGAAGGTTGTGAGTTCGAACCTCGCCTGGGACGCCATCAAAGCCTGCATTACGAGGCAAAGCCGCAGCGCGCGGCTCGCCAGCTGCCAAGCGCTGCAGGGCTAGTTGGTGGGGTAGCTAGGGTGCGGTAGATGATTAGCCGAATGGCGAGTCGGTATTGTCGCGGCGTGCATCGCGCTGTAGCTGGTAGACCAATCGTTCGATCTGCCGTTGGGTCAATCCGCTAAGGCGGTGGAAGCGCAGCCCGCACATGGTCATATCCAGCTTTTCATCGACCACCAGGTGGCGGAGTTCGACTTCCGTCTGAATGGTTCCGATCGGGAGCTTGGCGGCCAGCTCATAGACCTGGCCTGTCTGCAGATTACCCTGATTGCCTTTGATGCTCAGTTTGCAGCCCGTTGCGGAGATATCGAGCAGGCGGCCTTCCAATGCATTTCGTACCGCTGCACCGCCTAGCTGGGCGGTGACGGCAAGCTCCTTCAGCTGCGCGCGATAAGCGTTGCGGCGCTGATGATAGGTCAGTTCGGCAGGGGTAGGGATCCAGTAGCAACGTGCCCCATCTATTTCTCCAAGATGCACGTCTTGCTGGCTTGTCCAGAAGATGCGTGCGCCTTCGTAGAAGCCTTCGACATGAACGGCTTCGCCCTGCAGGAGCAGTCTCTCGCCATCGTTGGGGATAAGCTCGTCGAGGGCGATCCAGCCGGTTTCGCGGTTCATCTCGACCAGATAACTCTGGTATCGCTGGCTGCGCTCGTGGAAGCGCAGTGTCAGGGGAATATTGTTATCCAGCAGGGGACGCAGATTAGCGTAGATCTCTAGCGGTGCCGTCAGTACCTTGGGCGGTTGCGGGCCCTCGTCACCAAAAAATGAGTTAGACACGGTCCGGTGTTCTCCGGCGCATTGTTATCACCATCGCGTGGCGTCCTTGTAGCGGTCTATCGTCAGGCTTGGCTGAGAGGTCGTTGCTGCTTGCTCTTGGACGCTCCGCCTCGATTGTCATACAGGTCGGGAGTATCGTCCTTGCCCTGGAGTATGTGCAGCATGCTACCCAAGGCGCTCTGGTTGGCGCGTATCAGCCGGCCATTGCGCTCGTTGGCGCTACGGCAGCTTTCCAGCTCGGCTTCGAGCGTGCGGGCTTGTTCGAGAATGGTCTCGCCGCTCGGTGAGCCACTGACTGCGGCCTGCAGGCCATTGCGATCAGGTGTCAGGTGTTGTCCGGTCAGCCACTGACTGCGCTGGGCGCCATGCTGGCCGAGCAGTGCCAGCAAAGGCTGCTTTTTTGTCAGGATCGCTTCAAGCCCAGCAAGATCACGGTTGCCCAGAGCAGCAAACTCCTCATCGATAAGCTCAAGGAGTTGGTGTGCAATGCCGATATCTTCGGTTAGCTGCTCAAGCAGGGCTGTTTCGTGCATTTCGGTCTCTGGGCTTGCTCGCGTTAGTCGGGCTCAGGCTCAGCGTTGCGTCTCGAACGCCAGCAGCTTGGCTGCTACGCGCTGGTTGTCGACTTTATAAGAGCCGTCTGCAATCGCTGCTTTCAGTTTTTCTACGCGCTCTTGGTCTACAGCGGGTTGATCAGCCAATTTGTCGGCCGCTTGCTGCAGGCGTTGAGCTTCAGGGCTCAGTTGAACGGTGTCGCTGGCATTGCCGCTGACGGTGCTGGTTTTCGTTGCCTCGCTTGCCGGCCCTTGCTGCGGGTTGGCTGCGCGTTCGCTACCTTGCACACCGTTGCGCCCGCTGGGGGCATTCAGTGGGCTGTTGGGCCGATTGAAGTCGATGACCATGATGCAAACCTCGAAGGAATCAGGACGCTTGCCATGTGTTCGGCAACAGTGATGGAAACTTTAGCGTTTTTTTCCTGGGTACACATCGGAAAACTGTTGAATCCCGGTTACATCGCGACCTCCACCTGGCCGGGGCCGGTTACTCTGGCCTTGATCGTGCGGCCCGAACGCTGATTCTTGACAGGAATCTGCTTGCCCGGAGCGCCATCAGCCATTGCCTCGCCGGGCATACGTACGCTGATCGAACCCGTCTTGGCGGTGATGACGACCTGATCCCCCTTGCGGACAACCTTGGCCATCTCCAGCTGATTGGGTGTGATCACCTGATCGGGTTGCACGGGGCGGGTAAGCTTGTTGCCCAGGGCCTCGTCCATTCGGGTCAGATAGCCTTGATTGAGCGCGGACACATCCCGCTCGGCGAGGCTGACATCCGCTTGGCTCAGCACGGTGTCGCGTAGAAGGGATCTGTTTGCGACGATCACCTCGCGATACAGGCGCACCTGCGCCGGTACGAAAACCGACCACGGGCTGCTGCCTTCGCAACTTACCCTTACCGTGACACGTCCAACGGGAGCGGTGGTTCCGCCAAGGCTGGCGGCGAGTGGCTGATCGCAAGGGTTGAGGCGCAGCCTAGGGTCCAATCGATTGACGCTGATCTCATGCCGGGCGGTGATTGCGCTGCGGATCAAATACTCGCCAACCGTGCGCTCAAGAAACTGCTCGGTCACGTCGATAAGCTGTTCAGGATGTGACATGGTTGACGCGTGGGCGAGTGAGCCCGTCGCGCAAAGTACTGGTAGCAGCGCAATCCGGCACAGCGCCAGATCGGCGCGTCGGAAAATGGTCATAAGGACGTTCATATCCCAACCAAAGCAAGGGGCGTGCCGCGTCTGAATCGTTCGGCCCCGTAATCTGCAAGCAGAGAGGAACTGGCATGGCCGGTGTATTGGATTCGGTTAACCAGCGTACCCAATTGGTGGGACAGAACCGTCTGGAGCTGTTGCTGTTTCGCCTCGATGGCGAGCAGCTCTATGGCATCAACGTTTTCAAGGTGCGGGAAGTGCTGCAGTGCCCGCGCCTGACGATCATGCCCAAGTGTGGTCGAGTGGTTCGTGGCGTGGCCAGCATCCGCGGTAGCACGCTGCCGATCCTGGATCTTTCGCTAGCGACCGGTAAGTCGGCGCTGATGAATCTTGAAAATTCGTTCGCAGTAATCACCGAATACAACAACAGGACGCTGGGTTTTCTGGTGAGTTCTGTCGAGCGGATCGTCAATCTGAACTGGGAGGCCATTCTGCCTCCTCCGCGCGGTGCTGGGCGTGATCATTACCTGACCGCTGTGACGCACATCGACAACAAGCTGGTGGAAATCATCGACGTCGAGAAGGTGCTGGCGGAAGTTGCGCCTACCTCGGAAGAGGTTTCGCCGGAAGTGGTGGACGACGATACTCGCGCCAAGGCGCTGTCGTGTCGCGTCCTGGTTGTGGATGACTCGTCGGTGGCGCGCAAGCAGATTACCCGCTGCCTGGAGAACATTGGTATCGAGGTCGTCAAGCTCAACGACGGCCGCGAGGCACTCAATTACCTGAAGCGGATGGCCGACGAGGGCAAGAATCCGGCGGAAGAGTTTCTGATGATGATTTCCGATATTGAAATGCCGGAAATGGATGGCTATACCCTGACTACCGAGGTGCGACACGATCCGCGCATGCATGCAATGCATATACTCCTGCATACTTCCCTTTCCGGTGTGTTCAACCAGAACATGGTGAAGCGAGCGGGGGCGGATGATTTCCTCGCCAAGTTCCAGCCTGATGATCTTGCTGCTCGGGTGGCCGAGCGGATCAGGCAGGCGGATGCAAACTGAGGCTAGCTCCTCTCATGATGGTGAGGCTTTATTGGTGTCAGTCGATCTGGATTTCGAGCAGTTCCGGGTATTTCTTGAAAAGACATGCGGCATCCTGCTGGGCAGCAACAAGCAGTATCTGGTATCCAGCCGCCTGAACAAGCTGATGGAACAGCAGGGCATCAAGACGCTTGGTGATCTGGTCAGAAAGATTCAGGCGCAGCCACGCAGCGGTTTGCGCGAAGCGGTTGTCGACGCGATGACGACCAACGAAACGCTGTGGTTCCGTGATACCTATCCGTTCGAGGTGCTGAAGAGCCGCGTGCTGCCAGAGATGCTCAAGGCCGGTTCCGGGCAGCGTCTGCGTATCTGGTCGGCGGCCTGCTCGTCCGGGCAGGAGCCTTATTCGCTGTCCATGGCGATCGACGAGTACGAGCGCAGCAATCCGAGTCAGCCAAAGACGGGCATTCAGATCGTCGCAACGGAGCTGTCCGGGGCAATGCTGGCTGCGTCCAAGGCGGCGGAGTACGACAGCCTGGCGATTGCCCGTGGGTTGTCCTCGGATCGCCTGCAGCGCTACTTTGATGTCAAGGCGCCGGGTCGGTGGGCGGTCAAGCCCGCCATCCGATCGCGAGTCGAGTTCAGGGTGCAGAACCTGCTGGATAGCTATGCGGCACTGGGCAAGTTCGACATCGTGTTCTGTCGCAACGTGCTGATCTATTTCTCCGCCGATGTGAAGAAGGACATCCTCAAGCGTATTCACGCGACGTTGCGACCAGGTGGCTATCTCTTCCTTGGCGCGTCCGAAGCGCTCAATGGTCTTCCCGAGCTGTACCAGATGATTCAGTGCAGCCCAGGCATCATCTACAAGGCCAAGTGAACCTCACTTGGCGGCAGAAAACCGTCATGCAAGGTGGCGGTCTGCGGCAATAAAGCGGTAATGGCTTGCCGCTTTTGACGCGACCGGCGATACCGCCAGGTTGGAAGTCCTTGAAAATCAGCGATTTGTGTTTGATGGCATGAGCTTTGCTGGAGTATGCGCAAGCAGACTTGTATCCGGCAGAGGGCCAGACATGAGCATCAGTTTCGACAAGGCACTTGGCATCCACGAAAAGGCGCTGGGCTTTCGCTCCCAGCGTGCAGAGGTGCTGGCCAACAACATCGCCAACGCCGATACCCCCAACTACAAGGCCCGTGATCTGGATTTCAGCAGCGTGCTCGCCGAGCAATCTGCTCGTAGCCAGGGCGGCTTCGGCGTCGCCCGGACCAGTGAAAGGCACATTGCCGCCGAGGGGCTGGAGATCGCTGATGCCTCGCTGCGCTTTCGCACGCCGGCGCATCCGTCTCTCGATCAGAACACCGTCGATCTGCAGATCGAGCAATCCAACTACGCGAAGAACGCTGTGGACTTCCAGGCGAGCTTCACCCTGCTCAATAGCAAGTTCAAAGGGCTGATGAGCGCCCTGCGCGGCGAATAAAGGAGTGTCTCATGTCTCTTAGCAGCGTTTTCAACATTGCCGGCAGCGGCATGAGTGCCCAGAGCACTCGGCTGAACACCATTTCCAGCAACATCGCCAACGCCGAGACCGTTTCGTCAAGCGTCGATCAGACCTACCGGGCGCGTCATCCGGTATTCGCCACGGTCTTCCAACAGGCCAACGGTCAGCCCGACCAGTCGCTGTTCGCCGGTCAGGACCAGGCCGGGGTTGGTGTTCAGGTGCTGGGTGTAGTCGAGGACCAGAGCGAGCTGCAGGCCCGCTACGAGCCCAATCATCCGGCTGCCGACGAGGCCGGTTACGTCTATTACCCGAACGTCAACGTGGTGGAAGAGATGGCTGACATGATCTCGGCCAGTCGTGCCTTCCAGACCAACGCCGAGCTGATGAACACGGCCAAGACCATGTTGCAGAAAGTGCTGACGCTGGGTCAGTGATAGTTACGAGAGCGCAATTATGAGCACTACGAACGGCGTCGGTGGAACCGGCTCGATACTGGATCAGTACCAGTTCGGCGAAAAGCGCGAAGCCAAGGGTAACGACCTCGGCAAGAACGAGTTTCTTGAGTTGCTGGTGGCCCAGTTGAACAACCAGAACCCGTTGGAGCCGCAGGAAAACGGCGAGTTCATCGGTCAGCTGGCGCAGTTCAGCACCGTGGAAGGCGTCGAGAAGCTCAACTCGAGCATGCAGACGATCCTGTCCGGCTACCAATCGTCCCAGGCGCTGCAGGCCTCGTCGCTGGTAGGGCGCAAGGTCATCGTGCCGACTGACAAGGCAGTTGTCGATACCAGCGAAACCTTCAAGGCGAGCCTGGTATTGCCGACCTCCAGCAGCAACGTCTTCGTGAATATCTACGACAGCACGGGTGCTTCGGTCGCGCGCGTGAACATGGGCCAGCAGCAAGCCGGCAACGTGTCCTTCATGTGGGATGGCAAAGACGCCAGTGGCAATGTCTTGCCGCCTGGTACCTATCGCTTCGAGGCGCAGGCTACCTATCAGGGCGAAACCAAAGGGCTTTACACCTTGCTGCCGGCGAACGTCGACAGCGTTACGCTTGGGCAGAACGGCGGGGAGCTGATGCTCAACCTTGCCGGTATCGGCAGCATCGGCCTCTCCCAGGTCCAGATCATCGGACAATAACCGCCGGCACCTCGGCAAAGGAGTAATTCCATGTCCTTCAATATCGGTCTGAGCGGCCTGCGTGCCGCGAGCAAGGACCTCAACGTCACTGGTAACAACATCGCCAACGCCGGCACCGTGGGCTTCAAGCAATCGCGCGCGGAGTTTTCCGACGTCTACGCGGCGTCCGTCCTCGGCACGGGCAAGAACCCGCAGGGCAGCGGCGTGCTGATGTCCAACATCTCCCAGCAGTTCAACCAGGGCAATATCAACTACACCCAGAACGCGCTGGACCTGGCCATCAACGGCAACGGCTTTTTCCAGGTTTCCAATAACGGTGCGGTGAGCTACACCCGCGCCGGTTACTTCGGTACGGATCGCGAAGGCTTTCTGGTCGACAACTTCGGCTACAAGCTGCAGGGTTTTCCGGTGGACAACAACGGCAACCTGCAAAATGGCGTCGTTGGCAACCTGCAGGTCCAGACGACCAACCAGGCGCCGAAAGCTACCAGCCAGATCAATACGGCCTTCAACCTGAACTCGACCCAGAAGGCCCCTGCGACCTGGCAGGCATCCTATGATGCCGAGTACCAGAGCTGGATCAGCAACCCGGCAAACGTTGCCGATGTCGCGGCACCGACCGCTGCCGAAAGGGCGCAGGCGGCGGCCTATGCTGCCACGCAGGCCAGTGGCACGTTCAACCCCGCCGATCCAACCACCTACAACAGCTCGACGTCGCTGAATATCTACGACTCCCAAGGCAATGCGCACGTCATGACGCAGTACTTCGTCAAGACCAGTGCCAATACCTGGGACATGAAGGTGCTGATCGACGGTCGCAACCCGGCCGATCCGGCGCAGGAGCCGCCGCAGCCGTATGTGATGGGGCTGACTTTCGATGCGTCGGGAGCGCTTACATCCGTTGACAATGGCGGTTCGGCGCTCTTCAGCGTTGCGCCGGATCTGAAGGTGACGCTGAACTCCGCGACCGGCAATCCGCCAACCGGAGGCTGGATTCCGGCAATTTCCAACGGTGCCACTCCGGCGACCTGGTCCGCCAATGGAGCATTGGCCAATCCGGGCGGCATCGTGCTGGACTTTTCCAAGTCGTCGCAGTACGCCAGTGCCTTCGCCGTGAACAGCGTCGCGCAGGACGGTTACACCACCGGCGAGCTGGCCGGCCTGGAGATCGACGACACCGGCGTGATCTTCGCGCGGTATACCAACGGGCAGTCGAAAGTGCAGGGGCAGATCATCCTGGCCAACTTCGCCAACGTCCAGGGCCTGACTCCCGTGGGCAAGACCCAGTGGGTACAGTCGTTCGAATCAGGCGAACCGGTAGTGGGTACACCTGGCTCCGGAACGCTCGGTGCGCTCCAGGCTGGAGCGCTGGAAGACTCCAACGTCGAGTTGTCGGACCAGCTGGTCAATCTGATCGTTGCGCAGCGCAACTACCAGGCCAACGCCAAGACCATCGAGACCGAAAGCGCGATCACCCAGACGATCATCAATCTGCGTTGATAGGTACCGGCAGCGGAAGATTGCCGCCGACGGCAGTATTCCGCCGCTCTTGCCAGAGGAGGCCCTTCGGGGCCTTCTTGCTTTTCTAAAAACCTATCAGAATCAAGCAGTTGAATGATGCTGTCCGGAGTGGCATGCGCCTTGCATTTTTGCTCATCAACAGAATCGCTAGTGTCAAACTCGCGTCTCGGAGAAGTCGATGGACAAGATGCTCTACGTGGCCATGACCGGTGCCAGCCAGAACGCGCGGGCCCAGCAGGCTCATGCCAACAATCTGGCGAACATTTCCACTACCGGTTTTCGCCGTGACTTCGAGCAGGCTCGCTCGATGCAGGTTTTCGGCGACAGCCATCCGGCGCGCGTCTATGCGATGTCGGAGCGTCCGGGCACCGATTTTACTCCGGGGACTTTGCAAGAGACCGGTCGGGATCTGGATGTGGCCGTCGAAGGGCAGGGCTGGATCGCCGTGCAGGCTCCGGATGGGAGCGAGGCTTATGTCCGTACCGGCAGCCTGAATATTGACGTGCTGGGCATGTTGCGCACCGCCGATGGCATGCCGGTGATGGGCAATGGCGGGCCGATCGCCATTCCGCCGGAGGAAAAGGTGGATGTCGGCCATGACGGCACCATCAGCATCCGTGCCTTGGGTGAGGATCCGAACATCGTGGTTACCGTGGACCGCATCAAGCTGGTCAATCCCGATCCGCAACAGCTGGAAAAGGGAACCGATGGCCTGATCCGGCTCAAGAGTGGCCAGCCGGTAGAGGCGGACGGGAACGTACGGGTCGTGTCGGGCTTTCTCGAAACGAGCAACGTGAACGCGGTTTCCGAAATGACTTCCATCCTGGCGCTGTCCCGCCAGTTCGAACTGCACGTAAAGATGATGCGCACCGCCGAAGATGATGCGGCTGCCATGGCGCGCGTACTGCAACTCAGCTAATAGCGTAGCGCCGGCGGCGCACGAGGAGAAAGCTCATGCTTCCAGCACTTTGGGTCAGCAAGACGGGTCTGTCCGCTCAGGACATGAACCTGACGACCATTTCCAACAACCTGGCCAACGTTTCCACGACAGGCTTCAAGCGCGACCGTGCCGAGTTCCAGGATCTGCTCTATCAGATCCGTCGTCAGCCCGGCGGCCAGTCCAGCCAGGACAGCGAACTGCCGTCCGGCCTGCAACTGGGTACCGGTGTACGCATCACCGGTACGCAGAAAATCTTCACCACCGGCAGCCTGCAAACCACTGAGCAGCCGCTGGATATGGCCATCAATGGGCGTGGTTTCTTCCAGGTGCTGCTGCCGGATGGCACCGTGTCCTACACCCGAGACGGTAGTTTCCATCTGAGTTCCGATGGCCAGCTGGTGACCTCCAACGGCTATGCGCTGGAGCCCGCCATCGTTGTTCCGCCGGAAACCCAGACCTTCACCGTTGGTGAGGACGGCACCGTCTCGGTGACCACCGTGGGCAATCCGCAGCCGCAGATCATTGGCAACATCCAGACCGCCGACTTCATCAACCCGGCCGGTCTGCAAGCCATGGGCAGCAACCTGTTCCTCGAGACCGCTGCCAGCGGCGCGCCGCAGGTCAGCACGCCGGGGCTCAATGGTCTGGGCACCGTGCTGCAGAACACCCTGGAAAACTCCAACGTCAGCGTCGTTGAGGAGCTGGTGAACATGATCACCACTCAGCGCGCCTACGAGATGAATTCCAAGGTCATTTCCACCGCGGACCAGATGCTGTCGTTCGTGACGCAGCAGCTCTGATCGCGGGTTCGCCGTTGTTTGCGGGTAGGCACCATGTCCCCCCGCTGTAGTTTCGATGGCCTGTCATGGCTTGAGGTGTTTATGAGCCGTTTGTTGATTGTTGTTTCGATGTCTTCTGCCCTGGCGCTGGTCGGATGTGTTGCTCCTGCGCCGAAACCGAACGATCCGTACTACGCGCCGGTGCTGCCACGCACACCGTTGCCGGCTGCGCAGAACAATGGCGCGATCTACCAGGCGGGCTTTGAAACCAACCTCTACGACGACCGCAAGGCTCATCGGGTTGGTGACATCATCACCATTACCCTCAACGAGCGGACCCAGGCCAGCAAGAACGCGACGTCGAAACTCTCGAAGGACAGCAGCGCGAACATAGGTCTCGGCTCGCTGTTTGGCGGCGCGGTGTCCATGGCCAACCCTCTGACCGGCAACTCGATGAACCTGGGAGCCGAGTACGAGGCGTCGCGCGACACGTCCGGCTCTGGCCAGGCAGGGCAGAGCAACAGCCTGTCCGGCTCCATTACTGTCACCGTTTCCGAAGTGCTGCCTAACGGCATCCTTGCCGTGCGCGGCGAGAAGTGGATGACGCTCAATACCGGTGACGAACTGGTGCGTATCGCAGGTCTGGTTCGCGCGGACGATATCTCCACCGACAACACCGTGCCGTCCACCCGTATTGCCGATGCGCGCATCACCTACTCGGGCACCGGCGCCTTTGCCGATGCCAGCCAGCCGGGCTGGCTCGACCGTTTCTTCATGAGCCCGATGTGGCCCTTCTGACCGGAGCTGATGCCATGTGGAAAAAACTGCTTCTGCTCGCGGGTTCACTCATGCTCTGCAGCGCTGCTCAGGCCGAGCGGCTGAAGGATGTCGCGACCATTCACGGTGTGCGCAGCAACCAGCTGATCGGCTATGGCCTGGTCGTTGGCCTGAATGGCAGCGGTGACCAGACCACCCAAACGCCGTTCACCGTGCAGACCTTCAACAACATGCTGGCGCAGTTCGGCATCAAGGTGCCGGCCGGCGGCAATATCCAGTTGAAGAACGTCGCCGCGGTGTCGATTCATGCCGAGCTGCCACCCTTCGCCAAGCCGGGGCAGACCATCGACATCACCGTATCGTCCATCGGTAATGCCAAGAGTCTGCGTGGCGGCAGCCTGCTGATGGCGCCCCTGAAGGGGATCGATGGCAACGTCTATGCCGTTGCTCAGGGCAACCTGGTTGTCGGCGGCTTTGACGCCAGTGGCGCCGATGGATCGCGCATTACCGTCAATTCGCCGTCGGCTGGACGCATCCCCGGTGGTGCCACGGTCGAGCGACCGGTGCCGAGTGGCTTCAATCAGGGCAATACGCTCACGCTGAACCTCAATCGCCCGGATTTCACCACGGCGAAGAACATCGTCGATCAGATCAATGACCTGCTCGGCCCGGGCGTGGCTCAGGCGCTGGATGGCGGTTCGATCAGCGTGACTGCGCCGCTGGATCCGAGTCAGCGGGTGGATTACCTGTCGATTCTGGAGAACCTCGAGGTCGAGGTCGGCCAGGCGGTGGCCAAGGTCATCATCAACTCGCGTACCGGCACCATCGTCATTGGCCAGAACGTGCGGGTTCAGCCGGCCGCGGTTACCCACGGCAGCCTGACGGTCACCATTACCGAAGACCCGCAGGTGAGCCAGCCCGAGCCGTTCTCCGATGGGCAGACCGTGGTAGTACCCAACTCGAAGGTGAAAGCCGAAGAGGAAGCCAAGCCGATGTTCAAATTCGGCCCGGGCACCACGCTGGATGAGATCGTCCGGGCGGTGAACCAGGTGGGTGCTGCGCCCAGCGACCTGATGGCCATTCTCGAAGCCCTGAAGCAGGCTGGCGCGCTGCAAGCCGATCTGATCGTGATCTAAGGATTAGCGACATGGAAAACCGACTCGGCAGCGGGGCCCGCGCCCTCGACAGCGGCAGTTACAACGATCTCAATCGACTCAGCCAGCTCAAGGTCGGCAAGGACCGGGATGGCGAGGAGAACGTGCGCAAGGTTGCGCAGGAATTCGAGTCGCTGTTTCTGAACGAGATGCTCAAGTCGATGCGCTCGGCTACCGAGGTGCTGGCCAAGGACAACCCGCTGAACAGCCAGGCGACCAAGCAGTACCAGGACATGTACGACCAGCAACTGTCGGTCAGTCTCTCGAAGGAGGGCGGCGGCATCGGGCTTGCTGACGTACTCGTGCGCCAGCTGAGCAAGCAGACCGAGACGGTGACCCGCAACAACCCGTTCGCTCAGGTCGCACGAACCGAGGGCGCGGCCTGGCCGAGCAAGCCGGCGGCGGCTGCGGTCGAGTCCGGCCGGGATGACTCGCGCCTGCTCAATCAGCGTCGACTGGCTCTGCCGGGCAAGGCGAGCGATCGCCAGCTGGCCAACGTATCGGCTACCGCGCCGACGACAACCGGCGAAGGCGCGCAGCCGCTGGTCAGTGTCGACTGGAAGCCCGCCACGGCGTTCGTTCCGCCGAAAGACCGGCCATTGACGGTCAATGGCGTGGAGAAGAGCGCGCCCAATTCACCGAGCAAGACGCGCTTCAGTTCTTCCGAAGAGTTCATTACCACCATGTTGCCGATGGCCGAGAAGGCGGCCGAGCGCCTGGGTATCGAACCGCGATTCCTGGTAGCGCAAGCCGCGCTGGAAACCGGCTGGGGCAAGTCCATGATCCGCCAGGCCGATGGCAGCAACAGCCACAACCTGTTCGGTATCAAGGCCACTGGCTGGAAAGGCGCCTCTGCCACCGTAATGACCACCGAGTACGTCAACGGCAAGGCAACCCGCGAGAAGGCGGGGTTTCGCGCGTACGACTCGTTCGAGCAGAGCTTCGATGATTTTGTCAGCCTGCTGGAGAACAACGACCGCTATCGGACCGCTATCCAGGTCGCGAGCAACACGGGTGATTCGGAGCGTTTCGTCAAGGAACTGCAGAAAGCCGGCTACGCCACCGATCCCCAGTACGCCCGCAAGATCACCCAGATCGCGCGCAAGATGCAGACCTATCAGACCGTTGCCGACGCGAATTCGGTGCCCGCGATGCGGACCAGAGGCTAAATCATGGCTGACCTATTGAGCATTGGCCTTTCCGGCCTGGCCGCCAGCAAGACCCAGCTGTCCATCACCGGCCACAACATCACCAACGTCAACACGCCTGGCTATAGCCGGCAGGACGCAACCCAGGCTACCCGCTCGCCGCAGTTCAGCGGCGCCGGCTATATCGGTTCTGGCACGACGCTGGTCGACGTGCGTCGCACCTACAGCGAATTCCTGACCAGCCAGCTGCGCAGCAGCACATCGCTGAATCGCGACGTCGAGGCTTACAAGAGCCAGATCGATCAACTCGATTCGCTGCTGGCCGGCACCACCACCGGGATCACGCCCTCGCTGCAGAAGTTCTTCTCGGCCTTGCAAACGGCTGCCGAAGATCCGGCGAACATCCCGGCACGCCAACTGGTTCTGGCGGAGGCAGAAGGCCTGGCCAGGCGCTTCAACACGGTCTATGACCGGCTCTCCGAGCAGAACAATTTCACCAACAAGCAGATGGCCGCGGTGACCGACCAGGTCAATCGTCTGGCGGGCAGCATTGGCAGTCTGAACGAAGCGATTGCCATCGCGGCGGCCAACGGCAAGCAGCCGAACGACCTGCTCGATGCCCGTGATGAAGCCGTCCGCCAGCTGTCGGGCTATATCGGCGTGACCGTTGTCCCGCAGGATGACAGCAGCTTCAACGTTTTCATCGGCAGCGGTCAGCCGCTGGTGGTTGGCAGCAAGGTGGCGCGTCTCGAGGTAGTGCCGGGGCAGGGCGATCCCAACCGCCATGAGGTGCAGTTCATCAGCGGCGGTTCACGGCAAGGCATCACTTCGCAGATCACCGGCGGCGAGCTGGGCGGCTTGATTCGCTATCGCGAGGAAGTGCTGGACTCCACCATGAACTCGCTCGGCCGGCTGGCGCTGTCAGTGAGTGATCAGGTCAATGCTCAGCTTGGGCAGGGTCTTGATCTCAAGGGGCAGGTCGGTTCGGCGCTGTTTGGCAACTACAACGATCCGGCGCTGGCCAAGTTGCGTGTCAATGCGTTCGTGGGCAACAGCAACGCGCAGCCGCTGATGAATATCACCGATACCAGCGTGCTCACCACCAGCGACTATCTGATGGAGTATGACGGTAGTAGCTACAAGGTGAGGCGCCTGAGCGACAACCAGTTGATGACCGTGGCGGAAAATCCCGTTGGGACGTTGTCCTTCACGGACAAGAATGGACGGGATCAGGGCTTCCAGGTCGTTTTGGGAAATCCCGCTCCGACAGTGGGGGACAAGTTCAGCCTGCAGCCGACCCGCCGTGGCGCGTCCGATATCAAGGCGACGCTGGATCAGGCCGACCAACTGGCCTTCGCCGCCCCGGTACGAGCGCAGAGCACGCTGCAGAACAGTGGGACAGGGGCCATCGGCCAGCCGAACCTGCTGTCCGCCCCGTCGCCCATCGACCCCGCTGCGTTGGCCGCGGCCTTCGAGGGGCTGACGCTGACCTATGATGGCAGCGGGCTGACGCTTCCGACTCCGGCGCCAGCAGGGTTGGTGCTGTCGCCGTCCACCGTGACTGCCGGCCAGACCAATACACTGAACCTGACGCTGACCACCGGAACGGCACCCAACGAGCAGCAATACAGTTTCGAGTTCACGCTGAGCGGCAGGCCCGCCGCAGGCGACACCTTCACCTTCAACTACAACCAGAGTGGTGTGTCCGACAACCGCAACGCCTTGAAGCTGGTGGATCTGCAAAGCAAGCAGACCGTCGGTGTGACAGCGGGCATTGCCGGCTCGGGTTTCAGCTTCACCGATGGTTACGGTGAGCTGGTCGAACGCGTCGGTACGTTGACGGCGCAGGCCCGGATGGACAGCGAAGCCACCGGGGCCATTCTGAAGCAGGCGACCGACAACCGTGATTCGCTCTCGGCGGTGAACCTGGACGAAGAGGCCGCCAACCTGATCAAGTTCGAGCAGTACTACAACGCCTCGGCTCAGATCATTCAAGTTGCCCGCTCCCTGTTCGATACACTGATCAGCACCTTCAGGTAATAGGCCGCCCATGCGCATTTCCACCCTTGCAAGCATTCAATAACGGCGTCGCCGGACTGCAGCGCAACTACGCCAACGCGACCCGTACCCAGGAACAGATCAGCACCGGCAACCGCATCCTGACACCAGCAGATGACCCGGTAGCGTCGGTGCGCCTGCTGCAGCTGGACCAGCAGCAGAATGTGCTTAGTCAGTACAACGCCAACCTGACCGCGGCGAAGAACAGCCTGACCCAGGAAGAAGTCACTCTCAACTCGGTCAATACCGTGTTGCAGCGTGTACGTGAGCTTGCCGTACAGGCGGGCAACGGCGGTCTGAGCGCCGAGGATCGGAAATCAATCGCTGCCGAACTGCGCGAGCGCGAAGATGAACTGCTGTCCTTGATGAACACGCGCAACGCTCGCGGCGAGTACCTCTTTTCGGGCTTTCAGGGCAAGACACAGCCATTCGTGCGGGCCGCGGACGGCAGCTATAGCTATCAGGGTGACGAAGGACAGCGGAAGTTGCAGATCGCCAGTTCGTTGAATATCCCGATCAGTGACAGCGGCAAGTCGATCTTCGAGAACGTGATCAACGCCGGACGTTACGTCAGCGCGCTGGACACTACCGCGCAGCCAGGCTCCACGTTGAGTGTGTCGGCGCCGCTGGTGCAGGACGAAGTTGCCGTCAGCGGCAACCCGCCGTTTCCAGCGGCAGGGGTCGGTGTGCACTTCACATCCGACACCGAGTACGTGGTCTACGACCTGGCGTCGCCCCCTGACTTTGCCAATCCCCCGATCAATCCCAATCTGGTGCTGGCCTCGGGGGCGGTCGATAAGGAAAGCAAGACCACCGAGAAGCTGGCGTTTCGGGGTGTGGTGATCCAGTTTGATGGCATTCCGGTCGGAGGCGAAACCGTCGAGGTTCAGTTGGACCCCAGCGCACAGAAGCAGGGGCTTCTCGGAACGGTCTCCAGTTTGCGCATGGCGCTGGAAAGTCCGTCCGGCAATGCCCAGGTTCGTGACGCCGTCGCGGTAGCCCTGACCAATCTCGACCACGGCATGGTCAGCGTCGATGCGGCTCGCGGTAACATCGGTGCTCGCCTCAATGTGATCGAAACGACTCAGACCGACAACGAAGATGTCGCGTTGGTGAACAAGGCCGTCCAAGCCGAGCTGCGTGAGCTGGATTACGCCGAGGCCCTGTCCAGGCTGTCGTTTCAGACCATTCTTCTCGAGGCGGCTCAGCAGAGCTACGTCAAGATCAGCGGCCTGAACCTGTTCAACGCGATGCGCTGAGAGGTTTGACGAGGTTCGCAAAAAAACGACCTCGTTTTGACATCGGTGGGTAGGCGGCTAGATTGGCTGACGCGGAGCAGGATGTCCCGCAGAACTCCCCAATCGCATAAGGAACATGCTCATGCGCAACGCGTTTATTGCCGCAGCGGCTTTTGCCGTACTTTCCAGCTTCTCGTTCGGCAGCTACGCCGCCAGCCAAGCCCAACCGGCTCCGACCGCCCCGGCGGCAGCCGTGGCGCAAGCGCCGGTGAACCTCAATACCGCCGACGCCGCTACGCTTACCCGCGAGCTGAAAGGCATCGGTGCAACCAAGGCCAAGGCCATCATCGACTACCGGGAAGAGCATGGACCGTTCAGTTCGGTCGATGAGCTGCTCGAGGTAAAAGGGATCGGCTCGGCCACTCTGGAAAAATTGCGGAGTCAACTCAGCGTTCAGTGATTGAAAGACCGGGCCGTTCGCAATGGGCGGCCCCGTCGTGGCTTGATCGGCTGCCCAGATAGTCGCCCGCCTGCCACACCGAACACCCTGTGCAATGGCCAGTCAAAGAGCTTGAAAGGCATTGACATTCCGCGGTTATGCACATTCGAAATAGCTCCATTCATTCTGCTCCCTCATTTGTACATTGCTTTTGTGGCCTTTTGTAAATCATTGATTTAAAAGGGAATCATGAGCTGAGTAAAAAAACACCGATCTGTTCGCCACCCCCGTGGCACGGGCGTTAGCGGCGGTCATCCAGAAACTGTTCACAAGGTTATCCACAGGTTCGGTGGATAACGTAGCCGAGGTCACGGATGGCGCTGGCTGGAGGTGTCTGATGAAAGCTCCCTGGAATTTGCTGCGCTATCTGCCGCTGGCGCGGCGTCTGATCAAGCACGGAAAAATCCCCGCTCTGCTTCTCGCCGTGGCCCGCAAGTCATCATCCAAGCGTGGGCTGATAAAGGGGCTTCGCGAGGACCTGTCGCTGCTACAGGCGCTGTGTGTTGCCTGGTGGCGCGGCGAGT
>Ga0209207_1000490_pt1 | contig 24236 bp, 22 predicted proteins | sample SaghotsprinmetaG_FD_184140 | JGI IMG/M metagenome (GOLD analysis project Ga0209207, IMG submission 184140) | Hot spring microbial communities from South Africa to study Microbial Dark Matter (Phase II) - Sagole hot spring metaG (SPAdes) (version 3) | ecosystem: Environmental > Aquatic > Thermal...
TCCGGGAGCGGATCAAGGCTGGCAAGCGCATGCGTGGCCGGTTGCACCGTTGGGCGTGGCGGCAGTTGCAGGCCTTCGTCGAATACAAGGCCAAAGCAGCGGGCATAGCGGTCGAGTACGTCAACCCGGCCTATACCAGCCAGACCTGCTCGCGTTGTGGAGAGTTGGGGAAGCGCTCGAAACACCGTTTCGAGTGCCCTCACTGTGGTCTCCGGGCGCACAGCGACTTGAATGCAAGTCGAAACCTTGCCCGGATTGGCGAGACGGCCGTTTCGCCAAGGGCGGCTGTAAATACGCCTGATGTTGCGAATGTGGATATAAGCAACCATGTCCGCGTTTCACAATAAAGCCCGCGACTTCAGTCACGGGTTATTTACTCTCTTTACCATGCCCGGTCATGCCCATCACGGCGTCGCCGGCGTCGGCGCCGCCGCCATCGAAGGCCCGGGCGCGCCGATCGAATCGGCCTCGTCGGCGACGCTGCCCGCCGGCCGCACGCTGGCCTATCTCAAGCTCGATGCGGCGCGTTTCAAGACTTTCGACGCGGACCCGGAGGCGCCGGAAGCGCATAGCGCCAATTACTGGATGCTCGGCTTGGGATACAGCTTCACGCCCTGGCTGTCGGGTTATTTCTTCGTTCCCTACCACGACAAGCGCGATGAGGCCGGTGGCCTGGACAGCCGCGGCTGGGCCGATCCGTCGTGGATGCTGCAGATCGGCGCCCGCTGGGATGCCGGCACCGGCCTGCGCCTGGTGCCGGAACGCGAGAGTCTGGACGACATGGAGGACTGGCATTTCACGCTCTACGGCGGCAGCACGCTGCCTTGGGGCAAGGCCAACCACCGCCTCGCCGATGGCCGCCTCGATCCGGGCAAGGCGCATGGCTTCGGCAAACCGGCCTGGACGCTGAGCTTGACGGCGACCAAACAGGTGAACCGCACGCTGACCTTCAATGCCGAGTTTTCGGCCTTGCGCTTTGGCGAATACACTTACGACGATGGTACGCGCCTGCGTTTTGGCGCTGAAGACCGCCTGAACTTCAGCCTCGCCCAGCGCCTGCATGTCGAGCCGGAACGGCGCCTGCGCCTCGATGGCGTGCTCGAAGCGCAGTTTCTCCGTCTTGGCCGCGACATCGAAAATGGCGAAGCCGCTGCCGCCACCGGTGGTCGCATGCTCTATCTCGTGCCCGGTGTGCGCATCTACTGGCAGAACGCCAGTTTTGCGCTTGGCATCAAGAAACCGGTGTGGACGCGCCTGAACGAAAGCAGCGAGCAACAGGGCGCCGAAGGCAAGGAAAAGTGGCGACTGATCTTCTCGGCCTCCTGGTTGTTCTGACCATCCGACCGGCAGCCGACGATGCACATCCCGGATGGCTTTCTTTCGCCAGAGACCTTCATCCCCACCTGGGCGCTGGCCGTTGGCTGCTGGAGCTGGGCGGCGCGCGGCCTGCGCACGCGGATCGATGAGACGACGCTGCCGCGTCTGGCCATGCTCACCGCACTGGCCTATGCGCTAGGCTTGATCATGCTGCCCTTGCCCGGCGGCACGAGCGGCCATGCGCTCGGTGTGGCGTTGCTCGCCTTGCTCTTCGGCATACGTCTGGCTTTCCTCAGTTATTCGCTGGTTTTGCTCTTGCAGGCGCTGTTGTTCGCCGCTGGGGGCATCACCGCGCTGGGCGTCAATGCCCTGGCCATCGGCCTGGCCGGCAGCGCGACGGCGGTGGCCGTGCATCGCCTGCTGCGCGGAGCATATGAGCCGCTCGCCGTCGTCGTGGCCGCCTATGCCTCGGTGCTCGCCTCCGCCGTGCTCATCGGTCTGGCTTTGGGCCTGCAGGCTCATATCGCCTACGATGCCGCCGGTCGGCCGCTGTATTTTCCGTTCTCGTTTCACATCGTGCTGCCAGCCATCGTCGTACCGCATCTGTTCATCGGCCTTGGCGAAGCGGCGCTGACGCTCGTCGTCTGGCGCTACGCCCGCGCCCGCGGCTGGACGTCGCGAGCTGACGCATGAATCCGCGCGTGCTGCTTTTCGCCTATCTCGGCGCGCTGGTCGCAATCTCGCTGCTCCACTCGCCGGCGCTGCTTGCCACGCTGCTGCTCTTCGCCTTCATCGCCTCCGGCCAAGACCGCCTGGCCTTGCTGCGCGCCAGCGTGCGCGCACTGGCCGTGTTTACGCTCACCGTTGGCCTCTCGTGGCTGCTCTACAGCTGGCTGTGGCAGGGCGCGCCCGATGGGCGCTGGCTGTTGCTCGTCATCTTGCGTGTGCTGCTGATGGTTTATCTCGGCCTGTGGTTCGTGCGCCGCGTGCCGCTGATGGCGCTGCTCGAGCGCTGGCCGAGCGCGACGCTGCTCGCCACGCTGACGCTGAGCCAGATCGCCATCTACCGCCGGCTGCTTGCCGATTTCCGCCTCGCTTTCACCAGCCGTCGCGCTGCGCCACCGCGGCTCACCGACCGGGCACGGCATGCCGGTGCGCAAGGCATCGTGCTGCTCGACAAGTCGCTCGCTGCCGCAGCCGATGCGGCGCAGGCGCTGCGCTCGCGCGGGGTCTTCGATCTACCGGCGCCGAACGATGCAGGCGCAGCGCGATGACGGCACCGCTCGTCGAACTGCGCGCACTCGGTTTCCGCTGGCCGCAAGGCGGCGCCGTGTTCACCGGCCTGACTTTCGCGCTCGCACCGGGCGAGAAAGTGGCGCTGCTCGGCGCCAATGGCTGCGGCAAATCGACGCTGCTCAAGCTGATCAACGGCCTGATCGAAGCCAGCGAGGGCGAAATACTCTGGCGGGGTGAACCACTCAGCGCCGCCCGCTTGCAGCGCGCCGATTTCGCCCGCGCCTTCCGGCGCGACAATGCCCTACTTTTCCAGCATGCGGAAGCGATGCTGTTCAATGCGACGGTCAGCGAAGAGATCCGCTGGGGACTGCGCCAGTTCGGTCTGCCCGACGGTAAAGCGCGCCTTGCCAAGGTCTCACACTTGCTCGGCCTCGATGCGTTGCTCGATGAGCCGCCTTTCCTGCTCTCCGGTGGCGAGAAACAGAAGGTGGCGCTCGCCTGCGTGCTCGCCCTCGAACCGCAGCTTTTGCTGCTCGATGAGCCGACCGCCAGCCTCGATCTGCGCACTGCCGGCCGGCTTGCCGATCATCTGCTCGATACCCCTGGCGCGCTGCTGGTCAGCACGCACAACCTCAGTCTGGCCGCCGACCTGGCCAACCGGGCGCTCATCCTCGACGAGCATGGCCGGCTGCGTTTCGATGGCCCGATCGAAGCAGCGCTCGACGATCTGGCGCTGCTGGAAGAAGTCGGTCTCGCCCACCGCCATCGCCACCGCCATCGCGGCTTCGCGCATGTGTACGTGCATACGCACAGCGAATGAAGGCGGCGATGAGTGCCTGCGAACGCAGGACAAGACTATATACTGGCCCGTCCCTCTTCCCCAACGGCGCATGGCCACTTCCGACCAACCGGCCGATCGAGCGGTCGCGGCCTGGGCGTCGTTCCACATCCACCACCGTCCGGAGAACGCCGATGAAGCTCGAAACCCTCGCCGTGCATGGCGGCTACCGTCCCGAACCGACGACCAAGGCCGTCGCGGTGCCGATCTATCAGACCACGTCCTATGCCTTCGACGACACCCAGCATGGCGCAGACCTCTTCGATCTCAAGGTGGTCGGCAACATCTATACGCGCATCATGAATCCGACCACCGCCGTGCTCGAACAACGCCTCGCGGCGATCGAAGGCGGCGTCGGCGCGCTGGCCGTCGCTTCCGGCATGGCGGCGATCAGCTATGCCATCCAGACCATCGCCGAAGCCGGCGACAACATCGTCTCGGTCGGCACGCTCTACGGCGGCACGTACAATCTGTTCGCGCACACGCTGCCGCAGCTGGGCATCGCGGTGCGCTTCGCCGATTACCGCGATCCGGCCAGCTTCCGGCCGCTCATCGACGAGCGCACGAAAGCGATCTATTGCGAGTCGATCGGCAATCCGCTCGGCAACATCGTCGACCTCGCCGCGCTGGCGGCCATCGCCCATGAAGCCGGTGTACCACTGATCGTCGATAACACGGTGCCGACGCCCTATCTGTGCCGGCCCTTCGAGCATGGCGCCGACATCGTCGTGCATGCGCTGACCAAGTATCTCGGTGGCCACGGCACCTCGATCGGCGGCGCGATCGTCGATTCCGGCAAGTTCCCTTGGCGCGAGCACAAGGCGAAGTTCAAGCGCCTGAACGAGCCGGATGTCTCCTACCACGGCGTCGTCTATACCGAAGCGCTCGGCGAGGCCGCCTTCATCGGCCGGGCGCGCGTCGTGCCGCTGCGCAATATGGGCGCAGCGATCTCCCCCTTCAACAGCTTCCTCATCCTGCAGGGCATCGAGACGCTGGCCGTGCGCATGGACCGCATCTGCGAGAACACGCTCGCCGTCGCCCGTTACCTCAAGCATCATCCGAAAGTAAGCTGGGTGCGCTATGCCGGCTTGCCCGACCATCCGGAACACGCCCTCGCTCAGCGTTACATGAAAGGGCGAGCTTCGGGCATCCTCTCCTTCGGCGTGCAGGGCGGCCGCGAAGCCGGTGCCCGCTTCCAGGACGCCTTGCAGCTCATCACCCGCCTGGTCAACATCGGCGATGCGAAAAGCCTTGCTTGTCATCCGGCGAGCACCACCCATCGCCAGCTCTCGCCAGAAGAATTGGCCAAGGCTGGCGTCTCGGAAGACATGGTGCGGCTGTCGATCGGCCTCGAACACATCGACGACATCGTCGCCGACATCGATCAGGCGTTGGCGGCTGTGTGAAAGCCCGCCCCCTCGGTCCCCCGCGCGGGGGAAGAGTTCTTGATCGCTGCGCTCACCGGCTACGGATCATTGCGTGCCGGGTTGGAATGACGCAGCGCCCCCGCTCCTGGGCATAAAGCAGCATGCCGGGGCCAAAATGGCGCCGTGCCGGCGGAGCTGACTTTGGCGAGGACTGTGTTTGCGCCGGCAATTCGTTGGCGCTCGTTGCGCAAGCCGCCGCCGGGTCGGTCACGGCTTGTGTCGCGTTCCACGTTAAACTGCGCGCTTCGCGCCGGAAACCGTTTTCATGCCCCCCCTTCAAACCATCGATTTCAAGATCACCTCGCTGACGGTGGTCACCGTCGTGCCTGCAACGCTCGATGTCGGCGTGCTCGCCGCAGCGATAGCCGCCTTGCCCGGCGGCGGTCGCCGCTTTTTCGACGGCGAGGCGGCCGTGCTCGATCTGGCGGCCATCGCTGACGATGCACAGACCGACTGGCCGGCCCTGCTCGAGCTGCTCGGCGGGCAGGGCGTGCAGCCGGTCGCCTTCTGCAATGCGGCGCCGCAGCTGGCCGGGCAAGCACGCGCCGCCGGACTGGTGAGCATCGAGGCGAGCGAGGTGGCGCGGCCTGGCCGGCCGCGACCGAGCGAGGCGACGCCGGCACCGACGCCAGCGCCGACCGTGCCGGCGGCACTGATCGTGGACAAACCGCTGCGCTCCGGTCAGCGCGTCTATGCCCGCGGCGGCGATCTCGTGGTGACGGCCATGGTTTCCAATGGCGCCGAGCTGATCGCCGACGGCTGCATCCATGTCTATGCGCCGCTGCGCGGCCGGGCCCTGGCCGGCGCCAGCGGCGACGATGCGGCGCGCATCTTCTGCACCTGTTTCGAGCCCGAGCTGGTCTCGGTCGCCGGCATCTACCGCACCTTCGAGGACGGCCTGACCGCGCCGCTGGCGCGCGGACCGGCGCAGGTGCGTCTGACGCGGTCGGGGGAAGGCGAAGAACTGCGCGTCGAACCGCTGACGCTGGGCTGAACGCACGGCAGGGTTTCGCTAAAGCGGCCTCGCGCAGTCCGTTGCAGCTCGATCCGACCGTCCCGAAAGCTGAGCTCGCGCAGACTTTGCCGCCACAGGGCGAAAATCCGGGCGGAATCCCGGGGCGAACCTCCGTATCTCGAAAGGAACTAGAGTCGTGAGCACAATCATCGTCGTCACTTCCGGCAAGGGAGGCGTGGGCAAGACCACCACCAGCGCCAGCATCGCCAGCGGTCTGGCGATGCGTGGCTTCAAGACGGCCGTCATCGATTTCGACGTCGGCCTGCGCAATCTCGACCTGATCATGGGCTGCGAGCGGCGCGTCGTCTATGACCTGATCAATGTCATCAACGGCGAGGCCAATCTGACCCAAGCACTGATCAAGGACAAACACTGCGACAATCTCTTCATCCTGCCGGCGTCGCAGACGCGCAACAAAGATGCGCTGACCGAAGACGGCGTCGAGAGAGTACTCAACGAATTGCAGCACATGGGGCACGAATACATCGTCTGCGACAGCCCGGCCGGCATCGAGCACGGCGCGGTGATGGCGCTGACTTTCGCCGACGAGGCGATCGTCGTCACCAACCCGGAAGTGTCCTCGGTGCGCGATTCCGACCGCATCCTCGGCATCCTGCAGGCCAAGTCGCGCCGCGCCAGAGAGGGCGGCGAGCCGGTCAAGGAGCACTTACTCATCACCCGCTACTCGCCCAAACGCGTCGAGGAAGGCGAGATGCTGTCCTACAAAGACGTGCAGGAGATCCTGCGCGTGCCGCTGCTCGGCGTCATCCCCGAGTCGGAGAGCGTGCTGCATGCCTCGAACCAGGGCATGCCGGTGATCCACATAAAGGACAGCGACGTCGCCGCCGCCTATCGCGACACCGTGGCGCGTTTTCTCGGCGAGGATGCGCCGCTGCGTTTCGTCACCTACGAAAAACCGGGGCTGCTCAAGCGCCTGTTCGGAGGCTGACATGTCGCTGCTCGATCTACTGTTCGGCAGCAAGCCGAAAACGGCGGCCATCGCCAAGGAAAGACTGCAGCTGATCATCGCCCGCGAGCGCAGCGGCGCGCCGGGCGTACCCGACTTCCTGCCACAACTGCAGCAGGAGCTGATTCAGGTCATCTCGAAATACGTGCCGGTGGACCGCGACGACATCAAGGTGGCACTGGAGAAACAGGGCAATTTCGAGGTGCTCGAAGTCAATATCGTGCTCAACGAACCCGGACGCAAGGACTGACGGATCCTCGATGTCCTCCACTCCTTCGCCGCGCTTCGTCCATCTGCGCCTACACAGCGAGTATTCGATCAGCGACGGTATCGTCGGCATCGACGATGTGCTCGACAAGGAGACGAAGCGACTCGTACGGCAGGGCGCGATCGGTCGCGCCGTCGCCGATGGCATGCCGGCGCTGGCGCTCACCGATCTGGGCAATCTGTTCGGCGCGATCAAGTTCTATACGGCGGCGCGCGAGGCCGGCATCAAACCGATCATCGGCGCCGACGTCTGGATCGGCGATGATGCGCCCGATGCACCGCCCCAGCCTTTCCGTCTGTTGCTGCTGGCGCGCAACCATGCGGGCTTTCTGCGGCTGTGCGAACTGCTCACCGCCGCCTACACCCGGCCGCGCCGGCAAGGCCGTGCCGAAGTGCCGGCTGTGCTGTTCGACGCAGGCGACAACGGTGGTCTGATCGCGCTCTCCGGCGGGCCGCTCGGCGATGTCGGCCAGTGGCTCTTTGCCGGCAAGAACGATGAGGCGCGCGCGCGCGCCGGGCGCTGGGCCGAACGCTTCCCCGACGCTTATTATCTCGAAGTGCAGCGGCCGAGCGCGACGCGCCAGATAGCCAGCGATGAAGCGCTAATCGCACAGACCGTCGCGCTCGCTGCCCAACTCGATCTGCCGCTCGTCGCCACGCATCCGATCCAGTTCATCGCCCCGGAAGATTATCTCGCCCATGAAGCGCGCGTGTGCATCGCCGAAGGCTGGATTCTTGCCGATGGTCGCCGGCCGCGGCCTTTCGTCGAAGGCCAGCATTTTCTCGGCCAGCAGCAGATGGCCGAGCTGTTTGCTGACCTGCCCGAAGCGCTCGAAAACGCGGTGCACATCGCTTGCCGCTGCAATCTGACGCTTCCTCTCGGCAAGACCTTTCTACCCGACTTCCCGACGCCCGGCGGTCTCTCGCTCGATGACCATCTGGCCTTTGAGGCGCGAGGCGGTCTCGAGCGCCGGCTGCAACAGCTCTTTGCCGACGAAGCGGAGCGCGAAAGTCAGCGCCCGCGCTACGGCGAACGGCTCGAGTTCGAGATCGCGACGATCCAGAAGATGGGCTTTGCCGGCTATTTCCTCATCGTCGCCGACTTCATCAACTGGGCGAAGAACCACGGCGTGCCGGTCGGCCCCGGCCGCGGCTCGGGTGCCGGCTCGCTGGTCGCCTACTCGCTGCGCATCACCGATCTCGACCCGATCCGCTACGACCTGCTCTTCGAACGCTTTCTGAACCCCGAGCGGGTGTCGATGCCGGACTTCGACATCGACTTCTGCCAGGACGGCCGCGACCGGGTCATCAAGTATGTCAAGGACAAATACGGCGCCCATGCGGTGAGCCAGATCGCCACCTTCGGCACGATGGCCGCGAAGGCGGTGATCCGCGATGTCGGCCGCGTGCTCGATCTCGGTTTCAACTTCGTCGACCAGTTCGCCAAGCTGATCCCAAACGAGCTCGGCATCACGCTCAGCAAGGCGCGCACGCTGGAACCGGCCATCGATGAACGTCTGGCGCAGGAAGAAGGCCTGCGCACGCTGTGGGAACTGGCCGAGAAGCTCGAAGGGCTGACGCGCAACGTCGGCATGCATGCCGGCGGTGTCCTGATCGCGCCGGGCAAGCTCACCGACTTCTGCCCGCTCTATTCGGCCGACGATGGCATCACCACGGTCAGCCAGTTCGACAAGGACGATGTCGAGAAGGTCGGTCTGGTCAAGTTCGACTTTCTCGGCCTGCGCACGCTGACCATCCTCGACGAGGCGGTGAAACTGGTGCGCGAGGCGGAGGAGATCGACATCGATCTCGACCGGCTGCCACTCGACGATGCCGCGACCTACGACGGCATTTTCAAGCGCGCGCGCACGACGGCAGTGTTCCAGTTCGAATCGAACGGCATGAAGGACATGCTCGTGCAGGCCAAACCCGACCGGCTCGAAGACCTGATCGCGCTCAACGCGCTCTACCGGCCCGGGCCGATGGACTTCATCCCCAGCTTCATCAACCGCAAGCATGGCCGCGAGAAAGTGATCTATCCCCATGCGCTGCTCGAGCCGGTACTCGCCAACACCTACGGCATCATGGTGTATCAGGAGCAGGTGATGCGTGCGGCACAGGTGGTGGCCAACTACAGCCTGGGCGGCGCCGACCTGTTGCGCCGGGCGATGGGCAAGAAAAAACCCGAGGAAATGGCCAAGCAGCGCGCGATCTTCGTCGCAGGCGCGGCGGCCAACGGCATCGACGAAGCAAAGGCGAACGAAATCTTCGACACGATGGAGAAGTTCGCCGGCTATGGCTTCAACAAATCGCACGCGGCCGCCTATTCGTTCATCGCCTTTCAGACCGCTTATCTCAAGCAGCACCACCCGGCTGCCTTCATGGCGGCGACGATGTCCTCAGAAATGGCCAACACCGACAAGCTGCAGTTCTTCTACCAGGACGCACGCGAGATCGGCCTGGCCTTCCTGCCGCCGGACATCAACCGCAGCGACATCCGCTTCCGGCCGGTCGATGCGCAGACCATCCGCTATGGCCTCGGCGCGATCAAAGGCACCGGTGAAGCGGCGCTCTCGGCCATCGTCAAGGCGCGTGCCGCCGGGCCCTTCGTCGATCTGTTCGACTTCTGCCGCCGCGTCGATAAGCGGCAAGCCAACCGGCGGGTGATCGAAGCGCTGATCCGCGCCGGCGCCTTCGATGCGCTCGATGACCACCGCGCCCGGCTCCTCGCCTCGCTCGGCCAGGCGATCGAAGCCGCCGAGCAGGCCGAGCGCCATGCCAGCCAAGGCGGCCTGTTTGACCTGCCAGGCGAGGTGCCGACCGCTCATTACGTCGAGGTGCCGCGCTGGGGCGAGCACGAACGCCTGCTGCAGGAAAAACAGGCGCTCGGCTTTTACCTCTCCGGCCATCCGTTCAACGCCTTCCGCGACGAGGTGCGGTGCATCGCCCGCCAACCGCTGGCCGAACTCGAGCCGCAGAAAGAGCCGGTGTTGCTCGCCGGCATCGTCATGAGCGTGCGCACGCAGATGGGCCGGCAGGGCAAGATGGGCATCGTGCTGCTCGACGATACCAGCGCGCAGCTCGAAGTGGTGATCTACAAGGATCTGTGGGAGAGCGAACGCGCCAAGGTGCGCCCGGACGCACTGCTCATCGTCGAAGGCAAAGTCGACCGCGACGGCTACACCGGCGGCCTGCGCATCGCCGCCCGCGCCTTGAAAACGCTCGCCGAAGCGCGCCATGAAGCCGCCCGCGCGCTGCGCCTGCGCCTGATGCAGCCGAGCGAAGCCGATTGCGCGCGCCTCGCCGCGCTGCTCGCGCCGGCGCGCGGCGGCCACTGCCCGGTGCGCCTGACCGTCGTCAATGGCCAAGCGCAGGGCGATCTGCTGCTCTCCGAGTCCTGGCACGTGCGGCCGGACGATGAACTGCTCGCCAGCCTGCGCGCCTGGCTGGGCGAAGACGGCGTGCAGATCGAATATTGAGCGCCAGGGCAAAACCACCGCCTGCGGCATCTCGACCGAAAGTCAGCCTCACCGACACGGCGGCTTAATCATCGCACCGTCGTCAGCGCACTCGCCGCCCATGTCCCCGCCCGCACCGCACCCAGCGCGGAGCCGCCCAGCGCGAGGATCAGGGCATTGACGCCGCCGCTGCTCGACGAGTAGGCGCGCTCGGTGGCGATCTTGTCGTACCTCCACACTTCGCGCCGCTCTTCGTCGGTGATGACGATGTTCGGCGAACCCAGCACCTGCGCGACTTCGGCGCCGCTCATGCCGATGCGGATTTCCTTTCGCACTTTGCCGATCGTCATGCGGTCGGCGCTATTGTCCTGTACCGCCGCCTTGTGCTGGCCGACGCTGACGCAGCCGGACAGTTGGGTGGCGAGCAGTAGGCCAGCGATGGCCATGCCGCCCAATCTCATCGACATTTCATGTCTCCCCCTTGTTGCATCGCGTTGAAAAGACCTGCATCCCTTCGCAACCCGCCACGACGCATGACCGATGCCCCCGACAGCGAAGCACGACGGCCCGGCCATGCGTCGAACGACAGGCCACTTTGCCCGCCCATTCGGTCACCGGTGCCGGCGCGCGCTGGGGTCATTATCACGACCAGTGGAACGGTGGGCGCGGCTCGCTCTTATGCCGTGTTGCCGATCACGGAAAACAGCCCTCCCCTGATCGCGTTCCGTCCCGATCGCTGCGCGCCCACCGCTCACTCGCTCACGGCGCGGCGATGACGCCGCCGTGCCGGTAGGGCTGACTTTCACGTCGAGGCTCTCCGTCGTGGCGAGGCGAACGCCGTCAGTGTCCGTGGCGTCAATGCAGGGGATTCAGGGACGTCGTGGCGGGCTGAAGCGTGCCGGCGTGAGGGCGAGGGCAAGGTCGGTTTCCAGCGGCAGGGGTTCGCCATCGATCTGGCTGGCGAGCAGTTCGGCGCAGATCGGGGCATAGACCAGACCGCGGGCGCCGAAGCCACCGATCAGCCACAGCCCATCGCTGGCCGACACGGGGCCGACCAGCGGCAGCTTGTCCGGCGACAGCGGCCGGAACGAAACGCGGCCATCGAGCCTGGCCGGATCGAGCGCAGCACCAGCGCCGGGCAGTATGGCTTCGAGACGCAGCAGATTCTCCTGATGATCGACGAGGCGTGGCGCCGTATCGCCATCGTCGATGGCTAGCGTCGCGCCGGCACAGCGGATACCGTCGACGGCAGGCGTGACATAACCAGAGCGGGTGGCAACGATCTGACAGCCAGCAATGGCATCGCCGGGTAAATGGCTGACAAGACCACGGCCGGGGCGGATCGGCAGCCGGGGCAGCGGTAGACCGCAGTGAGCGGCAAGGCGCGGCGCGTCGATGCCGTTGGCCAGCACGACCTCGTCGGCCTCGAGTGCGCTCTGACCGGTCGCGGCGATCAGTTGCCAACGGTGTCCCTGTCGCACCAGACGTTCGATGCGAAGATTCACCCGCAGCGCCACACCATAGAGCAGCGCCCGACAGATGCTGGGTGGATTCAACCATCCCGCCAGCGGAAACCACCAGCCGCCACGCTCGACCGGCCAGCCCGTCCGTCGCATCGCTTCTTCGCGTTCGACGAAGCGGCAGTAATCCTCCGGCAGCCCTGCGGCGGTCGCGCGCTGCATCTTCTCGTGGCGTTCGTCCCGTGCGATGTGCAGCGCGCCGCACCAGGCATAGCGCGCACCGGGCAGCGATGGGATCGTGCGATGACCCAACAGGAAGCCGGCGCGCAGCAGGCGCGACTGGCGACCGTCGTTGGCCGAGGGCAGCGGCCGGAACACACCGGCATGATTGCCCGATGCGCCGCTCGCTGCTCGCGCCGCAGCTTCGACGACGGTAACCTCATGGCCGCGCCGGGCGAGCGCATGGGCGATGCTGGCGCCGGCGATGCCCGCGCCGATGACCGCGATGCGCCGTCTCGATGGGGCTCGTTCATCGAGCTGCGCCTTTACCTTGTGGCTGCGGCAGTTCGCCGCCGACGGCATGATGCCGGTGAGCATTTCGCGCTTGCGGCCAAAGCCCGGACGGCGGCTGAGCAGGAAACCGGCGGCGCTCAGCTGGGCGCGCACGCTGCCGGCGACCGTCCAGGTCGCCAGGCGCGCTTCGGGGGCGGCGAGGCGGGCGAGTTGCTGGCAGACGGCTGCAGACCACGGCTCTGGATTCTTCTCGGGGGCAAAGCCATCGAGATAAAAGGCATCGGCGGCGAGCTCGAGTTGCGGCAAAAGCTCCTCGGCCGCACCAAAAGCGAGGGTGAGCACGACCTCGCCGAAATCGAGCCGATGCAGGCCGGGAAGCGGCAGCGGCCATTGCGCTTGCAGCCGACCGGCCAGCGAGGCGAGCGACGGATAGCGCGCGTGCAGCGCGGCCAGATCGGCGTGCAGAAAAGGGTGTTTCTCGATGGCGACGTAATGCAGCCGGCCCCCGGGCGCTTCGCGCCAAACCTGCCAGGTGGTGAGGAAATTGAGGCCGAAGCCGAAGCCGATCTCGAGAATGACGAAATCGCCGCGCCCCTGCCAGCGCGCCGGCAACTCATTGCCGGCCAAGAAGACATGGCGCGCCTGTTCGCTGCCACCGTCCGCCGAGTGGTATACGTCATCGAACGATGGCGAATAAGGTGTACCGCCGGCGGTAAAGGCGAGGCGGGCCGGATTCAGTGGCTTCAATGCTGCGCGGATCCCTCGGGCCGCATCTGCGGGAAAAGGATGACATCGCGGATGGCCGGGCTGTCGGTGAGCAACATGACCAGCCGGTCGATGCCGATGCCGCAGCCGCCGGTGGGCGGCAGGCCATATTCGAGAGCGCGAATGTAGTCGGCGTCGTAATACATCGCTTCCTCATCGCCCGCTGCCAATGCCTTGGCCTGCTGCAAAAAGCGCGTTGCCTGATCCTCGGGGTCGTTCAATTCCGAAAAACCGTTGGCGATCTCGCGACCAACGATGAAGAGTTCGAAGCGCTCGCTGATTTCCGCATTGCTGTCGGAACGGCGGGCAAGGGGCGAGACTTCGGTCGGGTAACCGACGATATAGGTCGGCTCCCAGAGCTCGGCCTCGGTGGTTTCCTCGAACAGCTGCATCTGCAGCGTGCCCAAGCCCGCCCCGGGCTTGACTTCGACCTTCAGTTCGACCAGCTTCTGCTTGAGCCAACCGGCATCATTGAGCATCGCGAGACCATAGCCGGGATGGTAATAATGAATGGCTTCGACGATGGTCATGCGACGGAAGGGCCTGGACAGGTCGAGCGTGCGGCCTTGATAGGTCAACACTTCGCCACCCAGCGCCTCGCGCGCCGCGTGGCGGATCAGCCCCTCGGTGAAGTCCATCAGCCCGTGATAGTCGGTGTAAGCCTCGTAAAACTCCATCATCGTGAATTCCGGGTTGTGGCGGGGCGAGAGGCCCTCGTTGCGGAAATTGCGGTTGATCTCGAACACCTTCTCGAAGCCGCCGATCACCAGCCGTTTGAGATAAAGCTCCGGCGCGATGCGCAAGAAGAGATCGATGTCGAGCGCGTTGTGGTGGGTGACGAAGGGCTTGGCTGCCGCCCCGCCCGGGATCGGATGCATCATCGGCGTCTCGACCTCGAGAAAACCATGATGCACCATGTAGTTGCGGATCGACTGGACGATGCGGCTGCGGGCGACGAAGGTGAAGCGCGTCTGCTCGTTGGTGATCAGGTCGAGATGGCGCTGACGGTATTTCTGCTCGATGTCGGTCAGGCCGTGGAATTTCTCCGGCAATGGCCGCAGGCACTTGGCGAGCAGACGAAGCTCGCTACACTGCACGGTCAGTTCGCCGGTCTTGGTCTTCATCAAGGTTCCGGCGCAGCCAACAATGTCGCCCAGGTCCCATTTCTTGAAATCCTCATAAACCTCCTCGCCGAGCGCATCGCGCGTGACATAGATCTGCAGACGCCCGGAAAGGTCTTGCAAGGTAGCGAAGCTGGCCTTGCCCATGACGCGCTTGAGCATCATGCGACCGGCGATGCGCACCGAGATCGGCGTCGCTTCCAGCTCTTCCTTGCTCTTTTCGCCGTAGAGCTCGTCGAGCCGTCTGGCGAGGTTTTCGCGGCGGAAATCGTTGCCATAAGCTTTGCCGCTCGCTCGCCACTGGGCGAGCTTGGCGTGGCGTTCGGCGATGATGTGGTTTTCGTCCTGGGGCAAGGGAGCGGATTCGGTCATGATGGTCGGGGTCGGAAACGTGAGGAAACGCGAGATGGACGGCGGCGTGGGCGCAGCGCCCAAGCCCTCGCCGGTCTTCGCAAGCAGCTTCAGTCGCCATGCGCCATGTCCGGCAGCCCGCTCGCCGATTTTTCAGCATTTCCCTTCGCGGTCCACGGAAAGGTCGTTGGCGGCAACGTGACGATTTTTGCACATCGGCCGCAGCCGCGGCGAGGAGGGACGACAGGGATGCGATACACGGCAATGCGCCCGCCGAAGCCAGAGGCGCACTCACTGAGTCGTGTATCGTTCGTTCTGCACATTCCATTTCGCCTCTGTTCTGCTGGGCGAAGAGCGCAGGCGCTTTGCGCCGGAGATCCCCGCCCAGCAGGCGGTGCGAAAGAGGGTCATGACGCCACGCCTTCGGCAAAGGAGTGTGCCCATCATGGCGATGCGCGTCGAAACCCATCCCCTTCAAAGCCGCTTATGCCCTATGACTCGACAATGACCTCGACGGCGCGGACGAAGCGCGACGCTTCTCGCCAATGAAGCCGCCTGGATCGAGCGCGACGATTCTGGAAACGCTGACTCAATGCATTGCGCGGGCACTCAGTGACGACATCGAGAAACTGGCCCAGCTGCGCCGCCAAGGCGTATTCAGCAAAGCCGAATTCGCCGCTGCCAAGGCAAAGCTGCTGACGCCGGCCGGACCGCGCGGCCTGCGCCGTCAGTTCAGCGCGGCGGTCGGCCTTTACGCGCTCGGTGGCGAGGCGAGCGGCACTCATGTCATTTCGACGCAGCGCTGCGATGCCGCAGCGGTGGACTTCTTCACCCACAAGGCGTCGACGCTCGGCGGCGCCGTGCTGCTACCCGCCCGCGCCCTGCCCCCTTCGTGCCCGCAGCCTCCTGCGCTCGAACGATGAGCATCCCTTCGTCTGGCCGGCCCAACGACGCATGGCTGGTTGGGGCAGCCCTGGCCGATGGAACGATACTGGCCAAAGCATCGCTCCACGCCCACCGTCTGGCGACGTTCAGCCGCTCGCACTGCCGGCAAACAAGGCCCTGATCCACGCCTTCTGCGCTCGCGCCCGGCGGCGCCCGTCCAGATGGTCGCGGATGCGCGGCCCGGCCGCGCGGAAGCTGGCCTCCTCGGCCGGTTCGATGGCATCGCAGCGCAGCAGATGCCAGCCCAGCGGCGAGCGCAGCGGCGGCGAAACCTCGCCGGCAGCAAGCGCGAAGGCTGCCGGCTCGAGCTCGGCGTAAAGCTGACCGGCGCGTACCGGACCGAGCATGCCGCCTTGCAAGGCCGTCGGGCATTGCGAATAACGCTCGGCCAGTGCAGCGAATGCCTCGGCCCCGGCCAAGGCCTGCGGCCGCAGCGTGACCAGCAGCGCCCGTGCTTGCTCCCCTTCGGCTCCAGCGTCGGCGGCAATCAGGATGTGGCGCAGATGGCGCACTTCCGGCTTGCGGAACGTGTCGCGGTGCTGGTGATAGAAAATCTCCGCCTCGACCTCGCTCACCGGCGGCACATCGGCGGCCACCCGCTCCAGTACCGCCTCGACGCGCAGCTCGCGTTCGAGCAGGCGTTCGAACTCATCGACACTCAAAGTCAGCTTCGCCAGCGCGGCGTCGAATTCGCTGTCGTCCGCGTAACGAGCACGGATCTGCGCCAGCCGGGCAGGCACGGCGCCGGGCGAAACGCTCACCTGTGCAGCGAGCGGCGAGGCAAGGATGCGGCGCTCGATTTCGAGCGCGCGTCGGGCACTAGCCTGGACGCTGGAGCGCTCCTCGACGGTGAGCGCCTCGGGCGCCTTGCCGTGCAGCTCATGCGCCAGCTTCAGTTCAAGGTAGGACAGCATCGAGCAATCGCTCCGGCACCTGCAGCAGCCGACCGGGCAGCGCTTCGAAATGGACGTGATAGGCGACCTTGCCCTGCTCGGCGTCGCGCAATACCTTGATGATCTCGCCGCGACTGCCGGACGGCAGAGAGCCGTCGGCCAGCGGCACGTCGACGATGGTTTGCACCTTCTCGCGGAACTCGAAGCGCGACGGCACCCACGGTTCATCGGCGGCAATCAACTCTTCCTCGCGGCAGCCGACGATGCGTCCGGCGTCGAGAAAATGCACCGAGTAGATGATCTGGTCGATGAGGAAGGTGCCGATATCGACGACATGACCGCTCGATCCGCGGCGGATGAGCAGTTCGCCCATCTGCGCCCCCGGATAGGTGCCGTCGTCGCGCACATTGCGGATGACGCGCACCGCATCGCCGATCGAGAAGCGCGTCTGCATCAGCGGAACACCTGCTCGAGCGGCACGAAGGTCGAACTGCCGCCGCCGGCAAGCGGCGTGGTGTGAAAGACCTTGAAGACCTTTTCGGTCAGCGCATCGGAATAAACGAAGTCGTCATAGGCCTGTTGCAGCCACTGGCGATAGGCGGCGCGTCGGCCGGCTTCGTCGGTCGGGAAGCCGTCGGCATTTCTCGCCAGATAGTCGTGGAAACGCTGCAAGATGTGCAGGCGATTGACCTGCACCACCGCCGGCTGGTATTCGATGGCAAAGAAATCGAGGAAGTCCTCGGCCGAAACCAGCTCGGCCATCGCTTCGTCGAGGGTCAGATCGGTGTCCATACGGTTCTCCATGGGGTAAGCGGTGCACCAGTCAGGTGCCGGAGCGCCGGAGGACCGACGCCTCATACTCTTGATTTCGATGCTCGTTACAACAGAGTTCGCCGGCGGCACAGGCGCCACAGGATTCCGTTGCGGCTGCCGACGTACCGCGCAGCTGGCGAAGTTCCGCTTCCAGGCTGTCGATGCGTGCGACCAGACAGGCGATGGCCTTGCCGACCGGATCGGGAATCAGATGATGGTCGAGATCGATACCGGCAGTCGTCTCGCCGGCGGCGGCGCGCTTGCCGCCGGTCAGCCGCGCCGGAATGCCGACGGCGGTGCGCTCGGGCGGCACATCCTTGACGACCACCGAATTGGCGCCGATGCGCGCGCCGGCACCGACGGTGATGGCGCCGAGGATCTTTGCGCCGGCGCCGACGACGACGCCGTCTCCGAGCGTTGGATGGCGCTTACCCTTGTTCCAGGTCGTGCCGCCGAGGGTCACGCCGTGATAGAGGGTCACGTCTTCGCCGATCTCGGCCGTCTCGCCGATGACCACGCCGGCACCGTGATCGATGAAGAAGCGCCGGCCGATACACGCGCCGGGATGAATATCGACATTGGTCAGCAAACGCGACAGATAGGCCAGCAGACGCCCGACGAAACGCCAGCCGCGCCGCCAGCAGCGGTGCGCCAGACGGTGCCAGACGATGGCCTGCACGCCGGGATAGGTGAGCAGAATTTCGAACCAGTGGCGCGCCGCCGGATCGCGGCCGAAGACGCAGGCGATATCTTCGCGCATCAGGGCCAACAGGCCCAGTTGCCCGACCGTTGCGTCGCTCACCATCGTCTTCCTCTCGCCGCATTCGCTCAATGTCAGTCCGGCCATCATGCCCCCGTCCTCGTCATCCCCGGCTCGGCCAGCCAGCGGCGCAGTTCATCGGCGCGCGGCGGACGCTTGTGGCGCTCGACGAAGGCGCGCACACGCGGCAGCAGTGCCTTGGCCGTCGCCTCGTCGATCTTCAGGCCGAGCTGCGCCCCGACCAGCGCGATCGCCCGATGGCCGGAATGCTTGCCGAGAATGATGCGATGGCGCTGTCCGACCTCGGCCGGATCGAAGCCCTGATAGTTGCGCGCATCTTTGAGCAGGCCATCGACGTGGATGCCGGCCTCGTGCGTGAACGCGCCCGCACCGACGACGCTCTTTTGCCACGGCACCGGCCGGTTGGCCGCGCGGGCCACGGCTTGCGACACAGCCGGAAAACGGCGTAGATCGACGCCGCTGGCCAGACCGTAACATTTTTCGAGGCCGAGCACGACCTCTTCGAGCGGCGCGTTACCGGCCCGTTCGCCCAGGCCATTGACCGTGGTATTGACATGCGTCGCGCCAGCACGGGCGGCGGCGAGGGTGTTGGCGGTGGCCAAACCGAGATCGTCGTGGGCGTGCATCTCGATCTCGAGGCCGGTGCGCGCCCGCAGCCAGCCAATGCGTTCGAAGACGCCAAAGGGTTCGAGAAGGCCGAGCGTGTCGGCGAAGCGCAGCCGGCGTGCGCCATGCCGCTCGGCCACCTCGGCGATGCACGCCAGAAAGTCGTCGTCGGTGCGCGAGGCGTCTTCGCAGCCAATACAAACCTCTAATCCCAAAGAGCGCGCCCCGGCGATGAAACGCGGTAACTCGGCCAGCAGCCAAGCGCGATCGCGGCGCAGTTTGAACGCCAGATGCTGATCCGAAGCCGGCAGCGAGATATCGACCCAGTGCACCCCCAGACCGCCGCAAGCCGCCAGATCGGCCTCGTTCATGCGGCTCCAGACCATCAGCCGGCAGGGCAGGCCCAGCGCCGCCACGGCGCGGATGCTGGCGCGCTCGTCTTCGCCCATGGCAGGAATACCGACTTCGAGCTCGGGTACGCCGATGTCGGCCAGATGACGCGCGATAGCCAGCTTCTCGTCGAGCGTGAAGGCCACGCCGGCCGATTGCTCGCCGTCACGCAAGGTCGTGTCGTTGATGATGATCTTCGTCGCCATACCCCTTTGAAGCAAGGGGGGTGCCAAGAAAAAAACGACGATTTTTCAGCGCGTTAATCGAGAAAGCATTGTCGCATTCCCGACAAGGCCGACACGGCAACGACTGCGGCGCACGCGACCGATCGACTCAAGTAGATCGGCGCGGGAACGAGCACCGCCCAACGCCGCCCTAGCGCCCGCGCAGCCATTTATTCAGCGTTTCCCTTAAGCCGCTCACCGATCGACATCGGACAGACAATCCTCCGCCCAGCGACGCTGCCCCGGTTTTGGCCGCTCCGGCCGGTCGAATACCGGCGATACCAGCCAATGCGTCGCTCTGCGCCAGGCGCAACAATCGCTTACACAGTCCAGCCCCAGCAATCACTGGCCGTGGCATCATCGAAGGTCAAAGAGACATTTCTTGGGAGTCCCGGCCATGAAGGCCAGCGAGTTCATCGCCAGCGCCCTACTGCTGCTCACTACCTGTGGCATCCAGGCCCAGCCTGCCGGTGACGGAGCGAAATCGCCAGGCGATGAACCGGCGAGCGGCCAGATCCCCGAGTTGCCGACAGGCAGCGATCCCGCCGTGTGCCGGCGGGCGGATCGGGCTTCGACCGAAATGCCCCCCTTTTTCGGTAGCGGCGTACACGGTGGCAAACATCCGCCGGGCAAGCCGCCCTGCTTCGGTGCGCTGACTGCCGAGGAACGGCGCGCGCTGCGGCGCGACATCCTCCAGGCCGGACAGGAACTGTATTGGCAACGCCCGTTTCGCCAACACGGCGGACCGCCGCCGTCCCGACGGGACTGACTTTGGCAAACGAAGGAAGGCGCGGAAAAAATCGGCGAACGGGATGCAGTGCAAGACGCAGGAAACATGACGACCGCAGACTATCCCGACGATCGGCGCAGAAGCGGGCAGCTGGCAACGCCGCGAGGCGTCCGCGCAGCAATCACCGCTGCGTTGCGCCGCCTGCCTTTACTCCTCCTTTGTCTCTGCGCCTCGGTGCCGGCGGTGGCCGACACGGGCTGCGCTTCGGGTGAGGCCCTGCAAGTACGGGCCGTAACGGGCGCGGCGCAAGATTACGCTGCGCTACTCGTCTTGACCCGTGAGGCGCGTGTCGTGCTGTTGGGCGAGGCCACCCACGGCTCGCAGGAGTTCTACCGCGAGCGCGCACGCATCAGCCGGCTTCTCATTGACACACAGGGCGTGACGGCAATCGCGCTCGAAGCGCCCTGGCAAGCGGTGCGCCGCCTCGACCGCTATATCGCCGGCGAACCGCGCGATGGCTCGGCGGCGACCGCCTTGCACGATTTCCGCCGCTTTCCGCGCTGGCTGTGGCGCAATGAGGCGATGCGTGCCTTTGCCGAAGAATTGCGCATCCTGAACGAGGAACGCCGAGCACGGGGCGAGGCACCAGTGCGGCTCTATGGCCTCGACCTGTATGGCCTGCATGAAGCGGCCGATGCCGTCGTGCATCATCTTGCCCGCCAGTCGCTGGCGACAGCTGCAGCCGCCCGGCGCGACCTGGATTGTTTCGCCCCCTATTACGACATTCCCGAACACTATGGCCTGGCCGTCGAACGGCACGGGGCTGCCGACTGTGCCGCCATCGCCGCGCAGCATGAGCGCGCACTGCGCCCGGACGGAGACAGCGACGAGGACCGCTTTCACGCCTGGATGAGCGCGCGCCTGATCCAGGCCGCAGAAAACTACTATCGCGCCCTGTATCGCCGCGATGTCCGCTCCTGGAACGAGCGCGAACGCTTTTTGGCCGATACGCTCGAACTGCTGCTCGCCCGCCACGACAGAATCGTCGTCTGGGCGCACAACATCCATCAGGGCGATGCGCGTGCTACCGATCAGGCCGAGGTGGGCGAACTGAGCCTCGGCCAGCTGATACGCGAGCGTCACGGCACGGCAGCCGTCCTGATCGGGCTGACCACCCATCGCGGTACGGTGCGCGCCGCGCCGGGCTGGGGCGAGCCCGATCGCATCTTCCGCTTGCGGCCGGCCACGCCGGACAGTGTCGGCGGCGAACTGCATCGGCTGAGCCGCCGCTGCGGCCTGCCGGCCTTCCTGCTCGTCTTCCGCGGCGATGCAACCGCGGCACGTCATTTCGCCGTGCCGCGCCTCGAACGTTTCGTCGGCGTGAGCTACCTGCCGCACGATGAGCGCCGAGCCCACTACATGCACGTGCGCGCAGCGCACCAGTTCGACGCCTTGCTGCACATCGACCGCACGACGGCGCTCCCGCCGCTGCGCTGACCGCCGGCGGTAGCGACTCAACGACCGCCGACGGCCTTCAGCACCGGCCGCTGCGCCGTGCCGCCTATGGCCACCTGACCGGACACGCCATCGCCGAGCACGACCGCGAAATTGCCGACCAGCGCCTCGCGCGTGCGCGTCAGCGTGCCGCTGGCACGCAGCAGTCCCGACTCGATGTGCACATCCGACAACACGGCACTCTTCTCGGACACGGTCAGCACCGCCTGCAGGTTCTCGAAACGCGACGCGCCGCCCTCGACCGGCTGCCCGCGCTGGCGCAGCGCCTGCACCAGATCGAGGTGGCGCAGCGCGCCGCCCTGGACACGGACGGGCCCTTCGGCGCGAAAGCTGGCCAGCAGGTTGGTCAGACTCGGGCCTTGCGCGACGAACTGCAGCGTGCCATTCGCCGGCCCGGCGACACCGGGTCCGCCCCCCAGCGCCTGCAACAAACCCTCGATCTCGGTACGCACCAGCTTGAAGCTCCCCTCGAAGCGCACCCCCGCCTCATGACGCAGCACGTTGCCGCTGCCGTCGACGCGGCCATCGAACAGCGTGCCTTCGATATGGGTCAATCGCCAACCATCGGCGGCCAACGCGCCATCCAGCTTCATCACCGGAAAAAGCAGCGCGTCGCGACCGGGCAGCTTCCAGCCCGTGAGCGCGGCACTGATTGCGAAGCCATCGGCCTGTGGCGTCAGTTCGATGTACTGCTTGCCCTCGGCGTCGCGCAAAGTCAGCCGGGTGAGCACGCCGTGTCCGCTCAACTGCGCTGTGCCGACATAGCCGCCGAGTTCGCGGCCGCCAAACACCAGCGCCGCTCCCTCGACGTCGAGACCATCGATGCGCACATCGTCGCGCCGCGCGCCCGCCAGCCAGCCAGCGGCCGCGGGTAAGGCGGCGGCATCGAGTTTCAGGCCGGTGAGCCGCACATGGTGCAGCCTCTTCTGCGAGGAGAACAGACTGCCGAGCGAAACCGAGACATCGATGCGACGGATCGTGGCATGCTCGCCGATGCGCACGTCTTCGAGCGCCACCACCGGCCAGGGTGCAAAACCCATGCCTGCCTGGTGGATGCGTACCGGCTGACCGATGAGTCCGGCCATCACAGCCTCGAATTGCGACCGATGATCGCGACCATGCACCAGATAGAGCACGCCGAGCAGCGCCACGAGCAGCAAAACCACCGCCGTCCCGATGGCAAGAATCGGCGCCGCCAGCTTCAACCGCCGCCGCGCCTTGCCGGCGGCCCCCAAGGCCGACGTCGCGGGCAACTTGCCCGTTCTCACCGGCTGGGGTTTCGCCGCCCGGGGCACGCGCTTGAACAACCGCGACAGCAAACTGGCGCGCGGCGGCGCCTTGACGATCGGCGTCACGAACCCAGGCAGTACGCGCACGGTCGCGGCCGCGCCGGCAGTCCCGTCGCCGGCGTCCAGCAGCAGGAAATCAGCGTCGGCCATAGCCGCGGCGCCTTCGGCAACGACCGGAGAGGAAGGCTCCGGTATCGGCACCGGCGCCTGGTCGATCATACCCAGCCGGAGCAATTCGTCGAACGCTTCGTCCAAGCCTTCGCCATCGCCCATCTTGTGGCGAAGTTCGCTCACTGGCGTGTGACCGTCGACGAGTATCAGCACCTTACGCAGGTCGCGCTGCTCCAGGCGGGCACGATCCTTCACTGCGGCCTCGCCTTCGGCGGTCTTGATGAATACCGTCGTCTCGTCCATCGCGCGGCCTTCCCTCTTCATCCTGACGCCATTCTAAGGAAACGCTGAATAAATTGCTGCGCGGGCGTATCGCGGCGTTGCGCGCTGCTCGCTCCCTCGCTTATCTACTTGATCTGTCTCGGTCGCTGCGCTGCGCACGCCAGCTGCTTCCTCCCGCTCGCGGCTTTTTTCAGCGTTTCCCTAACGAGGGTGCCCCGCCCTGTCTTCCGATGAAAAGCGTTGACAGCCTGTTATGCGCTTTTTACAATGCGCAGCCTTGTTCCCCGATAGCTCAGTCGGTAGAGCGACGGACTGTTAATCCGCAGGTCGCTGGTTCGAGCCCAGCTCGGGGAGCCATCTCTTCTGCAAGGCCCGCCCTGTCGCGGGCTTCGCTTTTCCGAAAACCCTTTGCGACGCGTTCCGAAGTCGGGATCGCAAGGCGTTCCGGCATCCGGCCGTCGTTGGCAGGAATAGATCATGTCTGACACCGCATACTGCTACCACTGCGGCAGGCACCACCCCAAGGAAGAGATGCGCCAGATCGAAACGAAGGGCGGCAAGCGCTGGCGCTGTATCAAGAGCATCGAAGCCACGAAAAAGGCCCAGGCCGAACGCGACGCCTTCGGTCAGCAGGTGACGGCCAACAACAAGATCGAGGCACGCAGCAAAGCCCAGGCCATGCTGAACAAGGGGCGCCTTGCCTAACGCTGAAGAAAGCCGCGAGCGGGAGGAAGCAGGAGGCGCGCGGCGCGTAGCGACTGCAGCCTACCAAAACCTGAATCCGCAAGTCGATCGACCAAAAACACCGTAACGCATTGAATAATATGGTACAATTAGATTTTCGCGCTTCACCCGATTGGTACCATGACTCAAAGCGTACACCACCCCAACGGCCACCCACTTCCCTGCTTCAAGCTCAAGC